>JGI20225J20221_1000089_pt2 | contig 190865 bp, 176 predicted proteins | sample BioMet4_FD_20221 | JGI IMG/M metagenome (IMG submission 20221) | reverse complement strand
CTGGTTGCCGGGGTTGTGAAGCTGGGAGCATATAGCAAACGTTCGGCATATAAAAACTTAAGAACGGACTGTCGTACGGCAGCTAGCTGTATTTTGCTCGGCAGCCCCGTCCGTCTAGTGTCTATTACGTGGCCTGGTGCTAACTCTAATTAGAGCGTAATAAGTAGACACACTACATCTACAAGATCCCTCCCTCCGCGTGGACGGTGGACGTTTGTGGAGTACTTACATAGCGCTACGACGGTTCCCCGGTCTCTTTCTCCGAGACTAAAACGGGCCGTATGAAGAGAAAGTTAGCGCGCCTTAAGCCGAAACATAAGTCCCGTCTCCTCCAGCACGCCGCCGGCCGCTACAAGCCGTCTTCCATAGCTCACCGTCCGCCTCAGCCACGCCTGCTCTTCGGCATGGCAAAACTCCGGGACAACCGTTACCCGCTTTCCTGTTGAGACAGCCCTAAGCCATTGACGCCCCGGGCAAGCGTCCCTCTTCCAATCCGTCCACTGATCACTTATTAATCCTATCTTTGCTACGTCTCCTTATTAAATTTAAACAGGTTAATGTCTTAAATATGTTAATTTTCTAGACTGAATCTATTTTCTCGTAGTTATTGCTGGAGTGGGAGAGAGGAGAGATGGTAAAGGGTAGCGCATGGGTGGGCGGGGCCTGTGGGGTGGTGGTGGAGGCGTGGGGGAGGGAAAAATGAACAGGTGATAAAATATTAAATAACACAAAAAATAGATCGAGTGATAATAGACACTTCATACCAAATAAAAGAACAAAGAGAGTGCCGCGGAAAAAAATAAGCAGGGGTGGGAGTGTGGGTGGATGAGGGAGAAAGAAAAAAAAAAAACGACCTTTTCTTTGAAGCCAGCCGCGCGATGGTGTCAAAAGGTGGTTTTCAGCTTGTAGGACACATGGATAAGATCGCGCTCAACGCTTCGAAATGTCCGGAGTTTTCTATTCGGGATCCACGCTATCTTACTTTGGTGGGCGATTTGCTGACCCTGATAAAAGAGCAGAAAATGATTGTGGAGATCAACACCAAATCGCTTGTGGGGAAAGGATTTGCCTATCCTGATGTGCAGTTTTTCCCGCTCCTGAAAGAGCTTGGTATCCCGGTGACTGTCAATTCAGACTGCCATTATCCGACCAATCTCCTCGACGGCTTTGCTCCTGCCTATCAGGCCCTGAAAGCTGCCGGAATCACCACCGTTCATCAACTGATCGACGGTACTTGGCAACCGGTGGAGTGGGAGGGGAGACGAAAAGTTTTACCATTAAGGCATTAAGAGATAAAGATGAATCTGAATGTTAATGGTTGAATTGGTTGTGCCTGTGATAGAGTACGAAGTCCTCTTTTAATACTCAGAAGTGAAATCCGTACATTTATTAGTCCCGTTTTTACACTCAAGAGTGTTTGACTTTCACTCAGGAGTGTTTTTTAGATACTCGTGAGTGCAGAATCGATACTAAAAAGTGTCCGACGAGCACTTTTGAGTCTTTTTCTCACACTTAGGAACGTGTAATTCGGTCTCTCTTCTGTAATTGGCACGGTCAGAACGGTAATCCTGACGAAAAATATCTTGAGAAACAGGATTCATAGTGTGAAAATCACTGTAATTACATTTCTATCTCCTTCAACTCATTCGTTAATTTTGCTTCCAAATCTTTGATGGATGAATAGGGCAAGCACCGTTGTCCTCTTGTGTCAAATTTTAGATCATTAGCATCTTTAACTAATAAAATGGTTTTCTTTTGTAGTCCCCAAGCATAGCCAACTTCTAAATAAACATTTGGGTTTGCTGTTGTTAAGTCGGCGATTATAAAATCAGCTGTAGATATTCTTTTTTTGACCCATTCCATTACGTCTCCAGTAAATGAAGATAAGTCGGCCCTTTCACAAAGATATCCTGCAGTATTAACGGCTCCTTGTATTCCATAATGATAGCAATCGTCAAATTCATTAGCAAATGGCATGGCAACAAAAGCGCGTTTTTTGCTATCAGAGCTATACCCTGCAGAACGTAATGTTTCAACAGATGCTTCAGTGATATATTTCAGTCCACCTTTTTTTTGAGTTGAAATAATGGATTCAGGAAATAGATTGTTGACAATATTTTGTAGTCGAGTGGCACGACCTTGTGACCGTTCAATAAAAATAATTTCTTTTAATTGATCAGGCATGTCATGTTGAGAGATGCTATCTAAGATTCCTGCTAGTTGACTTTCAAAAGCTTCAATTTCATCAAGTCCATATCCAGGTCCATGAATAGTCATTAGTAGAGTTTCTGCTTGTGGTTTAGAACTTGCAATTGAGATTAATGCTTTACGTCCAAATTCTCTGATCTCTTTATAACCAAATTGACGAAGTGGTGGGACTCCAATGAATAGTAGATGATCGGTGTTTGTTATGTGGTGGCTATTGGAAAAATAAAAGCCTCCAACTTTCGGCAATTTTGCTTCAGTAGCACTATCTATGGTTTCTAATTTATTGACGACGTCCCGATCTAGGCCATATGTGAATTGTGCATATTTTAAAATCAGCACATCTGCTTTAATTTGAAAAGCATCTCCATGTAGTACTCTTATTTTGATTTCTGCCATATCTCGATTATACTTAGTTGCATCATAACACTTACCTTCTCCTTCTGCCACCTTTCTTAACACTGCTACTTTTGCCTTTACTCCTGCTCTCTTTGCGTGGGTTCAGCGGCATAGTCGATACGGTTGCTTTTTCTTCGCCGTCGCGTACCAGTGCAAAGTCGAGTTGCTTCTTGTCAAGGTTGGCGCGGGCTACCTGCACGGTGATGGCATCGCCCAGCTGGAATTTCTTCTTGAAACGGTGGCCTTCGAGGCAGTAGTTCTTTTCGTCGAAAATATAGTAATCGTCGTCCAGATCGCGGATAGGAATCATTCCCTCGCATTTGTTTTCGTTCAGTTGCACATAGATGCCCCATTCGCTCACACCGGAGATTACACCGTCGAATACCTGTCCGAGCCGTTCGCTCATAAATTCCACCTGCTTGTATTTGATGGAGGCGCGTTCGGCGTTGGCGGCCAGCTGCTCCATGTCACTGCTGTGTTGGCAGCGTCCTTCCCATTCCGACGCATTCACGCTCGGTTTATCTTCTGCATAGCGGGTCAACAGGCGGTGTACCATCATGTCGGGATAACGGCGGATAGGAGAGGTGAAATGAGTGTAGTAGTCGAATGCCAGTCCGTAGTGACCGATGTTTTCGGTGCTGTAAACGGCCTTGGCCATCGAACGAACGGCCAGCGTTTCAATCAGGTTCTGCTCTTTCTTGCCCTGCACCTCGTCTAACAGATGGTTAACAGCCGACGACACTTCGCTCTTTTTGCCCGAAGTCTTCAGTTTGTAACCGAAGCGGTGGATAAACTGCGCGAAATTCTGTAATTTTTCCGGGTTGGGTACGTCGTGAATACGGTAGACGAACGTTTTTCCCTTGCGTCCTTTCCCCGGTTTTCCGATATGGGTAGCCACCGTTTTGTTGGCCAGCAGCATAAACTCTTCCACCAGTTTGTTGGAATCTTTCGCCTCTTTGAAGAAAACGCTCGTAGGTTTACCCTTTTCGTCTATTTCGAAGCGCACCTCTACCCGGTCGAAAGCAATAGCACCCGACTTGAAACGACGGTCGCGCAATATCTTGGCCAGTTTGTCGAGTTGCAACATCTCTTCTTTGTAATCGCCCTCACCCGTTTCGATAATCTGTTGCGCCTCTTCGTAGGTAAAGCGGCGATCCGATTTTATCACGGTGCGACCTATTTTGTAATCATGAATATTGGCTTCGTCGTCCATTTGCACCAAAACGGAATAGGTAAGTTTCTCTTCGTTGGGACGAAGCGAACAGAGTCCGTTCGAGAGTTTTTCGGGTAACATTGGTATTGTACGGTCGACTAAATAGATGGACGTCGCACGGTTTTCAGCCTCTTCGTTGATAATGGTTTTGGGTTTCACGTAGTGCGTTACGTCGGCGATGTGGATGCCCACTTCCCACAATCCGCTTTCGAGTTTGCGTAGCGAGAGGGCATCGTCGAAGTCCTTGGCATCGCGCGGGTCGATGGTGAAGGTGACGATGTCGCGGCAATCGATGCGCCTGGCAATCTCTTCCGCGGTGATTCCGGCATCAATCTTTTCGGCCTCTTCCTCTACCTTTTCGGGATATTTGTAGGGTAGTCCGAACTCGGCCAGAATAGCGTGCATTTCGGCATTGTTATCGCCCTGATCGCCCAGAATGTCGATTACCTCGCCCACGGGATTCTTATCTTTTTCATCCCAACGTACTATTTTGACCAATGCTTTTTGTCCGTTTTTTCCACCCTTCAGTTTGTCGACGGGAATAAAAATATCGTTCGATAAATATTTTTTATCGACAATTAGAAAAGCATAAGGACCACTGATGTCAAGAATACCCACGAAATTTTCTTTAGCCCGTTTCAGTACCTCCAGCACTTCGGCCTCGGGTTGGCGGCCTTTGCGTCCGGCATACAGGAATGCTTTCACGTAGTCTTTATCCATTGCCCGGTTGAGGTTGCGTTCCGAAATAAAGATCGGTGCTCCACCGTCGTCGGGATTCAGGTAGGTCTTGCGCGAGGTGCGATCTATGGTTCCGGTAATGTTGCCTCCGCGCACATTGAGCCGGAATTTACCCCGCTCGATCTCGATCAGGAAGCCGTTGTCACTCAAATCGGTGAGAATCTCGGTAGCCATTTGCTTCAATGGAGTTTTGGTTAACTCCAGAAGATGAGAGACCTGCTTATAATTAAATGTTCGGTTGGGCTCCTGATTGAACAGGTTGGTGATAGCGCGTGCAAGATCGGTTTTACGCATCCGGCTGTCCGGCTGTTGTTTTTCTTTCTTCATTTTTTTTGTTTCTTAAAGATCCGTTTCCCGGATGGGAGAGCGGTATGGTTATGAAGTGATATGTTTGAATCGGTGTTGAGAATTCTATTGCTAACCAAAGGTACGTTATAAATTTAAGAAATGAAATAATACCGGCTGCTGAGCATAAAAAAAGCTGCCGATAGTTTCGACAGCTTTGTTGTACGAGCTACACCGCTTTACATTTTGATTCGTTCTATCTTCAGAGCGTTCAGATTGCGGGTGCCGAGGTGCAACGCTTCAGCCTTGGCGATATGTCCGACCGCATTGATGTCCATCTTTTCTACCTGATTGAAGAATTTGATGGCGGCGGTGTCGGCAGCAACGATATTGGGCGATACGATCAGGGTCTTCAGCACCGCAGTGTCCGATTCATTTCTTCCCTGAGGCCCGTTTTTGTACAAAATACGGTATGCATCCACAATGTTCAGAGCCGGACGTTTGGGATAGGTACAGATGTCGGCAATACATTGTTGCAGGTCGGAACTATGGAATATGCCTCTGTCCCAAACGACACCCATATAATTTTTCATTGAAATGGACATTTTGGCGCCACCATGGTTTTTGAGTACCGGAAGATTAAACCAAACATCGCACTCGAGCAATGCTTTGTGTATCATGGCCTCTTTCAGTCGAACGCCATGAGGAAGAGCTACCTTCTGATAATGACTTCCGTCGTTTGCGGGAAGCATTACGCCTCCGACACTTTCCACGGCAGCCTTTATTCCGCTGTTCTTGTAACAGTTATCCCATTGCTGACAGGTGTGGTCAAAGACCTGTACTTTTTTTGCTCCGGCGGCATAGCATTTTTTTACCAACGCTTTTACCAACTCAGGGTTGGTGTTGGCTGCCAGATTCGGGGTCTTATCCCATCCTATGTTCGGTTTAATAACAACAGTCTGCCCTTTCTTTACGAATGCCTGAATGCCGCCGAATTTTGCCAGCGCTTTGTCGAGCATCGCTGCCGGTTCTCCACCCATAACAGCTACCAAATCAGGTCCTGAGGTTACCTTTACTTTATTGTTTTGGAGCGCAGCTTCGAGCTTGTCGAAGCGCAAAGTCGATGCTACCCCTGTAATGGCAGCCGACAGTAAAAAATCACGACGTTTCATAGGCACAGAGAATTATTAGGTTGTTATATTTTTCTTAGACGATACCGATCAGGTAAAGGTTTAATCGAATACTACCGTTCGGTTCTGGTAAGTCAGAATTTTTCGTTCGATATGTTTTTCAACGGCGCGCGAAAGCACTATCTTTTCGAGGTCGCGACCTTTTCGTACCATGCTGTCGATGGTGTCTTTATGCGTTACCCTCACCACATCCTGTCCGATAATGGGACCGGCATCCAGATCGCTGGTTACGTAGTGGCTGGTTGCTCCGATAATTTTTACTCCCCGTTCATGTGCCGCATGATAGGGCTTCGCACCTGCAAATGCAGGGAGAAAAGAGTGGTGAATATTGATAATGCGGTCGGGGTAACTATCGATCAGTTGCGGTGACAAAACCTGCATATAACGTGCCAACACCACAAAATTGATGTTGTATTGTTTCAGTAACTCCAGCTCCTTGGCTTCCTGTTCAGCCTTGTTTTCCTTATTGATCGGGAAGACAAAAAAGTCTATTCCGAATCGGTCTGCTACCTGTTTCAGGTCGGGATGGTTGCTTATAATCAAGGGGAGCTCTACATTCCATTCGCCGGCATGGTAGCGTCCTAAAAGATCGAACAGGCAGTGCGACATTTTCGAAACAAAGATAGCCATTCTTGGCTTTGAATCCGAAAAATAGAGACGGAAATTCATGCTGTAGCGTTTGGCCAGCAGGGTATCGATATAATCTTCTATTTCATCGCGGGGAATAATAAAATTGTCGAGAGCCCATTCCACACGCATAAAAAATATGTGGTCTTCTCTGTTTACGTACTGATCCAGATATAGAATATTTCCTTTTTGCTGATTGATAAAATCGGTGACAGCAGCAAGAATTCCCGGCCGGTCAGGACAGTGAATGAGTAGTACTGCCGTGTTGTCGTTTGTCATAATAAAAGCCTCTTATTTTTAGGGTTCGATGTTTATATTGAATTTGTGAGCAGCTGGCAGGGTTAAAGAATCCAGGGGAAACGAAAACAGGCTTCGTTGTAAAGCGAATAATCGGCGTTGCCATTTACCGCAAGGGTTTTTACGATGGAAGCACCCTTTTCAAGCAAAAGACGTTTCGCAAATTCTATCGTTCTGCCGGTTTTGATTCGGTCGTCGACTAACAAAAAACGCTTATTGATTACTTCAAAATCGATAGGGTGGAGAAGAACCGGTTGCGGATGAATCGGCATATGATTGCTGTCGCGTAGATTGATTTTCAAAAGAAATAACTCTATGCCCAGTTTTTGCCGGATGAGCTCTGCAGGAAGTGTTCCGCCGTTTGCAATAGCAACAACCGCATCAAAATCTTCCGATAGCTCGAGTGACCTGATTCGTTCCAGTATTTCGTTGAAATCTTTTTCCATACCTATTCAAACCGGCAACAAAAGTAGCTATTTTTTTTGAGTAAGTAAACAAATGAAAGAGAAACCATGATTTTAGTTCTGTTTCATCATAAAAAGAATCGGATTTTCCGCCACGATAAAAGGAGGGGGGAGGGACAAATAAAAACGCCCCGATACGTATTGTATCGGGGCGTTAAAAAGTGGCGGCTACCTACTCTCCCACATTGTGTGCAGTACCATCGGCGTAGTTGGGCTTAACTTCTCTGTTCGGAATGGGAAGAGGTGGAACCCCAGCGCTATAGCCACCTAAAAGTTCATCAGTTGTAAGTGATAAGTAGTAAGTGGTAAGGAATAAGTATTACCTTTTACCCTTTACCTTTTACCTTTCAACCGGTTATAATGTTGACCTACTGGAAAGAGAGCTAACAAAGCAAGCTAAATTTGATAGCATTACTATAATAGTTAAGAGTTTTAAGAGAAGAAAAGTTTCGGGCTATTAGTACTGCTCGGCTTTGACATTACTGCCTTTAGACCTACAGCCTATCAACGTTGTCGTCTACAACGGCCCTTAGAAGAAATCTCATCTTGAAGTTGGTTTCGCGCTTAGATGCTTTCAGCGCTTATCCTATCCGAACGCGGATACCCGGCGGTGCTCCTGGCGGAACAACCGGTAAACCGTAGGTTCGTCCAACACGGTCCTCTCGTACTAGTGTCAGATCTCCTCAAATTTCTTACGCCCACAACAGATAGGGACCGAACTGTCTCACGACGTTCTGAACCCAGCTCGCGTGCCACTTTAATGGGCGAACAGCCCAACCCTTGGGACCTTCTCCAGCCCCGGGATGTGACGAGCCGACATCGAGGTGCCAAACCATTCCGTCGATTTGAGCTCTTGGGAATGATCAGCCTGTTATCCCCGGAGTACCTTTTATCCTTTGAGCGATGGCCCTTCCATGCGGAACCACCGGATCACTATGCCCTAGTTTCCTACCTGATCGACTTGTCGGTCTCNCAGTCAAGCNCNCTTATNCCATTACACTCTGNNGNCGGTTACCAATCGNCNTGAGNGNACCTTTNGNAGCCTCCGTTACNCTTTTGGAGGCGACCACCCCAGTCAAACTACCCACCATACAGTGTCCTCCCGTCCGGGAGTTAGAATTCAAATAATTAAAGGGCCGTATTTCAAGGTTGGCTCCACCTGCGCTAGCGCGCCTGCTTCAAAGCCTCCGGCCTATCCTACACATNNNNTNNCCAANNTCAATGNNAAGNTGNAGTAAAGGTTCACGGGGTCTTTCCGTCCCGTTGCGGGTAATCGGCATCTTCACCGATACTACAATTTCACCGAGCTCACAGCTGAGACAGTNCNCAGATCGTTACACCATTCGTGCAGGTCGGAACTTACCCGACAAGGAATTTCGCTACCTTAGGACCGTTATAGTTACGGCCGCCGTTTACTGGGGCTTCAATTCAAAGCTTCTCTTGCGATGACTTCTCCTCTTAACCTTCCAGCACCGGGCAGGTGTCAGGCCTTATACTTCATCTTTCGATTTTGCAAAGCCCTTTGTTTTTGTTAAACAGTCGCCTGAGCCATTTCTCTGCGGCCAACATTGCTGCTGGCGCCCCTTATCCCGAAGTTACGGGGCTATTTTGCCTAGTTCCTTAGCTGTGAATCACTCGAGCGCCTTAGTATTTTCTACTTGACCACGTGTGTCCGTTTAGAGTACGGGTACCTTATAGATTAACGCTAGCGGATTTTCTTGGAAGCCTGATTAGGTCCTTATCAGATCACCCGAGGGCTCTCTGTACTGTCAGGTTCGACTCGAAGTGCGGATTTGCCTACACCTCTCAACATCTACACCCTTTAACCTCCTATTCCGTCAGGAGGCCGGACTTTCACTTCTTCGTCCCCACTTCACTCTATAAGGTAGTACCGGAATATTAACCGGTTCTTCCATCGACTTCCCCCCTCAAGAGGTACGCCTTAGGTCCCGACTGACCCTGATCCGATTAGCGTTGATCAGGAACCCTCAGTCTTCCGGCGGGAGGGTTTCTCGCCCTCCTTATCGTTACTCATACCTACATCTGCTTTTCCTGCCGCTCCAATCTCTCTTACGAGAAACCTTCGACGCTGTACAGGAATGCTCCCCTACCATTCTTATTTGAATCCATAGCTTCGGTATAATGCTTATGCCCGATTATTATCCATGCCTGACCGCTCGACTAGTGAGCTGTTACGCACTCTTTAAATGAATGGCTGCTTCCAAGCCAACATCCTAGCTGTCTCTGCAGTCTGACTTCGTTAGTTCAACTTAGCATTAATTTGGGGACCTTAGCTGATGGTCTGGATTCTTCTCCTTTCGGACATGGACCTTAGCACCCATGCCCTCACTGCCAAAAACCATTTACATGCATTCGGAGTTTATCAGGACTTGATAGGCGGTGAAACCCTCGCATCCAATCAGTCGCTCTACCTCATGTAAACTATTTTGACGCTGCCCCTAAAGGCATTTCGGGGAGTACGAGCTATCTCCAAGTTTGATTAGCCTTTCACCCCTACCCACAAGTCATCCGAAAGCTTTTCAACGCTCACCGGTTCGGTCCTCCATTCCGTGTTACCGGAACTTCAACCTGCTCATGGGTAGATCACTTGGTTTCGCGTCTACTCCCACCGACTAATTCGCCCTATTCAGACTCGCTTTCGCTTCGGCTTCGCCCCTGAAGGGCTTAACCTTGCCGGTGAAAGTAACTCGTAGGTTCATTATGCAATAGGCACGCCGTCATCCCGTAAACGGGACTCCGACCGCTTGTAAGCGCACGGTTTCAGGTTCTTTTTCACTCCTCTATTCGAGGTGCTTTTCACCTTTCCTTCACAGTACTTGTTCGCTATCGGTCTCTCGGGAGTATTTAGCCTTACCGGATGGTCCCGGCAGTTTCACACAGGATTTCTCGTGTCCCGCGCTACTCAGGATACCACTAACAATTGTAAACATTACCAGTACGGGACTATCACCCTCTTTGGTACAAAGTTCCATTACGCTTCCTGTTCCTTTTACAATCATATGTCGTGGTCCTACAACCCCAACAATGCCGAAACACTGTTGGTTTGGGCTGTTCCCCGTTCGCTCGCCACTACTTAGGGAATCACGTTTGTTTTCTTCTCCTACAGGTACTAAGATGTTTCAGTTCCCTGCGTTCGCCCCCAGCTATGCTGAGTAATACTGCTTCACAGTATTGGGTTGTCCCATTCGGAAATCCGCGGATCAAAGGTCATTTGCACCTCCCCACGGCTTATCGCAGCTTATCACGTCCTTCATCGCCTCCGAGAGCCAAGGCATCCACCCTGCGCTCTTACTTACTTTTCTTCTCGTGCGGTTAATTGTCACCAACTAACCTGCGCTCTTAAATTATTATAGTATCGCTACCTTTTATTAGTGGTAAGTCTTTAGTGATATGTGTTAAGGTTGCCCTTACTACTTATTACCTCTTCCTTACTACTTTAATTTAACTTTACTCGTTATCTCTCTACTTTCCAATATGTCAAAGAACTTTCGATAATTAATAATTAACAATTAATAATTGATAACTAATGTATTATCAGTGGTGAAACTTTGCGGGGTTGAACCGCTTTTCAGTTGATAACCGCTCTGGTCATCTCTCATCTGATCCCCTGTGGATCTGAAGTTTCTTTCAATAAGTATGTTTTTTTTCTCATCACTCGCTCGTGATGGTGTCTTGTTTGTGGAGAATAACGGATTCGAACCGTTGACCCTCTGCGTGCAAGGCAGATGCTCTAGCCAGCTGAGCTAATCCCCCTTCTTTAGTTATCAGTCTACGGTTATCAGTTATCAGTTGAATCTGCTTTACAGCCATTCAACGGTTCACTGTTTACTGTAAACTGTTTGTAGTCCCAGGCAGAGTTGAACTGCCGACCTCTACATTATCAGTGTAGCGCTCTAACCAACTGAGCTATAGGACTGAATTTCAGTTATCAGTCGTCAGTTAGCAGTTAGCTCGTCACTCTTTCTTCTCTTGTAACTGTCGTCGTTAACTGTTTGTTGTTAACTGTTAACTGGTTACTGTATATATAACAAATGTAGTAAAGGTAAGTTTAATGTATAACTAACCTATAATGTCACTTACTCTCATCACGTCGTCATCTCTCCAGAAAGGAGGTGTTCCAGCCGCACCTTCCGGTACGGCTACCTTGTTACGACTTAGCCCCAGTCACTGGTTTTGCCCTAAATCGCTCCTTGCGGTCACAATCTTTAGGCACCCCCAACTCCCATGGCTTGACGGGCGGTGTGTACAAGGCCCGGGAACGTATTCACCGCGCCATGGCTGATGCGCGATTACTAGCGAATCCAGCTTCACGGAGTCGAGTTGCAGACTCCGATCCGAACTACGAGAGGCTTTAGAGATTAGCATCCTATCACTAGGTAGCGACCCTCTGTACCCCCCATTGTAACACGTGTGTCGCCCCGGACGTAAGGGCCGTGCTGATTTGACGTCATCCCCACCTTCCTCACATCTTACGATGGCAGTATCATTAGAGTCCTCAGCTTAACCTGTTAGTAACTAATGACAAGGGTTGCGCTCGTTATGGCACTTAAGCCGACACCTCACGGCACGAGCTGACGACAACCATGCAGCACCTACACATCTGCTATTGCTAGAAAACCTGTTTCCAAGTTCGTCAGATGCATTTCAAGCCCGGGTAAGGTTCCTCGCGTATCATCGAATTAAACCACATGTTCCTCCGCTTGTGCGGGCCCCCGTCAATTCCTTTGAGTTTCATTCTTGCGAACGTACTCCCCAGGTGGATTACTTATCGCTTTCGCTTAGCCACTGACATTCTATCGCCAACAGCTAGTAATCATCGTTTACTGCGTGGACTACCAGGGTATCTAATCCTGTTTGATCCCCACGCTTTCGTGCCTCAGCGTCAGTTACATTCCAGCAAGCTGCCTTCGCAATCGGTGTTCTGTGTCATATCTATGCATTTCACCGCTACACAACACATTCCGCCTGCCTCATTTGCACTCAAGACTACCAGTTTCAATGGCAATGTTAACGTTAAGCGTCAACCTTTCACCACTGACTTAATAATCCGCCTACGCACCCTTTAAACCCAATAAATCCGGATAACGCTTGGATCCTCCGTATTACCGCGGCTGCTGGCACGGAGTTAGCCGATCCTTATTCGTAGGGTACCTACAAGAGAGTACACGTACTCTTTTTTATCCCCCTACAAAAGAAGTTTACAACCCGTAGGGCCGTCTTCCTTCACGCGACTTGGCTGGTTCAGGCTCTCGCCCATTGACCAATATTCCTCACTGCTGCCTCCCGTAGGAGTCCGGACCGTGTCTCAGTTCCGGTGTGGGGGACCTTCCTCTCAGAACCCCTACTGATCGCAGACTTGGTAGGCCGTTACCCTACCAACTATCTAATCAGACGCATGCCCATCTATAATCTATAAATATTTAACAACTGCTCCATGCAGAGCTATTGTCTTATGCGGTGTTAATCTCCTTTTCAGAAGGCTATCCCCCAATTATAGGTAGGTTGCATACGCGTTACGCACCCGTGCGCCGGTCGCCACCAAAGTATTGCTACCTCGTGCTGCCCCTCGACTTGCATGTGTTAGGCCTGTCGCTAGCGTTCATCCTGAGCCAGGATCAAACTCTTCATTGTATAAATAGTTTTTGTTCCTTGTGATAACTAATATCGCTACCAGTTATCGTGTTCTTCTCAAGATGACTTCCTTTATTTTATTAAAGGTGTAATTTAAGTAAATTGACGGTTAGCTCTCACACTAACCTTTCCTTATACTACATTTTGTTGTTTCAATTATATTCAAAGATCTCTTGTTTTGACCGCCTCTCTTTTCTGAGCGAAACGGACTGCAAAGGTACTGCTATTTTTTGAACTACCAAATGTCTTTGCAACTTTTTTTCAAAACTTTTTTCTCAGCTTTGACCTCCGTAACACCTCCGTGTTACTCTCTCAAAGCGGCTGCAAAGTAAAGGGTAATATTTTGGAAAACCAAGCCGGATTAAGAAAAAACACCTCAAAAAAACGCACATTTGGTGTAAATGCTTATCAAATAATCACCTTCTGCGGGTATTATTTTTTGAAATACTTCGTAAGTGATGCTTTCTCGTCTGTTTGATGGGAATTTTGACCCTATTTCTGAGGCTTGTCGGGGTGCTTTTTTTCTTGTACAGGGTCTCTGGGTCATGATTCCTTCCATTTGGCATATGGATTTTTTGTGAGAAAAGAGTTATAAAAGCGGGGATCTCCCGTTACTTCTTTCCCCAACCAGGAGGGTTTTTCAAACAAAAAGTCTTCTGAAGGGAGTTCAATTTCGGCAATTATGAGCCCCGAATTGTCGCGAAGGAATTCATCTACCTCGAAAAAAAGTGAAGAGTTTGGAATAAGATGACGTTTTTTTTCAATTATTCCGGGTTCACAAAGCAAAATTAGTTCGCGGGCATCTTCAACTGCAATCTCTTTTTCCCACTCGTAGCGACTTATCCCCGATTGGTTATTCTTTCCCTTTATAGTTATGCAGGCATTGTTGTCACGGATGCGGATACGTACCGTTCTTTCGGGTACAGAGGAGAGATACCCTTGCGTGATATGCGAGGTGTGGGTTACAAAGGGCCGAAAGTCGCCTTGGACTAAAAATTTTCTTTCTATTTCGAGAGACATATAAATAGGAATCTTATAATTATCAGACAAAGGTAAACTAAAAAGCGATTATAGCTGAAAACTATAATCGCTTTTTAGTTCGGAATACTCCTTATATTATGGATTGACAACTTTCTTTGTAAACGTTCCTTTGTCTGTGATAATCTTCACTAAGTATACCCCCGATATGGATGGCAAATCAAAAGATATTTGATTGCTGTTTACGTCTCTTTGTTTATAGAGTTGTCCGGCCGGGGTGTAGACAAATATACGGTTGATTACATCCGGATTGAAAATGGAGACATTTGTCCTGTTTTGAATGAGGGTAATTCCCGATGGATTCTCCTCTGGGGTTACGTTACTTTTCTTGAAGAGCAACGTAAAGTTGGACGTGGATGTAGAAGCATTAGTTGTCGAAAACGTGTACGATGAAGAGTTCAGATTGGTAACAGTACCGGAGTTGTCCTTAATATATACTTCCACGGTGTCGTTCTTTTGAGGAAGCGTTATGGTATAGTTTCCCGCGGTGGGGACACTTACCTGTAAAGGTACTGTCATAACCATGCCTTTGAATGGTAGCATGTTAATTCCTAATCCGATATTGCTATTGGAACTGAATGTATTCATGGCAATGTTTTTTCCATTCGAAGTGGCCGACATGTTAGGTATATCTTCGAGTTCTGTCGCATCGGGACTTGCGTTAGGGTGAAACAAAACATAGGTACGGCTCGATGCATTGTTTCCGTTGATGTCCAAACGGAACTGTACCGGCGAGTCGGATGGTGTGGCCTCCGATAAACTACGCGTGCGCAGTGGTGTTGATGAAAGATTCGTAGTTGGTTCCGGAATGAACTGTACTTTCGTCAGCGACGGTGATACATTCCCGTTTTTGATAAAACAGGCTCCGAATGGAGATAAACCAACACTTTGGAAGTCACTGAGTGTCCAAATATCATAGTAGTCTATATTTGCATTGTATATGAAGACTCCGCCTGCATATCCTCCGGCAATATTACTGGATGTCATAGCTCCAGGCCAATATCCGCTCGAAGGTGATTGATATTTAATATAGGCTGATTGTGGGTATGGGTTGCTAATGAAATTCCATCCTCGCTCAGTCCAGGATTGAGAGCCAGTTGTTGTGTAACTCAGCCCCGAAACATTTCCTGAGCCAGTACTGGAAAGTGTGACTGCTCCACCGTTTGAAGGGAAAATAATCGTCTGACGGAAGGGTCGTTTAGTCGAATTCAGGTTAAGCGAATAACCTGTTCCTACATTTAGCAAAGAAGTGGTGGACAGGTTAGCCCATGCACTTTTGTCCGCTCCGTTTGTGGCACGGGTACTTTCGCTGTATTGCTGGATGCGGACACTCGTTTCGGGTGTGGCACCATCCAGTTTGCCAGCCGATACCGGATAGGGTACTCCAAAGAAGTTCCATGCATGTACGGTGGTGCTTCCGGTAACGTATAGTGGAAATGTTCGGACGTACAAAACACTGTCAGCTGTGATTGATCCGTTGGCAATCATGGGTGGATTCAGTGATGAATTTACATCTGTGCTATCTTTTATTTCCAACCATTTTACTTTTAATGTGGTATTCCCACTCATATCGAATTTGGTACCTTTGGTTATCAACACTTCGGTGGTGTCATTCGATGCGGTTAGTTTACTGATCGGTACTACATAGCCCTTACGGATGTTCTTGATAGAATATGAAGCATAAGAACCGTCAATGGTTATTCCATCCCATTTCTGGAATGCACCCATATCTACTTTGCTGCTATATTTACGCGGATTGCCGTTTAGATCCTTGGGCAGCGAATTGGCAGTAGCATCGCCACCATCCAGACAGGGAGATATTAATAATAGTTCGTAATTCTTTGCCGATGGATTTTTAAAATTCGGTGTTCGCTCGGCAAGATCAATATTGCCGGCACCTGATGGCCATGTTACGGTACTATACAATGATGTTCCGGCACTATTGGATATAGTGGGTGTTGAACCGGAAATATTACCACCTGTGTTGTTCCATAAAATGGCATTTTTGACGGTTGGTGATGTAGAACTTGATGATAATGCTGCTCCCGTGTTATTGACAATGGTTGCATTTATCACGCTTGCATTGTTGGTTGTTCCGGCAAAAAGTATTCCATGACTACCATTGTTGGCAATTAAAATATTGAAGGCATTACTTCCGTTGTTAAGACTCAACCCCCCCCCTGCATTACTAATAATTTTGCAATTCTGAATTTTGGCATTGTCAATGGTGACAGCATAATCTCCGGAACCTGCTCCTGTGATGGTGAAGCCATCAACAATAGCCCCTTTACTGCCTAACGTTGAAGAATATTTGATTAGATTGGTGCTGGCGGTTGTGTTTGATGCAATAGTAGTGGTGTATTGTTTCAATAACCGGGCATTGATTTTAGTAATGGCATCGGCGTCGTTTGTGGGTTCTGTTCCCGGAGTTCCGGCGAAACCTCCGTAAAGTCCTAAATTGGGTTTTAGCAAGAATGTGGCATCGTTGCCTGTCGAAGATGTTCCCGAACTGTTTTTCGATGGCAAATAGCTGCCAGTTCCCGCTGCCACCCAAATCTGGGTAGAGTCGTTTGCGTTGTACATATCGAGCGCATCCTGAATTGTTTTGTAAGGAGTCGTCCAGTTTAATCCGTTGGGAGTGTTGTTCGCTGATGCATTATTTACATAATAATACATCGTTGCTTTTTCGTAGCATCCGATGTCATACCGAGAATTACGAGATAAACCTCTAATATCGGTAGCCGGGAAAGTCGGCGCTCCGGAGACACTCGTAATTCCGGCATTAATCAGTGATGACGATGTTTGTAAACGATAATCGGCAGTGATGTCTGTCGTTGGGTTGGCAAATTTTGGAAAATATGAACTTCCGGATGTCGCAGGTGCAACATTGGAGGCATCCAACTCTATACTTCCCGAACCCAAAGAGGATGTTCCATATCCACTTGGCCAGGCATTATTTTGCTCATTACTTTGAGTTACCCCAGAAACGGTATTGTTATAAATGGCGTTATTATAGAAATAGAGTACATTGCTATTTCCGAATATGTGGATACCGGATGACCGGTTTGCTGCCGTATTGTTGGCAATAGTATTGTTGATAAAATAACAGTTAGTCGATGAATTATTATATAGGCTTATCGATATTCCTCCTCCGGCATAAAAAGCGTTATTCCCATATACGAGGCAGTTGATCATGTTTGATCCTCCTGAACGAATGTTGATAGAACCGGCATTGCTGCCACTTCCGGTATCTGTTCCGGTAGTGTTATTTCGAATGATACAATTATATAATGTTCCGCCGTCCATTTCGGCACCAGCTCCGTCATTAGTGGTGTTGTGCGATGTTGAATTTGATTCTATAATGGAATTGCTTAAAGTGAAATTAGGTAGCGTATATACTCCGCCACCACACACATCGTCTATTCCGCTATTGCATGTTTGCATATTTGCCCCGGTAAGTATAAAGCCGTCCCAAACGGTCGGTGATGAAAGTCCGGTGCCACCACCTAAAGGAGTGGATGCAAAGGAAGGTCCCAGCGCACGGGTATCTGTCCCTCCATTTAGTGTTGTCGCGTATTGAGTTGCTTCACTGAGTACAACCCGCGAAGTCATATCTGCATTATTGTTGTTAGTAGTACCATATTCGGGGAATGATCCGTAAACATTGACACCTGCACGGATAATAAAGTTGTTCTTCCATCCACTCCAAGTGCCACTGTTATATGTTGCATAATCTCCGGAAGTGAAATTAGAATCGCCGGTGTAACTACCTGCGGCTACATAAACAGGAAGCTTGGTCGCTAAGCTATTTGATATTTCCACAGCCCGTTGTATACTTTGCAATGCATTCGCCCAAGAAGTCCCGTCATTTGTAGTAGTTCCATTGTAATCATTTTTACGTACATAAATGGCGTTTTTGTAAACGGTGTTGGTGATGGTGAAATATGAAGCCCCTGAAGGGAACGGTATGGATGCTGTATATAGATTACCAGAAGATTGTGTTAACGGATATTCGGTAATTCCTCCATTGGTCAAATCTCCATCGTTATCTATCAAAATAGCATAGGTGGTAGACGCGGGATATCCTGTCAGATCAATTTGTAGGTTTATATTGCCAACATTACCTGTGTTTTGAACTTTCCACATGCGGGGTACTACCGGAAAAACACCTGTGGTTGCACTCGGAGTCGACCAACTGGTAGCGTCTCCTCCATTATCGCCCCAAATCAGGTATTGACCGTTTGTTAAGGGAGAGGTTCGTCCCGGATTGGCTGATGTAAAGTCTCCGGATGTAGACATGACAACTCGGGATGAAGTTCCCAGTGGCAAGTTGATGCTTGCCGAAACCTGTTGGTTAAGCCCATAGCTGGTGTCATAACCTAATCCGGCAATATTGTTGTTGTAAGTTGAAATGGAATAGATATTGTTGCCATTTCCGTCATAATAATCATGCCCTAATGTAATACCATATTTAATAGCAAGATAGGTTTCAATGCTATTCCGATTGGTATTGACGTTATTGACAAAAGCCATCACCTCAGCGATTTGTCCGGTAAAAGTTCTGTTGTCATTATTTTTAAAATAGCCTCCTAAATAATACTTGGAACTTAATGATGTGCTACGCGTTTGAGCAACGATGTGCCATCCCGAAAAAGATGTTTGCGTCAAAGTTTTACTTGTTCCGTTTATCCAGCTTGAACCTCCGTATCCCCAGTCATTCGAGTTATTATCACCTTGCCAGTTGTAAGGGGATGTAGTACTACCTACGCGTATTCCATTGTCGGAAGAAGATCCGATAAGCCCCCCAAGGTGCGGCGTGGTTGTTCCAGATATATTGGGAAGCGTAACTGCAATAAATGATTTTATATTGGCAGAGTTCTTGGTTATTACTTGCTGATATGTGTTTGCAAATGCGATCGAGGGGTTGAAGTTAATCGTATTGTTAGCTAAAGTAACCGTCCCTGTTCCCGTGGTCAATACCGATGCATCATTGGTTGCACCGCTTTCATCGGGCCAAGTAGTACCGTTAAAAGCGGTAGCTCCATCTGCTTTATACCAGAAGGAGGGTGTCGGAACGTTATTTATATTGATGTAAAAACTTTTTGAATATCCATTTGCATCTGTAGTTGTAAATGTAACTCCACCGAGATTTAATAATTTAATATTCTCTGCCGTATTTCCGCTTGAGAACGCAAGCATACCGCTTGGTGACTGGTTATCTAGGTTATCCCATGTGAGGACACTATTTGCTGTTGATGCAGAGGTGAGCGGAACAGTAAAATTATAGTTTACATTGAGGCTGTTATCGGCGGAGTTCAAATTAAGTGGAACGACAGATATCGCTGACCAGGCTTTTGTCGCAGCATTGGTACTATTATATAAATTAGTTATTTGAGGATAGTAACCGGTTGTGTTGGTAAATCCGGAAATGGTTTGGCTGCATAAAGCGGAAGTAGATAATCCTGTAATTCCGGAACTATATCCGGAAGAGCTTTGACCTGTTCCTTGTATATCATAATAACATGAATTTATATTTCCTCCCTCGCAGCGTCCGATAAAACCATTAGTATCAGAAAGCCCTGTTACGGCGCCGGTAGCATAACAAGATTGAATTGTATACCATTGATTATAATAACCAATAAACCCGCCTACATATTTAGAGTTTGACCCCGTAACACTTCCTGTTGCATAAGAATTACTAATGCCACTTCCTCCGGCATTGCCTGTCCAAGCACCCAAAAATCCTCCCAAATTATTACCTGAAGCGACAATGCTTCCGCTGGCGAAGCAATTACTTATACTCGCTCCACCTTCTATTTGGCCAATGAATCCGCCGGAATAATCACCTCCGGTGATATTTCCAGTGGCGTAACAGTTCGTGATATTCACAACCCCATTTGGTATATCTCCTATCAATCCACCTATGTTGTCCTTTTTGGGAGAACTGATAACATTGGCAGAAGATGAACAATCGCTCACAGTTACAGATCCCCAATTATTTGTGTTAAAATAGCCAATCAACCCTCCAGTATATGAACTTGTAGCATTTGTAGAGGATGTCACGACTCCGGAAACTGAACACCCGGTAATCCCTGTTCGTAAATATACATATCCAACTAATCCACCAACATATTGGCCTCCTGTGATATTTACATTAACGACCTTAAGATTTTTAATTCCAGTAGCTTGATTGTTTTGAATAATTCCAAAAAGTCCCACATAATCATCTGTTGTGTTAATAGTGACATTTGAAATGGTTTTATTGTTGCCGTCGAAAGTGCCTTGAAAAGAGGAATTATCATAAAAAGAGGTGTAATACCCTATTGGAGTCCAAGGTAAATTATTGAGATCCAAATTATCTCCCAAAATGAAAGTGTAGCCGGCAAAGGTATTGCCTCCATTGACTTGATCGGCGAGCCAAGCTAATTCTGCACATTTGTAAATTGTGTACGTTTTTGTGTTCTTATTATAGGCTATATTTTTACCACTCCGATTCGTGTTTGACGTCCAAGTGTCTGTTGCCCATAATTGACAAATTGGCAAGGCGAATAAAACCAAGATGGTGTAAATGACAATATCCTTTCTTGATGGAATAAATGTAGTTGGCATTGGAAGGTGTTTTTTTCTCATTTAGAATCAGCTGAACAATACAAATTACGAATTATCTTGTAATAATTCGTAATTTGTATCGGATATAAAAACTCACGTAATTGCAAAGGTATGAATAAAAGTTATTTAGTGCTATTAAATTTAGATATGTTAATATAATTACGATACATTAACAATATTAAAGATCGGAAAGAAATTAGCGAAGGTGAACTGTTTGTGTAATATCAATATTGCATTTTGATTATCAGTGTCTTATATGTTTGTGTCGTGGAGGGCATATTTTATGTATTGATACAGTGCGAGAGTGAATTGATATGAATTAAATCGGGTTATTATTTTTCAATTCCAAAATGAATAACTACCTTTGCAGGCTCAAAGCTGAAAAGTCAACTAAATTAATTTTATAAAACAACAATGAAAGCAGGAATTCATCCGGAAAGCTATCGACCCGTAGCGTTCAGAGATATGTCGAATAGCGAGACATTTATCACTCGTTCGACTATTGCTACGAAAGAAACCGTTGAAATTGACGGGGTAACTTATCCTTTGGTAAAGCTCGAAATCTCTAGTTCTTCACACCCGTTCTATACAGGTAAACAAAAGCTGGTAGACACCGCAGGTCGTGTGGACAAGTTTATGAACCGTTACCAAAAGCACTTGGAAAACAAGAAGAAATAAGTTCGTCACTTTCATATTTAAACCTTATAAAGCCGTTTCAATCCAAATTTGGAGTGAAATGGCTTTTTTGTTGTCTCGCAAAGTGCACCTGTTAATTGAAAAAAAAGGTTTTCTCTTTGCGCTAATTTACTAACTTTGCATTGTATCTCCATCCTTAAAAAATAGTATAAGACTTATGAAGTGGTTGAAATGGATTCGTGTTGTGCTGGCTATCGCATTGACGGTGCCTGTTTTTTTGTTGTTTATCGATTTTTTTCATCTTTTGCCGCATAATGCGGCAAAGTTGGTGCATCTTCAACTGTTGCCTGCACTGCTGGGTGGATTTTGGGGCGCTGCGGTTTTTGTTGTCTTGCTGACACTGCTTTTCGGACGTTTGTACTGTTCTGTTATCTGTCCGGCCGGGGTATTGCAGGATGTGTTTAACCGGCTGACGGCGAGAGGTGTGAAGAAAAATCGTGCGAAACGCTATTTTAAATATGCCAAACCGAATAACTGGCTACGCTATTCCATTCTGGCACTGACTGTCATTGCATTTGTTATCGGTAGTTCATTCCTTGTAATTCTTCTCGATCCCTACAGTAACGTGGGGCGTATGATGACCGATTTGGTCCGTCCGGCGTTGATTCCGCTCAATAACCTGATGGTGCCGGCTACGGCATCCGATAATAGTTTTTTTCATCATATCAACTCTTTGGGTTTTGCTTTCGTGCCGGTAGCTATCGCGTCACTTTTTCTAATTGCGATTGCTGTTATGTCGCTTTTGCGGGGGCGTTTGTATTGCAACACCATTTGTCCCGTGGGAACATTCCTCGGACTCTTTTCCCGCTTTGCACCATTCAAAGTTGTGGTCGATCATTCGGCCTGTAACCATTGCGGGGTATGTGCCCGTTCATGCAAATCGCAATGTATCGACTCGAAAAAGAGTGAAATCGATCATTCACGCTGTGTCGACTGTTTCAATTGCCTTTCGACCTGCTCGCAGAATGCTATCAGCTACCGATTCCAATTGCCGGTAAAAAAAGAAGAAACCACTGTTGTTGAGAGTGTGAAAAACAGTTCACGGCGAAACTTCCTGATTGCAGGTGCGACTGCCGTTGCAACAGCCCCTGTCGCCATTGCACAAAACAAACTCGGGGTGAAGAAGGCGGAACCGATTATGCCTCCGGGTGCCGGAACGCGTGAGAATTTTAATGCAAAGTGTACGGCTTGTCACCTGTGTGTGTCTAAATGCCCTACGCAGGTGTTGCATCCTACGGCATTCGATTACGGATTAATGGGAATGATGCAGCCGAAAATGGCATTCGATAAAGGATTTTGCCAACCCAATTGTACGAACTGTTCCAACGTATGCCCCTCGGGAGCACTGGTGCCGCTTACCCGTGAACAAAAGCATGTGACCCAGGTGGGTATTGCGCATTTTACGCAGACCAATTGCGTGGTTTATAAGGAGCACACCGATTGCGGAGCCTGCTCGGAACATTGTCCTACACAGGCCGTGAGCATGGTGGACTTTGTAGATGGGTTGCGCATTCCGCGTGTGGAACCGGAAATTTGTATCGGTTGCGGCGGTTGCGAATATATTTGTCCGGCTACACCGAAAGCGATTGTGGTTCATGCCAACATCAACCAGAAAATAGCAAAATCGATTCCCAAGGGAGAGGCTAAAGAGGAGAAGGTGGAAAGCTTCGGCTTTTGATTCTTGAAGCAACGGAAGATATAGCAAATGAGGATGTCGTAAAGCCGGCATCCTCATTTTTTTGTTTTGATCGGAGTAGAAAGCAGGGCAACAACTTTTCAACAACCCCGTTTTTTTAAGAAATCAGACGCCTGATGTTTCCTTCAAAATGGCTTACTTTGTATGCGATGAACGAAGCAATACTCGAAAAACTGAAAGTGCTGGCAGAATCGGCAAAGTACGATGTATCGTGTGCCTCCAGCGGAACTACGCGAAAGAATATTCCCGGCGGAATAGGAAATGCGGAGGGGTGGGGTATTTGTCATTCGTTTACCGAAGACGGACGATGTGTGTCGTTGCTCAAGATTATGTTGACCAACTATTGCATCTACGACTGTGCTTACTGCATTAACCGGCGGAGTAACGACCTGCCCAGAGCTACCTTCAGCGTGTCGGAGTTGGTGGAGCTCACTATCGAGTTTTATCGTCGCAATTATATCGAAGGGTTGTTCCTCAGTTCGGGGGTGGTGCGCAATCCCGATTACACCATGGAACGGCTGGTGCGGGCAATTAAAGATTTGCGGACGGTGCACCGGTTCAACGGTTACATCCACATGAAGAGCATTCCCGGTGCTAGCGAGCAGTTGGTACACGAAGCCGGACTCTATGCCGATCGTCTTAGTGTCAATGTTGAAATTCCGACCGAACAAAATTTGAAACTGCTGGCTCCCGAGAAAGATCACGCGAGCGTTTACAAACCGATGTCGTTTATTCAACAGGGCGTGTTGGAAAGTAAGGAAGAGCGGCGAAAGTTTCGTTCGGCACCCCGTTTCGCACCGGCAGGGCAGAGTACGCAGATGATTGTGGGCGCTACCAGCGAAAGCGATAAGCTGATTCTGCAAACCTCGGCAGCGCTCTATCAGCGGCCGAGTATGAAAAGGGTTTACTATTCGGGATTTATTCCTGTCAACAGTTATGATAACCGCTTGCCGGCACTGAAGCAACCTCCTTTGGTACGCGAGAACCGCCTCTATCAGGCCGACTGGCTGATGCGTTTTTATGAATTTAAGGTGGATGAGATCGTGGATGACCGTTACCCTGATCTCGATCTGGAGATCGATCCGAAACTCTCGTGGGCGTTGCGTCACCCCGAAGTATTTCCGGTAGATGTCAATAAAGCCGATTATTCGTTGATATTACGGATTCCGGGCATTGGCGTGAAGTCGGCCAAGCTGATTGTGATGTCGCGGCGGTATGGAAAGATTACCGGGGCGGCGTTGAAAAAGATGGGCGTGGTGATGAAAAAAGCGCAATATTTTATCACCTGCAACGAATTGCCGGTGCACACCATTCACGAGGCTTCGCCCGAATATGTGCGAAAGGTGTTGACCGAAAAGAAACTGCCCAAATCCAAACTGATCGATCAGCAGCAGTTATCGGTGATTTTCGACTAAAAACCTCCGCAAAATAGTATACACATAATAACTAATAATGTGACTTTTACATTCCAGTTCCCCTCGCCTTTGGAGAGGGGTTAGGGGAGAGGTCTTGTTTTTCAATGATTATTTTTCGTTACGATAAAACGTTTGAAGGCCTGCTGACGGCAGTTTTCGATGCCTATTTCCGTAAAACTTTTCCGGAGAAACTGCTGGGAACAGACGACATCGAACCGATGTTTGCCGACGAAAGCTTTGCCGTTATTACGCAACCGGATAAAGCCGCGAGGGTGTGGAAGTCGCTGCAGAAAAAGTTGTCGCCGGGCGCCTGCAACATGCTCACTTATGTGTGGCTATCGGAAGAGGAGGGTAGCGACGAATTGTTGTTTCGGTACATCCGCAAAACGGTGGACAGTAAACGATCGATTGAAACGAACTTTGCCGATGAGGTGGTGCTGAAGGTGCACAAACTGGCCATGAAGGTGAGTAAGGAGCGGATGCGGATGATTCAGTTCGTACGGTTTCAGAAAGCGGCCGATGATATTTTCTTTGCCCCCATCTCGCCCGACCACAACTGCCTGCCGCTGGTGATAGACCATTTCAAAGATCGTTTTGCCGATCAGAAATGGATACTCTACGACACAAAACGTGATTACGGGTTTTATTACGACCAGAAGACAGTCACCGAGATGACCCTCGAAACCCCGGCGCTGTTTCCCGAAGGCAAACTCGATGAAGCTTTGATGTCGGAAGATGAAAAACTGTTTCAGCAGTTGTGGAAAACCTATTTCAAATCGATGACTATCAAAGAGCGGATTAATCCGAAACTGCACCGGCAATTGCTGCCAAAACGTTATTGGAAATATTTGACGGAGAAACAGTGAGCGAGGGGCGAATTATAATTCGTTGATAAGCGATGCCGCCAAGACCCGGTGGATGTAGACGGTTGAACCGTGAACAGTGTAGAAAATAGCCATTCGCTTGTAATTGACGCGTCGGACATAGTGCCCGTATTTCAACAGAGAGGGATGGGTTTGAAGAGGAAAAGATTCGGCCGATTTTTCGAGAGAAAGTATTGTATCCAATAATCCCTGAATATAGCGGAAGGCCGTCAGCGGTGCCTGATATTCGAATAAAATAACGGTTGTCAGGCTGTCGATATCCGCTCTTGCGTCATCGGACAAGAGTACGCGGTATGCAGACATTAGTATTTCAATTTCTCGTTGGAGCCGTAATGTGTATTCATTTTGTATTCAATGTCATTGAATACCTCTTGTACGGTATGCCATCCTTCTTCGGTATTTTTTCCCGGCTCCAAATATTCCATCCGTACCGTTTTCGTATGTTTCCTCAGTTCGTTTACTATGCGGCGGCCGGTGGGGGTGGAGATGTCGATATGGGCGATAACTTCGGTCATAGTGATTGGGGTTTGTTTTCTGCAAAGATAATTCATTTGGACGGCATTCCACCTCTTTCGCAATTTACGAAAAAGAGTTTATAACGAAGAAAGCACCCTTTTGAGGTGCTTTTCTGATTGTATTGAAGTACGGGTTATTCTCCGCTGGTATCTTTTCCCCGAATTTCCACCCGGCGGATTTTTCCGCTGATGGTTTTGGGCAATTCATCTACAAATTCCACAACACGCGGATATTTATAAGGAGCCGTCACCCGTTTAACGTGGTTTTGAATCTCTTTGATAAGATCTTCTCCGGCTTTGTCCTTATATTCCTTCGACAACACGATGGTGGCTTTCACCACCTGTCCGCGCACTTCGTCGGGGACGCCGGTGATGGCACATTCCACTACGGCGGGGTGGGTCATCAGGGCACTCTCTACCTCAAACGGGCCGATGCGGTAGCCTGAACTCTTGATTACGTCGTCGGTACGGCCCACAAACCAGTAGTAGCCATCCTCGTCGCGCCATGCCACATCGCCGGTATGGTAAATGTTATTGTTGTAAACGCTTTTGGTCAATGCTTCGTCGCGATAGTAGCCCATGAAAAGTCCCACCGGTTTGAAACGGTCGGTACGCAGGATAATTTCGCCCTGTTCACCGTCTTCGGCCGAGCGTCCGTCGGCGGTAATCAGATCCATGTCGTAGGCCGGATTGGGAACTCCCATCGATCCCGGTTTCGGTTCCATCCATGGAAAGGTGGCAATAGTCAGCGTGGTTTCTGTTTGTCCGAAACCTTCCATCAGCTTGATGCCTGTTATTTTGTAGAAAGCTTCATACACCGCAGGGTTGAGGGGTTCGCCCGCAATGGTACAATATTTCAGCGCCGACAGATCGTAGCTTTTTAAATCTTCGCGGATGAGGAAGCGGAACACTGTGGGAGGTGCGCAAAACGAGGTTACTTTGTATTTTTCGATCATGTGCAACACATCGGCAGGAGTGAATTTTTCATGATCGTATACGAAAATGGCGGCACCGGCTATCCATTGTCCGTAGAGTTTTCCCCAAACGGCTTTTCCCCAACCAGTATCGGCTACTGTCAGGTGAAGGCTGTTTTCGTGAATATTGTGCCAGTAAGTGGCGGTGACGATGTGTCCCAGCGGATAGGTGAAATCATGAATCACCATTTTGGGGTTGCCTGTGGTTCCCGATGTAAAATAGAGAAGAGAAATGTCATCGTTTGTATTTGTTTCGGCAGGCTTTACAAACGGAGCTGCATGACGGATGCCTTCGTGAAAATCGTTCCATCCTTCGGGGTAGTCCGGGCCTACCGAAACCACCTGCTTAACGGTCGGAGAGTCTTTTAACGCACCGTTCACATGTTTGGCAACTTCCTCTTCGCCCACAGCTACAATCATTTTTATACTTGCTGCATTACAGCGATATACGATGTCTTTGGAGGTCAGCAGGTGGGTTGCCGGAATACAGACGGCACCCAGTTTGTGTAGTGCCAGTATCGAAAACCAGAATTCGTAACGACGTTTCAGAATCAACATCACCATATCGCCCTTGCCGATGCCAAGCTGTTGAAAATAGGAGGCGGTAGCGTCGCTGTATTGTTTTATTTCGGAAAAGGTAAAGTCGATGTGCCGCCCATGATCATTTGTCCAGCAAAGTGCTCTTTTGTCTGGTGCAACACGTGCCCACTCGTCAACAACATCGTAGGCAAAATTGAAATTTTCGGGTACGACTATCTGAAAATTTTGTCTGAAATCATCCAGTGATTCGAATTTGGTTTTAGTTAGAAATTTTTCAATCATGTTGGTGACATTACAAATGTGATTGTAATGAGAGAGGTGTCGATTTTTATGGTATATGATTTTTTGGTTGTATGTGATAACTATTTAGACATTATTTTATTCGGCCGCTCGTATTTTTTAAGCATTTCTTCCTCTTTCTCTTTCCATGATCCGAACTTATCTTCCGTATGCGTGTTCGGGTTAAGCAATTCGGTCGGCATTGTAAACGGATTTGGATAACCCAACGCAGCATCGTATTTGACTGATCCTGTTCCAACACCGCTTTCGATGATGCGTTGTTGCTCTTCGCGAAGCGGTTTGTAGATGGCTTCCATCAGTTTGTTGTGCCGGTCTTCTTCCGCTTGCGTCATCTTGAGGAATTGGCCGATGGTGAGTTGTTTCACCGTATGGATTCCTTCAAACTTAATGCTGTCGCTGACCGATAATTTCGAATTCCGGGGTTGCATATACCCGGAAAAACGAATCATCTTCTTGAGATCGGGACTGATGTGTAGCGGTTTGATGGTATCGAGTACTTCGATGTTTTGCGCACCAGCCTCGATACTGCAACAGAACCATAAATAAGTTCCAACAATCAGAAGATGAACAGGGACGGTCTGAAAAGATTGTATCCCGTTCAGACCGAGCCCTACAAAGCATTTTATTCTGTTTTGCAATCGGATTATCCTTGAATATACCGAAGCAACCATTCGCCAACTTCGGTAGTACTGCGCGCGTTTCCTCCCGCACAGATGTCTTCGGTAACAAAGTCAGCTTCGAGCGATGCGTTGACGGCTTCGCGAATCAGAGCGCCTTCTTTCTTCAGGTTGAAAGCATATTCGAACATCAAAGCGGCGGATAGAACGGTTGCCAACGGGTTGGCTATGTTTTTGCCGGCAGCCTGCGGATACGATCCGTGGATCGGTTCAAACACCGAGGTGTGAATGCCGATAGATGCTGATGGCAACATGCCGAGCGAACCTGTGATAACGGAAGCTTCGTCGGTAAGGATGTCTCCGAAAAGGTTTTCGGTTACCAATACGTCGAAACTCTTCGGCCATTGGATAATACGCATGGCAGCGTTATCCACGAACATATATTCGGTTTCGATGTCGGGATACTGCGGAGCAATTTCCTGAGCAATCTGTCTCCATAAACGCGATGTGGCAATGACGTTGGCTTTGTCTACAACCGTCACTTTCTTGCGGCGTTGGCCGGCAAATTTGAACGCAAGATGCAGAATGCGTTCTACCTCTTCGCGGGTATAAATACAGGTATCGTAGGCGGTATTGCCATCTTCGCTTCTGCCCTGCGGACGACCGAAGTACATGCCACCGGTCAGTTCCCGAATGCACATAAAGTCGGCGCCATCGACCAAATCGGCACGCAACGGTGATTTGTGAAGCAGCGATGCGAAGGTCGATACCGGACGGATGTTGGCAAAAAGACCCAAATCCTTGCGCATTTTGAGCAGGCCCTGTTCGGGGCGCACCTTTGCCGAGGGATTATTATCGTATTTAGGATCGCCGATAGCGCCAAAGAGAACGGCATCCGATTTCATGCACAAAGCATGGGTTTCGTCGGGATAAGGAGAGCCTGTCTTGTCGATAGCGCAAGCTCCTACCAAAGCATATTCATAGGAGAGAGTATGTCCGAATTTTTTAGCGACGGCTTTAGTAACGTTCAATGCTACTTCTACGATTTCGGGTCCGATTCCATCACCCGGAAGAATTGCGAGATTTAATTGCATAGTTCTACAGGTACCGTTTCTCTTATCGTAGAAAAACGGAAATTTATTAATGTTTAGAGAAATGAATTTGTTTTGTTATTGCTGCTCTTCACGGTGAAAGTAAACATACTTGGGTTCTTTGGGCTGATATTCTTCGTTGTCCCACAAAGAACTGGTAATCATTAAATCGGCGCTATAGCGGTTGCACGCAATAGGCACATTGTGAATGCGACACTGGCGAAGCAACATCTGAATGTCGGCTTCGTGCGGTTGCGCGTTGAGGTCATCGATAAGGAAGACGGCCAGATTGATTTTCTTTTGAGCAACCAATGCTGCAATTTCGGCATCGCCACCCATCGGGCCGGAGTTTACACAGGTGATGTCGGCCTCAATTCCTTTTTTGTCGAATGCATCCTTGATGAGACCTCCGGTAGTGCCGGTGCAAATAATCTTGTGTTTGGACAGCATCTCGGCATTGTAGTTTGCCCATTCCACCATGTCGACTTTGCGACGGTCGTGTGCCACCAATGCGATGGTCAGTCTTTTATGCAAAGAAATATTAGATTGAGTCATAAACAGCAGTATTTGTTAGTGTTATCGGATCAGATACCTGAATGGTATATGGTCCGGTGATTGTCTTTCGATTTGATAGTGCAAAGGTAGTTGAAAATGGTCGATTGTCAAAAAAGAGCCCGGATTTCTTGCGATTTAAATTTTCTGTAACGTGGGTCGGGCTAACTCTATTACTTCCATATCGTTGATGTTCCGTTCGTCGATAGAAAACCGCAGCAGCGTTTGTACCGTATGAAATCCGTAACGTCCTGCTGCTCCGGGATTGACACAAAGCATCCGCAAGTGATGGTCATATTGTACCTTCAGAATGTGAGAATGACCGCAGGCAAACAGGTCGGGAACCTCTTGCTTGAGCAACGCTTTTGCTTCAAGACTGAAGTGGTTGGGATAGCCGCCGATGTGAGTCAATAAAACGTTGATTTTTTCGCAGGTGAAGCGTAAAACGGTAGGACAACAGAGCCTGATGTCGTAGCCGTCTATGTTGCCGTGTACTGCTTTCAGGGGCTTGAACTTTTTAAGCCGATCAACGATTTCAACGGTTCCTATATCGCCGCCGTGCCATATCTCGTCGCACGATTCGAAGTGCTCGAAAACACGGGGATCGAGGTATCCGTGCGTATCCGATAAAAAACCGATTTTAGTCATTTTCGTCAGGTAAATTCTCCGGCAAAGGTACACTTTTTTCATCCCTGCGCAAGTCGGATTTTGTTGTTGTTTTCATGTTGTATCGGGCTACATTTTTGTAGAATGAAGTCGTTTTTTTGTACACAAAGGTAGGTGCCTGAATTTGTGATAAATCGTAGTGCGTTGATATATAACACAAAACGATTTGTGGCACGTTATTTGTTTTTGTGAATAACAAGAAATAAAACGGCATGAAGCATCCTTTTAGTATCAAGGCAGAACTGGAAATTCAGAAAAACGGAGAATGTTTTTTGACTCTCCGCAGGGTTGAACTGCTGCGTAAAATCAAATCGACAGGTTCTATTCTGGCTGCCTCCAAGGAGATACGGATGTCGTACCAGCAGGCCTGGTCGTTTGTGGAGCAGATGAACCGCCTTTCTCCATTGCCGGTAGTAACCCGCAAACGTGGTGGAATAAACGGTGGAGGCGCCGATCTGACTCCGTTCGGGGCCAACCTGATCGACCGGTACGAAAAATTGCAGGCTCTTCACAACGACTATATTCAGAAAACAGGGGAGGCTATGCTGTTTTGTTTTCTCTAAGCCTTCGGATTTTTTTTGAAAAACGTTATTCTTTGATGTGTATATCGGGTATGAGATTACGCATTTAGATATTATCAGAGGGGTTTCCACCCCTGCGACCCCGACTTCCTTTTTGCCTTGAAGCAAAAAGGAAGCAAAAAATTCAAGGCTATGCCCGCTTCGCTCAAAAAACTAGCGTTCGGAAGCGGTAATCGTCCAAACTTGTTTCCTCCTTGTGTCGGAAACTTCAAACAAGGACGATTCTTACCGCTCCCTCTCTTGTTTTTTGGCTCACCGGACAAGGCCGTTCAAAATCTGACGTAGCACTTTTTGTAATTGAAAAATTATTGTGATGCGATTCTTCTAATGCGTAATTCAGGATGTCGTTTAATTATTAATTTCAAATAGTTTTGTTATGAATAAAAGGTTGTTTGTTAGTTTGTTGCTGATAGGTATTGCTGTTGTTGTTGTCGAAGAGGCTGCTGCACAGGCAGTAACCATCGGAGGAGAGCTTCGTACACGAACCGAAGTCCGCAGCGGAGCGGTGGCTCCCTTGTACGATTCGTTAGGTACGGCACTGGTTACGGTGATGCGATCGAGGCTTAATATGGCTTATACTTCGAATGTGATGAAAGCCAAACTGGTATTGCAGGATACGCATGTGTTTGGTCAAACGGCTCCCACGGCGTTAAGTACGGGTACTTTCGGCGTGTATGAGGCATGGGGTGAGTATTTGCTGGCTCCCGGCATTTCGGTTGCCATGGGGCGTCAAGCGATAGAGTATGACGACAAACGGCTCTTTTCGGCAAGCAACTGGAGCAATACCGGCAATGCACACGATCTGTTGTTGATGAAATATACGTCGACGGATTTTACATTGCATCTGGGTGCCGCTTGGAACAATACCAGCGATGTGTATCAGGAAACAGCCTATACTACAAGCTACAAATCGATGACATACCTCTGGGCATCCAAGCCCTTGGGTAATTTCAACCTGACCGCTCTCTGGGTAAACGAAGGGTATCAGCGAACCAATAATCAGGCCAATGTGAATGACAATAAACGGTGGTACCGCAACACGGTCGGCGGTAATCTGGGTTATTCGGCCGCATCTTTTCCCGTTACTTTTTACGGAACGGGTTATTATCAGTTCGGTCACGGAACCACCGGGAAAGAGTTGAATGCCTGTTTGCTGGCCTTCAAGACACAGACAAAAGCGTCGAAAACGGTGGCAGTGAATGTAGGGGCCGATTATTTCTCGGGGTCTAAATACGATCTGGCAACCACAGAGGATCATACTTTCAACAAACTCTTCGGATCAAATCACTCGTTTAACGGTGCCATGGAGTACTGGAAGGCGCTTCCTTCGGGCGGTTTGGTCGATCTTTATTTCGGTCCAGAAGTGACCATCGGTTCGAAACTGAAGGCCGAAGCTTCGTACCATGCCTTCAGTCTGGCGCAACAACAGGTCAAGACCTTCGATCATAAAGGTCTCGGATCGGAGCTCGACTTAACGTTTACCTACCCGGTCTCTTCCATTATGAATGTACAGGGAGGTTGGAGCGGATATTTCTCCAATGCGTTGGTCTCTTCAGTCAAAAAATTGAAGACAAACGTCGATCAGAAATTTCCTCAGTGGGCATTTATTATGATTACCATTAAGCCTGTATTTCTGTCGGCTAAATAACAAAAAAGAAACATTAAAATGAGAGAAATGAAAAAGACTACTGTTATTATACTGGCACTATTCGTGTCGTTTGCTTGCGTGGTGAATGCACAAAAAGTGAGAGTCGCAGCCGCAGCCAACCTGCGCTATGTGCTCGAAGATATTAAAAAACAATACGAAAAGGAACATCCGAAAACAAAAGTCGATATTACCTTCGGAGCTTCAGGAACCCTCACCCAACAGATTCTGAACGGTGCTGCATTCGATTTTTTTATGGCGGCCGATATGGATTTCCCCAATGCGTTGAAGGCAAAAGGAGCAACCGTAGGACCTGTAGTTACCTACATTTTTGGCAAAGTAGCCATGTGGAGCAAAGAGGTAAACCTCTCCAGGGGATTGAGTTCGGTACTTTTACCGGAGGTAAAAAAGGTGGCTATTGCCAATCCCGCCACGGCGCCCTATGGAGAGAATGCTGTCAATACCCTTAAGAAACATGGATTGTACGATAAAATTGCCGGAAAAATTGTGGTGGGAGAAAATATTTCGCAGGCAGCACAGTTTGCATTTACCGGCAATGCCGAGATTGGTTTTATTGCGCTTTCGTTGGCGTTGGCTCCCGATATGAAAGGCAAAGGGTTTTGCTATGAATTTCCGGCCGATGTTTGTCCGCCGATTGCGCAGGGTTGTGTGTTGGTAAAAGGGTGGGAACGCAACGGAGAGGCCTCCCGCTTTATGAAATATGTGCTGAGTCCCAAATGCGATGCCATTTGGAAAAGCTACGGCTATGGCTTGGTAAAACGTTGACCGTGATGGTTATTATGAGTATTTTTTACAAATCTGATCGTTGGAGATGCCGCGAAGTGTGCGGCATCTCTCTCTTAAAATTCCAATTTTATTGGCACATTGGCATAATTTTTAATTAGCACATTGATACGTATGTCTCCCGAATTTATCCAAACCCTGCTTCTGACGGCAAAACTGGCTCTGTCCACCACGTTGATTTTGTTTGTAATCGGATTGCCCGTGGCGGCTCTGCTGGCCTTTACCCGGTTTAGGCTGAAGGTGATTTTTGAAGCCCTTATCAATATGCCTATGGTCCTTCCTCCTACCGTAATAGGCTATTACCTGCTGGTAGCATTCAGTCCGCAACATGCTTTCGGCGGTTTTCTGGAGCGTTGGTTCGATCTTCGTCTGGCGTTCACTTTTCAGGGAGTACTTATTGCCAGTGTTATTTTCAGCCTTCCGTTTATGGTGCAGCCCCTGCAAAACGGTTTTGTTGCTTTACCAAAAAGTTATCGTGAAGCGGCTTACACCTTGGGGAAATCTAAAATAGAGACATTTTTTCGGGTGCTGGTGCCCAATATCAAACCCTCTATTGTGACCGGTATTGCCATGACCTTTGCTCACAGTATCGGAGAGTTCGGCATTGTGCTGATGGTGGGTGGTAATATGCCCGGCGAAACGCGGGTGGCTTCTATTGCTATTTACGACGAAGTGCAATCGCTCAATTATACCACCGCTAACCAGTATTCGCTGATTCTTTTTGCGGTCTCTTTTGTGTTGCTCGTGATTATTTATAGTGTAAACCGACATTTCAGAATATGATCAGGTGGTGAAATGGCCTGTCCTTAAATTGAAGTGACTATTCGCAATTTATTCTTTTGCCAATGCAGATTGGATGGGTGATGCGATTTTTAATCGCATTTGTTTCGGTAATTACGCGATTGAAAATCGCGTCACCCAATTAATCCGAACTATTTAATTGAATTAGGCAACCTATCGCATAAAAAAGTATGATCTATATTGATGTTGAACGAAAAATGCTTACCACCGACGGGCCTCGAAAACTGGAGGTTTGTGTGGAAATCCCGGCTCACGAGTTGGTGTGCCTTTTCGGAAAATCGGGAGCAGGTAAAACCACGCTGCTGCGGATGTTGTGCGGCCTTTTTGTCCCTGATAAAGGGTTGATCCGCATTGGCGATAAAACCGTTTTCGATTCCTCTAAGAAAATAAATATTCCGCCGCAAAGACGGAATGTAGGCTATATGTTTCAGGATTATGCCCTGTTTCCGAATATGAATGTGGCTGAAAATATACGGTTTGCACAGGATGTGAAAAATGCAGATGAGGTAGAGAGCCTGCTGCATACCTTTCAGTTGGAGCAACTCCGGCATCAGAAGATCACACGGTTGTCGGGTGGTCAGAAACAACGGGTGGCGCTGGCACGTGCTTTTGCCCGCAAGCCCGAAGTGATGTTGCTGGACGAACCACTCTCTTCTGTCGATTTTGAATTACGGGAATCGCTTCAGCATGAAATTCTTAGGTCGCATGAGCTCTTCCGGGCAACGACTGTTATGGTGAGTCACGATAAAGATGAAATTCGTCGTTTGGCCACAAAAGTTCTACGGATTGGCAGTGAGAAGGTTTCGGTCTTCGAGAATCCTACAAATTTGTAGTTTTAAGCGGTTTTTCCTACTTTGCCGGAGCGATTTTGTTTTGAAAGATAACGCTTCCCTCTTTTTTTGAAAAAATATTTTTACTGTAAATCAGCAATTTAATCTGTTGAGTCTTGCTCATATTTGTTAAAAAATGTTTTCTGGCACGCGCTTTGAAAGTATTCTTGTAACAATTCATTCATTAAGGCAAAATATTAAGGTTATGAGAAAAATTGCTATCTACGGAAAAGGGGGAATTGGTAAATCAACCACAACCCAAAACACAGTGGCCGGTCTGGCCGAAATGGGAAAAAACGTGATGGTGGTAGGCTGCGACCCTAAAGCAGACTCCACCCGTTTGCTCTTGCACGGTTTGGCTCAAAAAACCGTTTTGGACACCCTTCGCGAAGAGGGCGAAGATGTGGAACTCGATGACGTGATGAAAGATGGTTTTAAAGGAACGCACTGCGTTGAGTCGGGTGGCCCGGAACCGGGTGTGGGCTGTGCAGGCCGTGGTATCATCACCTCTATCAACCTTCTCGAACAGCTTGGAGCGTATGATGACGACAAAGCTCTCGATTACGTCTTCTACGATGTATTGGGTGACGTTGTTTGCGGTGGATTCGCAATGCCTATCCGCGACGGTAAAGCGCAGGAAGTTTATATCGTCTGCTCCGGCGAAATGATGGCGATGTATGCTGCCAACAACATTTGCAAATCTATCTCTAAATTCGGCAAAGTGGGAGATGTCCGTCTCGGCGGTCTTATCTGCAACTCCCGTAAGGTGGACAATGAAGCAAATATGATTCAGGAGTTTGCCAAGAAACTCGGAACTCAGATGATCCACTTCGTACCCCGCGATAACATGGTTCAACATGCCGAAATCAACCGTAAAACGGTGATCGACCATGCTCCCGAACACCCTCAGGCTGACGAATACCGCGCGTTGGCAAAAAAAATCAACGATAATACGATGCAGGTAATTCCGACCCCGTTGGCTATGCAAGAGCTTGAAGACTTGTTGGTTGGCTTCGGAATTATGAATTAATACCTTTGTTTTGGAGAAGACCGGAGAAGTTGTCTTCTGTACATTTTTCCGGTCCCGACCAAAGGTTAATCGTTCGGCAAGCCCTTATGTGCAAAAATGAGAAGATTTGTAGCAAAATAAAATAACTTAAAGAAAAACGTTATGTATTTATTAAGAGCCATCGTTCGTCCGGAAAAATCGCCGGTAGTCATGAGAGCCCTCCTTAATGCAGGGTTTCCGGCAGTCACCAAGCTGTCTGTATTCGGTCGTGGAAAACAGCGCGGTATCAAAGTGGGAAATGTTACCTATGATGAATTACCAAAAGATCTGCTCATGATCGTAATCAACGAAAAAGATAAAGAATTTGTGATCGAAACGATAATAGAAGCGGCTCGCTCGGGCGAAAAAGGACAGTTCGGTGACGGTAAAATATTCGTTACTCCGGTTGTGGAAACCTACACCATTTCGAGTGGTAAGATGGAGGTATAACCATAGAAAGGTTGCTGAAATATAAGTTCTTAACGAATAATTTATTGATTATGAAACTAATTCTCGCTATCATACGAATTGCCAAGATGGGCGATACCAAGGCGGCGCTTTCCGAAGCCGGATTGCCTTCGTTTACGGCAATGCCTGTGCTCGGTCGCGGGAAAGGTCACGGCGATTACGAAAAAGCCGACGAGACCGATCCCGAATATGCCGAGTTGATCGAAAAAATGCCGCGATTGAAATCCAAACGCATGATTACCCTGGTGGTAACCGACGACAAGAAGGATCTTGCCATCGAAACCATTATCAAAGCGAATCAGACAGGAAAGAGCGGCGACGGTAAAATAATTGTTCTGAATGCAGTAGACTCGGTAAGTGTACGCACGGCCGAATCGGGAGACAGTACGTTGGACTAAAAAAAAGGAGATACAACTATGATAAAAGAAGTAAATAACAGCGTTTCTGCTGACGACCTGAAGAAATTCAAAGATGAGGTATTGCTCAAATACCCCAAGAAGGTTGCCAAAAAGCGGGATAAGTCCATTCTGTTGAACGATCCCGAAACGCCTCCACAAATTCAGGCTAACGTGCGTACGGTTCCCGGTATCATCACACAGCGTGGTTGTACCTACGCCGGTTGTAAAGGTGTGGTGCTCGGACCTACCCGCGATATTGTCAACATCACTCACGGACCTATCGGTTGCGGTTTCTATTCGTGGCTGACCCGTCGTAACCAGACCAAACCCGAAACCGAAACGGATGAAAACTTCATGATGTACTGCTTTTCGACCGATATGCAAGACAAAAATATTGTATTTGGTGGAGAAGATAAATTGAAACAGGCCATCCGTGAAGCTTATGAACTGTTTCATCCGAAAGCCATCGCAATATTTTCAACCTGTCCGGTGGGGCTTATCGGTGACGACGTGCACCGCGTGGCCCGTCACATGAAGGAAGAGATCGGCGACGGTATCAATATCTTCGGGTTCTCCTGCGAAGGATATCGCGGTGTATCTCAGTCGGCCGGTCACCACATTGCAAACAACGGTTTGTTCAAAAACCTTATCGGTCGCGACGACGAGAAGCGGGGTGATCTGAAATACCGTGTCAACCTTTTGGGAGAGTACAACATCGGTGGCGATGCGTTCGAGTTGGAACGCATTTTCGAAAAATGCGGCATCAACCTGATAGCTACCTTCAGTGGCAACTCCACGATTCAGAAATTTGAAAATGCTCATACGGCCGACCTTAACATGGTGATGTGTCACCGCTCGATCAACTACGTGGCCGAAATGATGGAAACCGCTTTCGGTATTCCATGGATTAAGGTTCAACCGATCGGTGCCGATTCTACGGCTAAGATGCTTCGCAAAATCGGTCAGTATTTCGGCGATCAGGAGTTGATCGACAAAATAGAGGCGGTTATTGCAGAAGAAATGGTGCCTGTAATTGCCGCCCGCGAAAAGGCGTTGAAGAAAACAAACGGCAAGACTGCCATGTTGTTTGTGGGTGGATCGCGTGCTCATCACTATCAGAATTTGTTTGAAGAGTTGGGAATGACAACGCTTTCGGCAGGTTACGAGTTCGGTCACCGCGACGACTACGAAGGACGTGTGGTTATTCCAACCATCCAGATCGATGCCGATAGTCGTAATATTGAGGAAATCACCGTGAACAAAGATGAAACCCGTTACAATCCGCGCAAGACGGAAGAGGAGCTGAAAGCGCTCGAAGCGGAAGGTATGGAATTCAACGGATACGAAGGGCTGATGCCTCAGATGGCAAAAGGATCGTTGGTGATCGATGACCTCAGCCATTACGAAATGGAAAAACTGATCGAACTTTATAAACCCGATGTGTTCTGTGCCGGTATCAAAGAAAAATTCTGTGTTCAGAAAATGGGTGTGCCTCTCAAACAGTTGCATAGCTACGATTACGGAGGACCGTATGCCGGTTTCAAAGGAGCCATCAATTTCTATGAAGACATCGAAATGATTGCCTGCACCACTATTTGGAAAGAGCTGAAAGCTCCCTGGGAAAGCGAAACCTACGTGGAAGCTCAATACGCTTACTAAGCATCTCAATAAAGAGTTTTTTAGCACACAGATAACACGGAATAAACGGATAATCACCCATAGTGATATTATTTGAAGGATATATATCCGTGTGTTTCTGTAGATTCAGTGTACTCCGTGTGCTATTCAGTTTCTGAATTATTAATTTTTTAGTTCCTCTTGGAAATAAGGGGGCTGTTAATTCAAACGATTATGCTATTACGACATACAACAGCAAAAGAAATAGACAGAAAGGCTCTGACGATCAATCCGGCCAAAACCTGTCAACCTGTGGGTGCCATGTATGCGGCATTGGGGTTGCATGGATGCCTGCCCCACAGTCACGGTTCGCAAGGATGTTGCTCTTATCACCGTAGCGCGCTAACCCGTCACTTCAAGGAACCGGTGATGGCCTCTACCAGCTCGTTCTCCGAAGGTTCGTCCGTATTCGGCGGTTCGTCTAACCTGGTAAGTGCTATCGAGACCATTTTCAGCGTTTACGAACCCGACGTGATTGCGGTACATACCACCTGTCTCTCGGAAACGATTGGCGATGACCTGACTCAGATTATCTCCAAAGCGAACGAAGACGGTAAAGTTCCTGCCGGTAAAAAAGTGATTTATTGCAATACACCGAGTTATGTGGGAACGCATGTGACCGGTTATGCCAATCAGGTTTCGGCATTCGTGAAGTTTTTTTCCACCGCAACGCCAAAGAAAAGGAATGTGGTAAATCTTGTGGCCGGTTGGATGGAACCTTCCGATATGCGTGAGATCAAACGCATTGCCAAAGAGATGGAGGCCCGCACGATTCTGTTCCCCGATATGTCGGGTGTGCTCGACACCCCGTTGACGGGTCATTACGATATGTATCCCAAGGGAGGAACCACTCAGGCCGATATGGTTGCCACGGGCGACAGTAAATTTTCTATCGGTATCGGGCCCTACACTACCGAAGATGCCTGTATTAAGCTCGAAAATAAGTGTAAAGTGAAATTTGAAACGGTGGAAATTCCTATCGGATTGAAGGCAACTGATCGTTTTATCATGTCGCTCAGTCGCCATGCCAACGTGCCGGTGCCCGATTCGTTGACCGAGGAACGTGGTCGTCTGATCGATCTGATTGCCGATAACAACAAAAATTTTTACGACAAACGGGTTGCTCTCTATGGCGATCCCGATACGCTGATACCTTTGGTAGAGTTCCTGCTGACATTGGATATGAAGCCGGTTTATATCGTTACAGGTACTCCGGGCAAACATTTCGATGAGGCGATGACAACAATGCTAAAGGAGAAAGTGCCGGAAGTCAAATTCAAGAGTGGTGAACGTGCCGATATGTTCCAATTACATCAATGGATCAAACAGGAAGGGGTGGATATGCTTATCGGTAACAGTTATGGCAAGTACATTGCCCGCGATGAAAATATTCCATTTGTACGTCTCGGATTTCCGGTGACGGATCGCCCGGGTAACAATTTCTTCCCTTATGTGGGCTATACGGGAGCAACCAATCTGCTGATTAAGATTCTGGATGCTTTCCTCGATCATAAAGACCGCACCTGTCCCGAAGAAAAGGTGGAGCTGGTAATGTGATTTTTCACCTGTAGATAGTAGTGAGTAGTAAGCAATGGGCATAAAATAGTAAATAACTGATTGTTAGTTTTTTTTTATTGCGGTTGACCAATAATTGTTGAATTTATTTGTCATGCAACCACCTGAAAGCTGAAAATCTACACACTACTGACTACTATCTACCAACTACTTTGAAGTTATGGCTGAATATTTACAAGGCAGAGAAAGCCAGATCGTGACCAAAGGAGTCGATTCACACGAACTGGTGGGCGGAAAGCCCAGCGTGGCCGGGTCTGTCAGCCAGAGAGCCTGCGTGTTTTGCGGCTCGCGTGTGGTGCTTTATCCTATTGCCGATGCGTTGCATTTGGTGCACGGTCCTATTGGCTGTGCCTCCTATACCTGGGATATTCGCGGTGCGCTTTCGTCCGGTCCCGAACTGCACCGCAGCAGTTTTTCTACCGATCTCCGGGAAAAGAACATCGTTTTTGGCGGACAGGATAAGCTTTATCAGGCGCTCCATGAGCTGATTGACAAACATCATCCCAAGGCGGCTTTTGTCTATTCCACCTGCATCGTGGGTGTGATTGGCGACGATGTGCAATCGGTTTGCAAACGGGTGCAAAGAGAGAAGAATATCCCCGTGGTTCCGGTAATGGCCGAAGGCTTTCAGGGATCGAAAAAAGATGGCTACAAGATAGCCTGCGACGCGCTTTTCTCATTGGTGGGTACCGACGAAAGTATGGAGGTTTCGCCTCTGAGCATTAATATCCTCGGCGATTTTAACCTTGCCGGCGAGCTCTGGATGCTCGAAGAGTATTACAAGAAAATGGGAATTCAGATTCTGGCTCCCATCACCGGAGACGGTCGCGTGAAAAAAATTCAGAATGCCCATCGTGCCGCGCTCAACGTGGTACAGTGCTCCGGCTCGATGATTCACTTAGCCAAACAGATGAAGGAGAAGTACGGAATTCCGTTTATCAAGGTTTCCTATTTCGGCATCGAAGATATGTCGGATGCGCTTTATGAGGTGGCTAAATTTTTCAAAGACGACAGCGTAATGGACAAGGCCCGCGAGCTGGTGAAAGATCAGCTTACTACGCTGATTCCGGCACTCGAACCTTACAAAAAAGCTTTGCAGGGGAAGAAGGCGGCCATCTATGTGGGTGGGGCATTCAAGGCGATTTCGCTGGTAAAAGCGCTGCGTCTGATCGGTATGAAAACGGTGATTGCCGGAACGCAGACCGGTAATACGGAAGATTACCGCTTGCTGAAAACCATTTGCGACGACGGTTGTATTATGGTAGATGATTCCAATCCGGTAGAACTTTCGGAGTTTGTGAAGCAAACGGGAGCCGACCTGTTTATCGGAGGCGTGAAAGAACGTCCCATCGCCTACAAACTCGGAATCGGATTTTGTGATCACAATCACGAACGCAAACTGGCGCTGGCCGGTTACGACGGGATGCTCAATTTTGCCAAAGAAGTCTACGAAACGGTAACCAGTCCGGTGTGGCAATTTGTGAGTAAGAACAAAGAGTAAAGAACAAAGAACAAAGACTTTTCTTCTGAAGCAGATTTCTCCCCTCTCTTGGGGAGAGGGGTCGGGGGAGAGGTACTCCAAAACAAAGTATTGTATGCAAAAGGCAGAATCCATAAAGCAGAAAGTGATGCCTTCGGGCGATGCGTTTGCCTCCTCGTGCAATGCTTGCAAGCAATGTACGCCGCTGGGCGCATGTATCGCTTTCAAAGGAATGGAAGGCGTGTTGCCGATGTTGCACGGTTCGCAGGGGTGTGCCACCTACATCCGGCGCTACCTGATAAGCCATTTTCGCGAACCGGTCGATATTGCTTCCTCCAATTTCAGCGAAGAGACCACCATCTTCGGAGGAAACAGAAATTTCAACACCGGCATCGATAATATTATCAAACAATACCATCCACGGGTGATTGCCATCGCCAGCACCTGCCTGAGCGAGACTATCGGTGAGGATGTACAACGATTAATATTCGAGTACCGGGAAACACACAACACGGAGCCGGATCTTCCGGTGATGCTCTTTGCATCTACTCCCAGTTATCAGGGAACTCATTCGGAGGGATTTCACGAAGCCGTGTTTGCTGCAGTGAAGACACTGGCAGAGGCTTCCGGTCCGGTTGGCGATCATATCAATCTTTTCAGTAATATGATATCACCGGAAGATATCCGCCACCTGAAGGGAATTGTGGAAGATTTCCCGATACCGGCTATGCTGTTCCCTGATTACTCGGATACACTCGACAATACCTCGTGGGATAGTTATCGTCGCATTCCCGACGGTGGAACGACTGTCGCTCAATTGAGAAACAGTGCTATGGCTTATGCTTCGGTCGAACTGGGTTATATTCTCAACTCGGGAGGTATGAACGGGCGGATAAAAGATAATGGCACGAAACAGTCGGCAGGTGAGTATCTGAAAGGTAAGTTTGATGTGCCGCTGGTGCGTACCGGTCTTCCGATCGGTATTCTTGAATCCGATAAATTTTTCAACGCTCTTGCTACTATTTCCGGCAAAGAGATTCCGGTGAAATATCAGCGTCAGCGCGGTCGTTTGGTCGATCTTTATATCGACGGTCATAAATATGTTTCCGGCAAGCGGGCGGTGATTTACGGTGAAGAAGATCTGGTTGTAGCGCTGGCTGCTTTTGCCGCTGAAATTGGTATAAAACCCGTTTTGTGCGCGTCGGGCGGAGAAAGCGGAAAGCTTGCCGAAACTCTTCGCGAAGTGTTGGGCGAAAATTATTATGAAGAGATGGTGGTAGGTCAGGGAATGAGCTTTGAACGGATGGAAGAGATGATGTCCGAACTGCAACCCGATCTGATGATCGGCAACAGTAAAGGATACTACATCGCCCGCAAAATGGATATTCCCATCGTTCGCACCGGATTTCCTATTCACGATCGAATCGGTGCTCAACATACACATGTGCTGGGGTACGAAGGCACGATGATCCTTTTCGAACAAATTGTGAATACGCTCCTTGAAGAGAAACAACGCAAATCGTCGATCGGTTACAAATATATGTGATCCCCGGTATGACTTGGAATTTTGAAATCAGGAACTTGAAATTAATAAGATTATGAACATCCACATCGCCCAACAGATTGCCCGTAAGCTGAGACGGCAGCGCGCATTCGCGAAACTTACGAAACGGAGTTCCGGTTCAAAAGAAAATAAAACCGGTGATGTGACCGACGCAAAACCGGATGATACGGATTTGAAATTGTAAATGACAAAATTGTAAATTGAATGGCTATGGAAACAAAAGATATAACCCTGCACCCCTGTTTTAACGAAAAAGCGCGGCATACGCATGCTCGTGTTCACCTTCCGGTTGCCCCCAGATGCAACATACAGTGTGCCTACTGCAACCGCAAGTACGATTGCGTCAACGAAAGCCGTCCGGGCGTGACCAGTACGGTGCTTTCTCCGATGCAAGCCGTGCATTATCTGAAGGCTTTGTCAGAAAAACTCGAAAATATCAGTGTGGTTGGCATTGCCGGTCCCGGCGATCCGTTTGCCAATCCGTTAGAAACACTGACCACACTCGAGATACTCAAAAATGAATTTCCCGACATTATCTTTTGCCTTTCGACCAATGGACTTGAGTTAGCGCCGCATATCGATAAAATAGCGGAATTGGGCGTAACCCACGTGACGTTGACGATCAACTCGCTGAATGTGGATACGCTGGCGAAAATTTATACCTGGGTGCGTTATCAGCGTCGTGTTTATCGCGGAAAAGAGGGTGCCGAAATTTTGCTCGAACAACAGTTGAAATGTATTCCGCTGCTGAAGGCGAAAGGCATTACGGTGAAAATCAATACGGTGATGTGCCCCGGTATTAACGACAACGAGATTGAGGCGTTGGCACAAAAAGTGGCTGAACTGGGCGCCGACACCATGAACTGTATACCGGTATATCCAACCGAGAATACTATATTCGAGTATATCGAAGAGCCTTCGAAAGTGGCTATGAAAGAGCTTCGGGCAAAGATCGCAAAATATATTCATCCGATGGCTCACTGTGCCCGCTGTCGGGCCGATGCCGCCGGATTGTTGGGCCAAGATAGCAGCGAAGCGATGGATATGATCGGACAATTCTCGACCATGGTGGTTAATCGTGGCGAAGGCCGTACCCGGGTGGGCGTGGCCACGCAGGAGGGTCTTCTGGTCAACCTGCATATGGGCGAAGCCATGAAGTTTTACATCTTCGAACAGACCCGCAACGGTTATCACTTTGTGGAGACCCGCAATGCTCCGCCGCAGGGTGGTGGTGCCGAACGCTGGCAAATGCTGGCCAATAAAACCCTGATCGACTGTCAGGCGGTGCTGGTGGGTGGCGTAGGCGAAACTCCGATGCGCATCATGCAGGAAAACGGGGTGAAAGTGATTCAGATGAATGGATTGATCGATACCGGTCTGGATGCCGTTTATCAAAATATTCCGCTGAAAACGCTTTGTAAATCCGAATTCAAAGGGTGTGGTGAAGGTTGTCGTGGTAACGCGATGGGCTGCGGTTAAGGAAGCCCCACCCAACCTCCCCCAAGGGGAGGAAATTGGAAATTTCAATAAGAATTTTACTTTCCTAAATTATTTAATAACGAACACCTTTACTTGAACAGAAGAGTCTTGCTTCAGATTTTTTCTCCTCCCCTTGGGGGAGGTTGGGTGGGGTCTCAAATTTTTATTTTCGTATGAAAAAGCCTGATTACATGATTATGGTGTGCAACTCGTACCGGGTTGCCGGCGATGCCCAGGGGTATTGCAACAAACAGGGAGCTACATCTTTTGTGCAAATGATCAGCGAAGGATGCTCCGACCGCGGACTCGATGCGGTAGTCACCACCACAGCCTGCCTCAGTGTTTGCAGTCAGGGTCCTATTGTGGTTATCCAGCCGAACAACTACTGGTATGGCGGTATGAATGAAGATAAAATCGATGAGGTATTGGACGCTTTGGAAGAAGGTAAAGCTGTTGAAGAGTACCTGATAGCGTGATTGCAACGGTATTGTAGAGACGTGGCATGCCGCGTCTCTACAGACTAAAAATGTTGCAATGTTGATCAGATCTTCGGTTTCAATCGTAAAATTATCTGATGAATTCAGGCGGTTATAACCCCGACTTTTAAGTCGGGGATAATAGATTCGGATGGTGGTTGGCTTTAGCCATGATTATTCATTGTTGGAATGTTGGCTTGCTTGTTATCATGGCTAAAGCCAATCTGTCTTCAACGTTGGATTGGCTCTGCCCTGGAGGACAGAGTTATTCTTAATCGGCATAGTGTAGCATGTTCACATGTAATATTTGAGAAGTGCCATTGAAGTTCAGATTTCAATGGTAAATAGTAACTGACAAAATAGTAAATAAAATGTTCGATTCTCTTTCACCCGCTTTCGCTCCCCGCCTGATTGACTCTACGTTGCGCGATGGCGAACAGGCTCCCGGGGTTGCTTTTTCCAGAGCGGAAAAACTCAGGGTGGCGCGTCTGCTCGACGCGGTGGGAGTGGATGAGATTGAGGCTGGCACGCCTGCCATGGGAGCGGATGAGGTTGAAACCATTCGGGCTATTGTCCGGATCAAGCCGAAATGTCGGATATCTGTTTGGAGCAGGGCGCTCGAACAGGACATCGAGATGGCCGCTCGCACCGGTGCCGAAGGTATTCATATGGCCTTTCCGCTATCCGATATTCAACTGAAAGTCATTGGTAAAGATTGGACCTGGGTCCGCGATGCGCTACCGGCTTTGGTAGAACATGCATATCGCTATTTTCCGTATGTCAGCGTCGGGGCACAGGATGCCAGTAGAACCGACCGGTCGCGACTCTTTTCCTATTTTGAACTGATACAAAATGCCGGAGTGAAACGGGTGCGCATTGCCGATACCGTGGGGTTGTTTACCCCGCTTTCTCTCTATTCGCTGATTCGTGATGTGAAAACTACGTTTCCTTTGCTCGCGGTCGATTTTCACGGGCATAATGATTTGGGAATGGCCACTGCTAACGCTGTTACCGCCTGGCAGGCAGGTGCCGAAAATCTGAGTGTAACAGTCAACGGGTTGGGCGAACGTGCCGGCAATTCTCCGCTGGAAGAGGTGATAACCTCTCTTGTAACCCTCTTTGGCCAGACGAAATTTCATCCTGAAAAACTAAACTCCCTGTGTCGTTTCGTTGCCGAATGTTCGGGACGGCCTATCCCGGCAGGAAAGGCCATCACCGGTAGCATGGCCTTTGCACACGAGTCGGGTATTCATGCGCAGGGAACGCTGCACGATGTACAGGCTTTCCAGCCTTTCGACGGAAAACTGGTGGGCCGGGAAAGTGCTCATAACGTCTTCGGTAAACACTCGGGCAAAACGGCAGTCCTTCATTTCTTTTCCCAGCGAAATCTTTCGCTCGACAATGCCGATCTGGAAAGTGTTGTCAACAAAATTCACCAACTATCCATCCGTCTGAAACGTAACCTTTCTGTAAACGAGCTGCTTACGGTTTACCATGAAATCTGTTGTAAATGATATTTTGTACAGAATGATTTTTATTGCATTTGAAAATGGTAATTATGAAAGACATAATCTAATATTTATGATAAAAAGATAGTATTATGCGCTTTTGTTATGTCATAATGATAAAATTTACTATCTTTGTATTGCATTAGTTCAAACGATAAAACGATCAGATTATGTTTTGCGAACGCACGAAGCGGAACTGTTTTGCAGAGTCCGACTTGACTTTTCTGTTTACAATCAGCGACATCATCAGTAAGAGCCAGAATATCAATAAGGATCTGGAGCTGGTGTTGGCGAATTTGTGTAAGTTCCTTAACGCCCAGTATAGCATGATCACTATTATTAACCGCAATGTCGCTACTATCGAAATCAGCGCGGCATACGGGCTGACCGATGAGGAAAAGCACCGGGGCGTGTATAAAATAGGCGAGGGCGTTGTCGGAGAGGTGGTGCGCACCAAGAAGGCGAAGATTATTGCCGACGTTTCCAAAGATCCGCATTTTCTCAATAAAACCGGAATTGCCACCGATTTGGTGCATAATACGGCATTCCTTTGCATTCCCATTATTTCCGAAGATGAAATTACGGGTACTTTAAGCATTCACAAATATTACTCCCGTGTTACCGATTTTTCGCCCGAACTGAAGTTTATGAATCTGGTGGGTTTGTTGATCGGCAAAAACGTGGCGCTCCGTCAGAAGCAGATTGAGGAGATGGAGCAACTCCGCGCCGAAAACCGCCGGCTCAAAGAGTCGCCGCTGGCTCACCGGCCCGACAATATCGTCGGCAATTCGTCGATGATGAACGATCTTTACGGGTTGATAGAGAAGGTGGCTCCGATAAATACTACCGTGATGATTCGTGGCGAGAGCGGGGTGGGTAAAGAGTTGATTGCCGAGGCAATACATCGCGCCAGTGCCCGTAAAGACGGTCCGTTTATCAAGGTAAACTGTTCGGCATTGCCCGAAACATTGATCGAAAGCGAACTGTTCGGACATGAGAAGGGTTCGTTTACAGGGGCTAATACGCAACATGCAGGCCGTTTTGAGATGGCCGATGGCGGAACTATTTTTCTGGACGAGATCGGCGATGTGCCTCAGTCTATTCAGGTGAAATTGTTACGGGTGTTGCAGCAACGGCAGTTCGAACGGGTGGGGGGCACCAAAACACTGGACATTAATGTGAGGGTAATTACCGCGACCAACCGTAACCTCGAAGAGATGATTAAAGAGAATACCTTCCGGGAAGATTTTTACTATCGCATCAATGTGTTCCCGATCTATGTGCCGTCTCTTCGCGAACGCCGCGCCGATATTCCCATTCTGGTCGACCATTTTATCGATAAACTGAACCGCATTAACGGCACTGCCGTGAAGCGCATTACCAGTGGAGCCCTCGACTTGCTGATGATGTATCACTGGCCGGGCAATATCCGCGAACTGGAGAATGTCATAGAACGGGCCATGGTGCTCAGTTCCGACAACGTGATACGTTCCTACAACCTGCCCCCCACGTTGCAGACGGCCACCTCTTCGGGCACTTCCAGCAAGGGAACACTCAACAACGTACTCGAAAAGGTGGAGAAGCAGATGATTCTGGATACCCTGATTGCCACCCGCGGCAACAGTGCGAAGGCGGCTCAAACGTTGGGTATAACCGAGCGAATTATGGGTTTGCGCATTCAGAAGTATCAAATTGATGTTCAAAATTATAAACATCTTTCGGACGATGACAACAACTGATATTGAAATAACCGATTGCGATTTTTGTAATCCCGGCCATCTTTCTGCTATCGGCGATCTGCTCAATAGCTATATTGCCGACCCGATGGGTGGAGGAGAGCCGCTTAATAAACTGCAACAACTGCGTCTTGTCGACGGACTCAACAATCATCCTACATCCATCGTTTTGCTGGCATTAGCCGACGAACGGCCGGCAGGAATGCTGGTGGCGTTCGAAAACTTTTCTACATTTACCGTAAAGCCGATGGTCAATATCCACGACCTGATCGTCAATCCCGATTTCAGAGAACTGGGCATCGGTCGCAAGCTGATGGAGGCCATCGAAGTTCGCGCCCGCGAGAAAGGATGCAGCCGCATCACCCTCGAAGTGCGTCACGATAACGTGAAAGCACAGGCGCTCTACGTGAATCTTGATTATCGTGAGGCCGATCCTCTCATGTATTATTGGCGCAAAAATTTGTAACAGATCTTATTGAAATGGGGTGATGCGAGTGCTAACGGGTCGGTGATGAGAGCTCTGACTAGCATAATAAAATTTCAGCGACTTGGAAGTCGCTGCACCCTTGACGAGATGCGTTTCTCTGTTGCTCTATTCTACACCCTTACGAGAAAACAAGCCCGATACACGCGATGTGAACCGGGCTTGTTTGTGTATAAAAAATCCTTGTCATGTATCTGCTTTTTACACGAATCGTAACTCGCCGAAGAATTCGGGACGATGGAAATCGGGGTTGGGTGTAAGGATGGGATTCCAGCTCAGGTAGTGCTGAAAAGCGGTATCGTCGGCGCATTTGTAGAAATTGCCCCTGATTTTTTCGGGTAGCTGCTGTCCGTCTATTCCCAGTAGATTGAACGGAATAGCAACTGTGAGCTCCCATTCAAAATTACCTTCCAGCTCCTGAAACGCTTTGGTTCCGATGGAGGGATAGCGCAATATCTGTTTCAATTCGTCGGGTGTGCGCGATACGGCATCCTTACGGGTGGTATGTGTGGCCGCGTAACAGGCTCCGATGCAGTTGAATTCGAAGTTCATGTATCCGTGTTGATCGGTTCGTTGGCAGAAAAATTCCACACAACTGTCTTTCCATACCGGATCCATGTCTTTGCTGTAGACGGCGCACAGTACATTGCCATTAACCACGTACTTAATTACTATCGCGGTAGTTGAACGGGCAATGCGAAATGAGGTAAGCGGTTTATAAGGAAACCGGTCAGGCCAATTCACACTCTCCAGACTTCCTCCGTTACCCTCTTCCTCGAGGATGTCGCTTGCTGCTTCAACAGAGGCATTATCCAAACGGCTTACATAGGGAACATCAATTGTCTTCATTACCTTAATATTTTTATTTATATAGCTTATAATCAATTAAATGAAAATAAGTCACCCTCCATTTTGTTTTTGGAAAAAAGCGGATTGATCCTTTTTAAATAGTTGCACAATGATACGATATTTTTTGCTTAAAAAAAACATCGTATCTGTGAATTAAACAGAGAAAATTTGATGGTCTTATACCCTGCGACAAATAATACCTTTTTTTTGTCCGTCGGATAAAGTGGTGGCAAACAGGAAGTTTTCGCCGCCATCGTGCAGACCGAATTTTTTGCGGATCTCTTCGGGGCGCGCCGGGAAGTTACGAACGACAACATTGGCTTTTCCTGCCGGCAGTGCCTCTTTTACGCTCTGTTTGTTCAATGCTCCGGCAGTGATAATCTGAAAAATCTTTCCGGGGAAGCCGTCGTGTAAGGTATCGGATGTGTACAGATGGGAGTCGGGGTGTAGTTTTTGTAATCCGAACCGCTTCCCGATGAGTCGGAAAGCACCGGCTTTCAGCATGGCGGCATTCGGTTCGTAAAGATAAGCGGCTAACCGGTTTGTGTAAACCGGTTCGGCTTCAGTCTCTTCCTGCGGAGTGAAGCGGAAGGGCTGGTCGTTGTCGCTTTGCAGATTAACGCTGACAATGGAGTATTCCGCCGCATCTGGTCTGCACTCGAACAGTAGCTCTTTGCATTCATTTTTAACCGCCACCACGTGCACACGTTCCACGCATCCGAGTTCACGCACTGCTTGTGTGATGTCGAGCATCGGCGAAGCTTTTACCAGAATCTTCTTTGTGTGTTGCCACAACACATTCAGGTTTGCCGGTACGTCCGGTTCGCAAGCGCTCAACAGAACCACTTTGTTTTTATTGTCGTCGCGTCGTGCCGGATCGAGGTAGATGCAGTCGAATTGCCGGTTGCTATTTTGTAAAAAACCGAGTCCCTCGGCGCAGTGTGATTCTACCGTTGTTTTGCAGGCAGCAAAGTTGTGAACTGCTGCTTCGGCAAGCTCCTTATTGCGTTCAATATAGCAGTAAGTGCGGCTTTGTTTGGACATAAAAATGGCATCGATGCCCAGCCCTCCCGTCAGATCGATAACCGAAAGACCCTCAACCAACGCGGCTTTGTACAATGCGGTCGGTTCGGACGAGCACTGCTCCATCGACAGTTTTGCCGGATAGATGAACTGTTCGTTTCCAGGTAACGAAGGAAACTTCTCTGCGGCCTTGCGTCGCCCCTCGATCTGTCGCACGGCAAACTCCATGTCGATACCGGGATAACGCGCCGCACTGAGCAGCAAGTGGTGCGTGTCGTCGTTGGCATGTTGCTCAATAAAAGCAATGAGGGTATCGTCAGGCAAAAGCATAGTGGTACCTTTCCGGTTATTTTTTACATACGTAGATGCTTGCTTCGTAAAGCAGAACCAGCGGAATGCATACGGCTATCATGGAGAATGGGTCGGCGGGCGTGATGATGCCGGCGAGAATGGCAATGACTACTACGGCATGTCGGCGGTACTTGCGCATAAATTCCCGTTTCAGAATGCCGAACCGCGAAAGGAGAAAAACCAGAATCGGAAGTTCAAACACCGCTCCAATACAAATCAACGTTGTGGTAAAGAGACTGATGTACGAACTGAGCGACACCATGTTGACAATGTCGGGACTGACCTGGTAGGTGAAAAAAAAGCGGATGGCAATGGGGAAAATAAGACTGTAAGAGATAAGCACTCCGAGAAAAAAGAGTAATCCTCCCGATATGAATGTCCACACGATGGGGCGACGTTCGTTGGGATAAAGCGCCGGACTGACAAAGCACCACAACTGGTAGCAGATATAGGGGATGGAGAGGATAAGTCCCAGCCAGAAGGCGATATTCAGGTGCACCATAAACTGCCCGGTAAGTTCATAGTTGACTAACTTCAGGTTGAAATCTTCAAAGCGGAGCGATGAGATATGTAAAGTCTGCCCGATATAATCGAGCCATTTGTACATGTAGAAGGAGGAGTTTTTCGGAGCAAAAATAACATCGAACACCCATTCTTTGGCGCAAAATACTACGATCATCATCACAACTAATGCGATGACAGATCTGAAAAGTGTCCAACGCAACGCCTCCAGATGATCCCAAAACGACATTTCCTGTTCTTCTTTCTCTTCGCTCATTGTCTGTTCGTCTCCTTATTCTATGGTTTGTACTCCTATTAACCGATCGTATCGCTCACCCCATCCACGGTAGTAGGCATAAATCACATACTCGTTGCGGGTTTGCCACAAGCTGCCTTCCACCGGTTGAAGCGATCCAATCGGATCATTCCCCTTTGTGAAGGCATACAGATAATTGTATCCGCCCTGTTTGAGCAGCAATGTCTGTTCGTAAGCATTATGTTGTCCATTGTATTCCATTCGGGTACTCCGGTCGAAGCGGTTGTAATTCAAATCACCCAGTATGTAAAGCGATCCTTCGAAAAATGGCTTTTCGGTGGGGATGGTAAAATGGACGAACATATAATCGGCATTCACGACATCGTTCTCATTGTTCTGAAGATTGATCACATAGCGTCCGTTTACATCTTCCGTTCGTTCGTAGGGGCGGTTCGCCCGAGGTTCGTCAGGAACCAGGGTGGCATGATAATAGGGTGCGAAATATTTGATGTTGTCGACTCCCGAGCCGAAGGTGTGAATCGACGAACAATCGAAGCTGCGGTATTCGTTTCCGCCTTCAAAAACAAGAGCCCGGTTATTGACAAAGCTTTGTTTTGTCAGGGTGGTATAAGATGGCTGAATGCCCGAAACCTGATTGTCGTAGCGTCCGTTCTGCCGTACCAGCACTTTTAGTTCCGACAAAACATCCCGCATGGGAAACTGGCTGTTGTCGATCGTAAAGTCCAATTGCTGAAACCGGCGGTTGATTTCCAGGTCGGTATTGCCACGTACCGTGCCATCTATCGTTACTTTCGGGTCAACTACAGAAAAGCAGGCCACAGCGACTGCTTTATCGGGATTATTGTCTTCGTAAACGGTTACCAGATAATTGCCGGAGATTCGAAACCGAAGCTGATCATTGGGAAAACGGATGGCATAGTGCGTATAGAGAAAAGTAGTGTTGAACGAGGCGGTATAATCCGTTATCATTCCGCTCGAAAGTCCGTCGATTGCCTCCATATCGGTGATGTTTGAAAGGCTCCAGTCGGCATTGCAATGACGCACTGAGTAGTAGTAGTTTTTCCGATCGTGCGACATCTCGTCAAATTGCACACAAATACTTTCCGTGCCGTTAAGCCGAATAACGGGCAACGACATTTTTTGTCCGCTTACACCCACCTGCAATGTCTTGATGTTTTCAATCAAAGGCATGGTGCGATAGTGCTCCTGCGCCGAAACGCAAAAGGCAAGTGCCAACCAGCAAAAAGAGAACAAAAATTTCATCCGGCACAAATTAATTAAAACAGATCCATTTTTCGTGGCAAAAGTTCCATTCTGGACTTCTTCTGCAAAATTAAGGTATTTATGTCGTATCAAAACACAAATCATAAAAAAAGCTGCCGGCATTGTTCCTTGCCGGCAGCTTAAATAGATCAGACGTGATAAAAATTACAAATCGGTAATGGGTCGGTGTTTGGGTACCAACAGTTTCATGCAAACAAATGCCACCAGATAGGCAAACGCGCACACGCCGAACATAATTCCATAAGCGGTTGAAACATTGGAGGAAATGAGCTCTTTCGCATGATCCAATGCTTGCGGATTAACAACCACCTCTTTCAGGTTGTCGATTTTGATTTTATCGAGCGGAAGCTGAGCCGTTTCCTGTATCAATCCCTGAGCTTTAGCCAAACCAACACCGATGGCACGGTAGTGGTCTTCCAGACGTCCGGCGATTTGTTGAACGGCAACACCGCCCAATCCGCCGAATGCAGTACCGATACCGGTTACGGTACCAACTGCTTTTTTCGGAAACATATCCGATACCGTTGTAAACAGGTTGGCCGACCATGCCTGGTGCGCAGCCCCTGCAATACAAATGATCCCGATTCCATACACGATGCCAAAACCGGCCATTGTCTGAGTAAACAAAAGGGATAAAGGAGCAATAGCAATCAAAAGCATCGTTGTCATCCGGGCTTTGTAAGCCGCCCAGCCTTTGTTCATAAACGTCATCGGAATGGAGCCTCCGTAAACGGAACCGATGATGGCAATGCCGAATACCACGAAGTTGGAGATCATCACCCGTTGAGCAGTCTCTTCAGCAGAGAGGCCTACGCAAAACTGTTGTTTTACATAGGTAGGTAACCAGAAAAGCAGGAACCACCAAATGCCGTCGGTCATGAATTTCCCCACCACAAACGACCAGGTTTGACGGTAGGTCAACATTTTGCCCCACGAAATCTTCTGACCGTGATTTGCTGCAGCTTCATCTGCTTTCGGTTCGTCTTTATCGCTATGGATATAATCGTATTCGGGCTGTCCGATTTTTCCTTTTTCTAACATCTTTTTAGGCGATGAGTAGAAAAGACCCCAGAATATCAACCAGAGAAAACCAAGTACGCCGGTGATGATAAAAGCCATTTGCCAACCCTGGAGGCTGCCTAAGAATTCCGAGCCGCTTGTCCAGGTGAGCAAACACCATGGAACGAAAATAGCGCAAATCATTGCGCCGATATTGGAACCGGAGTTGAAAATTCCGGTCGCCAGCGCTCTCTCTTTTTTCGGAAACCATTCAGCTACTGTTTTAATGGATGCCGGGAAGTTACCTGCTTCGCCAGCGCCGAAGATGCTTCGGGCAATGCTGTGGGCGATAAGCGATTTTCCCATGAATGAGCTGGCAATGCCGGCAATCGACCACACAATAAGTGAAATGGCCAGCCCCACTTTTGTCCCGATTTTATCGATAATCCATCCGGCAAATAGGGTAAAGCCGGCGTAGAAGAGAGTGAAAACGGAAGTCAGAAATGAATAGTCGGTCGAGCTCCAACCAAATCCTTCGGGAGAGCAGAAATAATCTTTCAGGAATCCGATTACATTTCTGTCCATGTAATTTACCGTCGTGGCAAAAAGGAGCAATGCTGCAATCGTCCATCGGTATTTTCCAACTTTCTCAGTAACTGAAGTCATAATTGTTTTTCGATTTAGGTAACGAAAAGAGGGAGATACTTTCGCATCTCCTTCTCAACTCTTATTTTCGTACTTTTTTGATAATAGCCAATGCATCGCTGCAAAGTTTGGTGATGCCAGCCCAATCCTTAGCCTTAATAAGATCGGCAGGAAAAAGGTTGGAACCCATGCCCACGCAGGTTACGCCGGCATCGAACCACCCTTTCAGGTTCTCTTCTTCCGGTTTTACACCGCCGGTTACCATCAGTTGCGACCAAGGCATCGGAGCTCTCAACCCTTTTACGAATTTCGGTCCGAGTACGTCGCCGGGGAATACCTTGCACAGATCGCAGCCCAGTTCCTGAGCAAAACCTACCTCCGAAACCGAGCCACAGCCGGGAGTATAGGGCACCAAACGGCGGTTTGATACTTTTGCCACGTCGGGGTTGAACAGTGGTCCCACGATAAAGTTAGCGCCCATCTGAATGTACAGTGTTGCCGCGGGAGCATCCACGATAGAGCCTACGCCCAAAATCATTTCGGGACATTCAACAGCTGCAAATTTTACCAGATCACGGAATACTTCGTGAGCGAAGTCACCACGGTTGGTAAACTCGAAAGCGCGAACACCACCTTCGTAACATGCTTTCAGTACATTTTTGGCCACTTCAATATCTTTGTGATAGAATACCGGAACCATGCCGGTCTCTTTCATTGCAGCCAAAACCTCTATTTTTGAAAATCTAGCCATAGAAATATTTACAATTTATTTATTTACAATTTACAATTGGGCTTGTTCTTCATTTACAGTTCACTTGGAATCTTGTCGCTTCTTTTTAATCGTATTAATAGAACTAACGATAATTTTCAGCAGCTCCTTGTTTTCTACCATCAGGTCATTCAGAAGGTGTTCTTTCATTAGTTCGGACTCTATCAGTAATTCCAGCCAATAAAGCGTCTCGTCTAATTCTTCCTCCACCATTTTGAGCTTATTTAGAAAATCTTTTTCCGATTTTCCCAAACAGGCAGCCCGATAATTAGCTCCGGGAGATGTGCCGGACCGAATCAATTGATTGGCAATTGTTTTTCCGGTGATTGTATTCGGAATGACTTCTGACAATCGGATAACTCGAATGGCAAAAGATTTCAACCTCTCTTTTAAATCTGATGAATTCATATGAACGTTTCAGATTAGAATTGGTAAATTGTAAATGAAAAAATGGTCAATTATCTTGATACTCTTCCCGAGCCGTCACCTTTCATCAGGTTTTCTACTTCGGAAACGGTAACCAGGTTGAAGTCGCCATAGATCGTATGTTTCAGACAAGAGGCTGCCACGGCAAATTCGAGCGCTTTCTGATCGTCGTTGGTGTAGGTGAGCAATCCGTAGATCAAACCGCCCATGAACGAGTCGCCACCACCTACGCGGTCGACGATATGGGTAATGTCGTAATCTTTGGAGATTTTCAACGAACCTTCCGAATACAGACACCCTCTCCATGTGTTGTGGTTGGCATTGATGGAACCACGCAATGTGATAATCACCTTCTTGGCACGCGGGAATTTTGTCATCAACTGTTTGCAAACCGATTCGAATTCGGCAGCATTCACTTCGCCGCCGGTGTGCTCAACGTCGAAACCTTCGGGTTTGATACCGAAAACCTTTTCTGCATCTTCTTCGTTGCCAAGAATCACATCGCAACCTTCAACCAAAGCAGGCATAATTTCAGATGCCGTCTTGCCGTATTTCCAGAGGTTTTTGCGGTAGTTCAGGTCACACGAAACAGGAATTCCCAATTTGTTGGCTGTTTTGATCGCTTCGAGGCAGGCATCGGCCGCACCCTGCGAAAGAGCCGGCGTGATGCCGGTCCAGTGGAACCAGTCGGTACCTTTCAATACCTCTTCCCAGTTAATCATGCCCGGGGTAATCTCTGCAATTGAAGAGTGAGCACGGTCGTAAACCACTTTGCTGGCACGTGCCACAGCACCGGTTTCGAGGTAATAGATTCCCACGCGGTCGCCACCACGCGCTACATTATCGGTTTTAACACCATATCTGTGCAGTTCGCTTAAACACCACTCTGCGATGTCATTTTTAGGCAAACGGGTAACGAACTGAGCCTCCATGCCATAGTTAGCCAAAGATACGGCAACATTCGCCTCTCCACCGCCAAAAGTCGAATTGAGGTGCGTTGCCTGACAAAAGCGTTCGTAGCCCGGAGTGGCCAAACGAAGCATAATCTCTCCAAAAGTTACAATTTTCTTGCTCATTGTATTGATTGTGTATTTGATTGAATTGGTTCTCCAATTTTGCAGCTGCAAAGAAACTGTTTTTTTCTTAATTAAACAATAATGAATCAGTACAAATCGTGGTCAGAATCACAACGTTGTTTGGTATCGAAAAGCGGCAATTCCTTTGTACTGCGTCAGAACTTGAAAAAGTTGTTCGCGTTGTTGTAGCTGATGTCTTCTACCATCTGCCCCAGAAATGCCAGCTCGCTGGCCGGTAACTTACCCTTTTCTACGTCGGTACCGATGAGGTTACACAGAATGCGGCGGAAATACTCATGCCGGGGATAAGAGAGGAAGCTGCGCGAGTCGGTCAACATGCCAACAAAGCGGCTCAAAAGTCCCAAAACAGAGAGCGAATTCATCTGAGCGGTCATGCCGATTTCCTGATCGAGGAACCACCAGCCCGAACCGAACTGAATTTTACCGGCAACGCTGCCATCCTGAAAGTTGCCGATCATGGTAGTGATAAGGTCGTTGTCGCGCGGATTGAGGTTGTATAGAATGGTCTTGGTCAGTTTGTTGTCTGCGTCGAGACGATCTAAGAATTTCGACATTGTTTTGGCAAGCGTAAAGTCGCCGATTGAATCGAAGCCGGCATCGGCGCCTGCAATCTTGAACAGGCGGCTGTTGTTGTCGCGGATAACCCCGAAGTGGAACTGCTGTACCCAGCCGGTTTCCCAATCCATCACGGCAAATTCGACCAGCATGGCCGATTTGAATTTGACGATCTCTTCTTTGGTCAGCTCTTTGCCGCCATACACTTTGTTGAAGATGGCATCGATTTCGGCCTGAGTATAATCTTCGGCATAAAACTCTTCCATGCCATGATCGCTCAATTTACAGCCTACCGATTCAAAGAATTTGTGACGTATGCGTAGCGCTTCGATTACATCGGCAAATCTGGAGATGGAAACACCCGATACGGCTGCCAGTTTTTCGATGTAGGCACGGAAGTTAGCTGCATTTTCAACAGCCATTGCCTTATCGGGACGCCAGGTAGGAAGCACCTTCACTTCAAAACCTTCGTTTTTCAAAGCGATGTGATATTCGAGCGAATCGATCGGGTCATCGGTGGTACAAACTACCTTCACGTTGCAGCGCTTCATCAGACCACGGGCCGAAAATTCAGGTGTACGCAATTTGGCGGTACATTCGTCGTAAATTTCTTTGGCCGTTTCGGGTTTCAGCAGCGTATTGACACCGAAAACAGAACGAAGTTCGAGGTGAGTCCAGTGATAAAGCGGATTGCGCATGGTGTAGGGAACCGTAGCGGCCCATTTCTCAAATTTTTCCCAGTCGGTAGCGTTTCCGGTGCAGAAGCGTTCTTCAACGCCGTTGGTACGCATAGCGCGCCATTTGTAGTGGTCGCCTTCGAGCCAAATCTGACCGAGGTTGTCAAACTGACGATCTTTAGCGATAAATTCGGGGTTAAGGTGACAGTGATAGTCGATAATCGGCATCTTTGCCGCATGCTCGTGATACAGTTGTTGTGCTGTTTCGTTGTCGAGCATGAAATCTTTGTCCATGAAAGCTTTCATCTTCCGTTCGTTTTGTTTTGGTGTTATTGTTGTGGTTTGATTAAGAACAATTTAATGCTGTAGTTGTTTGTGTGATCAATACCCGCGGTACACGACCGAACATTCCAGTCTGATCTTTTGTATGCAATTTTTTGCGCTCTGAAATATCTGTTTCGGTGAGGTGTTATTGCGCCATTCAAAGATACAGCACACAAGCGATAACACAAAACTTTTTATAGGTGCGGTTGACTGAATATTCTGTAAAAAAGGAGGACGTTCTTTTAATAAAATGTTGATATGTAGTTTTGTGTAATAATATGCGGTTTACTTGTATGTATGTGTAATTGAAGATAACTTTGCCGAATCAAAAACGGGGCGAAACAGACTCTGTTTCGCTTTCACAAACTCAATAATATTCCAAAAAGCAATTATGATTGACTTAGCAATTATCGGGGGTGGCCCGGCAGGCTATGTGGCAGCAGAACGTGCCGGCGCGAGAGGCCTTTCTGTCGTTCTGTTCGAGAAAAAAGAAATGGGTGGCGTTTGTCTGAATGAAGGCTGTATTCCCACAAAAACACTGCTTTACAGCGCTAAAATATACGACAATGCCCTTCACGGCGATAAATATGGCGTTTTTGCCGAAAAAGTCGGTTTCGACTTCGGCCGGATCATGATGCGCAAAACCAAGACCGTGCGCAAATTGGTGGCTGGTGTCTATGCCAAGATGAAGACCCATGGGGTGGAAGTGGTCAAAGGGGAGGCCTGCATCGAAAACCGTTCGCAGGATGGAATCTCCATTCGCTGTGGAGAAGATCGTTATCGGGCAAAAAATCTTCTTATTTGCACCGGCTCCGAAACATTTATTCCGCCTATTCCGGGAATTGCTGAGGCAGAAGATCGGATTCTTACCAACCGCGAAATACTGGCGCTCAAAGAGCAACCGGAATCGCTGGTTGTGATTGGTGGAGGGGTTATCGGGATGGAGTTTGCCAGCTTTTTCAACAGTATCGGTACCAACGTAACGGTTGTTGAGATGATGCCCGAGATATTGACCGGAATGGATGCCGAAATGAGTGCACAGCTTCGCGAAATATACACGAAAAAAGGAATCGTGTTTCATTTGTCGGCTAAAGTAACGGCAATCGACGGAAGCGCGGTGACGTTTGAAAAGGATGGAGCCACCGAAACCGTGACCGGTGAAAAAATCCTGTTGAGTGTAGGCCGTCGTGCTGTGACGCAGGGCTTCGGACTTGAAAATCTTGGGGTAGAACTCCTCAAAGGCGGTATCAAAGTGGATGAGACGATGCGCACCAACGTGCCCAATATTTTTGCTGCCGGTGATGTCACCGGGTTCTCACTTCTTGCACACACGGCCAGTCGCGAAGGCGAGGTGGTTGTCAATAACCTGACCGGACAACCCGACACGATGAGTTACCGTGCTATTCCCGGTGTGGTGTACACCAATCCGGAGATTGCCGGGGTGGGGCTGACCGAAGAGGCGGCAAAAGCGCAAAACATTGCCTGTCGGGTGGCGAAACTTCCCATGAGTTATGCCGGACGTTTTGTTGCCGAAAACGAAGGTGTCAACGGACTGTGCAAAATTTTGATCAGCGATCACGACGAGACTGTGCTTGGAGTGCATATGTTGGGCAATCCGGCCAGCGAAATTATCTACGGCGCGGGCATGGCTATCGAACAACAGATGACCCTCGACGAACTGAAAAAGATTATCTTTCCGCATCCGACGGTATCGGAAATATTCAGGGAGATTCTTTTTGAACAGTAAAAAAGAGAAAGCAGAACACCGGTATGATGTTCTGCTTTTATTTTTTGTGAATGGGCTGATAGCTAAAATGCCAGCAGCCGTATGAAAAATACCGTGATGTGGTTGATAAGTTGCGACAGGTGAAGAATATTCACATGCAGGTAGTTCTCTGCAAGGATAATGGCCAGCAATCCGGCCGTACCCCATTTGTACAGATTGGTCATCAGCGTTGGATTGGTCTCTTTCAGGAAGGTGAGGTAGAGATGCGATCCGTCGAGTGGAGGAATCGGAATCAGGTTGAAGACGAACAGTCCAAAATTGATAATTCCGGAAATCACAATCCAGTTGATGATTAAAAGTCCGGTCTCTGTACTGTTGAAATAGGGGTAGATAAAAAGGAGCCGCGCGATGACAAGCAGCACCAACGCGATAATAAAGTTGGAAAGTGGCCCTGCAATGGAGATCAGAATCTCGTCGCGGTGTTTGTGTCTCAGATTGTCCGGATTGAAGCTCACCGGTTTGGCCCATCCGAATCCCGCAAAAATAATCAGAAAAAATCCTATCCAGTCGATATGGCGGAGCGGATTCAGCGAGATACGCCCCTCCATTTTTGCCGTGTTGTCTCCCAGTCGATAGGCTGTGTAGGCATGGGCAAATTCATGTACCGTCAGACCGATGATGGCTGCGGGGATAAGTTTTAACGTTTCGGATAGTTCCATAAGGATTGTTTCTGGTTATTTGCAAAGCGATAAAATGTCCGAGGGAGACTGAAAATTATAGTTGGCGGGGATCGTTTCAGGATGTTTGCATCCCCATCCGGCTAATCCGAAGCTGACATTTGCCCCTTGGGCACACCTGCAATCGTAAATGGTATCGCCGATGTAGATCGAGGTCTCTGGTCTGGCTCCGGCTATTTCTAAAAATTTCAGCATCGGTTCCGGATCGGGTTTGTGCTTTTCGGTTTGGTCGGAGCAGACTACGAAATCGAAAAATTCTGCAAGCCCGAATGGCGCAAACTCATTCTTGAATTCGTTTTGTGTTTTGGAAGTGACAATTCCGGTCGTTATCCGATTTTCTTTCAATGCGATCAACATTTCGCGAATGCCGCTGAAGACCGAAGCCGTGTGAAAATATTGCTGAAAGAAAAAATTCCACCGTAAATTGGCTTTCGGTACATCCTGAATGCCAAATTGTGGCAAAGAATCGGAACCCGGCAATCCGAATGCAAATTCCAGCTCTTGTAACGAAAACTCTTTGCCGTAGTCGGTTTTCAACATACTCTGCAACCCACATAGCACCGCCTGTTCCGTATCGATCAGGGTGCCGTCAATATCAAAAATTACTGTCTCTTTCATCATATTTGTTCTATCCGGGAGTGCGAAATTAGCAGGAAATTCCGACATTGAGAATTTTATTTGCGACAAAGAGTTTGTGTTATTTTCTGGATAACTCTTTCAACCGTTTGATGGCGTTATTGGAATAAGGAACAACCGCTGGGTCTATCCCTTTGCTTTTTTGATCTTCGGCATATGTGTCAAGGAACTGACGATAATATTGTATTGCCTTTTCTTTGTTCTTCAGGCAAAAATCATATTTGGATGCAAGCAAATAGGTATAGGTAGCATCAAAGGGCATCAGGCTGTGTGCTGTCAAATAGGAGTCGAGCGCCTGTTTGCAAGGTGCGTTTGAATAGGCATCGTACGCTTTTCCCAGATTACCATATACATTTCCCAGATAGGTGGAATCGGGCGATATCAATTGCAGCGTTTTATTCAAATAGTAAACGCCCAGTTTTTTATAACTTGAAGTGGCGCACGCAATGCCCAGAAAGTTGGTTATTTCATAATCGGTAGAATCTAACTGATAGGCTTTTTCAAGGTATTCCTTAGCCTGCTCCATATTATTCAATTTGAACGCGGTAATACCTAAGTACTTTGTCGTAAATTTAGATTCGTCATGATTGCGATAGCAAGCCAAAAAACGTTGAAAAGATTCCTGATAATCTTTGACTAACATGTACGTATAGGCATTCAGGCTATTTATGCGTAGGTTGGTCGAATCTCTTTTTCTGTAACTATCGGTTGCCGCCAAAACGGTACTGTACGCCTTCTTTTTCAATAAAATAGAGCAAAGCCGATAAACAGTTTGATAATCGTCGGGGATAAGATTCAGGCTGTTTGCATAATACACCATGGCCGAATCTGTCTGTCCGATATAATCGAAACATTTGCCCATATTCAGCAGAAAAAAACTATTCTGAGGATCACGAATAGCGAGCCGGCGGTACAGGCTCAACGCCCGTTCATATTGTTCTCCCGCCATGCAGGTCCCTGCCATTTCCGACCACAATACAGCCGAGGTGCTGTCTTTTTTCCAGGCTTTATCATACCAAAGGAGTGACTGATTGTAGTTATTCAATAACCGGAAACAGGTACCTAACTCGGTGAGATTTGATGTCAACAGAGAATCCTGTCTGTATGATTTGGCAAACGAGTTAATGGCCGCGGTATAACGATTCAATCCTTTCCATGCCAATCCTTCACAATAAGACATTTCCGCGGAAATTAATCCGGAACGCTGAAACCGTTGGGTTATATCGGTTGCTTCCTTAAATCGTGATTGCTGAATAAACCAGCGTACACTATCGGAAGAGGACATCGAGCTAACCTTGATGGGTAGGCTAACTATCGCTATGAATGCACACAGCAACCAGAGGTGTGGATTTGCTTTCATAACCGTGCGTTTTGTTATTTGGCAATAGTCTGACGTTCTTTAATGTATTGGGCAACATTCACCATCGGGGCGATCCAGATCTCTTTTTCGTGTTGTTTGAGGAAATGGAGCAACTGACTGTGCGCTGCGAGCGATACATTGATGTTGTGTCCGCCGCCTACACCGTGAAACAAAAATACGAGTAGTGTGTGTGATTCTACTGCCTTCTTTACCAATCCGGTTAGGTAATCTCCCGACTCGCCGTTGATCATATAACAACGGATGTCGTTCAGATCGACTTCGTTCAGGTGTTGTAGTCCGGGCTGAACTCCACGGGCACCGACAAACAGCTGTTCGATCGGTTTGTAAAAATCTTCTCCTTTAATAGTACGGTCGCCACACGGGTAGGCAAATGTGCGGATTGTTTTGCCGTCGATGGAGTGTAGCAGTGTGTTGTTTATCTTGATTTCGTTTTGTGCCCGGGCAACAGTAAATTTGCTCAGGTCGCTTTCGGGCGATACCCAGGAGCGTCCTTCCAAACCGCCATCGCAAGGGTGCGTGAGCGTGTGGTTCCCAAGCTCATGTCCTTCATGTGCGGCTTTTTTCCATTCATTCATGCGATTGGCAACAACCGGTGACTGACCGATAAGATAAAATGTGCCTTTCAGTGCTACTGAGTCGAGAGCGGGAACTACGTTGTCAAGATCGATGTCGATGGCATCATCATACGTTAATACTACGGCACACTGTTTTCCATTCCACAATTCCGGTTTTTGTGCATGACCGACCATGCAACTACAGGCTGCAATCAACATTGCAAATATAAATTTACGATTCATAGGTTAAATATTGAAATTATTTCTATTTGTTCGAATAAACTCCACAAACTTACAGCTTTATTTTTATAACTGTAATGATGCTTTCAATTATATTTTTACCGGTGGAGAATGCGAAAAATCGTTTGATTATTAATTTGTTTGTAATTGCCGGTTATATTACTAAATGAAAAACGCAAGAAAAATTTGATTGATTTTGGCTCAATACTTTCTCTGATTAAGGCCTAAAAGTCAATCTGGTTCCCCGCCGTTTTATTGTATTTTAATGTTTATATGCGGACTTTAAATTCGGAGCGTTATTCTAACTTTTTTGTATTTTTTAATGAAGGCCAGTGGGAATGGCTCAATGGTTGCATATAGATGTTTTTTTGTCTCAAATATAGAATTAATTGTGTTGCTGTTTTTGGTTAACATGTACTAAAAGCAAGATTTGAACACTTTACTTTGTTTATTAACTCTAATTTTGTATAGTGATTTTATACCTACATGGAGAACCTGTATTACGTAGAGCGTGTTAAAAAAGTTGTCGATTATTTAAAGAATAATCCTAACACGGATCTCTCTTTGAAAAAAATTGCAACGATTGCGATGTTTTCTGAATTTCATTTTCACCGAATATTTAAAGAAGTAACGGGAGAAACATTGCGTCGGTATGTCAAACGATTGCGCATGGAGAAAGCCGGTGCATGTTTGGCAAATAATAACTCTATGGTAATAAAAGAGTTGTGGGGCCAGCTCGGATACAGCACGGCTTCTCATTTTAGTAAAGATTTTCGGCATTTCTACGGATGCTCGCCTTCTCAATATCAGAAACAACGCAAAGCTGCTGCCAAAACAAAAAAAACAAATCGAAAGCGTACATTGTTCGGATCAAATCCAATCGCATCACCAGAGGTTAAACTGACAGAGCGATAAGTTGCTAGGTAATATTAACATTATTAATATATTATATTGACCTAAAGAAGCATTGAGCCGCCGTGACGGTTTTGCTCAACGTAAATTCAATAATTCTAGAGAGAAACCGCGCCGGGAAACACATATTTTCTTAGGCGCGGTTTGTTGTTATGAAATGATTCCGCGTTGACCGAGACCAGCCCGGATGTTCAGACGATTATATCTTTCGGGCCCGCCAGTTTCCGAAGCGAAAATAGAGATAACACATTATTCCCAGGCTAAGCCAATAGACAATCTCTGATACCCAGGCAACAGCTACCGGCCAGTGGAAGACGAAATTCACTACATAATTATAGGTCATATACATTACTAAGGTCGTCGCGTCGAACAGTAACGCCATGCGTGTGTTACCTGTCCCCGAGAGGGCATTGAACCAGATGCACCCGAAGGCAAAGACGAACAATACTCCACAAAAAACATACATCGAAGGAATCGTTGCGGTGATCAAAGCGTCGTTGTTGGTATAGATCGAAGCCAGAACGCGCGGGAAGAGTACCGCGAAGAGAGCGAGTGGAATCACCGCGCCGAGTGCAATGCGAAACTGCCGGCGAATGGTCGGTAATACCTCCTCCGTACGTCCTTCACCTATCAGGTTGCTCACGATGGTACTGATGGTCTGTCCGAATGCCATCACGGGCAGCCCCAGCAGCGAATAGAGGCTGCGGATAATATTGGAGACGGCAAGCGGGCGCTCTCCGGTCTGTTCGATAAACATAAAGAAGAGAAACCACGTCGATACGGAGAGGAAAATCTGCATCATAATAAAGAGCGAGATGTCCAGTATCTGACGAATCGTTTGCCAGCTGAACTGTTGCAGGGTAAACAGTCCGAAGCGTTTCGTATCGACAACCTTGCAGGTAAAAATAAAATAAAAGAGCGTAGTTGCCGCTTCGGCGATGACCGATGCCAGCGCGGCCCCTCCGATACCCAGCGCGGGCAAGCCCCAGTGTCCGAATATCAGCGGATAGTTCAGCGCTACATTTACTCCGGTGGTTATAAAGGCACTCAGTGTTAAAACTTTCGTGCGCATAATGCCTACGTAAAATGCCCGGAATATCAGATTTATAAATGCAAAGAAAAAGCCGAATATCCGGAAATTGAGGTATTCGACGGTGGCGTTGCAAACAGCATGAGAGTGGACAAACGAACGAAGCAACGGAGCAGCCAGAAAGAAGCTGAGCACGAAAACGATCAGCGCCAACAAGATGGCAAAGATCATACCCTGATTGAAAATGTTTCCGATCTGTCGGTAGTTTTGCTCTCCGTTACGGCGCCCGATAAGTATTTGCGATCCTGAGCTGAATCCCATTCCAACGACAAAAACGGCCATATAGAACACTCCTGCCAGAGCCGATGCCCCAAGCTCCACTTCACCCACTCGTCCCAGAAAGGCGGAGTCGGTAAGGTTTACCAGATTCTGTGCCAGTAGCGTCAGAATTATCGGATAAGTAAGATGCCAAATATGTTTAACATTGTACATAAAATCAATTTTCGAAAGCATTAGTATTTTGCCTGTATCAGGGAATTATAATTTATATTCTTGCCTTTTTTCATTGAAGTCATCTTGACTTTTTATTTTTTGACCCCCAACCCCCAAACTGGGGGCTGTAACCTTGTAAAATGAACAAAATTCCCTCATTTTACGGGCGAATTCCTCCCCATTTTGGGGAGGTTAGGAGGGGTCAGTAATTGAAATTTAGCAAAAAATGCCCTTTTAGGCATATTCAGTCAAAAGTCAAGACAGCTTCATTCTTTGCCTGTGGCAGGCCTTACTTTTTGACGCAAAAAGTAAGCAAAAACATTGACGGAAAGAACTCGTTCGCTCGGCCATGAAATATTTTCTCATTAACAAGCTTCTGTAGCTGGCCTACTCACTCAAACAGCTTTCCGTCGGTTTGGTATTCTTTTGTTTATCCCTTCGGGGAAGGTTTTTCCAGAGATGACAAAAATAATCACCTTCTATTTTTATTTACCTTGTTCTTACAAAAACAATTAGGTTCTGTCAGACTTAACCTTCTATCACAAAGTCCTCCTGAAGCCACGAAATTAAATACACAAAATTCAACTTTCCGCAAATATAACGTGATAAGACAAGAAAAGAGCTGACAAACCGTGTAGCCTGTCAGCTCTTTTGCCCGGCGAAACGCTTTCCGAAAGGTTTCGCCGAAATCGGAAAGCGATTATTTATTTTGTACCAACAACCAGGCGTCGGGGAAGCGCGATTGCAATTCTACCTTTGCGCTGGTGGCCTGTGCGTAATCGTCGTACGAAGCGATAATCACCCGGTACATGTTATTTTCGTTTACAACCACTGCCGGATTTTTACCCTCTTTCTTCAGAGCTGCGGCAAGATTCTGAGCATTCAACTGGCTACCGAAACTTCCCACCACAACATGGTATTTTTTGTTCACCACATCCTGATTGGTTTCGGTTTCTATCGGTTTGAACGCCTCTTTACGAACATTCTCTTTTGTCGCTACCGGAGTGGCGGCAGGTACCTGAGCTTGAGTCGCCGGAGCCGATATTACGGACGAAGCCGGTTGTTCTGTCTTTGCTTGGGCTTTTTCATAAATTCCTGCCGGATGGGTCGTTTTACAGGAAACTACCATAATGGCAGGCACGATAAATGCACAATAAACTATTTTTTTCATCATCAATAGAATTTAAAGTAAGAATACTTTGTAACGGATTACAAAATTGCGAATTTCTTATCAGATTAGCAATACACTTTTAATAACCCAAAATTTTCAGCATCGACTTGTAACTCTGTTCCTTGGCAAAAAGCTTGGTAACATATTCGCCATTCTCGTCTAAGTCGATCACCACCACTTTCGGCGCGGGAATCAGACAGTGCTGAATACCTCCGAATCCGCCCAGAGATTCCTGGTAGGCTCCCATGTGGAAAAACCCGATGTACTGTTCGCAATCTTCGGTGATGGTGGGCAGGAACACGGCATTCGAGTGCGCTTCGGCGTTATAGAAATCTTCGCTGTCGCAGGTAAGACCGCCCAGATGAACCCGCTGATAATCCGAATCCCAGTTGTTGATGGCCAGAAAAACATAGCGTTGGTCGATAGCCCAGGTATCGGGCAGGGTGGTCATAAACGAACTGTCGATCATGTTCCATAACTCACGGTCGTTTTGTTGCTTCTGGTTAACGATGGAGTAGAGAATAGCTCCGCTCTCGCCCACGGTGTATGATCCGAACTCGGTAAAGATGTTGGGCTCGGGCACTCCGTTTTGTGTACAGATCGCTTTGATCTGCGCCACAATCTCTTCGGCCATGTAGTCGTAATCGTAGGTGAAGTCGAGGTGAGCCTGAATGGGAAAGCCGCCCCCGATGTTCAGACTGTCGAGCGACGGACATACCTTCTTCATCTCGCAATAGAGATTCACCGCTTTGTTCAACTCATTCCAGTAGTAAGCCGTATCTTTTATACCCGTATTGATAAAGAAATGAAGCATTTTCAGCTCTACCTGCGGATTGTTGTGAATCTTATCGGTATAATAAGGAATGATGTCGCTATAGCGGATGCCCAGGCGCGAAGTATAGAAGTCGAATTTAGGTTCCTCTTCCGAAGCGATTCGGATGCCGACTTTGAATTTGGGTTCGAAGTCTTTGAGTAACAGATCCAATTCAAACTTGTTGTCAAGAACCGGAACTACATTCTCGAATCCGAGGTTAATCAGATTCTGTATGTTTTCAACATAGTGAGGGCGTTTAAATCCGTTACATATGACAAAAGTATTCGGTTTAAGTTGTCCGGATTCAAAAAGGGATTCCAGAATATTGATATCGAATGCCGAAGATGTTTCGATGTGTACGTCGTGTTTCAGTACCTCTTCCATTATAAAGGAGAAGTGAGAACTCTTGGTGCAGTAGCAATAATTGTAGTCTGCATTGTAGTCTACTTTGGCCATTGCCACGTTGAACATGCGTCGCGCACGTTGTATCTTTTTTGCGATACTCGGTAAGTAGCTTATTCTTAGAGGGGTTCCGTATTGTTTTATCAGATCCATCAACGGCACGCCATACCAGTAGAGTTCGTTGTCTTCTACCGAAAACTCCTCGTTCGGAAACTCGAACGTCTGTTCAATCAAATCGACATACTTGTTTTTCATCCGGACATCAATTTATTAAAAAGATAAATAACTAAAAGAATTCCAATCGCGATAATCCATTTATTAGAAATCCGACTTACTTACATTGTCCATAAATGTTCAATGTAATTCATTTGGATTTTGCTATGCTGATTCGGTTGTCGGATTTTGGACTGCAAAAGTACAAAATAATATCTGATTCGGATCGTTACGGCTGTAAAAATAGTGTTATGAATATGAAACTGATAATACACTACTCCGAATTGTTTGGTCGGAAACTTTAGTTTGTTGAAATTCAATTATATTTCCACACAAAAAAGGGGGAATGCAACTAAGTGCATTCCCCCTTCGATGGGTTGTGGTGTGGCTTTTAGCAAGCCTCTACCTCTTTGTTGATCTTTTTAACCAGACCCTGAAGCACGGCACCCGGTCCCAGTTCGCGGAAACTGGTAGCGCCGTCGGCAATCATATTCTGTACGGTCTGTGTCCAGCGTACCGGAGAGGTCAGCTGAGCGATCAGGTTGTGTTTGATTACTTCCGGATCGGTTTGCGGTTTTGCATTTACATTCTGATATACGGGACAGATCGGAGTAGCAAACTTCGTATTGGCAATAGCCTGTTCCAGCTCCACGCGGGCAGGTTCCATCAGCGGAGAGTGGAACGCGCCACCTACCGAAAGAACCAAAGCGCGGCGGGCACCGGCCTCTTTTGCCAAATCACATGCTTTCTGAATTGCTTCGATTTCGCCGGAGATAACCAGCTGACCCGGACAGTTGTAGTTGGCCGGAACTACGATGCCATCTACGGCGGTACAAATATCTTCCACTTTGGCATCGTCGAGACCCAGTACGGCAGCCATGGTCGAAGGTTGTTTTTCACATGCTTTCTGCATAGCCTGAGCACGGGCCGAAACTAATTTCAAACCATCCTCGAACGAGAGAGCTCCGGCAGCAACCAAGGCGGAAAACTCGCCCAGCGAGTGGCCGGCGGTCATATCGGGAGTAAAGTCGGCGCCCAGCGTTTTAGCCATAATTACCGAGTGAAGAAAAACGGCAGGTTGTGTTACTTTGGTCTGGCGAAGATCTTCGTCGGTACCGGCAAACATCAGATCGGTGATGCGGAATCCCAGAATTTCGTTTGCTTTTTCAAACAACTCTTTTGCAAGCGGATTGCTATCATACAAATCTTTGCCCATTCCTACGAACTGGGCACCCTGACCGGGAAATACATACGCTTTTTTCATGTGTCTGTTTTTTAATTTTTACACTAAAGTCACACGAAATTCGCACGATTGGAAAACAGTCTTTTCAACTATCCATTCCATACATCATGCGCCTTTCATTTGAAAATAATTTTGATTTTAACGATAAACAAGCATACCATCCGGAGCAATCCCACTCTCCGCGCCATCGGCTCTTCCGGCAGGAATGGAGATGGACACGGCGATTTTCATGCGCGAATAGTGTATGCCCGTCAAAAGCCGTGCGCAACGGGTTCGTTATGTGCCAACAAAATACCGGAAAGAACCGGACTCCCGAGCCCATTTTGAACGGCCAAAAATTACGCCGCAAAGATACTCTTTTTTATTGAATCGAAAGGAGCTGCCGCACCATTGATGACGAGGTGACACATGGGAGAGGTTGGGCACAGCCGATCTCCTTATGCATGTTATTCATATCCCTGTTTATCGTAAAGCGAAATCCGAACTCACTTCGGTATACAAAAAAGGAGAGGCACTATCGGAAGCGCCTCTCCTTTTCTGTTCGTTACACAATTAGGGTGGTTTGCAGTGCACACCACGGTCCGGCTAATGTGGGGTAGCAGGTGTCGTACCACCGGAGGTAAATATAGAGATATTTACCGCTGGAGGAGGCTCCCAAGTCGAGCGAGAAGATACCTTTGGTCGACAAGCCCGACTTCAGACCGTCGGCATCGGCCGATAGGGGCGGGGTGGTTCCTACCGCATACATATAGTGTACGGTATCGGCATCGTCGAGAATACCGGCGCGTTGTCCGGTGGAGGTGTAGCATTTGATCTGTACCAATCCTCCGCCGATCGGTTGCAGGGTAACGGTAATCGATTCGGTGATGGGAGTGCTCGATTTGCTATGCGTTGTCTTTTTCAATACGCCGCTTTTGATGTTGAAGGTCTCCAAATCGGAAACGGTGGCGTTGACTGAAGAGGCGATCCTGTCGAGGATGTGGTTTGTCTGGTCGAAATCGACGGTTTGATCGATCACTACTAACAACTGATCTCTCACGGCCGTGGTTCGACTGTTTTTCTTGTCGCAATATTTTGCAAACAAAGGCGTCCACGTTGTGGCAAACGCTATCCATATTGCCACTTCGGCTTCGGTGATGCCGAGGCGCGATGCGTTGGTGGGGGTGCCGGCTGCAAGATAACTGGACGTGGTGGTAATGTACGAGTTGAACTCGTTGATACCTCGCGAAATTCTTGTTGAACCTGACATAAATTTTAAAAATTAAAATTATTTAACTCTCTGTCTTGTATAATTGAAAAAAGAGCCTTACCCTTTATATTTATTCGTTTTGCTGCCGGAATTTGTCTTTCCCGAAGGCATCGACATTGCACTCTGTTATTCAATCATATTGTTTGCAAATATATATTATCGTATATTCGTATAATATAGTGAATATTCATCATTTTTTCATCGTTATCGTATTAGCAACACTATGCGCCATGAAAAATATGCTGTTACATTGCTCTCTTTGTCCTCCGGAAACCCACGACCGGCTCCTCAACGGAAGTAACCTGCAACTGCTACACCTTTTGTCGGAGGTGAAAAACATGCTGATAACCATCTACGACCGTATGCGTGATGAATATCCTTTTCGTAGTAAACATTTCGGTGACCTGCTCGACACCCATGTGCCGCGGGGAGTGGAACCCGGCAGCACCGACCACTTCTATAAAACGATATGTCCCGACGACCTTCCGTTTGTAAAGCAGATGGAAGCGAAGGCCTGTGATTTTTTGCAAAAGCTTACCCACGACGAACGAGCCCATCATCACCTGGTATGCGAATTTCGGATGAAAAACCGTAAGGGCGGCTACTCCCGCTTTGTGCATTTAGTGAGCGTGTTTGAGTGGCATACCAACGGCGAAATACGGGGTCTTTTTATCTGTTCCGAGCTGGTTGACGAAAAGCCGCGCGACAATGTTTGCCGCAGCTATATCGTGAACCGGAAAACCGGAAAGTTTATCTGTCTCAGTCGGCGGCACGGCACACACACCCCGCAACGCCTATCTGCCTGCCAAAGGAGAATATTAGCCCTGATTGCTCAGGGGAAAGACAGCCCCACCATCGGGAGCGAACTGTTTATCAGCAACAGTACGGTCAATAACCATCGTTGCAAAATACTCGAGAAAACCGGCACCGACAACTGTACCCAAGCTGTGCTATACTGTAAAAGTCTGGGCGATATATAGATAAATCTGTTGTTTTGTTTGCTTCTCTCTGCTACAAACACTATTTTTAAACCGTCGGGTAAGCTTGTAGCATCTCCCTGCTTGCCGGGAGATTCCCGGCGCTTGCTTGTAGAAACTCGGTGCTTGCCGGGAGATTCTTGGTGCTTGCTTGGAGATTCTTGGTGCTTACCGGGAGATTCTCGTTGCTTGCTTGGAGAACCCCTTTGCTTCCCCGAAGCCCCACGTGGTAGGCTCCGAACTTTAAAAATATCCCCGTCTGTAACCCGCCGCCACAGCCCATCCACATCTTGGCAGAACCGATGCCAAACAATTTATTATTTTGTTTCAGTAATGCTACTGCCGAAAACTAATACAAGAATTAACCCTATTTAATGTATTATGGGAAAATAGTTGTAGATTTGGAGCGTGAAAACAAATCGGAACGTTTTTCCAATAAGCCAAGCGTAAGCTATTTATGTAACCCCTGAAAACGCAGGTGGTTTAATGTAGAGAGGGACGGTGAAAATAAAAAATAGGAGAAAGAAATTAAACAAGCGAATATGCGCTATTGTATGGCGAATACACAATTTAAGTGGGGGACACATAGATGTTGTAGCCAATATTAAAAAAATCAGAATATGACAGAAACATTATTAATTATCTTGATTGCTTTAGTTCTTGTGAATATTGTAATTGGATTGGTAAAGAAAACCAGTATCGATATTAAACCTCAATTAAAAGATATTGAGAATTCAATGGTCAAGTTTGATTTAACCCTTGAACGGACAGAAAAATCTATCAAAGATGAATTTCAGCGAAATAGGACAGAAACTAATGAGATTTCTAAATCAAACAGAGAGGAATTGACAAAATCACTGGAGTCTTTTAGTAACCAATTTGAAAAGAATGTAAAAGAGTTGAATGAACTATTGAAGAGTAAGCACGAAGAAATACGGACACAACAGTCTGATTTCAACAAACAAATAACGGATGGAAACAAAATAAACCGAGAAGAACTTACTAATAGTCTAAAGTCATTTGAGGTTAAATTCACAGAAAACACTAAAGAACTCAATGAATTGCTTAGACAAAAATTTAGTGATTTTTCAACACAACAAAATGAAATTAATAAGCAAACAACAGAAAACGTTAAAGAGGTCAAGCAGTCCGTCGAAAATCAATTAAAATCAATTCGTGAGGATAATACCAAGCAACTTGATGAAATGAGAAAAACAGTAGATGAGAAACTCCAAAAAACATTAAACGAAAGATTGAGTCAATCATTTGAGACCGTTGGAAAACAATTGCAAGCAGTTCAGGAAGGACTGGGCGAAATGAAAAATCTTGCAACGGATGTTGGGGGATTAAAAAAAGTTTTGAGCAATGTAAAGATGCGTGGTGGTATTGGAGAAATCCAGCTTTCAATGTTATTAGAACAAATTTTGGCTCCAGATCAATATGAAGCTAATGTAAAAACGAAGCTAAGTAGTTCTGATTTAGTTGAATTTGCAATTAAACTTCCAGGCAAGGATGATGCTGGTACAAATGTTTGGCTTCCAATTGATGCTAAATTCCCTAAAGATATCTATGAGCAATTGCAAGAAGCATATGACGAAGGTGACCAAGGCAAAATTATCATAGCTCAGAAAAACCTTGATAATACAATCAAGAAAATGGCTAAAGACATAAGCGATAAGTACATTGATCCTCCAAGTACGACTGATTTTGCCATTATGTTTTTGCCATTTGAAGGAATATATGCAGAAATTGTAAGAAAGGCTGCATTATTAGAAGATTTACAAAGAAACTACAAGATTATTGTTACTGGACCAACAACACTTGCTGCTATTCTAAATAGTTTACAAATGGGTTTTAAGACTTTAGCAATTCAGAGACGAAGCAGTGAGGTTTGGCAGGTTTTAGGAGCAGTAAAAAAAGAGTTTGAAAATTTCGAAGGAATGATGGATAAAGCACAAAAAAATATTCAAACTGGTTTAAATCAACTTGATGATGTAATGGGCAAAAGAACACGTGCAATTCAAAGAAAACTAAAAAGTGTAGAAGCCTTAAGTGAAGCAGAAACTAAAAATATTTTACCAGAATTATCCGATCCCACATTAGTTTTGGATGACGAAGATGAATAACCTTATTGGATCAAGAATAATCGATTTAATAGTTCAAGTTTAGACAACAGCCGCAACTTGGACTGGTATTGAAAATCAGCGAAACTAAATTGAGCCAAGTTGCACTTGGTAGTGGTTGCAAACCACTCCGGTTATTAGCATGAGTTACGCTATCACTAAACTCGCCAAACAGCAAACATGAAACGAGGGGAGTTAATAGTGCGGTAGCGGGGTCATCGCGGTTCTGAAGGTGCAATTTGGGCAAAACACAGACATATAACATACTACAAGTCCCATTGGTGTCAGCACAATGATTTTAAGGCTCTGCAACGGGACTTATCTACTCGTTATGACCAATATAAAGAACACACATTCATCATACATTAATCTTAATATGAAATTATGGATATAGAAATTAAAAACTGTAATAATATTGAGACTGGTAAAATTAAAATCACCAAAGGCATATTAAACCTAAAGTTTGGCATAAATGGAACAGGAAAAAGTACCATTACCAAAGCACTTCAATTAAAAGTTGATTCTCCTGAAAATTTGAAGGATTTATTGCCATTTAAATATAGAGATACTGATATTGAAATAATTCCAGAAATAATTCCATCGGAAGAAATTAATAGTATTTTGATTTTTAATGAGGAATATTTAAATCAGTTTCTGTTTAAAGAGGATGAGTTGATTTCCAATAGCTATGAAATATTTATTAAAACTCCAGAATATCAACAGTTAACCGCACAAATTGAACAACTTTTATCTGATATAAAAAAAGTATTCTCAGAAAATACAGAGCTTGATATGATAATCTCAGATTTTGAAAGTTTATCTAAAAGCTTTACGACGACTCAATCTGGATTGTCAAAAACTTCGGCTTTATACAAAGGTCTAAAGGAAGGGAACAAAATTGCTCACGTCCCTGAAATATTGAAAGGATATTCCAAATTAATAAAAGATAAAGATTGTGTTAGTTGGTTGGACTGGCAAAGTAAAGGAGAGCAATTCTTAGAAATATCTGACGATTGCCCTTATTGTACGTCTGCAACAATTGATAAAAAGGAGACAATTAGATCAGTGTCTATATATTACAATAAAAACGTTGTTAAAAATTTTAATGTGATAATTGACGCACTAAAGCATTTAGGCGAATATTTTTCTACTGATACAAATGCAATTTTAAAAACAATAACTGAGAAACAAACAGGACTAGATGAATCTGAGATGAATTATATCGTTGTTGTAAAACAACAAATTGATGGTTTGTTGATAAAACTTCGGGATTTAAAAAATATCTCTCCAATTACATTTAGTGCTGACGAAAAGGTGGAGCAAAAATTGAAAGATTTGATAATAAATATTGACTTGTTTGATAGATTAAAAGCCGACAAAACAGTTGAAATTATTAAATCACTAAACCAATCATTAAATACAGTACTTAAAAAAGTTGGCATCTTACAAGGTGAGGTTAGTAAACAACAGAATCTAATTGCAAAACTTATTGATAAACACCAGATTAGTATAAATGCATTTCTTTCAAATGCTGGCTATAAATACACAGTTGAAATTATTAACAGCAATACAACCGCTTATAAACTTTTATTAAAACATATTGATTCAAATGAAACTATTAATGGTGGTAACCAATTTTTGAGTTTTGGAGAAAGGAATGCTTTTTCATTAGTACTTTTTATGTATGAGGCTTTGCATAAAAAACCTGATTTAATTGTACTCGACGACCCAATATCGTCCTTTGATAAAAATAAAAAATATGCGATTATGCATATGCTTTTTAGAGGAAAAAGTGCTGATTGTTTTCTTAATAAAACAGTATTGATGTTGACACATGACCTTGATCCAGTAATTGATACAGTAAAAGTTCTTAAGGAATTTAATAATTTATCAGTTGCCAGTTTTATTACAACTTCAAATGGTATTCTAGAAGAAAGAGAGATTAGAAAAAGCAACTTATTATCATTCGCACAGATATGTAAAAAGACATTAGAATCGGATATGGATGATATTGTTAAATTAATCTATTTGCGAAGACATTTTGAAATTATTGATGACTTAGGTGATGAATATGAAGTGCTCTCTAATCTATTTCACAAAAGAGAAAAAGAAAATTGTAAAGACCAAAGGAAAGAAATAGGAAACGATGCAATGAGTGAACTTGATTTCATTAATGGAATTAATAAAATCAAACAACAGATTAATCATTTCGATTATGATTCAACACTAGCAAGTATAAAGGATATAGGTTATTTAAAAGAGATTTATTCAAATGCATCGAATCATTATACGAAACTAAACATTTTTCGTTTGATTTATGATGCAAATCTAAATCAGCTACCTAATGTTCTTAGAAAATTCATTAATGAGACATATCACATTGAAAACGAACTAATTTGCCAATTAGATCCTAATGATTATAATTTGATTCCTGATTTTATAATTGATGATTGTGATAAATATATTATAGAAAGTAGTTAGGATATAATCAAATACAGGCTATAATACCCAGTCCCCTAATGGCGCAAGTATGGCAGATTGTATAGTTCAAGTTTAGGCGATAGCCGTAACTTGGACTGGAAAATAAACTAAGTTGTACTTGGTTGAAAGGTGGAAACTTTCCAGTATATCCTTTTGTAACCACAAACAATACGAATGAGTCGTAAGTACAAGTTTTATAGACCGGATGGAGTTTATTTTGTGAGTTTTGCCACGGTAAACTGGATAGATGTGTTCACCCGCCGTGTTTACAAAGACATTATAGTGGAAAGTCTCAATTACTGTATTCAGCAAAAAGGATTAGCTGTATATGCATGGGTTGTTATGAGTAATCATGTTCATTTGGTAATTGCAACTAAAGCAGGAGCTTTAGAGGATGTGATGAGAGATTTAAAACGGCATACTTCTAAGGCATTACTAAAAGAAATAGAAGAAAATCCTCAGGAAAGCCGTAAAGAATGGATGCTTTGGATGTTCAAACGAGCAGGAAAGAAGAATAGTAATAACTCTATCTATCAATTCTGGCAACAGCATAACCAACCGGAAGAACTGGGTAGAGACGCATTTGCCATTGACAGAGCCATTGCCTACATACACGACAATCCTGTAAGAGCTGGATTTGTTGATCGGGCAGAAGAATATCCGTATAGCAGTGCTTTAGATTTTGCTGGAGGTAAAGGCCGGGTGAATATAGAATTACCATAATACGCGGTTACAAACCGCTCTGGTTTTCAGTCCAAGTTACGGCTATCGCCTAAACTTGAACTAAACAGCAGGTAAACTTGGAACAAAAGAGGTGGCGGCAGGAGTTAGGCAAAATATTAAGACGGAGAAAGCAACTTCGATAACATACAGTATCAAAGTGATTGAATATTATTTACATAAGATAGATTTGTTTGACTTTTGTTCTTCAAAAGAGTTTTATGAAGAATTTAATAAGCTCGTATTAGATAAGAAGAACTTAATTAATAAAGTCATTGAAAGAATATACTTTGACGAATTAATTCATAAAATTGAAGATAGGTCTTTAATCGAAAAGTTTAAATGGAATCTGAGAATCTATCTTCTTTTGTCTGCAAGTGATGCTTTGGGTTCAGGTTGCAGTTTCTATTCATTTGAAAATAATTATTTGAATAAAAAGAATTTTATAGAGAGAGACTCCATAATTGATGAAGTCGTTAACAAGCAAACAAATTCGAGAGAAGAAATCATTGATATTATAAAAAAACTGTACGATAATTATAAATCACATCAATCTGTCAAGCAGTCATTTTACAAATTTTGGAATAGTCGTTCTAATATAATCAAGGAAAAACTTATAAAATCTTTTTATTGTTTTAAATCTGAAGAATATATTGAATACGACGTGTTGATTGATAGCTACCTTTATAAACTATTTAGAAATGACTTTACACATTCTGCAAAAACGAATCTTCCAGCATTGCCAGAATTAGACTTAATAATCAAATATAATAAGCATTCAGACAATGGACTTGTTGTTATGGAAGCCCACTATTTAGATAGAGTATTAGAATTTAAAACTCCTATTACCAATATCGAAAAAGAAATGATGATCAATAAAAATGTTAGACTTTTTGCTAAGCGTTTATACAATAACGACTTAAAAGAGCTTGACATAGAAACAATAGACTATAATGTAAATTTGAATCTTGGTTTCAGCTCTTTAACACAAATTGGGGGGAAAGAATATGCTATAAATGCCTCAATAATTGAAACGATAAAATATGCTTTATATGAGGGAATTATGAGTATCTTAGATATTGAAATTGATTGGGCATCATACTATAATGAAAAATACTTTACCTAACCTCTAATGGCCCCTTTGCTGGCGCAGGTCTCCTGACTACGAGTGTTCGGAAGATTAATATATTGCTGTTAAATGCGTTCTTTGAATTGATGTTTTTTAGATTCACAAAAAATGCCGTTTTTTTAGCGAAAAACCAAAGATGGATCTCCACCGCAAAAACGAACAATCATTGCAATAATTAGTTCGTCAAGTTCAAGCCCAAAACGCCTTTTGGCTGTTTTATAACCGATATTATTGAGTCGTTTATAAATTAACAATAGCATTGACAGCATTAAAGTCATGTACAGAATAATTTTGACCCCATTCTCGCTGGTTGACATGAAATGGCTAAAATTCAACTCTTGTTTAATAAAGCGGAAAAAGACCTCAATATCCCAACGTTTACGGTACAATGCCGTTATGTTTTCAGCTTTGTTTTCTTTCAGATTAGATAAGAAGAGAAGTGGTTCTCCATCTTTGTTTTCTGTTGTAATCAGCCGGAACGTTTCTTTGGTCAATTCTTTGGTTCGCCGATTATTTTTCCAATTATAGAGATGTACAATCTCATCTTTAAGTAATCTTAAATTGCCTATTAATCGATTACCCTGTTCAAGAACCTCAACACTTTGATATGCAACTCTAGGATTCAAACGAGTAACAAAATNAATACGATCCATCTGTAGATCATCAAAAACAGTGCGTTTATTAACTCCACGATCAAAGACATAGACGTGTTGTTTGTATTTAAGAGCATGCTCTTTTATGACCTGTGGAATGGTGAGACACTCATTTAATTCGCATTGATTCAAGAATGTCTCTGCATTGCAAGGTAAAACGCCATCGAATGCCACTGTAAACTTAGCATGTTTCTTATCATTGTTTTTGTGTCTAAGGCTTAACCCCTTTGATAATTTTGCCGATGTCTCGGAAACCATAGTTGAATCAACCCGAACCAGATTGTATTTTTCCAGTTCCTTTTGAGAATACAATTGACTTAGCTGGGTATAAAAATGTTCAAATAACAGTTCAAAGAAGCTAACATCCATCACAGATAGTCTTTCTGAAATGGAGCTGTAACGCACAGTTTTGTCTTGATCTAAATGAAATAGAAATTTGAATTTAGCACTATTGAAAATATCTTCCATCGTACGCAGGCTCGTTCGGTCAGATTCTAACAATGAATAAAGTATCATGTAAAAAACCGAACGCCCATATAAAATCTTGGTGCAGTAGTCAACTTGCGTATTTGCCGCCAGAGCACAAATTTTGTCATCAGGGATAACACTTAATAATTCTTTGACTGTAATATGTTGTTTCAAATTCTTTGTTTGCATTCCATTAAAATATGGATGCAAAATTACAGATCAACTTCTTGAATGTAAAATTATTATCAGTTATTTATCAACATTTTATGATGATTATTGTTGATAAGCTGCCCTTATTTTTGATATTCAAAATTAGTTAGCAAGAATTGCCTAAATTTAAACCTAAATCTCATCGAATGGAAAATCTTCCGAACACTCGTAGTCTCCTGACCTGTGACTGAGCATTTAATGGCCCCCGCTGCCGCACGATTAGCGTAGCGTATCGTGTGGTAGCCAAGCAGGCAGAGTCAAAATCAACCCTGGAAATCGTAGAAAAAAAATCAACAAATAAAATGAAAGACAGATGAAAATAAAACAGTTGGCAACACTCTTTCTATTTAGCCTTATTTTGAGTGTAACATTCATGTCATGTAAAAAAGAGGATGGTATAGCTATAAATCAATTGGTTGGCAAATGGTATATCTATAACGACGACCCAAATTTATCGGTTGATGGTTCGGTAACCTATCTGTTTAATGCAGACAAAACCTGTTTTATCCATAGTACTGATTTTTTGTCGGGTCACGATACTATCATTAGTAGGACTTATGTAGTTGGTTCTGACAATACATTGGTAACGCTCTTCAATAAGGAGGGTAAATATACCGAGCAGTATAATATACGTAAATTGACATCCAAAGAGATGATATGGGAGAATGCATCTCCAACCGATGGACATTCGGACAAAAAGCTACGAAAGGCAAATGATTAAGACCCCTAATGGCGCAAGTATGGCAGATTGAATAGTCCAAGTTTAACTCCTTACAGTCGTTGACCGTTGGTTCGGCTATCGCCTAAACTTGAACTAAACAGCAGGTAAACTTGGAACAAAAGATGTAGGTCTAAAAAAACAGAATAAAAAATTGGAATTAACTATAAAGTAATCGTTATGACTAATTCTTTGAAGAGCCGCCAAGCAGTTGTTGTGATACATGGAATTGGAGAACAGCGCCCCATTGTAACCTTGCGTGATTTTGTGGAATCAATTGCCGCCCAACTGAAAAAGAATAAACTGGCGAGTCCAGAAGAAACTCTTTTTTGGGATAAACCGGATCTCGCTTCGGGAAACTATGAAACTCGAAAAATGACTATGCGTGCTGGTAGAGATCATTCAACAATAGACTTTTTTGAGTTCTATTGGGCTCATCATATGCGAAATACAAACTGGTCGCATATTCAAGACTGGCTGAAAAGAATTATTTTCCGTTTACCGAACGGAGTATCAAAAAGGTTACTTCCGGTATTTCTATTTGTATGGTTTTTAATAGTTGTGGTTGCTGTTTCTGTTTCGTGGTACATTTTACAGCATGGAGTAGATGAATTTACAAAAAAGACAACTGCTATCTTAACAGGAGCAGTTGCAACAATCGTATTAGGTGTATTGTCAAAATACCTCTTTTACTATATTGGCGATGCAGGTAGATATTTAGATCCCTTGCCAGAAAATATTTCTGAGCGACAAGCAATACGCGAAGAAGGGATGAAATTGTTAAAAAATTTACATGAGTCAGGTCATTACGAGCGTATTATTATCGTGGGTCATAGTTTAGGTAGTATTATTGCGTATGATTTGATTAAATTGTTGTGGAATGAATATTATAAGTCTTTTGAACCTCTGAAATTTGCGGAATTGTGTCAAAACGCACACAAACAAATACTGCATGACGTTTTTAGTTCGGAAGAAGCAGGAAAGAATCTAGATGGTACAACTCAAACAACTGATGCTTTTCAGAGAGCACAGGAAAAGAGCTATAATTATATTAAGGCAGTAGGCAATAAATGGCTTATAACCGATTTGATCACTGTCGGTTCTCCATTGACTCATGCAGGACACCTGTTTGTGCAAGAAGATAACTTATTTTCAATTCTTAAAGAACAGCGAGAATATCCGACCTGTCCCCCGCATCTTCAAAAATCAGAGAAAACGAATATCATAAAATCAAATCCTTTTTGTGTTGACGGTATTGAACATCCCTTAGTTATGTGGCGTTTTAACCATTCTTCTCCTTTTGCAGTTACTAAATGGACAAATATTTATTTTTCTGCAGATTATATCGGAGGTCCACTTAAAGAGGTTTTCGGAGCAGGAATAAAGGATATAGAAATAAAGAACACGAATAAGTGCTTTATTAATCCTAAAGGACATACTGAATATTGGAACTTTAATAATCCAAATAATATGCTTAACGAGTTATGGAATGTGTTGAAGAAACAAAAATTTCAAACTCAATGAAGAAATCGGTAAAACAGAATGAAGATTTCCCCGCTACCGCACGATTAGCGTAGCGTATCGTTTGGCCAAACGAAAACAGTAACAACCAGATAAAAAAGGAAGGCATAGTCATACGAGAGAACTCGTTCGGCAGCGGGGTTGGCCGTAATTATAAAAAACTGACAGACAATGGAAATGCTAAGTTTGATTGTTGGGTTATTCATGATTGGCATTGGATTCTTAGTTAAATCCGTACCTGATTTGATTGCTGGATATAACACAATGTCTAAAGAGCAAAAGGAAAAAGTTGACATTGAAGGTTTGTCAACTTTTCTACGCAATGGATTAATTGCCATTGGAATATCCATTATAGCAGGATATTATTTGTTTAAATGGATTGGCTTTACGCTGATCGCCAATTCAATTTTACTAATCGTGACTTTAGTCGGGGTGATTGTTTTGGTGATCAAAGCACAAAAATTTGACCATAACACGGATAAGAAAACTAAACGGACATATTTTATTCTTGGATTTATATTCATATTCGTGATTGGACTAATAGCTTATGGATTTATTCCTTCAAAGGTGATTTTCGACAAAGATTCAGTTCAATTTTCAGGAATGTATGGAGTGGAAATTAAAATTGCCGAGATAGACAATGTGAAACTGGTAGATAACCTTCCTAAAATAAAAATGCGGACAAATGGATTTAGTTTTGGGACGGTTAAGAAAGGATATTTCGACCTTAATGAATTCGGGGAAAGCCGATTGCTTATTCATTCAGAAAAGCCTCCATACTTGATTATTTCAAAAAGAAACGGAGAGAAAACAATAATTAATTTCGAAGAAAAATCCGTAACAGAATCGACATATGCTGAGATTAAAACATTGATTGAAAAAAAATAATTGTGGCCAACATTGTGTTGCATTAATGGCGGTAACTATAATTGATTCTAATTAAACGACGATGAAAATACTGCTGACCGGAGCATCCGGATATATCGGGAAACGGCTGTTACCCCTGTTGACAGAAAATGGACACGATGTGATTTGTTGTGTCAGGGATAGCAAACGATTTGCCGTACCGGAATCCATAAAATCGAAAGTCACGATTGTTCAGGTAGATTTGCTGGATGCCGATTCGCTGACGAATATCCCCAACGATATCGACGGTGCATTTTATTTGGTGCATTCCATGTCGTCGTCCGCCGATTTTTATATTCAGGAGCAGCGGTCGGCTGAAAATTTCAGGAAGGCCATGAGCCGTACCAACGTGCGCCATGTTGTTTATTTGAGCGGGATTGTAAACGAATCGACATTGTCGAAGCATTTATCGTCACGGAAAAATGTGGAACTGGAGCTGGGTAAGGGCGGTTACAATTTCACCACCTTGCGCGCCGGAATTATTATCGGATCGGGAAGCGCCTCTTTTGAAATAATGCGCGATTTGGTGGAAAAGCTTCCCGTTATGGTTGCTCCCCGGTGGCTCAATACCCGCTGCCAGCCAATTGCGATATCCGATGTCATTCAAATCCTGTCGAAGACCATGCTGAATCCGCAAACGTTCAATGCTAATTTTGATATCGGAGGACCTGATATTCTGACCTACAGAGAGATGTTGTTGCAGTTTGCCGCCGTCAGAAAATTGAAACGGCATATTTTTATTGTCCCGGTAATGACTCCGAAGTTATCGTCGTACTGGCTCTATTTTGTAACGTCGACCTCTTACAAACTGGCCGTGGCGCTGGTGGATAGCATGAAAATTGAAGTTGTATGCCGCAACGACGAAATTAATCGGATAGTGGGAGTGACACCCATTGGCTACCGCGAATCAGTGGAAAGGGCATTTGCCAGAATCGAGAGCAATGAGGTGGTTTCGAGCTGGAAGGATGCTTTTATAAGCAGTAGTTTCGACCGGAATATATCCGAATTTATTCAGGTGCCCGCTTTTGGGTGCTTTCAGGATATTCGTACCGCGTTTTTTGCCGATCGGAATGGCTGTATTGCTAAAATATGGGGTATTGGCGGCGCAAACGGATGGTATTATGCCAATTGGTTGTGGCGTGTGAGGGGTGCATTGGATAAAATGGTGGGAGGCGTTGGGTTGCGGCGGGGCCGTACCTCGGTCACTTCGCTCAATGTGGGTGACGCGTTGGACTTTTGGCGGGTGCTGTATGCCGATCAGGCAGAAGGCCGTTTACTCTTATTTGCCGAAATGAAATTGCCCGGTGAAGCGTGGCTCGAATTCAGAATGGAGGGGAACAAGGTGGTGCAGACCGCCACATTCCGACCCAAAGGTTTGAGTGGCCGGTTGTATTGGTATTCTGTTCTTCCGTTCCATAGCTTTATTTTTAAGGGATTGATTCGAAAAATAACCGAACAACCCTGATTGCTATTTAGTTGGATTCTTTGTGGAATTCAGTTTTTAGTTTGAGAGAGCTTGTCTGTCCTGTCGGAATCAAAGATCAGCGAAACTAATTGCAATTCGGTCGGAAAAGCAAGAGCTCCACTTTCGCGCGAATTGAATCGCGTAGACATGCTATAAGTGGTGACAAGCAGATAAGAAGCCGACCGGTAACTAAGTAGTCGGTAATCAGCAAAGCAGCATATAACCGCACAACTTGTGCGGCAGTCCGGATAAAATAATATTTAAAAGAAAAGATTATGAAAAAAACAGCAATGCTATTATGTGTAGCCGCATTATGCCTTTTTTCGGTATCGTGCAGCAAGGACGTCAATAAGGATGACGGAAAAAACGGAACCGTTACATTCGGGGCAAATTACGATGTGATAAACTGTATTACGACTGTAACAATCTTTATTGATGGGCAAAATATCGGTAAATTGACAAATGCTACGGATACGATTACCGAGTGCGGACATCCTGGGAACGTTACGAAAAGATTGCCTGTCGGAGAACATTCGTACAAAGTAGAGATTCGTCCCGCTTTAGGAAGCGGATGTTCCAAAGATATTACCGGCACGGTTCAGATAAAAGAGAATGAATGTACGAAGGTCTTTATTAATTACTTCAAAGTCATGTAATCTGTTCCGTTGAAATCTGAAATCAGCGGAGTTGATGCATCGCGTAGGTAAATCAGGCAATAGCCACAAACAAATAAGAACAGATTGTAAAAAAACATGGATTTTATAGAAGTAATAAAGAAAAGACGTACCATTCGGGATTTTGAGAATAAGAGTATTCCGAATAGCATAATAGAATATGCAATAGAAAATGCTTTTAAAGCGCCGACATATAATCATCTTAGAGAATGGGATTTCATTATTATACACAGCTTAAAATCAAAACTGAAACTTATCGAATCGGAAGATCTTGATAAAGTCGTTGATATCAAAGAGCTTGAAATTCGCTTCAAAAATGAAGAGTCGATTATGAAAGAGATGTATCTGGACGCAATTCCGAAACAAAAAAAAATGATTTTGGATGCGCCATTGGTCGTTATTGTTGTTTACAAGCCTAAGACTAAACTTGAGCATGTAAAAAGAATTTACGATTTGAATTGTCTGGCCTCTGTTTGGGCATGTATTGAAAATTTCTTACTGAGTTTAGCTGAGCATGATGTGTATGGCGTGACCTTTATTCCTCAAAACAACGAGATTATTAAAGAAAAATTAGAAATTCCGGGTGAGTTAGAAATCGCATCTATAATTCCAATTGGATACAAAGCTAATACTGCAAAGATTCTTACCCAGAAGGCAATTGATATCACGAAGAGAATACATAACGAGAAATGGTGAGAGTAATAATGCTTAACATGCACCTATCGGTTTAAGTACGTTCTTCCGATTCATTCCGTGATGCAAAATTTACGGCATAAACCGATTTTTAATGGCTATCGTTGTTCTACTAACGGCTGAATTTTGTACATTAGCATCCTTTGTTGCTGCTTGCCGGTATGGTCAGACAGCAGATGGCAGATTTCGTCGCAAGCCGCTAAATAGAGCCGTTAGCGGCAAATTAAAAAATAAATATAGCATCAACATGTCGATAACTAACGAAAAAGAGTTAAGTGAAATAAAAAAGGCCAGCGAAGCCGTTGCTTATACACTCAGGGAAATGAGAAACTATGCCAAACCGGGTATGACAACCAAACAGTTAGACGAGTTTGGAGGAAAACTGTTGCAGGAGTTTGGCGCAAAATCGGCTCCCTATGTAAGCTATGGCTTCCCGGGTTGGACCTGCATAAGTGTTAATAATGAGTTTTGTCATGGCATCCCGTCCGAACGTAGAATATTACAGGAAGGCGATTTGATAAACATAGATGTTTCGGCTGAGTTAAATGGATTTTTTTCGGATAACGGTGGCTCCTTTGTATTAGGGAATGATAAATATCAATATCAAAATCTCGTGAATGCATCGAAAGAGATTCTGTATAAAGCTATTCACAACATAAAAGGTGGGGTGCGTATTTCGGATATAGGTCTTTTAATAGAAACAGAAGCCAAAAAACGGGGTTACAAAGTAATCAGGAATCTGACCGGACATGGTGTCGGAAGAAAACTCCATGAAGCACCGGATGAGATACCGAATTTCAGAGACAAATACAATACGACACGATTTCGCAAGAACTCGGTTGTTGCTATCGAAACATTTATTTCCACAACATCGACCTATGCTGAATCTTTCGGAAATGATGGCTGGACTATGATTGGAAATAAAGGTGGGTATATGGCTCAACACGAACACACAATTATTGTCACTGATGGGACTCCGGTTATTCTCACTGAAATGAACGAAATCTGGAATTAATTCAAAGAACTGCCGTTGACAGACGTTTCCGTGCGAATTGAATTGAATTGAATTGAAAATCAGCGCAGCTAAAACCAAAGTGGTTTGGGTTACAAAATACCGCTTCTTGCGTTAGTTGGGGCATAGGCTCAACGTTGTGGACACTTTTAAAAACGTATTTGATGATAACTTCAAAAGTTAAAGATATCTTACAGAACATCATTCAATTTTCTGAAGATGAATACAAATTTATTGAGCCCTATTTTGAACCTGTTGTATTAAAGAAAAATCAGACCCTATTGGAAGAAGGTCAACTTTGCAATGCTGTTTTTTTAGTCGAATCGGGTCTCCTTCGTAATTATTATGACAATGACGGATTGGATGTGAATCTTAGCTTTACGCTTGAAAATCAATTTACTACAAATTTTGAGGCATATATTAATCAGGAGCCTTCTAAAATCAGTATACAGGCAATCGAAAAATCAGAGGTGTGGATTATTAAAATCAGAGATATTCCAAGGGAACAAGGTTCGTTTATTAATCTTTCAACATTTATCAGAAGGATGTCAATACGAATACTATTTGCAACCGAAGAGCATCACAATATGATAATGATGAACTCACCTGTTGACCGCTATCAGTATCTGCTGAAAAAGAAACCCGAACTGATTCAAAGAATTCCCCTTACGCATCTGGCATCTTACATTGGCATTACCCGTGAAACGCTGAGCCGCATACGCAGCAATAAATATTGACCGTTGTTTTTTTGATATTTATCACACATCCGGCAATACCGGTATGGGTATCTTTGTGCAAAAAAAACAGTATGCAGCTTTCAGTAGTTTTCAGATCACTCAGACATCGTAATTTCGCTTTATTCTTTTTTGGTCAGTCTATTGCCCGGATAGGTATGTGGATGCAGCGCACAGCCGTTATCTGGTATGTGTATAGCATCACGCACAGTGCATTTATGATTGGTATTGCCGCGTTTGCAGAACAATTTCCCTCCTTCGTATTTTCTATCAGGGGCGGTATTGTTGCAGATAGATACAACCGTTATAAGGTGCTTATGCTGACCCAGTTTCTGTCGGCATTGCAGGCTGTGTTGCTTGCCGTTTTTGCATTTGCCGGCAACGCTAACGTTACTCTCATTCTTATACTGAGTGTGTTCCTGGGAATTGTAAACGCTTACGATGTGCCGGTCAGACAATCTATGATAAATGACATTATTGAAGATAAAGAAGATTTACCCAACGGTGTAGCTTTAAATTCTTCGCTCAACACATTTGCCAGACTGATTGGCCCTGCACTTTCGGGATTTGTTCTGGCTGCTTTTGGAGTTTCTTATTGTTTTCTGGCCAATGCTATCAGTTTTGTGGCGGTAATCGGCGCCATTGCTGCCATGAGATTCCCTGATCATATCTTTACAGTGCGGCAATCGAAAGGAAAAGGTAATTTGAAAGAGGCCATTAACTACCTGAAAACGCAAAGAACGATTATTATGGTACTTGTTCTGATTGCGCTTTCCAATTTCCTGGTGTTGCCATTCGTCACCTTATTGCCCGTGTATGCAAAAGAAATTTTTAAAGGAAATGCCTCCACTTATGGCTGGTTAAATTCCGCGATGGGTTTAGGCGCATTTATAGGGGCTTTTCATCTGGCAACATCAAAAACATCTACCGACTTTAGAAAACTGCTTCTGTTGAATACACTCATACTGGGTATAAGTTTATTACCCTTTGCCTTTGTGAGCAATCTATACCTAAGCCTTCTGTTGCTGATTGTAATTGGTTACTCTTCTATCACTCAAACCTCAATCAGTATGACAATTATTCAGACACAAACCCACAAAGAGTTTCGTGGGCGTGTGATGAGCATTATGGCGATGTCAATTTTCGGAATGTTGCCGTTGGGCAGTTTACTGATTGGGAAAGTGTCGCAAGTCATAGGGGTGTCGAATACCATTTTTTGTGAGGCTATCGTTGGTCTGGCTATTGCAGCATTCTTTTCGAGGTTATCAGTAAAAACAAAAGCTAGAGCATAAATGTAAAGCAGCAATCAATTCATATAAATAAATCTTTTAAAACTTCTCAACGATGATTTGGTATCACTATGTAGCCGTTTTTTTTGCCGGCGTGTTTCTGGCAAACTTTGTTCCACACTATGTTAAAGGTGTTACGGGCGAATCTTTTCCTACCCCGTTTGCCAATCCTCCCGGTAAAGGCTTATCTTCCCCAATGATCAATGCGATTTGGGGGCTTGTGAACCTGCTGATAGGATCTCTGCTTTTTAAATTCAGCAACGTGTCCTTCGATGATGGACTTTCACTTCTTACCTTCTTTATTGGGTTTGTGCTTATCACTATGGTGAGTGTTATAAACTTTTCGAACAGGCAAAAAGAGTAATGAATACTTTGGTATCAATATATGGAAACAAGCAATACAGCATTACTGGTGATGGATATGCAAATGGGTATTTTAGCGCGATTACCCCAACAGGGAGCTTCTATCGTGAAAAAAGCTGCCGAAGCGATAAAAAATGCCAGAGAGAAAAATATATTGGTTATTTTTGTACGGCTTGGTTTTCAAAAAGGGATGCCGGAAATCAGTCAGAATAATAATGTATTTTCAGCCTATAAAAATAAGATGGACGACAATCAGATGTCGTTATTTATGACACTGCATTCCGGTCTTGGTGTAACCGAAAATGATATTGTAGTGGACAAAAAAAGGGTTAGTGCATTTAGTGGTAATGCCTTGGATATGATTTTGCGGGCAAAAAATATTTCACATCTTGTGCTCAGTGGTGTTGCAACCAGCGGAATTGTTTTATCTTCGCTTCGGGAAGCATTTGATAAGGATTATTCTCTTACTGTTTTGTCTGATGGATGCGCCGATGCGGATGAAGAGGTGCATCAGTTTTTGATAGAGAAAATATTTCCAAAACAAGCTGAAGTAATTACTATAGATGAGTGGAAGATGAAACCGTAAGAAACGGCTCAGTTCTGTTGAAATCAAAGATCAGCGAAGCTATTGCAATCCTAATGTCGACAGAAAGTATAAGGATTTGCATCCGGTGAAGGAGAACCCCGGACATGAAGAAGTAAAAGACGGGTTACAGTAACCCGAATCAATAATCTAAATATGAAAAAGTGGTTTTTGACGTTGTCATGCGGCCTGTTCGCATGTGCGATGTCGAATGCGCAAAATTCGTGTGTCCGGATAGGGCCGTTAATCAATTATGGCCTAACGACACTGCACACATCACAGGTCGGTACCGGCGCCAATGTAACGTTTGTCCAGAGGTGTAATGGCTTTGTGTCGGTTTACGAGGATGCGATGCTGATGTTGCACGGCGCAAAGACTGAAAAACAGGGCAACTACTCGTATGGAGCCTGGAATGCGCAAGCCGGTGTGGGATTCAACCTGAATCTTATCCGGAGCGAAGATGAAGCCAGACTATACACCATCCTGGGTTGCAGTTACAACTACACAAAGGCGATTTTTATCGACTTCGGACAGGAGACGAACGCCGAAGGGTATGAATCGAATACGAAAAACAGCAGCTTTTATCCCGGCGTGGTGGCCGGCATCGGTTCACGCTTCCATTGGGGGCCTAACCGGGCTATCGCGCTGGAGCTGAAATACAACCTCTTATTCAGTGATTATTTTGATGCCATAAAGACTTCGGACAGCGGATACAATGATGTGTTCGTTTCCTTTTGCTTCAAAGTAGAACTGCCAATGAAATAGAACCCTAATACAAAAACCTGAAGATGGAGATAAGGTCACTTGAAAATACGGACTTAGACACAATAGTGAGCGTATTTGGCAAGGCATTTGCCGACTATGATGTGCAGATCAATGCAGAGGAGGTCAAAGCGATGTGGAAACGGCGGGGCTTTCGTCCTGACTTGTCGTTTGCCGCGTTCGATGGTGACGATATTGTAGCGTTTACACTAAACGGAGTCGGCAATTTCAACGGTTCAAAAATGGCCTACGATACCGGTACCGGCACGCTGAAAGAGTACCGGGGGCAAGGTTTGGCAACAAAAATATTCGACTATTCCATTCCCTATCTGAAAGCGGCCAATATTCGTCATTATCTGCTGGAGGTACTGCAACATAACGAAAAGGCGGTGTCGGTGTACCGCAAAATCGGATTTGAGGTTACCCGTGAATTCAATTATTTTGTTTGGCAAAACGAAGAGTTGCAGCATAAAATCGAAAACAGAGATACGCTCTATTCGGTACAGCCAATGAACATCATCAGGGATGATCAGGTTGCTACCTTTTGGGATTTCTATCCCTCGTGGCAAAACAGCTTTGCATCGATAGGGCGGGCAAAAGAGGGGTTTGTCTGCCTGGGTGCTTTGGCAGCCGAAAAATTGATCGGTTATTGCGTTTTTGAACCCAGCTCGGGAGATATTACGCAAATTGCTGTTGACAAAGCGCACAGACGGAAAGGCGTTGGTTCGTTATTGCTTGGCGAGGCCTGCCAACTCAACAAAAGTGGCAAAACAAAGCTGCTCAATGCCGATACTACCTGTAGTTCTATCGTAGAGTTTCTGAAGACAAAGAACATCGGGATTACCGGAAAACAGTTTGAAATGATAAAGGAGCTATAGATGGTAATAATACCCTTAAAAAATACCTGAAAATGAAAAAAACAATCGCAGCAACAACCCTGTTATTTGTGTTCTGTCAAATTGGGCTGGCACAGACGGATTTTGATAAGGCAAAGTTGGACAGCTACTTTAAGGCACTCGAAACAAACAACAAGTTTATGGGGAGTGTGGCAGTCTCTAAAAACGGGATTGTAGTTTATTCAAAAGCAATCGGTTTCGCTGATGTTGAAAAGAGCCGTAAGGCAGATCTGAATTCAAAGTACAGGATCGGTTCTATCACCAAATCGTTTACTGCGGTATTGGTGCTGAAGGCAGTCGAAGAGCAAAAGTTAGCATTGACTCAAACGATCGATCAATGGTTTCCGACCATCAAAAATGCGCAGAAAATTACCGTCAAACAGTTGCTGAGTCACCGAAGCGGGATACATAACTTTACGGATAACGCAGACTATCCGAAATGGAACACGAAGCCAAAGACGGAAGTGGAGATGATCGAAATTATTTCGAAGGGTGGTAGCGATTTTGCCCCGGATAGTAAAACGAAATATAGCAATTCCAACTTTGTGCTTCTGACCTTCATTCTCGAAAAGGTTTTTGCCAAACCCTATGCCGATTTGCTGCAGGAGTATATTATCCGGCCGGCCGGCCTGACCGATACCTATCTGTTTGGAAAAATAGATCCGGATAAAAACGAATGTAATTCATATGTTTTTGCCGGGAAATGGAAAGTTCAATCCGAAACGGATGCTACCATTCCGTTAGGGGCAGGCGCCATCATCTCTACACCAACCGACTTGATAAAGTTTGCCAATGCCCTGTTCGGCGGCAAACTGGTGAAACCGGAGAGTCTTGAACTGATGAAAACGGTAAAAGAGGGCTATGGTATCGGATTGTTTCGAATGCCTTTTTATGCCAGTGTCGGCTACGGACATTCGGGCGGAATCGACGGCTTTAGTTCCATATATACCTATTTCCCCGACGAGAAAATTGCATACGCTTTAACCTCAAACGGAACAGACTACAATAACAACAATATCTCCATTGCCGTTTTAAGCGCCATTTGCGGTAAGCCGTATGACATCCCGGTATTTTCTACATTTGATGTAAAAGCTGACGATCTGGATAAATATGTGGGGGTTTATGCTTCAAATCAAATCGCGTTGAAAATCACCGTGACAAAGAACAACAATGTTTTAATCGCGCAGGCAACAGGCCAGCCATCGTTCCCACTTGAAGCAACCGGCGAGGATACGTTTAAATTCGATCAGGCGGGTGTCGTTTTGGAATTTAACCCGCAAGATAAAACCATGCTGCTGAAACAAAGAGGCGCTCAATTCACATTTACCAAAGAATAAAATAATAAAGATGGAGCTGAAGGACAAAGAATTAAAACTTAGACCGTTTGATGAGTCTGATGCGAAAGTGTTGGCTGAACTATGCAATAACAGAAAGATCTGGAATAATTTACGCGATTATATCCCGTCGCCTTATGCGGAGGCTGATGCACACGCATTCATTCAACATTGCCGGCGGGAGAGTCCGCAGTATACCTTTGCCATTGAATATAACGGTCGTTTTGTGGGCTCTATCGGTTTGGTCCGGCAAACGGACGTTTATAGAATGAGTGCCGAAATTGGGTATTGGATCGGTGAACCCTACTGGCGGCAGGGGATAGCAACAAGAGCCGTCCGGTTAATTACCGGTTATGGATTTGACAATCTGGGTCTGGTACGGATTTTTGCCGGGGTATTCGGCTTTAATGCAGGCTCACAGCGGGTACTCGAAAAGGCGGGATATAAGTTGGAATGTGTTTTTGAAAAGGCGATTATTAAAAACGATACGCTGTGTGATGAATACAGGTATGGGCTCCTGAATCGGCACAGTGATATAAAAGCAAAATGATACGAAATTATTTTTATCTGATAGTCGGATGTTTGTGCATCCTGTTTGCCGTTACGCATACACTGAACGGAATGTCATCCGCTTTGCCCATGTTGGATAATGCAGCGATGGCTCACGACGCCAAAGTAGCATTTACCTATGTGTGGCATATAATCGGTGTGGAAAATATCGTTTTCGGAATAGCTTTACTGATTATGGCATTTCAGAAGAACCAGTCGGAAGTCAGGTGTGCAGCGTGGCTGATAATTGCCCTTTTATCGATGCGCTGGGTTGTGATTACATCAGTTACGTTAGCGAACGGGAGTAGTGTGATGCAATTGATTCCCGATACGATTGCCATCCTTGTTGTAATTACGTTGCTCTGGTTCGGGACAAAAGTAAAAGATAACGTTTCGGATAAATAAAACAAACCCTACAATAAATAGCTTAGCCGCTTTTCTCTATTGACACGAGCCGTTCCTACGGAACTTTTTTGGCGATGTTTGCCTGTTTTCTATAAACTTGTCATGCCTATGGCATTTTAAGTCCCTTCGGGGCAATGAGTTTGTGAATAAACGTACCTTATCATAAATAACTTAACCCGCTTTAGTATATCGACACGTGCCGTTCCTACGGAACTTTTTTGGCGATGTTTGCCCGTTTTCTATAAGCATGTCATTAAGTCCCTTCGGGACGATAGGTTTATAGAGAAGCCTAACCCTGCATAAAACAGAGTGCCGTAGGTACGACACATTGCTTCAATCGTAGCGGCTCTGTAAATAGTGAATAATAGCTTCCTCTTTTGTTATCTTTAACAGCTTTAGCGGGTCTGCGTTTCAAATTTCTACTACTTTTGTGGTCTGCTTTATGCATAGAATTGACGCGGAGGCTAATAAAGTTCTCCGACAACACGGTAAAGAAAACCGGTTACTACTCTCTTTCCGATGCGACACTGTGCGCGGAAAAAATATATGCCGGATCATCCGACGCTAAACATAAAATAATTAACCTTCTAAATATTCGCTTAATGACCTCAAACAACCTGAAACAGGGCTATCCTGTAAAACAGTTTCAGCAACCTACAAAACGTTATTGTCAGCAACTCGATCTGGTAGACGATGCCGCGTTGATCGCGCAGTATAAACACTGGCACCATCCGGCAAACAACTGGCCGGAGATTGCCGCCGGTATCCGCAGCGTGGGAATTCTCGAAATGGAGATTTACCTGTACAAAAATCATGCCTTCATGATTGTGGAAGTGCCTGCCGATTTTGATTGGGACGCTTCGTTTGCAAAATTAGCCACCCTCGAACGCCAAGAGGAGTGGGAAGCGTTTGTTGCAAAATTTCAATGTTCCAAACCGGGCGCGACTTCCGATGAAAAATGGGAACTGATGGAGCGTATCTATGCGTTGACAACGTGTAAGTAAACGAATTATACCTTAAATCAATATTGATGACAGACAATAAACTGACAACGAGAGCGTTTCTGCTCCCTTTTGTCCTGGTTACCTCGTTGTTCTTTTTGTGGGGGCTCGCGCATGGGATGCTCGACACGCTGAACAAACATTTTCAGGAGATACTTCAAATTTCGAAATTCAAATCGGGGCTTATTCAGTTTTCGGTCTATAGCGCCTATTTTGGAATGGCGCTTCCCGCGGGCTATTTCATGCGTAAATTCGGATACAAACGGGGAATCATTCTGGGGTTGCTGCTTTTTGCTGCGGGTTCTATTTTAATTGCCCTCACCACTTCGTTCGAATCGTTCTGGATTTTCCTTGTCTGTCTCTTTGTGATGGGTTGCGGACTGGCCACACTCGAAACGGCGGCGAATCCATACACCACTAAACTCGGACCGAAATCATCCGCCGCGAGACGAATTAATTTCTCACAGTCATTCAATGGCCTGGCCTGGGTGGTAGGGCCGCTGATCGGGGTCTTTATTTATGGAAACGCGGCTACCGGCGAAGGTGAAAAGCTGAGCTCGATGTTCTGGCCCTATCTGATTATCGGATTGGTGGTGTTGTCGGTTGCTCTTCTTTTCGGTAAAACGGCTTTACCCGAAATAGAGGAGGAGTCTGCTGTCGCTGCCGGTGGCTCTTCCGCGGTGCAGGACCGTCCGTTGATTAAGCAGCGGCACTTCGTGATGGGAGTCATTGCCCAGTTTTGCTACGTGGCAGCGCAAACCGGAGTATTCAGTTACCTGATCAATTTCGTGACCGATCCGACGCAAAATCCCCGTTTCGACGTGCAATACGGCCCCTATTTTTTGTCGATCGGCTTTGCCCTGTTTATGATAGGCCGGATGTCGGGCAGCTTTTTGATGACCCGAATCACGCCATCGCGACTGTTGTCTCTCTATTCCATTCTTACTGTACTCATGCTGCCGGTGGTGAGTTTTAATGCCGGATGGATTTCGTTGATTGCGCTTTATCTGGTCTTTTTCTTTATGTCCATCATGTTTCCCACTATCTTTGCCCTGGGAATCAAAGATCTGGGCGCAAAGACCAAGCAGGCATCCTCTTTTATCGTAATGTCCATTGTCGGAGGGGCTCTCTTTCCTTCCGTGATGGGGCTGATTGCCGATCACTATGGCATGTCGGTGGGCTTTCTGGCTCCGATACCCTGTTTTATTTTTATCGCTTATTACGCTTTGAAAGGTCATCATGTTGTTAATGTGAAGTAGAAATAACAGGTGTTTGTAATATGAACAATGTTCATTATATTTGCACTGTTAATTCTATAATTGAAAATGATGGTGTTAAATAAGCAAATTCAGGAACAACGCATCCGGGGATATTTTATTCAGGCCACAAAAGATATCCTCAAGGGAGAGGGCCTTAAAGGAGTTAGTGTGCGTAATATCGCTCAGCAGGCGGGCTATTCGTATTCTACGATTTACAACTATTTCAAAGATGTAAACGATCTGGTTTTTCTCTGCATCTCCGATTTTCAGAAAGAGTGCGAAGCGTTTGTGTCAGACCAGACGACTGCAAAACCGCAGGGTATGGAGCGGTTGAATGCAACCGTGGTAAGCTATGTTAACTATTTTGTGGAGTATCCGGGTATTTTTGATCTCTTTTATCTGGCAAAAGTGGGCGATTTCGGACACAAGGCGGCAACTATCGATCTGATAAACGGATCGCTGGATGCGGTATGCGAAAAAGAGTGGAACTACTGCGCCAGTCACGGGTTGGTGAAGGTGGAGGAGGTGGAACGCCTCAAGGCGCAACTGCGTTACACGGTGATCGGTATGTTGCTGTTGTATTTGAATCGCCGTTTTCCCGCTTCGTACTCCGAATTTATGAGCCAGCTCGCTATCCAGATAAATGCGATTCTGAGCAACGAAGAGAGAACTGTTTCGGCGGTGCCCGATGCGACCCAAGGCAATTCGCTGGTGCAGAACTCCCTGATTTCGGTGAACATCAGATAGAATTCGTTTTTTATTGAACTTCAGTACATCATGAGACAAATTGAAATAGCCGAAAGAGAAAATCTTCTTTTGGATTTGTATGCTACATGTCGTGCGGTTCATGCTTCCGGTTCCATTGCCGTGTTGCATATTGCCGCCGGGTATGTTCTGCTGTCAACCGGAACCACCAATCGTCCGGATACGACCATGCAATTTGAAATCGGTTCGGAGAAAACGGCACAAGAGTACTTCAAACACAATCCTCCCACTCCCGGAGAGGTGGAAAATGCCATTGTGGCGGTGGAGGATGAGGTGATGCAGGCCGCGAAGATGATTCCGGCAGTTACACGGCTTGTTACATGCGATGCCGGTATCGACGAAATCGTCCGACAGCTCGATCCGTATCAGCAAAGAGCTGATCATCTATTGTACCGAAACGATCTGGAGGCTGTTTTCGGTCGGTATACGGCAATTGTTTCCGGGCGCCCGGCATCGACGGACACGCTTCCGCAAACTCCTTTATTCGCGGCAACGTTGCTTATTCTTCGCGAAGTGATGTTTCATCTCAATTTTGCTGAGATCGAAATTCTTTCCACCTCATCGAACTGTTGATAAAAATCGACCGCAAATTACGCAAGTAAACGCAAATCAAAACAATACATAGCTGTTTAAAATCAGGTTGCTTTATTTGTGTAAATTTGTGTTATTCGTGTCTCTTGTGTTCACACAGTTCTTGCTATTGTATCCGACGCAGGCAGGGCATATGACAACCTCTATATAAAATGTTTTGGGCTTGTGCTCAAACAGAAAAATGTGTAACTTCGCCCTGTATACAAAGGAAAGATGCCGCGCAAAGTCGCGCATAATTTTGATAGAAAACAGTCGTTGCCTGGTATGAATATGCTGCTTAACTCATTTCTGTTTCAAGCAAAGGTAGCGGGCTAAACTTGAAAATATCAATTGTCTGATGCATAGACAGTAATAGAATAACCAAGAATCATTTAAAAATCATGAACGATGAAAAAAACAGTTTTACTCTTTATCCTTTTAGCTTCATTTTTTTCGTGCGATGCGCAACCAGGTATTTCAGTCGGAGGAGCCCGTTCCCTGGAAAATGCTCCAACTCCCAGTGATGGTTACGGTAAAGACCTTGGAGATCTTAAAAGCGGAATTTATACCATGACAAGTGCAGGACTTACCCGCCAATATACCATCGATATCCCCAAAAATTACGACAAAAACAAAACGTACCGTTTGATTTTCACCATGCACATGATGGGTGGAAGTATGAAAACAATGGTTGATAATAATTATTATGGTCTTAAACCCTATGCCGAAAGAGATAATGTTCCTGTTATTTTCGTTGCACCTCAGGGATATACCGACCAAACTCCCTGGCGTGTAAGTGATGATAAAGACCATATCTTTTTTGCCGATATGCTCAAATTGTTTAAGAGTAAACTGAGCATCGACACCTCCCGTATATTTTGCTGTGGCTTTAGCTTTGGCGCCATGTTTACCTATTCGTTATCATTGGAATTCCAGAGCGATCTTCGGGCTGTAGCTTGTTATGCTCCGGCCAACTGGAATATTTATCTTCCTGAAAACAAACACAAACCATTGGCCTTCTTTAGCACAACAGGTACTCAGGACGGTCTTTGTAAGTATGTAAACTCGGATGAGAAAAAACAGGGTGGTAAATATTGTGTTTTGACACACATCGAAGATAACGGATTAAAACAATTGCCGGAAATACCTACTGCTACGACGCCGACTCATGTCACGACTCAATTTAAAGGACTTCCTGCCGAATATCCGGTAATGTTCGGTTCATTCGTGGGTGGTCATACAAATGAAGCTAAAGATCCCGGTTCTGATGTCAACTGGATCGCGAAAGAGACATGGGATTTCTTTATGCGTTTCTAATCTCGACTCCCCCGCTGGCGTTAAATTGAACGCAAATAGCGCAAGTGCCCGCAAATCAATACAACCTCCGACTATTTAAAGGAGCGATTGCAATAGATTATTTGCGGGCATTTGTGTTATTCGTGTCTCTTGTGTTCCAAAAAACGACTTGCCTTTATCACTGATGCAGGCAGAGTGGGGTCAGCCACTCTATGACCATAGACGTGCGTTAGCTGATGTTTTTTTTATTGTGGAAATTATTTATAAAGCCATTTTTTTATCCATCTTGTGTAGTTTGGCATTACTATATAAACCATCATTAAAACGATAACGCCGGAGGTAAAAAAGGAGTCTATTAATCGAATTTGTGGAACGTTGAGAACTCTCAATATTGGTAAAAGAATCAATGGAATAATGATCGATAAAGGGTAAATTGCAGACCAGGTTACCAGATATTGTTTCCATCGAAGAGGTATTTTGGTTTTGTCATTTTCGGGTGTAAACAAAAAATCCAGGCCGCTTTTTATGAAATAGTTATCATCTTTGAATAGAAGTGGACGTATTTTTTCGATTAAACGCTTTCTGTCATATGATTCCATCCAGTTTTTAAGATTTTCAATCGTATCAAATCGAATGATAACCGTATACGAGTATGTTAGAGATGGAATTGGCCGAATTATTTGCCAATCAATATGTCCGGTTGCATTTCTGCAAATCGGGCCTATCTCATTTAACCAATCTTCATACTCTTGGTGCTTGCCATCAAGAACATGATGTGTAATTACAACCGTTGCTCCTTCATTTTCCATAAAATAAATTATTAAGCGCCGCTGGGCGGGACAGAACGCAAATTACGCGAATAACTGCAAATTAAAACATTATAATAACCATTTGATCTGTTTTGGCTTGCAACAGATTGTGTTCGGTCATTTGTGTCATTCGCGTTCAGATAAATTTCCTGCTTTAATCACCAACCTTCCCTAGTGGAGTTCTTGTTTTTTTACGAGCATATAATTCTTATTTTTCTCGTCTTTTTTTATTGTATAGTTTTCAGTTAGCTGAAGAGTCCAACCATCCCCTTCAATCGTTTGGTTGCTTATTTTGGATGGGTAACCTACCGATATTTTGTTCCAATTCGGACTCATTAATGCGCCTTTTTCAGCCTCCAGAATACCCCAATTGTCAGTAATTCGGATGTTCGGATAAACAGTTCCTTTATCCTCAATTGGAATTATATTTCTCGGGTCAAAAGAAACGTTCATTTTCTCAAATTTTAGTTCAAAATGTGGCTGTTCGATAAATTTACTCTTATATTCAGCTATTTGTTTCTTTATCTTTTCTTCTCTTGCATCTTCTTCACGAGCAATAGATGCTCCATTATAATTGTTAGCAATTTTTTCAATGCTTGGTTTTAAGTCATTTGGAATTGTTATTCCAAAATCCTCTATAAAAAAATCTATTAAGTTAGTTTTATTATTCACTTTCTGATTCCAATATTTGTCTCTTAAACTAAGCAAATAACCGTAGGCGGAAATTGTATTGTAGGCAAATGAACGGACATAAGTTGGATTTCTAAAAAATGTATTTATAGTGTTGACGAAATGTTCTTTAGCTTGTTTCTTATTTCTTCCACTAATCATAAATCCGGTATATTCTGCAAGCCCTTCGTTAAGTTCGAGTTGGTTTTCAATTGCTGAGGATTCCGCAAAAAGTGTATTTCTATATTTCCGGAAAATCAAAGCATTAGTCAGATGTTCTTTTTGCTCCTTCTGGGAATCAGAAAGAACTGCTTTTAACAGAGCCTCTAATTCTAAATGAAGATATATTCTTCCATCTTTTTGGTCTAAATGATTGCTTTCCTTGTTGTTTTGGATAAAGCCCAAAGAAGATTGAGCTTTGTGAAAAAGTTCGTGAGCCAACAGGTTAGTTCGGTCATACTTGTTTTCAGGAAGTGGCAGCATAATCATTGCCCACATTTTTCCATTCCATAAAATAGAAGTATTTGCAATATTAATATTGTCAGGTAATTTTCCAGTGTAGATGTTATTTTGCTTTTTTAAGCTACTTTGAGTGTCAGGCTCGTTACTATATATTTGTCGAGTATTTGGGTCAACTAACAGAATACTACCATATAAATCTTTATTCCAAGTTTTGATGCCTTTTTTAGTGGCATTCTTAGCTTCCTCAAAATAATTGGAAATACTCTCTGTTTTTTCTATATCGGACTTTTGTGCAAATACTGTTGAAATTTGGGTTAGATATATAAATACCCAGATTAAATTTTTCATTGACATTTTGTTTTTTCTACGCTTACACACAACATTTGAATATGTGAGACAGCGTCGCACATATTCAATCTGCTAATTTACTCAAATATCTAATTTGTCCAACGGATTTTTTATCTGGTCAAATCCGTTAGTAGTTATATTTTCTCATTCTTTAGCATTGGCATTGCAAAAATGTACTGCTGTTCGTACCCTCAATTGCTCCCTGTTTCCCATAGGTTGTTCTTCACCCCGGATTGTTGCGTAGTCTGCGTCTACGACCTCTTAAAATAAAAAGCTCCGACTCGCACTACAGCTTTGTTATTGGCTTACTGATCATTTCGCTAAGGCTACCTTTTGTTCCTGGTTTGCCTTTGCAGGCGAGGGATAGAACGCAAATCACGCAAGTGCTCGCAAATCAATACAACCTCCGACTATTTAAAGGAATGATTGCAACAGATTATTTGCGGCAATTTGTGCTATTCGTGTCATTTGTGTTCAAATACATTTTTTGCTTCTATCTCCTTGTATTTATTCTCTTTTGATAAGTAGTCGCGAAAGCGAGCTTGGATATCCGCGTTGGCTGGCTAGTTCACTTGCCAGATTATCAATCTCGGTTTTTGAGATGCTGTCAAGCAATGCATTTTGTTTTGCATTCGATTGAAATGCTGGAATAATGTTTTCTTCCTGCATTTTCTGAATGATTTGCATGGCTACCGTTAAGGCAGAAGATGCTTTTACAATCTCAGAACGTGCATACGAATCACATGGAAAACACACTTCACCTACTCTTCGGTTGGGGTCATCTCCGGGTATTTGCTGTGCTCCGTGCAGAGGAGGTCCACCTACAGTAGCCGATTTGAATGACGGTACATATTGGGCGGCATACCGGATGGCAGATTCGGTTCTTTCGTCGATTTCATTTTGATTCCATTCACAAGCAATTTTCTGTTTGATGGCAGCGTCGAATTCGGCCGGTGATACATGTTCTTTTGATTGTATCAATCCATTGTCAAACAAGGTGATATCCTTGGTCATGCCGTGAATTTGATAATAGTCATTATCGTAGGGAGTTAGCTGTGCCATACCGTGCGTACTGCCACGCTCTCCGTGAAAAATCATTTCAGGAATTAAGCCCGGAATACTATGCCACTTGGATATATAGGCCGCTTTGTATTCAATCAGTCTATTCGAGTTTAGCTGTAGATATTCGTCAACATTAGCCGTTTTATAGCCGGATGAATTGACTAAATACTTCACTTTGTAGACGGCATCCTTTGTGCTTATTTCCCAATTATAATCTAAATTCTGACCGCGTACATCCTTGATGTTTGTGACTTCAGTATTCGTTTGTAGCGTACATTCTTTGGCTTTAGTCAGCGCTAACTGCGCTTGAGCGGCTACCCGAAACAGGTTCCAGCCATATTCCTGTACTAAGAAAACCGGCATTTTTAATTTTTCGTAATCGATGTATTTAATAGCGTTCGCCATCCATTCATCGTGCGATTTGGGCCGTTTTACAGTGGCTTGTTTTGCTAATGAAACCAAATCTTCGTGCGTATAAGCTTTGTAATAGTTGGCCGGATTGCCCAGCACTTCATTAGATGCATCTTCGCCAACTAACTCCTGATAGTAGTTTGACAGGAGTTTGAGCTTATCCTCAATCTCATTTACATCCAAATTTTCTGATTTTGGAACGCTGATAAAGGTCGGTCTTTCGTCAATCGATTGCGGAAATAGTCTTGCCATTTCGATTGATTGACGCATGAGCTGTTTGCATTGCTCAATAGATATGTCGGGGTAAAGATTTCCTCCTGCGTGTAAGTGGCAGAATGGAGGCCCATTCACAAGGCTTTCTCCTTGTTCAAATAAAATATTGTCTATTCCGTATTGGGCGAGTTGCAAAGCAGTAACAGAACCTGATATTCCGCCACCGATAATGCCCACATTGTATATCTTACTCATCTCAAAATATTTTTTGCAGGTCGGAAAAACGATCCAACACTACACTTGGTTTATAATCTGCAATATTCTCGTTGTAATTGTAGCCATAGGTCACACCCACGCTATTCATTCCTGCATTTTGCGCCGCAAGAATATCATTTTTTGAATCACCCACCACGATGCTTTTTTCTGCTGTCGTATTCATCTGTTTCGCTAAATAGAGCAAAGGGGCGGCATGAGGTTTTTTCTCCGGCATTGAGTCTTCGCCAATCCAACGTTTAAAGTACGGTTTAATGGAAAGAAAATCGAGAATCGGTTCAATATAGTCAAACGGCTTATTCGAGCAGATCACCATCTTATAGCCTTTTTTATCAAGGTAACGTAGCGTTTCTGGTACTCCCGGATAAGTGAATGTTTTCTGACACGATACTTCTTTATAGGCCGAAAGATAAAACGCAAATGCTTCTGCGAAAAAATCACCCGTTGGCTCCTTCTCCTGCATGGCGAGTTGTAACGCTCTTTTTACCAGCATAGAAGCTCCGTTTCCAACAAATGAAGCAATGAGGTCTATCTCTATGCCGGGTAAATTAAAATGCATCAACATTTTATTGACAGCCGTTGCTAAGTCGGGGATACTATTGATGAGTGTACCATCAAAGTCGAATATAATAAGTTCTTTATCTTTAAAATCCATAGTGCTTAATTTTGCTACAAAGATGTGGAAGTTTTGATGAAATACTACGCTATTGGGCGGATTTTAAAAGAAAATGTATTCTATAGGCATCATTTTTATAATTAAACACAACGGTTCGCATAGGAGTAGTGGTGGTTTCCTGAGGCGAGTCGTTATCAACTGAGGCAGAAAATAAATATCCGAATATTAATAAGCCTTGTAAAAGCAATAAAGACATCAAATAAAGATTTTTTCTTATTGTAAATTTTAGTATTAAGGCCTGTTCATAAGCGTTTACCCCAAACCCACTGACGATCTATGATGTCAGTGCTGTTAGCCTGCAGGGGCTTAAATCTGCTTGATGTGATTTTCCCTCGTTTTATATATTATGGTTTTGTTTTGCTCAGGCAATAATTGCAAGTTTTTCTGTTTTCACTGCCCCAAAGTCCCCTTAAGGGGATATAGGGGTAGATTTGGTAATACAACCTCCGACTATTCACAACGGTAGCCATTGTAACAGATTATTTGCGGTTATTTGTGTGATTCGTGTCACTGGCGTTCAAACAAATTTTTGTCCCGTCGGATTGCAGATTGGCTGAGACGGAGGGGCTTCAATTAAAAACAGTAATGCAGTCCAAATGACAATCCATCACTCAACCATACACTAAAGCCATGTGCTTTTCCGTCTCGATCGGGGAATTTTTGAAAGCTATATCCCAATGATCCGAAATAAGATTCTATCCGAAAATGACGGCTTACCTGATAGGTTACTCCAGGAGAAGCAGATAGTGAGAGTGTTCTTGTTTTGTTTTTGTAGGTGTACGTAGATGATGCATCTTCGATATGTTCATCTTGTTTTGACAATTCATTCAAATATGACACCGCTCCTTTTCCCACAAACGTAAATTTTCCACTCGTATAGAAATGATATAACACAAACGGAGATATCATAAACTTCTGTAGCGTTTGTTTTGATGTATACTGCACTGCGGTTTTAATGCGGTTATACGAATAACCGCCCGCGATACCGACAGCTACTCTGGACGAAAGGTAATATCCAATCTCTGGAGATAAATTAAAGGCCGTATTGTCGGTAGTGGAATTTAAGTTTGTAATCGTTTTTTCATTGTCATGCGAAGAATTCAACGATAAACTACCCCCTACAAAGAAGCTATTCGATTGAGCAAATAGCAATGTTGGCAAACAACTAATAAGTAATACTATCTTTTTCATTGTGTAATATGTTGAAATTATAAAAACCCTCTGCTGGCGCCGATCTCCATACCCGCGTTAGCTGAGAAATTGAATTTTTAGGTACTGTTTTTTGTAGGATCGCAGATCCCTATACTCTTTGCGGCGACGGAAATTGCTGTATTTTATAACCGCGTGTTGGCGGTAGTTTTTCACTGTTAATCAAGGTATGAAAATAATCATCAAAATCAATTTTGTAAATTAATTTAAATGCAATGTCGAAATTCTGATCATTTATGGATAAATGTAATAGACGAATTAATTTAGGTTTTCCATATTTTTCTATCAAATCATCAACAATAAAAGCAAACTCCGAGTACGCATATTTATATAAATCATTTAAAGGATATGTGTTCGCCGTTTTTCCTTTTGATGCCATTCCAAATTTTCCCCAATCATTAGGATTGATAACGTACCCTCTTACTATCCGTTGCTTGACAGTATCGAGTGGCGGATAACCATCATGGCCTGACATCTGAGAAGAATATGTCGCAATACCCTCCAAAAACCAAAGTGGATAACCTATCAGCTTAGAATTTGCCATATTTTGATTTATAATGGAATGTGAGAGTTCATGTTGTAAGTACGAATATAATACTCCTTCTTTTGTTTGAAAATATTCACGAGAATACAAAATATAAATTCTACCAAAAAAAGGCTGAGTAACAAACTTCACATCATGCCCATTAAATCTACGATGCTCTTTACTATTTGAGCTAATTATAATTTGGACTTTTCTTTGAAATTTGAGGTTATGAAAATTTTCAACCTTTGCAATTAAACTATCAACTTTTGGAAAGTTTCTCAAATTAACCTCTTCCTTATGATAATATATAACAGAGCTCTCTGTCTCAATTTTATCAAATCCAATCAACCATGGACAAATAAAATTTAGTCTTCCCCAAAAGAATAAATACAAAACAATAAGAACTATTCCAATGATTAAAAGCTTAATTATGAGTCTTATTTTAGAATTTAATCTCATGAATTACAATTTCAAAATCAATAGTTAGGTGTCATGTCTTAATCAATAATGAAGGTCTATTTCAAAATTACCGCCAACGACTTTGTTTTGTCGAATCTGCGATCCGACAACGGAAAGCCATCTTGTTTTTATTCCCGATGTAGGCAGAGTCATACGTCGAATGCCAATCTGTTTTACATATTACGATGAACCGGAGTTTCTTGTGCGATTTGGAAATCGCACGACCCGGGTGATGCGAGCTCCGACTCGCATTCCTTCTTTGTTGTTGGCTTACTCATCATTCCGCTAAAGCTACCTTTTGTTTCTGGTTTTCCTTTGCTGGTGCGGAATAGAACGCAAATTACGCAAGTGCCCGCAAATCAATATAACCTCTGACTATTCACAACGGGAGCCATTATAACAGATTATTTGCGGCAATTTGTGTGATTCGTGTCACTGGCGTTCAAACAAATTTTTGTCTCGACAGATCGCAGATCCGCCGAGACGGATATATACATTGTTGTGTACTGGTTTTATATCAGCTGTTGACTACTCTTACAAATTCTGTTATTAATTTATTCGGTTTATCAAAACTTGAATCAACCTGAGGCACAAAAACAGTTGCAATAAAAAACGGATGATTTTTCAATTCTAAAATCCGAATCGAATTGTTTTTATCAATCCCACTGATAATAAAATCACTTTGTTCAAAAACAGATTTATATGAATCATTTAGTCCATAGCTACAAAAATAGTTTCCTTCAATCTCGTTTGAATCGTAAATTGATGATACTCTTGAGTCTTTTAATAGTGTCACTTTATCTTTTGTTCCACGTAAAGAACAAGATAATTTACCAATGAATTGGTTTTTCGTATCAGCGGAATATTCTGCATGTTGAGCATTTTTATATCCCGACACATTACGTGCATACTCAATAATCGTATGTTGATAACCAGCGCATGTTCCTAAGTGAGGTATCTTTTTTTCTCGGGCGTATTTAATTCCATTAATTGCACCATCAAGGCTTTTAAAAGGGCTTCCTGGTGCACTCCAAATTCCATCGAATTCCTGCAAGATGGTTTCATATTTGTCTGAATCTAATTTTTCGGTCTCAATCCATTCAAAAGCAGTATCAACTCCTAATAGTTTATTTGAATGTTCAATCGAATCTGCGATAGTCGATTGTGGTATTGAATGATGAAAGTCACCAATTATTCCTATTCGTCTTGTCATGTTTTATTCTCATTTTATAATGTTATTCTGTGTCGTAGAAACTCGGGCACAACGGTACATGTATTAAAAGTTGACGTTTGCGGGCGATTCCATATCAAAATACAATGAACTTGATGCGGGAGAACCCTTTAAATAACCGATGAACCGGCAATTTTTTATACATGATGTTATGTGCCGCCTTTTTTTATTTATTATTTGATTGTCTTATTTGGTCCACTATCTCTTTGGGAGCTTTCTCTGGTGAACCTGAATCAAAAGGCGGCTTCGGGTCATATTCCATACCAAGTTGAACTGCTTTTGCATAATTTTCATCTACTACTAAACTTAAAAGATACAAAGACATATCTATCCCTGCCGAAACTCCGGCTGAAGTAATTACTTTGCCGTCTTTAACATATCGCTCCTTTTGTATGTTTGCTCCATATTTTGCTAATTGTTCTTTACGATTCCAATGGGTAGTAGCCTTGCAATCCTTTAATATGTCGGCTGCACCTAAAAGTAAAGCACCTGAACATACTGAAACAGTCCATTTACTTGAAATATGTGCATTTTGAATCCAACTTATTATTTCTTGATTATTTAACAAAGAATCAATACCAAATCCACCGGGAATTATCAAAATATCAGGATTCTCTATGTCTTTCAAGGAATAATCAGCCGACATTTGCAATCCTTTAACATCCTTATACAATCCAGGCTTGACAGCCACCATATAAACCTTTGAATTAGGTATCTTTGACAACACTTCATAAGGTCCAACCACATCAAGTGCAGTAAAATTATCAAAGAGCAAAATCGCAATTTTAAGTGTTCCAATCATATTAATCATAATCTAAATATTTTGGTGTCGTTTTGTAAGGTGGCACATAATGACCGAGGCTATGGGCATTTGGCGGTTTACTCTCGTTAGTCGTGACCGTTGGTTGCGGGCGTTTTCCTGTCGTGATACGACAAAAGGAAATGCGGGAGCAAAAACCTGCGAAATGCACGTCAGCCAGCCAATGTCCCATAGGCGTGTGTTATGCTCTCGTGCTTTTCTGTCTAAATCAATACTCAAGGAACTTCAATGGTATTCCCATTTCATAACAATTAGGTTTATAGAATTTAATACCCAGCTTTTTTATAAGTTTTACAATTTTTAAATAGTAATCAATATTATATGCTTCAGAATGTCTAAGATTTAATTGATCTGAGAAAAATGCAGTAAAGATGCTGATTCCAATAGAATCTATCAAATCTAATTCCTTAAGGTCTGTAAGATTTTTCTCAAAATCATAATAAGAATCAATGCCACATACATAATTAATTTTTATTTCTTTAAAACCAATTTTCCTTGCATTTTTAAGTATTCTTTTTACTTCAAGCATAGAAATGCCTTTATAACGTCCCATTATTTCCTCTCTTCTTGTAAATGTCTCTAACGTGAAAGAGTATTTTTTAGGGTTTATTATTTCATAAAGTTTTTGCATACCTTTTAATGTCCTGACATCTTGACTACATGCTCCAAAGCTTTCGAAGTAATCATTTCTGAACTTTTCTAGCTCTTTTTTTATTTGAGAAATAAATTCAATAAATTTATTTTCATTACCATATAATTCAGTAATAATAGAAACATGTGAAATTTTTCTTATAGTGTTTTCACCATAGTCTTTGATTATGGAGTTAATGATTTCTGTTGGAGTATAATAGCTTTGAGTGAATTTGGGTTTTTCACGATATGAGTAAATCCTGTGACAAAACAAGCATCTACCGGGACAATTACCAGTATTTTTAGGATTAATACGAAGTTCTACAAATGGACTTTCAGTTCCCTCAAAGGAAAGACTATATCCCTTAAAATTACGAGGATTGCCATTTTGTAATGGAATTACAGGTATATGATTTTCGTCAAAAACTCTCTTTCCATGATACGTAATAATTCCATTTTCAAATTTATATGGAGTATCGTTAGAAGGAACAGTAGGAATTTTCCTAGCAACAGCATATTTTCCATTGTAAACACATGTGGGAAGAAGTAAATTAATTTCAGGATAGTTAATTATTCCATTAGTTAATACTCTTGTTTGACTCTCTTTAACCGCGATTCCCCAAATATTTAGATTTATAGTATGAAAAATTTGATCTTCAACTAAAGAATTTAGGTCAGGTAAATTATATTGCGACATGAAATTATATTAAACATTATTATTTGTCCTTCTTGACACTCTTTGTTTTTTTGCTAAAATCATCATTACTATTATACCAATTATCGATAGTATATCGAGGATTAATAGAGTCCAGCTAAAGAAAGTACATTTAAAATGAAATAATCCAATGCCCATAGACATTACTGAAGTGAGAAAAAACATACTTCCAGGTGCAAGAATACTAATTGGCCAAAATAATTTAAAAGAACTTTTCCCTTGTATCTTTTTGTAAAAGGTTATCCAGCCTAATTTAGTGTCGTTATTCTCAAAGCTTTGTAAATAATCACTTATTTGTAATGCTCTTAAATCATTTTGAGCCCACATTAATGTTAACGCAAAAGCTAATGGAGGAAAAATGAAGGACAAATCAGGCATATTAATTCCAAATCCCATAATTATTCCAGATAAAGTAATGTTAGTAAATATTATCTGGTGCCGAATTTCAATCCTTTTAATTATCTCTTCTCTAAGGCTTTCATATTCTTTCTCGTTGTAATAATTCTTTTCCATATTTTATTGCTTTTTTTAGTTACTAATCGACAAACTTTTTTTAGCATGGAGCATAACGGTCGGGGCTATGCGACGCTGGGGATGCCGTGGACGCGAACTTATCACCCGTGTAGAAACCTTGCAAGCGAGAGCGAAGCACGCCTAACCACTTAAACCCTCTGCTGGCGCGGGTCTCCCGACTACGAGTGTTCGGAAGATTAATATATTGCTGTTAAATGCGTTCTTTGAATTGATGTTTTTTAGATTCACAAAAAATGCCGTTTTTTTAGCGAAAAACCAAAGATGGATCTCCACCGCAAAAACGAACAATCATTGCAATAATTAGTTCGTCAAGTTCAAGCCCAAAACGCCTTTTGGCTGTTTTATAACCGATATTATTGAGTCGTTTATAAATTAACAATAGCATTGACAGCATTAAAGTCATGTACAGAATAATTTTGACCCCATTCTCGCTGGTTGACATGAAATGGCTAAAATTCAACTCTTGTTTAATAAAGCGGAAAAAGACCTCAATATCCCAACGTTTACGGTACAATGCCGTTATGTTTTCAGCTTTGTTTTCTTTCAGATTAGATAAGAAGAGAAGTGGTTCTCCATCTTTGTTTTCTGTTGTAATCAGCCGGAACGTTTCTTTGGTCAATTCTTTGGTTCGCCGATTATTTTTCCAATTATAGAGATGTACAATCTCATCTTTAAGTAATCTTAAATTGCCTATTAATCGATTACCCTGTTCAAGAACCTCAACACTTTGATATGCAACTCTAGGATTCAAACGAGTAACAAAATNAATACGATCCATCTGTAGATCATCAAAAACAGTGCGTTTATTAACTCCACGATCAAAGACATAGACGTGTTGTTTGTATTTAAGAGCATGCTCTTTTATGACCTGTGGAATGGTGAGACACTCATTTAATTCGCATTGATTCAAGAATGTCTCTGCATTGCAAGGTAAAACGCCATCGAATGCCACTGTAAACTTAGCATGTTTCTTATCATTGTTTTTGTGTCTAAGGCTTAACCCCTTTGATAATTTTGCCGATGTCTCGGAAACCATAGTTGAATCAACCCGAACCAGATTGTATTTTTCCAGTTCCTTTTGAGAATACAATTGACTTAGCTGGGTATAAAAATGTTCAAATAACAGTTCAAAGAAGCTAACATCCATCACAGATAGTCTTTCTGAAATGGAGCTGTAACGCACAGTTTTGTCTTGATCTAAATGAAATAGAAATTTGAATTTAGCACTATTGAAAATATCTTCCATCGTACGCAGGCTCGTTCGGTCAGATTCTAACAATGAATAAAGTATCATGTAAAAAACCGAACGCCCATATAAAATCTTGGTGCAGTAGTCAACTTGCGTATTTGCCGCCAGAGCACAAATTTTGTCATCAGGGATAACACTTAATAATTCTTTGACTGTAATATGTTGTTTCAAATTCTTTGTTTGCATTCCATTAAAATATGGATGCAAAATTACAGATCAACTTCTTGAATGTAAAATTATTATCAGTTATTTATCAACATTTTATGATGATTATTGTTGATAAGCTGCCCTTATTTTTGATATTCAAAATTAGTTAGCAAGAATTGCCTAAATTTAAACCTAAATCTCATCGAATGGAAAATCTTCCGAACACTCGTAGTCATGAGACCCGCGCTAGCTGGGGGATTTTTTAAATCAATACTAGTTCGTTTTTGTATTTTTCATTAATTATCTCTTCTATATTTGTGAATCTAAAGTTTTTCGAATGCCTTCTTTTGTCGATATCTTCATAAATTAGTGTGAAATTTAATGTGGTTTTTTCGTTTCTTTCTTCAACTTTTTTATATCTAATCGTAAATTCTTTTTCTTTCCCTTCTCCAATATTTTCGAATGGAATATTAATTGAAAAATCATTAGATTTTCTCTCTATAACCTTAATAATTTTCGCATTCTTACCATTATTAATTAGGCTTGCAGAAATTAAATCTCCATTTGAGTTTTTAAATTCAATAATCAATTTAGGTTCAATTTCTGAAAAACGATTTTCATCGTTTTGTTTCTTTTGTTCTTTTAAAAATTCAAGTTCATCTGTTAGGGATTCAAGCTGATTAGTTAAAAGCTTCGTGTGATTAAAACTTTCATTGGCAAGAGTGTTTAGTTTATTTATTTGTTTCTTTTGGTCATTATCACTTTCTGTTAATGATATCCATGTTATTATTAATCCGATAATCGCAATTGGTGTAGCAATAATTGTAAAGAACCTCTCACTGCAATAAAAAAACCTTTTTATTCTTCTTTTTAATTTAGCCATATGTTTGTATAATAGAGATTTTTAAGCTTGCCGTTAACGCCAATATCTGCGAGCTCTTATTGTTCCAAGTTTGCCTGATGTTTAGCGCAAGTTTGAGCGAAGCGGTAACTTGTGCTGGAGACAAGAGTTGTTTGTAACCACAAACAATGTTCAGCGAAGTTAATTCTGCGCCCAAGCTGCGTTTCGTTAAGTTTGGACGAGGATCAGTTTGTAACATCAATTGCTCTTAGTTACTTACACTCTTTTATAAAGCTATTTCCGCTACAAACTTACAATAAATTATTAACAAACAAAAAGCAATGAAAGTATAATTTTGGGAAAGATGTGTTGATTAGGATGCAAGATATGATTATTCGTGCGGAGAGGGAGTGGGCGGAAACAAAAAGGCTTCGGCGAAGGATTGTGTTCACCGAAGCCTTTGGGGGATATCCTTACAGGATAAGGATGGTTTGCAGGTTACTCCACGGGCCTGCTAATGTCGGGTGTTTGGTGTTGTACCACCGGAAGTAGATGTAGAGCATTTTGCCGGAGCTCACCGAGCCTAAGGGTAGTGTAAAAATGGCTTTGGTGGAGATCTCTTTGGTAAGCCCTATCGCGTCGGCCGATTCGGGCGGCGTGTTTCCTACCGTGTACACATACTGTACCGAGTCCGCTTCGTCGAAAATACCTGCGCGCTGGCCGGATGGACTGTAACATTTTACATTCATAGATCCACCTCCCAGTGGTTGCAGTATGGCCGAAAGCGGTTCGGTAATTGTGGAGGAGGGTTTGGAGCGGTTGCTCTGTAGCATTCCCCTTTTGATACCGAACAGTTCCAGGTCGGCAATCGTTACGTTGGGAGAGGCGGCGATACGGTCGAGCAGATGGCAGTTCTGATCGAGTTCGACGCATTTGTCAATCAGCTGATAGAGCTGATCTTTCACAGCCACCGTACGGGTGTTTTTCTTATCGCTGTATTTAATCATAAGAGGTGCCCAATCGTTATTGATATCTACCCATTGAGCTGCCTCTGTCGGTAGAATACCCAACCGTTCGGCGTTGGTAGGAGTTCCTGCGGTTAAAAAAACCGACGTGTTCGCGATGTAGGAATTAAAAACGATAATTCCCCGTGGAATTCTTGAGGTGTTTGTCATTGCATTCCGTTTTTAAAATTAATAATCGGACAAATTGAGCGATATATGGTAATCGATCCGGCACTACAAACCGGAAGATTGCTTTTTTGCATGATCGGCATTCCGCTTTAGTTCGGAGGGGTTGCAACCGAAATATTCCCTGAAATCTTTGGCGAAATGCGACGAAGAGGTATATCCGAGCTGTATCCATATATCCTGAATCTCTATCTGCCGGTTGGTCGATAGTGTTTTGTATGCTTCCTGCATCTGCCTTTGCTTGGTATAGTCTTTGGGTGTATGCCCGGTCTCTTTTTTAAAGAGGCGGTGAAAATAATATGCCGAAATCATGGCTGCATTGGCTATATCGCTGAGTTTTATTTTACGATCGAGGTTGTTCTCGATATAGCATATTGCCAAACGGATACGCTCTTTGTAATAATCTTTATCCATTGTTTGTAGTTCTTGTTTGACAAATATATACTCCTATGTCATGGAATCAACGACAAAATCTTGCTTTTTTTTGTATATAATCAAAAAAAATGTATTTGTTTAAGGGGGGCTTCCCGCTGAAATATTCCGAATACTATTGTTAATGGGACTTTGGGGAGTTTGAAGATGGAACGATAGGAAGATGCCGTATGCCGATGAAACCGGATTGGTGCTTACCTGTTTGGCGTAGCTGTGTAGGTGGGTAAAAGTAAAAAGCAACTTTCTGCTGTTGTTATCCTCTTCTTGTGTGCGGTAGTTCACGGTTAGGGTAGCGAGCGATAAGATTAAGTTACGAATGGCTCCGACCGATGCCGGATTGTGTAGAGGCATATGTAGGGTGTATGCCGTAGTCTCTGCGTTGCTTCTCCGGAAAGCTACGTTGTACAACGAAGACCCTTCAAGGTACATTTGCAACGTAACGCTATACCTCCAAGCTTCTTGCATGTACATTTACAAATCCTGCATATGCATTTATAAGTTATCTTTATACCTTCAAGGTTCTTGCATGTACATTTACGGTTCTTGCATGTACCTTGAAGAGTCTTGCATGTACATGCAAGGAATAAAAATGTACATTTATGAAATAAAAATGTATAACGAAGAAGTTTGAATAAATAGCATCGAAATGGCGTAAATATAAGATAAAGTGCATTTTGAAGGCGTTTCTCTGGTTTTATCCTTGCGCGAACCGGCTTCTCTCTCTCTGGGGAAGAAAGGGGGGAGGGTCATGGAAGAACTGTAGGAACGGATTTTTTGGTGAAGGTCGAATACCGAGCGTATGGCCACCGGTAGAATGACAAAGGCGGTTCACCGACTGCCGGGAACCGCCTTTGCTATGGGGTTGTATTAAAATTACTTCGAGTTTTCGGGCGTTTTCAGCCACTTATCCAACCAGTCGAAGAAGGTGCGTTGCCACAGGATGCCGTTTTGCGGCTTGGTTACCCAGTGGTTTTCGTCGGGGAAGTAGAGGTAACGTGCCGGAATGCCTCTCAGCACAGCGGCGTTGTAGGCGGCCATTCCCTGCGAAGCCACGATGCGGTAATCCTTTTCGCTGTGCACCACCATCAGCGGGGTATCCCACTTGTCGACAAAGCGGTGGGGTGAGTTGGCATAGCTGCGTTGTGCCGTGGGGTTGTTTTTATCCCAGTAGGCACCACCCAAATCCCAGTTTACAAACCACATCTCTTCGGTTTCGCAATATTGCTGTTCCAGATTGAAGATGCCGTCGTGTGCCAAAAAGGCTTTGAAACGTTTGTCGTGGTGACCGGCCAGCCAGTAGACCGAGAATCCGCCGTAGCTGGCACCCACGCAACCCAAGTGTTCTTTGTCCACATAGGGCTCTTTGGCAAGCGCGTCGATCGCCGAGAAGTAATCCTTCATGTTTTGTCCTCCGTAGTCGCCGCTGATCTGTTCGAGCCACTCCTGACCGAAGCCGGGTAATCCGCGACGGTTGGGAGCTACCACAATGTAACCGTTGGCGGCCATAATCTGCATGTTCCAGCGATAGCTCCAGAACTGGCTTACCATGCTTTGCGGTCCACCTTCGCAGAAGAGGAGGGTGGGGTATTTCTTGTTTTTGTCGAAGTTGGGCGGATAGATCACCCAGGTGAGCATATCCTTGTTATCTGTGGTTTTGATCCAGCGACCTTCTACGTTGGCAATTTTGAGCTGCGCCATCAGATCCTTGTTCTCGAACGAGATTTGGGTCTCTTTGCCGTCGGCCGGATTGATCGAAAAAATTTCGGTAGGAGCCGACATCGATTGACGCGATCCGATCAGGTTTTTGCCTGCCAGGTCGATAGAGAGGTAGTCGTGCACCCCTTCGGTCACTCTGTGGATAGCGCCGCTTTTTACCTCGGCCACAAAAATATCTTCCACACCGTGGAATGGACTGATAAAGTAGAGCTTGCTGTTATCCTTGCTCCAGCAAATGTTGTGAACGCTCTGGTCGAGCTTTTGGGTGTAGTCTTTGGCGGTTTTGGTGGCAAAATCGTACACCATCAGGCGCGACTTGTCCGACTCGTAACCGTCGTGTTCCATGCTCTCCCAGGCAATTTTCTTGCCGTCGGGCGAGAATACCGGATTAATATCGTAGCCCATCATCCCTTCCGAAATGTTTTCGGTGGTTTTCGCGGCAATATCATAAAGATAAATATCCGAATTGGTAGAGAGGGCGTAGGCTTTACCCACCTTTTTGCGGCAGGTGTAGGCAATCTTTTTGCCGTCGGGCGACCATGCCAACTGCTCCACGCCACCCATCGGGCGCATCGGCGATTCGAACTGAGTGCCCTGCAACAGGTCGGTGTCGTTGGTCAGCTTGCTGCCGTCGAAATCGGCCACGAACGGATGGGGATAACTGTCTACCCATTCGTCCCAGTGGCGGTACATCAGGTCTTCGTTGACGCGACCCGTTGTCTTGTCGAGTCCGGCAAAAAGTTTCGCCTGCGGGTTCTCTTTTTTGATGGTTTTGATGTACAGGATGTGTTTGCCGTCGGGGGCATATTTAAATCCTTCGATGCCGCCGTCGATCGACGAAATCTGTTTGCGATCCTGTCCGTCGATGGTCATCTCGCAGAACTGGTCGTTGCCATCCTTATCGGGATAGGTAAAGCCGATGTGCTTGCCGTCGGGGCTGAAAGCCGGATTGCTTTCGCTCTTTGCCGTCCGGGTCAGACGTTGTACGTTGCTGCCGTCTGCATTCATCATATACAGATCGGCGTTGCTCTTGTTTTGCTCCACGCTGTAGTAGCGTACACTGTACAACACCTTTTTGCCGTCGGGCGAAACGGTTACATCACCAACCCGACCGAAAGCCCAGAGCGCCTCGGGGGTCATCACTCCGTTCGGCACCCTGAAGTCGCTTTTTTCAATCAGCTTAGCTTCGTCTTTTGCATGGGAAGGAGTTGCGCATAAAGTCATAATCAATAAAGTAAAAATCAGTTGCTTCATAAAACTAATTTGAGAATTTCAAAATTTGGGGATGTGAAGATTTGGGGCTTTGAATTGAAAATCAGTGTTAGCTAAGATGAATGGTGTTCCGATCAAGTATATCTCAAAAACAGATTCATAACTCCGTCCTTCAGGACGGAGTAACAGACCTATGTTTAAGAATGGGCTTTAGCCCAGAGTCGTCTTTTCCAATCTTTCATTATCAGGGCTGAAGCCCATAAAAATGCTCTTCCTCTTTTGCCTCCGCCCTGAAGGACGGAGTTATGAAAATAACAGTTCTGTGCGCCATTGCAAGCGCTCTTCTTTTTTACTGGTAAATTCCTGAAATGATAAATCGGTGTACGATATCCACTAATCGGGAAAACGAATTAAGCGCAAATACGATTGATTCGCGCTTAATCTTCATATTCTTACATTCCCAAATCTTCAAATTATCGGGTTAAATATACTCTTCCTTGAATTTTACCTGTGCGTCGGTAACAAATTGCCGGATATGTTGTTCGTTCTCTTGTTTGCATATAAGCAGTACGTTGTTGGACTCGGCCACGATGTAGCCTTCCAGACCGTCGATCACTGCCAGTTTGCCGGGCTCCAGTGTAACAATATTTTCTTTGCTGTTGTAATATTGCGCGTTGCATTTGAGCGTAACGTTTTGGTTTTCGTCTTTGTCTGATAACTCATAAAGTGAGCCCCAGGTGCCCAGATCGGACCATCCGAAGTCGGCCGTCAGCACATGCACATTGTCGGCTTTTTCCATGATGCCGTAGTCGATGGAGATGTTGTGGCACGAAGGAAAAGCATCGTTGATAAACTCCTGCTCTTTGTCGGTATTGTAGAGCGTCTCTCCTTCTGCAAACTTTTGTTGCATCTCGGGCAACAGTTTTTCAAAGGCGCTATCGATGGTTTGCAGATTCCAGAGAAACATGCCGGAGTTCCAGAAAAACTCACCGCTTTGCAGAAATACCTTGGCCAGTTCCAAATCGGGTTTTTCGGTGAATGTCAACACTTTCCGAAGCGCGCCTTTGCCGTCGGCAACCTGAATGTAGCCGTAGCCGGTTTCGGGGCGGTTGGGCTTGATGCCCAGCGTCAGCAGGCAATCGTTTTTCTCAATAAACTCGAGTCCCGTACGAATCGTGCTGCCGAATTCACCCTCTTTCAGAATCAGGTGATCGGAAGGGGTAACGATGATGTTGGCCTTGTCGGTTTGCGATTTGATGCGATGTACGGCGTAAGCGATACAGGGGGCCGTGTTGCGGCGGCAGGGCTCCAGCAATACCTGATTGGCTGAAATCTCGGGAAGTTGTTCGAGTATAAGGTCTTTGTAAATTACATTAGAAACAATGAGAATGTTTTGTGCCGGTACAAACTTGCTGAAACGGTCGAAGGTCATTTGCAGGAGAGAACGTCCGGTGCCGAAGAAATCGAGAAACTGTTTGGGACGGTTGTTGCGGCTGAAAGGCCAGAAACGGCTGCCGATTCCACCTGCCATGATGATGCAATAATTATTTTCCATAGTTTTAAATGGGTTTTTAACCAATTGACTGTAAGATTGTTATTTTGTGTTGGTTATAGGAGCAAAGTTACACTATTTTTTGAATTAGCACAAAGTGATTGTTTAAATTTTAATGTATGATATACTCTTTTGGAAAACAGTAAGGTATGGCTTGGTATGTGTGATTGAAAGTGAAACCGGTTTAAAAAATGAAAGTGTCTGTTGTGAAATCATGTCCGACCTTTCAGGTCGTGTCGGTAGCAGGTTATCTTCACGCAGGTCGCAGACCTGTGGTTATGCAAATAGGGCTTTTCAAGCCATCGGGCAGAGTTGCATTGGATTCATGCTACCTGAAAGGCGATGACTTTACCATTAAGAAATTGAGACTATTAAGAGTGGTTCTCCTTCATTTTCTTCATTCCTTAATGGTTTGAATTTTACTGTTTTCGTTTCGAAAAAAGCAGAACTTAACAGCCCTGCTGTTGCGGAGAAAACGTTTACAGTGTTATGTGAGAAATAGGATTTCTCTGTTTTCGTCGGGATAAATCACAACATTATTTTTGGGATAACACCTCCGGTGTTTAGCGATCGCTTTACCGATAGTCATTTTCATTTTTGTATTTAATCATCGTTTGAAGCGAAATTATGAGGATTTCCGTTCCAAAAAGAGTAAATTTGCTATCCTTAATTACAATAGAAACCAAATGCAGTATAATTTTGATGAACGGATAGAGAGAGAGAATACCAGTTGTTATAAATATGACCTGAGAGAGAAGGTGTTTGGTACGGAAGAGGTTATTCCCATGTGGGTGGCCGATATGGATTTCCGCACGCCGAATTTCATTACGGATGCGTTGAAACAGCGCCTGGAACATGAAATTCTGGGGTACACCATCCCATCACTCAGCCTGAAACAATTGTGTGCCGATTGGCAGAAGCGTCGTTACGGTTGGGAGGCAAATCCCGATTGGTTCGGTTTTGTGCCGGGTATTGTTACCGGATTGAGCTTTGCCGTCAATACCTTTACGCAACCCGGCGACAGGGTGATTGTGCAACCGCCGGTCTATCCCCCGTTTTTTAAAGTGCCGGGCGGTAACAGCCGTGAAGTGGTTTATAATCCGTTGAAAGAGGTGAACGGACGCTATGAAATGGATTTCGATCTGCTGGAAAAGCAGTTGAGCGATAATGCCAAACTCTTTATTTTGTGTCATCCGCACAACCCCGGCGGGCGCGTGTGGGAGCGGGCAACGCTTGAGAAACTGGCCGAATTGTGTGCGTCGAAAGGTGTGCTGATTATCTCCGACGAGATTCATGCCGATATGACCTATCACGCTTTCCGGCATATACCCTTTGCCTCAGTTTCGGAAACGGCGCGCGACAATTCGGTGACCTTTATGTCCCCCAGCAAAACGTTTAACGTGCCGGGACTGATCAATTCCTATTATGTGATTCCCAATCCGACCTTGCGCCGGCAATTTGAAGTGGCCATGGAGCATGTCGATCTGCATGTGAATCTTTTCGGATTTGTGGCTACCGAAGCGGCCTACACGCACGGCGAAGCGTGGCTGGATCAGATGGTGGATTATCTGGAAGGGAATGCCCGTTTTATAGTCGATTATTGTGAAAAGAATATTCCGGGAGTAAAGGTCATGATGCCCGAATCCTCTTTCTTAGTGTGGATCGATTTCTCCGGACTGGGATTAAGTAACGATGCATTGCGTAAGCTAATTATTGAAAAAGCCGGGCTCGGGCTCAACGACGGACCTACTTTCGGACCCGGCGGTGAAGGTCATCAACGCATCAATGTGGGTTGTCCCCGTTCGTTGGTGGTTGAAGCCATGGAGCGCATCGAAAAGGCGGTGAAATCAATTTGAAAATGTGCTAATGTGCTAATTTGAGAATTTGGGGATGTGGAGATTTGGGGATGTGGAGATTTGGGGATTTGAAGATGTGGAGATTTGAAAATCTGAAAATGGAATCTGGAACTTGGAATTTTGGAATTTTTAACCCATAAATCTCGCAATGTCAGATTACTAAATGGTAAATCGTAAATGCTAAAATTGTAAATAAACTTATGCCTAAACTAACATTATTCATACAGGACACCTGCCCGTTTTGTCGTCGGGCATTGGGGTATATCGACGAGCTGAAAAAGCTTGACGAATACAAAAATATCGATATTGAGGTGGTAGACGAAAACGTAGAGAAAGAGCGTGCCGATTCGTACGATTACTATTACGTGCCGACATTTTATCTGGGCAAAGAGAAATTGCACGAAGGCGGCATTTACCTGAATGAGGTGAAGGCTCTTTTCGACGACCTGCTTAAACGGCAATAAACGCTCGTCTTGTCTGCCTTCAGAGCGGCATGGTTGCCGGTCTAAATGGTTTATTTTGTTCACTTTTTTGCCTCGAAAGTCAGGGAAAAAGGTTATATTTGCATGATTTTTGAAAAACAAACAGAACACCACTATTTTTCGGAAAATGAAGGTATTAAAATTTGGAGGAACATCGGTCGGAACCGCACAGCGTTTCAAAGATGTAGCGAAGTTGATTTGTGATGGTAGTCAAAACCTGGTAGTACTGTCGGCAATGTCGGGCACCACGAATACGTTGGTGGAAATATCCGATTATTTTTATAAAAAAAATCCGGTAGGAGCCATGGAAGTGATTAATGCTTTGGAGAAAAAGTATTTGAATACCATGCGCGAACTTTATTCTGTTGATGAAACCCGGTTGGAAGCAGAGACAGAGGTAAAGAAATTACTCAACTATATCCGTACCTTTTCAAAAAGTATTTTTACGCTCTTTGAAGAAAAAATCATTTTGGCTCAGGGCGAAATGCTCTCTACCACAATGATGAATATCTACCTGAAAGAGATTGGGGTGAAGTCGGTACTGCTTCCGGCACTGGAAATAGTAAAAACCGATAAGAACGCAGAGCCCGATACCGTTTATATCCGCGAAAACCTGCAGAAACAGTTGCAGGCCAATCCGGATGCCGAGATTTACATTACACAAGGCTATATCTGCCGTAACTTTTATGGCGAAATAGATAACCTGCAACGTGGTGGTAGCGATTATACCGCTTCGCTGTTGGGCGCGGCTCTCGAAGCCGAAGAGATTCAGATCTGGACCGATATCGATGGCATGCACAACAACGATCCCCGTTTTGTGGAAGGAACCAAGCCGGTTCGTAATCTTCATTTCGAGGAGGCTGCCGAGTTGGCCTATTTCGGCGCTAAAATTCTGCATCCTACCTGCGTATTGCCCGCTAAACTGAATAATATTCCTGTTCGACTGTTGAATACGATGGATCCGTCGGCTCCGGGTACGATCATCTCGAACGAGACCGAACATGGCAAGGTGAAGGCTGTGGCTGCCAAGGATGGCATTACGGCCATTAAAATCAAATCGGGTCGCATGTTGCTCGCTTACGGTTTTATGCGTAAGGTATTTGAAATCTTTGAAAGCTATCAGACGCCGATTGACCTTGTTACCACTTCCGAAGTAGGTGTCTCCGTGTCGATTGATAAGAGCAAACACCTGGAAGAAATTGTCAATGACCTAAAAAAATTAGGAACGGTTACCGTCGATAGCGATATGGTGATTATCTGCGTGGTCGGCGATCTGTTTTACGAATATGTCGGGCTGCAGGCTCTCGTAGTGAATGCGATGAAGGATGTGCCGGTGCGTATGGTTTCGTATGGTGGAAGCAATTACAATATCTCTTTTCTTGTTAAAAAAGAGGATAAGCAAAGAGCGCTTCAGGCTTTACAAACTATTTTCAACTAAACAGGCAACCCGTCTGACAAAATATGCCAACGTGCCGGTTACCCGATTTCGGAGTATTGGCATGTTGGCAAATTAGCATATAAAAATAGTACATTTATGATAAAAGGGACATTTCCGATAGATAAACTGAGGGTGATCGAAACACCCTTTTATTTTTACGACCTGAAGTTGCTCGGTCAGAATTTGGAAGCTGCAAAGACGGAGGCTGCTCGCTACGGTTATCATGTGCATTATGCCGTAAAAGCGAATGCAAACGACCGTATTTTGCAGACTATCGCTAAGGCCGGTTTTGGTGCCGATTGTGTGAGCGGTGGCGAAGTGGAAGCTTCGATTAAAGCCGGTTTTCCTGCCAATAAAGTGGTTTTTGCCGGTGTGGGAAAAGCCGATTGGGAGATAAACCTCGGGTTGGATAACGATATTTTTTGCTTCAATGCCGAATCGATCCCGGAGCTGGAGGTGATTAACGGGTTGGCCGCCGCCAAAGGCAAAAAGGCTCGTATCGCGTTGCGTATCAATCCGAATGTGGATGCCCATACGCACCATTACATCACTACCGGACTGAACGAAAATAAGTTCGGATTCAATATGGAGGACATGGAAAAGGTGGTGGCATTAATCACAACCTTGTCAAATATCGAATTGATCGGAATCCATTTTCATATAGGTTCGCAGATTACCGATATGTGTCCGTTCCAGAACCTGTGTGTTCGTGTAAATGAAATTCAGGATTTCTTTGAACAAAAGGGAATTAAACTTGCGCATGTAAATGTGGGCGGCGGTTTGGGAATTAATTACGAACATCCCAACCATGTGCCTGTTCCCGATTTTGAAGGTTATTTCCGTGTTTTTCATCGCCATCTTCAGTTGCGACCGGGTCAGCAGCTCCATTTTGAACTGGGACGCGCCATGGTGGCTTCGTGCGGTAGCCTGATTACCAAAGTGCTCTATGTGAAACAGGGAAGCACCAAGAAATTTGCGATTGTCGATGCAGGGATGACCGATCTGATTCGTCCTGCTCTTTATCAGGCATATCATCATATCGAAAATATCACTTCGGATGAAGAATTCGAACCGTATGACGTGGTAGGGCCCATTTGCGAATCGTCCGATACGTTCGGGACGGCGCGTATGCTCAACGGAACCAGGCGTGGCGATCTTATTGCCCTGCGTTCGGCCGGAGCGTATGGCGAAATAATGGCCTCGCGCTATAACCTGCGAAGATTGCCGGGAGCGAGTTATTCCGATCCGGAATAAAAGACCGGAACCTGATCAGTCAGGTAACTGAAAAATAAATTTGCTGAAGATTAAACCGAAATGAATATTTTAGCCTCCCTACAACATTTGACTCTGCTCGATTATTGCTTGCTTGTCGCTTTGTTGGTGGTGTTTGGAATCCAACTTTACTATTATAGTTTTCACTTTGCATCCATTCTCAAGTACCGGAAAAAGAGCGATCGGGGCATTGTTCCTTTTGCTGAAGAGTTACCTCCGGTTTCGGTGATTATTTGTGCAAAGAACGAATCGGAAAATTTACGCCGTTTTTTGCCGTGCATTCTTGATCAGGATTATCCCTGTTTTGAAGTGATTGTCGTCAACGACGGATCGACCGATGAAACGTCGGACCTGCTTCAGGAACTCAGTCTTACTTATCCGAATCTTTACCGCACGTTTGTTCCCGAGAACGCCAATATCCGGAGTACGAAAAAACTGGGGTTGACTATTGGAATTAAAGCAGCAAAATTTGATGTGTTGCTCTTTACCGATGCCGACTGTGAACCTGCCAGCAACAAATGGATTGCCAATATTGCCCGCAACTTTACGCAAAGTACCGAGTTTGTTCTGGGATATGGCGCATACATGCATGAGAAAGGGTTTATGAGCCGGATGATTTCGTTCGATACGCTCTTTATCGGAATGCAGTCGCTGGGATATGCGCTGACGGGGCATCCCTACATGGGTGTGGGGCGCAATATGGCTTACCGGAAAGAGACTTTCGTTCGGATGAAAGGTTTCTCGAAGTCCTTGGCTATTCAGTCGGGAGACGATGATCTGTTTGTGAATAACGGTGCTAACGAATACAATACCCGCGTCGAGATTTCGCCCGAAAGCGTGACATGGTCGGTGCCGAAATCGACATACCGTAGTTGGTTCCGACAGAAGGAACGTCATCTGTCGACCTCCTCGTTTTACAAAGCCGACGGCTTAATGCGTATCGGTATGGAAGTGATTTCGCGTGGACTGTTCTACGCGTTGATTTGTGCCATTGCCATTGTGTCGCCATGGATATTCGCCGCTGTTGCCGGTCTGTTATTCCTTGCGCGTTATGTCGTGCAGATGGTGGTGACGAATAAGGTTGCTAAACAGTTCGGCGAACGTCGATTCTATCTATCGTTACTGTTTTTTGATATTTTATTGCCGTTGATAAGTCTATATATCAAGCTGTTCAGTAAAAAGACCATTTTCCGTTGGAAATAACTTCGTTTTTGACGTAAAACATATCAGCCTTCGCTCAAACGGAGGCTTTTTTATTGTCTTTTATCGGGCATTCTTGCTATCTTTGCGTATATGTCCGTTGTCTCGGGCGGAATTTACATAAACTATTAATTCAACGAATAAATATCATGTCTGTATTTAATGATTTAGAACCGAAGCTTCTCTGGAGCTTCTTCGATGAGATTCGTCAGGTGCCGCGTCCTTCTAAAAAGGAGGGAAAAGTTATTGCTTATCTGAAAGCTACCGGCGAAAAACTGGGTATTGAAACCGTGGTGGATAGTGCCGGAAATGTGGTGATGCGCAAGGGGGCTACTCCCGGAAAAGAGAAGTCGCCGGCCGTTATTCTGCAGGCTCATATGGATATGGTGTGCGAGAAAAACAGCGATGTACAGCACGATTTCGAGAATGATCCGATCGATATTTATATTGAAGACAACTGGCTCAAAGCCAAAGGAACCACCCTTGGTTCGGATAACGGCATTGGCATCGCGGCCGCTTTGGCTGTGTTGGCTTCGGATAATGTGGAGCACGGGCCTATCGAGTGTCTCTTTACGGTCGATGAGGAGACGGGGCTGACAGGTGCCGCTGCGCTGGGTGCCAACGCGTTGAAAGGATCTGTATTGCTCAACCTCGACTCGGAAGATGACGGGGAAATTTTTATCGGATGTGCCGGAGGTATCGATACCGTTGCTACGTTGTCGTATGCGCCGGCGATGGCGCCGAAGAATTATTTCTGGGCCACTATAACAGTCAAAGGGCTTAAGGGCGGCCATTCGGGCGACGATATCGAAAAGGGATTGGGGAATGCCAACAAGATTCTGAATCGCTTCTTGTGGCAACAGTCCCGCAAAACCGACCTGCGTCTGGCACGTTTTGACGGGGGTAATCTTCGGAATGCCATTGCCCGCGAGGCGTATGCCCTGATAGGGATTCCGTTTGATCAAAAGGAGCAACTGCGTATCGATTTCAACCACTACATCACGGATGTGGAGGGCGAACTGTTGCTTAAAGAACCGGATATCCGGCTGGAACTTGAGTCAGAAAGCGCTCCTGCTACGGTGGTCGATAAGAAGACAGCCGACGCGCTTCTCAATGCGTTGTATGCCTGTCCGCACGGACCACTTCGCATGAGCGACGAGCTTCCCGGTCTGGTGGAGACATCGACCAATCTGGCTTCTGTGAAATTTGACGATGCCAACAATATTATCGTTACCACCAGTCAACGCAGCTCCATCGAATCGGCCAAGCACAACGCGGCTGCGATGATCAATAGCGTGTTTACGCTGGCAGGCGCGACGGTGAAACATGGTGAAGGCTATCCCGGCTGGAAACCGAATCCGAAATCGCCGGTGGTGAAAACTACGGTGGAGGCTTACGAACGCCTCTTTGGCAATGCGCCCCACGTGCGTGCCATCCATGCCGGACTCGAATGCGGTCTCTTCCTCGAGAAATATCCACACTGGGACATGGTCTCTTTCGGACCAACCATCCGTGGGGCTCACTCGCCGTTTGAACGCCTCGACATCGAAGCCACCCAGAAATTCTGGAAACTGCTGGTGGAAGTGCTCAGAACGATATAACACAGGTATAAGGTATAAGTAGTAAGTGATAAGGGATAAGTGGTCAGGAATCTGAAGGTTGGTGCAAAGTAGTTTGCAATATCTAATTTGTTATCCTATCTTTATCTTGTTTTTCTATGCAAACTACTTATACCTTACTACTTATACCTTATCACTTACCCCTTATACCTCTATTTATGGGCATACAACGTTTTGAAGATATAATTGCATGGCAAAAGGCTCAGGATTTTGCTGCAGATATCTATGCCGTTTTTGGTAATTTGAAAGACTTTGGATTCAAAGATCAGATCTGTCGGGCGGTTGTTTCGATCTCGAATAATATCGCCGAAGGATTTGATCGTAGCTCGGTTGCCGACTTTTCGAGATTTGTATATATTGCTTTGGGGTCGTGCAGCGAAACAAAGTCGATGCTCTATCTGGCACAAAAGCTGAACTATATTTCCGAAACACAGAAGTCGGATTTGCTCGATAAAGCAGAGGAAATCTCCAAAATACTCAGAGGTCTTCTTAAATCGTTGAAGAAGAAATAGCCCTTCCTTTTTACTTACCACTTACCACTTACCACTTACTACTTATACCTTATACCTTATACCTTACCCCTTATCCCTATTGTTTCATGAAATTGACTACCGAAATCTCCATCCCCTCGCCGCTGTTGCCGATTACGTACGATGACCGCTTGCTGACTATGGGTTCGTGCTTTGCCGAGAATATTGGCGGGCGGTTGTGTCGGTACGGCTTCGATAGTGATGTGAATCCTTTCGGTATTTTGTACAATCCGTTTCCCATAGCGGCTTCGCTCGAACGGTTGCTTGCCGGAACGCAGTATGATGCCTCCGAATTGTTTCAGTATAACGGTTTGTGGCATAGTTACGCTCATCATGGTAGTTTCTCGGATGTGACTGCTGCCGGGGTTCTGGAGAAGATCAATGCCCGGTTTGTGACTGCAGCCGACCGTTTGCCGCACTGCAATGTGCTGCTGATTACCTTTGGTACGGCGTGGGTCTATCGCCGCAGGGGAGAGGAAGCTGTGGTTTCTAATTGCCATAAAGTGCCGGAAAAAGAGTTCGATCGGTCGCGTTTGTCGGTCGAGGCTATTGTGGAGCGGTGGACTCCTCTTTTGGCGCGGCTGAAGGCGCTGAACCCGAAGATGCAGGTGCTTTTTACGGTGAGCCCGATTCGTCACTGGAAGGACGGGGCACACGAAAATCAGCTGAGCAAGTCGACGCTGTTGCTTGCTATCGATCGGTTGGTGGAACTTTGTGGCGCGCTCTATTTTCCGGCATACGAGCTGATGATGGACGAGCTGCGCGACTATCGTTTTTATGCCTCCGATATGTTGCATCCTTCGGAGGTGGCTGTCGATTATATTTGGGAACGGTTTGCCGACTGCTGTTTCGATAAAACCACCCGCGAGGCCATGCACGAAGTCGGGCAGATTGCCCGTGCCATGGCTCATCGTCCGCTCAATCCCGAGTCCGGAGAGTATGCCCGTTTTTGTCAACAAACGTTATTACGCAAAGAGCGTTTGTTGCAGCGTTATCCTGCGATTCGCCTCGATCGTTTGACCGAATAGAGGCACAAACCGTATCAATTCCCGGATTCATATTTCTCCTTCTTTTTGGTTTCTTGCCTGATAGCCTTTTTTCGGTTCATTGTGACTTGGAACGCCATCAATCAGGGAAGTGTTGATAACGTATCTGTAATTGTTGATAACTTTTTGGATAAAACGAAATCCATCGTATTTAAACATAAAAATTATTTCTACATTTGTGCATCGGACGATACGAATATAATTCTTGTTATAACGTATTTAATCCGAATCTCTAATTCAAAATCTATAGGGAATGGTCAATCACCGGTTGTTTCGGCAATCGGGGTTGGCCTCGAGGCCCGATTCTCTCGCTTATTTTTTTTACGTTATACTTTCACTAACCAAAGATGCTTTATGGGCGGTGCCAGGCAGGATACCGGTTTGCGGGTATCCTGCGGTGGTTTTTTCTTTCGAAAAATGAATTGCAATGTCTATATTTGCATGTACGGGACGAATTAATTATTACAAAAACGAAATGATGAAATGCTCCTGTTCTGCTAAATATTTATGTGTGTGGTAATAATATAACCGGGCATTCCATTTGATCTTCAAAAAACAAATTATTTACGAATGAAACAATTCGGAATAGTATTATTGGCCGCACTCGTTTTGTGCGGGTGCGCTAAAAAAAACGGAAGCGGGCCTGTGCATAAGCCCGATTGGAAAGCACGTCAGGCGAGTGTGACTGCCTTTTCGCAATGCGTGCAGGGATCGACCTACCTGCCGGTCTATTCGCAAATTTACCAGTTACATGCAACTAAAACATACGACCTGACGGTGACAGCCAGCATACGCAATATTTCGCCGAAGGATACTCTGTTTCTGCAAAAGGCTGATTATTACGGTACCGATGGGCAGTTGGTACGGCGGTATCTGAACCATACGGTCTTTCTGAAACCGCTCGAAACGGTGGAAATTGTGATTTACGAGAAAGACCGCGCGGGAGGTACCGGTGGCAATTTTGTGTTCGACTGGGCGGCTAAGAGTGAGAGCGAAGCGCCTCTGTGCGAAGCGGTGATGATCTCTACCTCGGGCCAGCAGGGGCTTTCGTTCCTGACGCGCGGGGTACGGATTGATAGATAATTATGAATGATGAATTATAAATCATTATGATTATCTGGTGTATCACCTAATTGAGTTTTATATCGTCTGAATTGAATTCAAAATCAGCGCAGCTAAAGGCATTACGTTTAGTATAGTCCGACCTTTCAGGTCGTGTGGGTACAAGCTTTGCTCACGCGCAGGTCATAGACCTTCGGTTATGAAAATGCGGCTATTCAAGCCATTAGGCAAAATATCAGATACTCATTTAAATCATTGATGCAATGAAAAACCATAAATTTTGCCAGAGTTGCGGAATGCCGTTCCGGGAAGATCCCGCGGGTGGGGGAACCGAAGCTGACGGTACCAAAAGTATGGCTTATTGCAGTTATTGCTACAGGGACGGTAGTTTTACGTTTACCGGAAGCCTGAAGGAGTTTCAGGAATTTTGCCGGCAGAAGATGATCGAAAAAGGTCTGCCGCGTTTTACCTCCTGGCTCTTTACCCGCGGCATGGGACGGTTGGAAAGGTGGAAGCGAAAATAACCTTTGGTGCTGCTAACCCGGTTTCGGAACCGACAATCGTATTTTCAACTACCCGAAACCATCATCGGGAGGCAACTCATTCTAAAGACAGCGACGCGACCGCGTCCGGCAGTGCTGTAATCAAATAGCGTAGGGTTTGAGGGACGGGGAGAGAAGTGATTTTTTGAAACACTCTCCCCGTTTGCCACATGTCTGCGTTGCCGCTTGAATTATTCGTTTAAAAATCATATCTTTGCACTATGATGAAAGTGCTGAAAAATATTGCGGTAATTAAAATTGCGTTGCTCTACTGTTGCATGATCGCCATTAACGGCGGTGCAACTCTGCGCATCAGCGATAACCGTCATCATTCTCCGGATCATGCCGTGACGTCCGTTACGGTCACTCCGATCGATCATCAGGCCTATGCCGGTCAGGAGAAACTCACCGGTTCCAATGCCGGCACTCTTTCTCCGGTTTCAAAGAATCAGGTACGCGAGCAGATACTTGCCGCCCGTATCGTTGCCGGTTGTTATCACCACACGCTGTCGTGCTATCTCTTCTATGCCGATTCTCAAATCCGGCGGTTGGAGAAACCCGACATTGTTTTTCCCTTCCACACCTTCTGGTAAAATTTCCTTTTTGTAAAGGGCTCTTTTTTAGTGTCTGCCGGTTGTAGCCGTAAGCAGACCAATCGTCTATTTTAAACTCCGGTCGGGTTCGTTTTAAGCGGGTTCGTTCTTGCTTTATCACGTTCCGGGCCTATTCAAATTCAATCAAAACTATGTTAGATACAGGAACAACTATTGTAGGGATAATAATTATAGCGGTTTGCGTTGGTTCATTCATGTTGATAAGCCGCGGTGGAAAGTCGAAACACATAGCATTGCTGAAAATGCTCGAGTCGTTCGCGCAACAGAATGGGTCTTCGCTTGCTCAGTCGGATACCTGTCCTACGCTGGCTATCGGGCTCGATGCTTCGCGACGTAAACTTTTTTACCTGAAAAAGAGGGGACAGCAGCACGATATGCAACTGTTCGATTTGTCGGAATATGAAAAGTCGTATGTTATGAGTAATACCCGTACTGCCGGCGAAAAAGGAGCGTTGAAGGCTGTAGACCGGTTGGTGCTGGTGCTGTCGGCCGGTAAGCGGAAACAGGCGGATGCGATGCTTGAGTTTTACAATGTGGAGTACGACAGCTTACGCCTGATGGGCGAATCGCAGTTGGTTGAACGGTGGGCAGCCATTGTGAATGAGGCGATAGCAAATGTTGCCGGCAATAAATAATCGCTGAAATCAATTCATCCGAAAGGGGTACTGCACTATCTTTGCAGTACCCTTTTTACGAAAATTCTAATTTATGAATACAGAACATGACATGCTGACTACAGAGACGGAGAATAGTGCCGTCGGGATCGAAACCATACAGCGGAAGACAATCCGTCGTCATTTTGTCGATCTGTTGCTGATAGTACTCGGCATTTTCTCGGCGGCATTCGGCTTCAAGGGGTTCCTGCTTACCAACCATTTTATCGATGGAGGTGTTACGGGAATCTCGCTGTTGGTGTCGGCGGTTACGGGGTGGCCTTTTGCCCTGCTGATTTTTATTATCAATATTCCGTTTATGGCGCTGGCCTATCAGGTCAACGGGCGGCAGTTTGCCATCAAAACGGCGCTGGCCATCAGCGGCCTTTCGCTTTGTCTGGCTACCGTGCCGTTTCCCGATGTGACGGACGATAACCTGCTGGTAGCTGTATTCGGTGGAATATTTTTAGGAACCGGTATCGGTCTGTCCGTCAGGGGAGGCGCCGTGATCGACGGTACGGAGGTGCTGGCCGTCTATCTGAGCCGTAAACTGAAGACCACCATGGGCGATATTATCGTCGCCATCAATGTGCTGATATTTTCGTTGGCCGCCTATCTGTTGTCGGTAGAGGTTGCCCTCTATTCCATGATAACCTACGTATCGGCTTCCAAGGCACTCGATTTTCTGGTGGAAGGGCTCGAAGAGTATATCGGGGTTACCATCATCTCGACCCGCAGCGAGGAGGTGCGCCAGATGATTATCGATGTGATGGGACGTGGCGTGACGCTCTATTGCGGCAAACGGGGCTATGGAAAGCATGGCGAAACCCGCGAAGTAGATATCGTTTATACCGTGATAACCCGTCTGGAACTGGCCAAACTGAATGCCGAAGTGGAGAAAATAGAACCCGACGCCTTTATCGTGATGAATCGTGTGAAAGATACCAAAGGGGGAGTTATAAAAAAACGCCCGCTTCACTGATCTATTTTTTCAGATAGGGAAGCTTCTTCGTCTCTACGATATAGCGTTTTACCGGGTGCGATACCTTACGCTGCCGCAACGATACTGCGGTTACCTTTACCGTTACGTCGATCGATTGCAGCTTGTTGTTGTTTTTCAGGCAGACATAATATTCGCCTTTCAGCGGGGATGTGATGCGTGAAAAATCGTTGACCACATTGCCCTGCCTGATCCATGTGAAGGGCTTTCCGTTTTCGAACAGGATGGCATTTTTTGCATCCGTAATCCAATACTCCACACTTTCGCCGCCCGATAAATTTGTCAGAAACGAAGTGCCGTTGAGCGCCAGTGCGGCCAGCGGACCATATCCGGGAATGAAGGATACCACAGGGCCTGCCGAGCGTAGCAGACTGGCAGTAGCGTCGTTGAAGGCTTTGTTGCCAGCCTGATTGACGCCGATATAGTAGCTGTAAGCGATGGTTTGCGGAGGAAGTATATACGAAAAAGCCATTTTGTTGCTTTGGAAATTGAGCAACGCGTGAATGTTGACCACTTTGTCTGTCAGGTTGGATACCACGGTGTCTGTAACGACTGTCGTTTCCGCTTCGTTTTTGCACCCCACAGTGTCTTTCACCGTGTTCCAGTAAACGGTAGTGTTGAATTTTGCCGTCGCTTCGCTTGCCGGGACACGCTGAATAGTGTATCGGCAAACCTTCTCTTTCGGATCGTTGTTCGTGAAGCGAAAAAGATAGATGCCGTCGTGATGGATGGTGATGCTTTTTTGTTTTATCTTAGAGGTTTTATAGTCTGTAAAAAGCGAAGATGAAGGGTATTCAAGAATTTCGACCTGATCTATCTTGCCTCCCTTCTCGGAATTGAACGAAAACATAAGCTGATCGCCTTCGGCCAATCCGCAAACATATTCGTGGGTCGATTGCTTCTCTATTTTCACCGTCGATTCGTATACATCGACCGGAGTTTGTCCGTATATCCACGACGACATCATTGCCATCGCGGCAATAATACAACAACGTAACTTCATCTTTCTGTTTTTTGTTGCAAAAGTACGCTTTTCTTGTCAAACACGCTTTAAAAACTGAGGAATGCCATTGGAGCAAAGAATTTTTTTCAAAATAGGAATTGAGTTTGTAAAAAAATGGGTTGGTGGGTTGATTTTGGCACTATTCTGTTGTATCTTAGTGGTGTGAAATTTATAAATATATTTTTTTTCGTTAAAATATAAAGGTTATGAGTAATCAGCTGGTAAAGTATAGTCATAAGATTTTGAAAGATAAGAGCCTGATTCTGGAAACTTTATCCGGCGATTTTACTATTGACGCATTGAGAACCAACCGGGATATACTCTATTCCGATCGGCTTTTTAATCAACAATATGATTTGTTGCACGATATGCGTGATGCTACGATGAATTTTACATTGGAAGAGCATATCGCCTACCTGCATTACCTTGGGCTTGATGCAAAAGTATTGGCAACACGCAAAGTGGCAATTTTGACCGGAGAGGAAACCTTAGCCAAATTTACGGAGTGGTTCGGGAATTTTAATGGTAAATATGGCGTGGAGTTCAGCGTTTTCAGTTCTGTCGAAAACTCTCTCGAATGGCTCGGTAGAGGTGATTCCGAAGCCCGAATTGCTTCGGAACTGAATAAGCTGAAAGCTACAGCAAGCTCTCAGTGTTTCACAGAACCGAACGCTTTTACAGGATTTTAAATCGAGTCGCAATGGCATCCTATTATGTTAACCGTCAGGCGCAACCTACCGGAGAACATGAAGTTCACCGGGGTTCTTGCGATTATCTTCCCAATATCAAGGTATTGTATTATCTGGGCGATTTCGACTCCCCGGAAGAGGCTGTTCTGGAGGCGGAAAAATATTATATACGTGTGGTAGGTTGTTCCTACTGTTGTTAAGCGGACACTATAAGGCGGTTCGGCTATCGGAAATGAATAGAGGGTACGGTTGGAGAGACAAAGTTTTTCCTTATCGTTCCCTCTTTTTTGTGACCGAAAGAGATCGTTGCCTTCATTGACATACCGGATGCAATTGTTACATTTGCGCTACCTGTAGAGGTGTGATCGTAAATGGAAATCCGGGAAAGCGTGCCATAGTCATCTCTTCGGTAGGCGCGGATTGTTCTGTAATCGTTGTGTCTGTTTAATTCTGTGAGATATAATTATTTAATATTGTAAATCCATGAAAAATCATTTTCCGACTCTTGTCTTGTCGCTACTGTCAACCATTATCCCGTGTGCTCTCTGGGCTCAGCATGTCGATACGGCACGATCCGAAATCCGGTATAAGGATTTCAAAACCGAGCATATGTGGAATGCAAAAGTGAAAATTGCAGGTACGTTAGTTGTTGGCGATAGTAAATATGGAACCAGAAGAATGATTCCGATAACAGGGGGATCTTTTGAAGGGCCGAAAATAAAAGGTGTCGTTTTACCAGGAGGAGAAGACTGGCAACTTGCCCGCCCCGATGGCGATACGGAAATGGAGGCTCGTTATCTGTTGAAAACGGATGACGGAACCGTTATTCGGGTGACAAACAGAGCTTTGATGCATTTCCCTTCAAAAGGAGAAAAGGCTGAACCCTATATAAAATCGGTGCTGGAGATGGAGGTTCCGAACAATAGTCCGTATGCATTTCTTAACCATGCGATCTTTTTGGGAACGCTGGAGGTGCCTGCCGTTAAGCCGGGGGAGGATCCGTATGTTATCATCGGGGTGTACAGGGTGCTGTAGTGAATGGAAATAGGTTTGATTATTAGATGATTATATGGCGATTATTTGTGTGTGCTAATAAACGTGAAATGTGGTTTCACATGCCGCTGAGGTTATACAAATAGTTGTGTGTATAACGGTTTTTGCTTAATTTAGCAGTCTGATAATCTACTTATTAAAATCAAATTTATTACCGCATGAAAACACCGACAAAATTATTGTTGCTGATAAGTATGTTCTTATTAACATCAAATGTTTTTTCGCAAGATCCCAATTTTTATATCTTTCTTTGCCTCGGGCAGTCGAATATGGAAGGTAATGCCCGTGTTCAACCACAGGATACAGTCGTAGATAGCCGCTTTCAGGTTTTGGAAGCTGTCGATTGTCCTGATTTGGGACGTGTAAAAGGACAATGGTATACGGCTGTTCCTCCATTGTGCCGTTGCAAAACAGGATTGAATCCGGGTGATTATTTCGGCCGTACGTTAGTTGCCAACTTACCGAAGAATATACGCGTCGGTATTGTAAATGTTTCCGTTGCAGGAAGTAAAATCGAGGTATTCGACAAGGATAATTATCAAAAATATGCGGTAACGGCTCCCGGATGGATGGTCAATATGATTAATGAATATGGCGGAAATCCCTATGCCCGGTTGGTAGAAATGGCAAAGCTGGCACAAAAGGATGGCGTGATAAAGGGAATTCTTGTCCATCAGGGAGAATCGAATACAAACGATTCTATCTGGCCTAATAAAATCAAGGCGATCTATGATAACTTAGTGAAAGACCTCAACCTAAAACCGGAATCGACACCTTTGCTTGCCGGCGAATTAGTTAATGCCGATCAGGGTGGCGCGTGTGCCAGCATGAATAAAATTATAGCAACGCTGCCTCAGGTGCTCCCCAATTCGTATGTCATCTCATCAAAGGGCTGTCCTGCGGCTTTCGATCATTTGCATTTTCTGGCCGAAGGGTACAGAATATTCGGACGGAGATACGGAATTAAGATGCTTTCGTTGCTGGGCTATGATGTTAGTGAGTTAAACGATTCAAAATAAATAACTTCCAAAGCAGGGTAACTCCGGAATGAAGCTTCATGGCAATTGTAATTTTGCTTGTGAGGCTTCTGTCCGTTTTTAGAACTACTTTGTTATAAAGAAAATGAAGATGAGTACTACAAATCCACAAGTAACTGCTTTTGCAGACTCAAAAAAGCATTACGAAATTCTTGATAGTCTGCGTGGGGTCGCTGCCATCATGGTGGTGATTTTCCATATTTTTGAAACTTTTTCGGGAGGAGATCATCTGAAGCAGATCATCAATCATGGCTATCTGGCGGTCGATTTCTTTTTTGTTCTGTCCGGTTTTGTAATCGGGTATGCTTACGACGATCGCTGGGGAAAGATGACCCTGAAAGGCTTTTTCAAACGTCGTTTGATTCGTCTTCATCCGATGATTGTTGTAGGAATGATTATCGGAGCCATCGGGTTTTACATTAGCGCTTCTCCGATTGTTTTTCCGGGCATCAGCAGTGTGCCGGTTTGGAAAATGTTGCTCATCATGCTGATCGGTTTTACGTTGATTCCGGTACCCACTTCGCTCGATATTCGCGGTTGGGGCGAGATGCATCCGCTCGACGGACCTGCATGGTCGCTTTTCTTTGAGTATGTGGGCAATTTACTTTATGCTCTGTTTATCCGTAAGTTTTCGAATAAATTGCTTGCTTTGCTGGTTTTTCTGGCCGGCTGCGCCACCATTCATCTGGCGGTAACCAGTCCCCACGGCGATATGGTAGGCGGATGGTCACTTGATCCGACTCAGTTACGCGTCGGGTTTACCCGGTTGTTGTATCCTTTCTTTGCCGGATTGCTGCTCTCCCGTATCTGCAAACCGGGGCACATTAAACACGCTTTTTTGTGGAGTAGCCTCATTGTGGTTGCTCTGTTGGCATTCCCGAGGGTAGGCGGAAGCGATCATTTGTGGATGAATGGCTTGTACGATTCGTTGGTTATTGTTTTTCTCTTTCCAATGGTGGTTTACTTAGGTGCAAGCGGTGAGGTAACGGGTAAATATGCGACCCGTATTTGTAAGTTTTTTGGCGATATTTCTTATCCGTTGTATATTACCCATTATCCTATAATTTATATATTTACAGCGTGGGTTGTTGATAATAAAGTACCCTTCAGCGGAGCATGGCCGATGGGCATTCTTGTCGTGGTGGCATCCATTACAATAGCGTATGCCTGCCTGAAGCTCTATGACATTCCGGTACGGGCATGGTTGGCCAAACGTTTTATTCGTTAGTCGGATCGTTGCCTTTTGAAAATACATAATAGTCTCAATATAAATAAAATCATGAAGAAAAAATCAATTATCACGGTCGGTTTGAAAAGTTGCACTAACTATGTGCTCACTCATTCAGCGTTGCAAACGCTGACTCTGATGCTGCTTTCGACTGTTCTGTTTAGTTTTACAACTCCCGGAGTCAGTCAGGGTAAGGCGAAGAAAGCATCACACAAAGAACAGGTATGGGTTGGAACATGGAGTTCGGCGCCCTACTTTGTGGATGCCAATAATATGCCACCGGCTCCCGGACTTACGAACAATAGCTTGCGGCAGATTGTGCGTGTTTCTGTTGGTGGCGATAAGGCTCGCTTTCGCTTTACCAATCTGTTTTGCAAGAATGCAGTTGTTCTGAAGTCGGTTGGAATCGCTGTTTCAAAAGGAGGGAGTGATATTGATGCCAAAACAAGCAAGGTTCTGAAATTTGCAGGAAAAGAGGAGGTAGCCATGTCTGCCGAGACGGAAATCGTTTCCGATCCTATCTCGTTTCATTTGGAGCCGGGAATGAAGGTGGCCATTACTATTTGTTTCGGAGAGGCGGGTCCCGGTATCGGAGGACATGCCGCATCGCGCACAACCTCCTATCTGTTGCCGGGAAACCAGTCTGTAGTCTCCGATTTCGCACACTCGATTCCGACGGATCACTGGTTTGTAATCAGAGGAATTGATGTGATGGCTCCGGGTTCCACCGCTGCAATTGCCATTATCGGTAATTCTATTGCCGATGGACGTGGTTCGGGAACCAGTAAATTCAACCGTTGGTCGGATATCTTTTCCGAACGTTTGCTGAAAAATCCGTCAACCAGCCATCGGGCGGTATTGAATCTGGGAATTGGAGGAAACTGTGTGGTTCGTGGTGGACAGGGACAGCCCGCTGTTACCCGCTTCGATCGGGATATTCTGGAGCAAAATAATGTAAAGTGGCTCATTATCTCCGAAGGAATTAATGATATCGGTGGTATCAGAACCCGCGAACAGGCCTCACAGATGGCGCACGATTTGATTGAAGCATTCAAACAGATGATCGATAAGGCTCATGCAAAGGGAATGAAAGTGTACGGCGCAACGATTCTTCCGTTCGGGAAGTCGTTTTATGACAAAGATTTCCGCCAGACAGCCCGCGATACGGTGAACGCCTGGATTCGTACCAGTGGCAGTTTCGATGCGGTGATCGATTTTGAAAAAGTGATGGTCGATCCGAACGAGCCGAAAGCATTGTTGCCGACGTTACATTCGGGCGATTTTCTTCATCCCAACGAAGCCGGATATGCAAAAATGGGCGAATTTATTGACCTGAAGTTGTTTGAATAGAAATAACGGATCTTACATAAATACAAAAAGAGTCGGTCGAACAAATTTCGACCGACTCTTTTTTGTAAGCAGTGAAGCGAAATAATTATTTTTTCTTTTTCCAGAGCTCTTCTATCGATTCCAAAGTACGGCCTTTGGTTTCAGGAACGAGTTTCCACATAAAGATGGCGGAAAGTAATCCCATGATACCGTAGATCCAGTAGGAGAAGCCATGATGGAAAATATTGGTAAGCCATACATTGTCGTTCATCATCGGGAAGGTAAGCGATACGATCCAGTTGGCGATCCATTGAGCTGCAACCGCGATCGACAAAGCGCCACGTATCGAATTCGGGAAAATTTCGGCCAGAAGAACCCAGCAAACAGGACCCCAACTCATTGCAAAGGCAGCCGTGTAAAGCAACATAAAAATGAGAGCTGCGAGTCCTACATGACCCGAATAGAAGGTGAAACCAAGAGCAATCATGCTGATTGCCATTCCTATCGAACCGATAATCATCAACGGTTTACGTCCGAATTTATCGACGGTGACGATGGCCACAACCGTAAAGGTAAGGTTCACAATACCTACGATGATTGTCTGGAGTAATGAAGAATCGGTAGATGCACCCATATCACGGAAAATATTACCGGCATAATAAAGTACCACGTTGATACCCACAGCCTGTTGGAATACCGATAGCAGGATGCCGACTATAATCACACCGAATCCGTATGATAACCACGGGGCATTGGCTTCGTGTAAAGTGCTTTTGATGTCGGCAAGAATGGTTTTTGCACTCTCTTTCCCGGCTATTTTTTCAAGCACACTCAACGCTTTCTCGTCTTTGCCTTTCAGTGCAAGGTAACGGGGAGTTTCAGGAACGAAGAACAACAAAATGATGAAGATAGCGGCAGGAATGGCTCCGGATAGGAACATGTAACGCCATCCGTCGGTAATTAACCACTGTTCGTTGCCCTGACGAGCAATAATAAGATTGACGAAATAGATGACCAACATACCGAAGATGATGGCAAATTGGTTGAAAGATACGAGTTTGCCGCGTACTTTTGCGGGAGCAATTTCGGCAATATATACCGGAGAAATCATAGAGGCTATACCAACACCGATACCACCGATAATACGATAAATGACAAATGAGTATACCGGCAGCGTGCCGAATACGTTAAAAGTTTCGGGTTTCCATGCACCAATGGCCGAAATAAAGAAAGCAACAGCAGCGATAAACAAACCGTTTTTACGACCCAATGATTTGGAGATAAATCCGGCGGAAGCACCACCGATGATACATCCGATCAGCGCACTGGCAATGACGAATCCTTTTACAGCGTCAGCTGTATTTTTCATTTCTGCAACATCTGAGAGAGCCGGAAGTACTTTGCTTAAAAAGCTGATAGCCCAGATAGTGAGCCCACCCAGCATAATGGCGCTTACAATACCGCCCTTTTTCTTGCCTAACAGTCCGATCATCTGCGCTCCGATTACCACGAAGATCACATAAAGAACGATGACCATCAGTAAACGGTACTGGCTGATAAGCGTGAAGATTGTGTTCGGATCGAAAAGATAATTACCTCCGTTTTCTTTATAAATGTAGAACTCAACCAGCGACTTTTCAGCGCCGTTCACCACTGCAGTATCATACCCAAAAAGCAAACCACCGAGCGTGGCCACCAATGTCAAAAGTGCGATGTAGAGTTTGCTTCCTTCCTGAAAGGAGCTGGACTTACTACCACCTGTGTCGATAAAAGCCATTTTGTATTAGTTTTTTTAAGTTGTTAATAAGATTGATTGCTCTAGAATAATTAGAAAAAGAGCCGGAAATTAAACAGTAAAAGTCATCATTCCGGCTCTTCATTTATAGTTACGAAGTTTATCTAATCATGCGGATGATTAAATATACATGTTGATAAGCGATTCGTAAAGTTCTTGTTTGCCACTGATCTGTTTGGGTTCGCCAACAGATTTCGAATAAGCAACAACATCTTCGAGAGTCATTTTACCTTCTTCGAATTCTTTACCCTTACCAGCATCATAAGATGCGTAACGGTCAGAAACCATTTTCTTGTAAGGCGATTTTTCGAGGATTGCAGCAGCTGTTTCCAATGCGCGTGCCATTACATCCATTGCACCGATGTGAGCGATGAACAAATCGTCAAGATCGGTAGAGTTACGACGGATCTTAGCGTCGAAGTTGGTACCGCCACCCTGCATACCGCCACCCTGAAGGATAACGAGCATAGCTTGTGTCAATTCGTACAGGTCAACAGGGAACTGGTCTGTATCCCATCCGTTTTGAGCATCACCGCGGTTTGCATCGATGGCGCCGAGCATACCGGCGTCAACAGCACACTGCAATTCGTGTTCGAATGTGTGGCCAGCCAATGTAGCGTGATTTACTTCGATGTTTACTTTGAAATCGTTTTCCAAACCGAATTCTTTCAGGAAGCCAATAACAGTTTCTGTGTCAACGTCGTATTGATGTTTCATTGGTTCCATTGGTTTCGGTTCAATCAGGAACACGCCTTTGAAGCCTTTTGCACGACCGTAATCGCGAGCCATTTGCAACATGGTGCCAAGGTGTTGTTTTTCACGTTTCATGTTGGTATTGAGCAAGCTCATGTAACCTTCACGACCACCCCAGAATACGTAAGCTTTACCACCCAGTTCGATGGTAGCATCGATAGCGTTTTTGATCTGAACCATAGCGCGGGCTGCAGTTGCAAAATCAGGATTGGTGCTGGCACCGTTCATATAGCGAGCGTGGCTGAATACGTTAGCGGTACCCCACATCAGTTTGAGGCCTGTTTCAGCTTGTTTTTGTTTTGCATATGCAACGATAGCTTTCAGGTTAGCTTCGTATTCTTCGATGCTGCCACCTTCGTTTACCAAGTCAATGTCATGGAAACAATAGTATTCGATACCTACTTTTTGCATGAATTCAAAACCTGCGTCCATTTTGTCTTTAGCAGCTTGTACAGCATCAGCAGCTCCTACCCAGGGATGTTTTTGTGTACCGCCACCGAATTGGTCACCACCTTCTGCGCAGAGGGTATGCCACCATGCCATACAGAATTTGAACCATTCTTTCATTGGTTTGCCATAGACAACTTTTTCAGGATCGTAATAACGGAAGGCCATAGGGTTTTTGCTGTCCTTGCCTTCAAATTTAATTTTTTCCACTGAAGGAAAATAAACTTTAGTACTCATGTTTTTGAATTTAATTTTGGGTTGTTGTTGTTTTGAAATAATATTATTTTAGAAAAAATGATGTCGATGCCGGTGTTGCAGCTCCGAGAGTCTGCGCAACAGGGGAAGGTGAACTGCCTGCAATTGTAATTTTGAACTCGCCGCTTTCCAATACCCGATCTCCGTTATCATTGACCAGCTCCATCATGTGAGGGGTTACCTGAAAAGATACGGTTTGAGATTCACCACTTTTCAGTTTCAGTCGTTTAACTCCGTCGAGCGAATAAAGAGGTACGCGGGTGCTTGCTTTTACATCGGTCACATAAAGCTGGACCACCTCTTCACCATCCCATTTGCCGGTATTGGTTACTTTTGCCGTAACAGTTACCGTTTCTCCTTTTTTAATTTTCGTTTTATCGATAGCAATATCACTATATTGGAACGAAGTATAACTTAATCCGAATCCGAAAGGATAAAGCGGCTCTTCGGTCATGTAACGATAGGTGCGGCCTTTCATGCTGTAATCGTCGAAAGCAGGAAGTTGGTCAACCGATTTCGGGAAGGTGATGGCTAATCGTCCTGATGGGTTTACATCGCCGAAAAGAGCATCGGCAACGGCTCGTCCGCCCTCTTGTCCCGGATACCATACAAAAATAATGGCATCTGCAATCTCGGAAAGCTCCGGGGTACAAACCGGACTACCGCCGGTAAGCACCAAAACGATCGGCTTGTTGGACCTTTTCTTCATGGTGCGAAGAAAATCGAGTTGATTCTGAGGTATGTTCAGGTTCAGGCGATCGCCCAGCGTGTTGGATGCTGTCGATTCTCCCTCTTCTCCTTCAAAAACGCCGGAGATACCAAACACCCCTACGATTACCTCCGAGTTGGCACCTTCGCCGAAAGCGTAGTTGCTTGCGTTCTGATTCGGAGCGCTGGGCTCTACACCCTGACGATAGAAAACAGATGTACCGGCACTTACTTTGCCCACAATCGCTTCGAGAACCGTAGTCAGGTGATCGCTTACACCATTGTAATTGCCCATCAACACATCCTGGCTGGCAGCGTAAGGGCCTGTTACGAAAATCGATTTGATATTCTTTTTCAACGGAAGCAGGTTGTTTTTGTTCTGCAACAAAACAATCGATTTTGCGGCAGCTTCATATGCCAGATCGGTATGCTTTTTGCAACCGATAACCTCTTCTCCGATTTTTGAGTAGGGATTATTGTTTACAGGATCGAGCAGACCGAGTTTGAAACGGGTCTCTAACAGCTTGCTTAATGCCTGATCGATCTCTTTCTCCGTTACAAGCCCTTTTTCAACGGCTTTCGGCAGACTCTGAAACTCATTGCCACAGTCGAGATCTACCCCGCTTTTAATAGCCAGCGCACACGCTTCCACCTCATCGGCAGCAGCTCCGTGGTGTTTATAAAAATTAGTTATGGCATCGCAGTCGGTGGTGATATACCCTTGAAAGCCCCAACGGTTACGCAACAGTTCGGATAAAAGGAAAGAACTGCCGCAACACGGTTTCCCAAACGTGCGGTTGTATGCACACATCACGCTTTGTACCTTTCCCTCTTTCACTAACGCTTCAAAAGCCGGAGTGTAAGTCTCCATGAAATCCTTCATCGGTGGCTCCGCATCAAACGCGTGGCGCGAAGCTTCAGGACCGGAATGAACTACGTAATGCTTGGCACAAGCCGCTGTCTTTAAGAAGTGCGGATCATCTCCCTGCATTCCCTGTACATAGGCAATGCCCATGCGCGAAGTGAGATACGGGTCTTCGCCGTAAGTCTCCTGTCCGCGACCCCACCGTGGGTCTCTGAAAATATTGATATTGGGAGCATAGAAGGTCAGCCCGGTATACTTGCCGTAGTTTTGCATCCGTTGAGCAATGTTGAATTTTGCCCACGCCTCATCGGAAATGGCTTCGCCGATTCGTTTCACGAGATCGGGATCAAATGTTGCCGCTAATCCGATATTTTGAGGAAAAACCGTAGCGCGTCCTGTGCGGGCCACTCCATGCAATGCTTCGTTCCACCATTCGAATGGAAGTAACCCCAGCCGTTCGATGCCGGGAGCGCTGTTCATCATCTGATAAGCCTTTTCCTGCAGGGTCATTCTCGAAACCAGATCGGCGACACGTTCGTCAATCGGTTTGTTCGGATCCTGATATGGAAACTTTTGAGCCAGCAAACTGATGTTACAAGCACCGGCTAAAATCAGCACGAACGATAAACGTTGCAATAGTTTCATAGTCGATAGAAGGGAGAAGTGCAATTAAAGTTTCGATTTCCAGAGTTCGTAAGCTGCTTTGTAAGCCGCTTCGTTCTTGGTATCGGGTTCTACTGTTTTGAGTTTTTCCAGTGTGGCGAAAGCTTCTACGTTCGATTTGTAGATGCCAACGCCAATTCCGGCACCCTTGGCAGCTCCGACAGAACCATCGGTATTAAACAATTCGATAGATGCTCCGGTAACGCCGGCCAGTGTATCGCGGAAAATGGTGCTCATGAACATGTTGGCAAATCCGGCGCGAATCACACGCGTGTCGATGCCCATTCCCTGCATCACTTCCATGCCGTAGGCAAAGGCGAATACGATGCCTTCCTGAGCGGCACGCAGGATTTCAGCTTTGCCGTGTTTGTTGAAATTGATACCATGGATAGAACAACCGGTCTCTTTGTTTCCGAGCATACGTTCAGCTCCGTTACCAAAGGGCAAAATAGAAATACCTTCCGAACCGATAGCAATCTTTTCGGCCATCGCGTCGATCTCTTTGTACGACATGTTTTCGGGAGCCACGTTTTTCTTCATCCATGAGTTCAGGATGCCGGTGCCGTTAACGCAGAGTAATACGCCAAGGCGGGTATTGTCGGTTGTGTGGTTTACGTGAGCGAAGGTGTTGACACGTGATTGAGGATCGTATTTTACGTTGCCGTTAACGCCGTATACAACGCCCGAAGTTCCTGCAGTGGCTGCAATTTCACCCGGGTTGAAAACGTTGAGCGATAGTGCGTTGTTTGGTTGGTCTCCGGCGCGATAGGTAACGGGGGTACCGGCAGCCAGTCCGAGTTCGGCAGCGGCAGCGGCGGTAACTTTACCCTGTTCCGAGAAGGTCGGAAGAATGGTCGGAATAATCGAAGAATCGAATCCGAAATAGTTCAGAATATCTTTGGAAACACAGTTGTTTTTGAAATCCCAGAAAATGCCTTCGGACAAACCGGAAACGGTGGTAGTGATATCGCCGGTCAGTTTCATTGCGATATAATCGCCCGGGAGCATTATTTTATCGATTTTGGCAAACAGTTCGGGTTCGTTTTCTTTTACCCAAGCCAGTTTGGCTGCTGTGAAATTGCCCGGAGAATTCAGTAAATGAGAAAGACATTTTTCTTCGCCAATGGTTTTGAATGCTTTTTCACCGTAAGGTACGGCACGGCTATCGCACCAGATGATCGACGGACGCAATACCTGTTGGTTTTTATCAACCAGCACCAAACCATGCATTTGATAAGAGATACCGATAGCTTTAATGTCGCTGCTGTTTACTCCCGATTCGGAAAGAATGTTTTTCAAAGCGGCTTTGAAGTTGTTCCACCAACTATCCGGATGTTGTTCTGCCCAGCCCGATTTCAGGGCGGTTATTTGCATTTCTACTTTCGGAGAGAAGTCAGAAGCGACACATTTTCCATTTTCTGCGTTTACCAATGATGCTTTTACAGATGAGCTGCCTACGTCGATACCTAATAAATACATTTTATAGCGATTATGTGGTTAATTATTTTAGTGATTAATAAATTCAGTTTCTGGTGGCGGTTTTACTTACCAATTATCGGTGAAATTTATTGTAGAGCACTTTGTCAAACCGATAATAACGGGCTGCCCGATGAGCGACATTTTGCTGCCTTTCATCCAAAGGAATGATATAATTGTGCGTAACAAATTTTTTATGGAAATTACGGATGTCCACCTTTTCACCAAAAAGAACCTCATACAAATTTCTCAATTCGGCTTCGGTAAATTTCTTTGGTAATAATTCGTACATTCCGGTTTGATCTTCTTCAATCTTTTTGCGGACATAGTTGAGTGCACCTTCCACAATCTCATTGTGATCGAAAGCCAACTGTCCTATTTCCGATAGATTACACCAATGAGCCTCATATCCGTCACCGAAGCCTCTCAGTTTTTGGTTGATCTTAATCAACGCAACGTATGCTACGGTAACGATTCGTCCGATTTTCATGTGAATGGCATTTTCCAGCCATATCACATCTCTGGAATGTTTCGTCCGGTCGGGTGAACCGAAACTCCGAAATTGTTGAAGATAAATGTTTTTTATTCCTGTCAGTTCAAACAGAACACGATATGCAGCATCGTCGAGATTCTCGCTTTCGTAAATCACGCTACCGGGGAGCTTCATGTCACTATAGCGGCCTTCAGCACTTTCGCCCGTGCGGGTAATCAACAAAATCTTCAGTTGCTCTCCATCGAATCCGAAAATGGCACAATCGACAGACACGTGAGGATAAAGGGATGTTTCTTGCATGGTAGAATAAAATTCCGGTCAAAAAATAATTTCTATGCAAATAAACATCATTTCTCCGTTAAAAACAATAGTTTGCGGTGTAAAAAACTGATATACAGATATTTGAAATTTGTATTAAACACAATAAAGGGCTTCTCGAAGAGTACTGTATTTCAGAAGCGTAGATGGTATTTGGCTATTGTAAAAAATACAATAAGATGGCGTGGTTAAATAATGTCAACAGAAAAGACAACGTGAAAATAATCATTGGAGTAGAGTCAGAATTTCTTCCGTTTTTTCGATAAAGATTGTGGCTCCTTTTTCTTCAAGTTCCGCTTTAGGCCTGAATCCCCAAAGAACGGCTGCAAGGTTTACTCCGGCATTAAGCGCCGTTTCAACATCCACTCCCGAATCCCCGATGTAGAGTGTCTCTTCTTTTTTGACATCCGCATGTTTTATAATTTCATCCACAATTGCCGGGTCTGGTTTGATGGGAAAATTCTCCCGTTGTCCCAGTATGGTAGAAAAATGTATTTGTGGAAAAAAATGGGCAATCAGATATTGTGTGGCAGGGTCGACTTTGTTGGATGCAACAGCCAGCAAGATATTTCTTTTTTGCAAAGTCTCCAATAGTTCGGTTATGCCGGGGTAGGGTTGGGTAAACTCGATGGCGTGGTTGGTATAATACGACAGAAAATCTCTCTTTACCCGGGCAATCGTATCGGTGTCTCTGTCCGACTCGGGCAGCACGCGCTCTACCAGCTTATTCATTCCATTGCCGACAAAAAAGTGGTAAGCTTCTACCGGGTAGGTCGGATAGTGATGTAGTGTTAGCGCGTAGTTGCAGCTGTGAGCCAGATCGGATATGGTATCTAAAAGCGTACCGTCTAAATCGAATATAACTAATTTAATCATTTCGTGTTATCTGAAGGTTTCTGATTGTATATTAATTGTTGCCGGCTGTCGATCGTTACCATCTTCTTATCGATTAAAAAACGTACGATTGTTGTCGCTTTCTCTTCAGGTATGTGGGTGAGGTTGATGAGCTCTTTGAATGTGATTGGCCCTTTTGTTAGTTGTGCTTTTACTATTTGCAGGGTGGCTTCAAAATCCTCTGCCGACAGAGCTCTCTTTTTGTTCACTAAACAGACGTCGCAAATGTTGCAGGAGTCTTCTTGTTTTTGCCCGAAATAGGCAAGCAGTTGCCGGCTGCGGCAAATTTTATCATCTTCAACATACTCCAGCATGGCATCTATCCGCTTTTGGTATCGCTCTTTGCGTGTTTCGTACACATCTTTGCTTAACACGATATAGCGAACGTCTTCGCGTGACCGTATAAAGCTGATAAAAGGCGTCTTTTTTGCAGGTATGTAACTAACTGTGTGTGATTTGTGTAAGTGGGTTAAAAGATTGTATACCTCTTCGCGTGTTGTATCGGCGCGTTGGGCAATCAAATCTTCGTTAATGTGTACGTGGTCGGCAAACAGACCGGTATATGAACGTAGTGTTACCTGCAAAATTTTATCCCAGTTCGCATTGGCAAATTTCAGAAGATAGAGTTCCTCTTTATTCACCGTAATCATTAGTCGCGACGGATTGTCGAGCGTGTCGGTCAGGACGATATACCCGGCCTGTTCCATGATTTTCAGTGCATGATAGCTCATGTTGAGGGGCAAATGGTATGCTTTGCAAAATGCTTGCAGGTCGAACGGAAATACAGATTCGAATCCCGATCCGACGGCTAACTGATAAAAATTTCCGAGCGAATTGTAGGTGTCTATCACGCGCTGTTTATCGGGAAATGTATCGGTGACCCGCTTTTTTAATTTAGAGCCGTCGCTTTTACTGTAAATAATGACGGCGTATGCCTTTTGTCCATCACGTCCGGCTCTTCCTGCCTCCTGAAAGTAGGCTTCCGGCGAATCGGGTAAGTCAAGGTGAATGACCAACCTGACATCGGGCTTGTCGATGCCCATGCCGAAAGCATTGGTACTGACAATGATCCGGCATTTGTCTGTTTTCCAGGCTGTTTGCCGCTCGTCTTTGATGTGTTGTGGCAGGCCGGCATGGAAAAAACTGGCCGGGAAATTGTTTTGCATCAGGAACTCGGCCACCTCTTTGGTCTTTTTCCGGTCACGCACGTAGACGATTGCGCTTCCTTTCACATTTTGAAGTATCTTCAGCAAATAAGGGAGTTTGTCATCGACCGCGCGTACCACGTAGGCTAAGTTTTTTCGGGCAAAGCTTTGTGTAAAACAATTCGGTTCGCTAAAATTCAGTTGTGCCTGAATGTCGTTGATAACTTCGGCGGTAGCTGTGGCCGTAAGCGCCAGTACAGGAACCTCCGGCAGATGTTGACGTACCTCGGCTATTTTTAGATACGACGGACGAAAATCGTATCCCCATTGCGAAATGCAGTGAGCTTCGTCGACGGCAATGAGGCAAACGTTGATGGAGGGTAGCCGTTTGAGAAAAAGTTCGGTGGATAGCCGTTCGGGCGAAACGTAGAGAAACTTTACATTGCCAAAAGCGCAATTGTCGAGCGTGGTCATAATTTCGTTGCGGCTCATGCCTGTGCAAATCATGGAAGCTTTAATGCCTCTCGACCGGAGATTGTCTACCTGATCGCGCATAAGGGCAATTAATGGGGTTATTACCAAACATGTACCCTCCATTGCCATGGTCGGAACCTGAAATGTGAGCGATTTACCCCCACCGGTAGGCATCAGTCCGAGAGTGTCTTTTCCCTGACTGATACTGTGAATAATATCGCTTTGCAAAGGGCGAAAATCGTCGTAACCCCAATATTCTTTTAATATTCGGTGGAATTTATCCATCTGTTATTTCAAGTTTGCTACAAAATTACAACTTTTATGCCGTTTTGTCGGTCGCATAGCTCCATTTAATATGTACCTTTGCAGTCGAATTTAATCATTATGCATATGCGTCGTGTTTTTCTTGCGCTATTGATTTTTTGTTCTGCTACTTCCTGGGCATTTAATCAAACGGTCGACTATGATCAGTGGTTGAATAAACTTCAGACGACTCAACAGATTCTTAACGATTTGGGGTATACCTTGAAGTTATCGCCTAAAAGTTGTGTCTGCAACTATGAGATGCATGGGCGTGACACAGTGTATCTTTACGTGTTTAGTGATTTTTACTGCTTTCCGCCGATGAAATTCATGAATAAAAAACAGGAGAATTTCTATTGGAAAACCGTGCGGGATGTAAAAAAGGTGTTGCCTTATGCGCGGCTTGTATCCCGGACGGTGTATACGGCCAATGAGCAATTGGCGCAGATTCATGACGAAACCGAACGAAAAGCCTTTTTGAAGAAAACCGAGAAGGAACTTTTCAAACGTTATGAAAAAGAGATGCGGGCAATGTCGATCAATCAGGGGAAGTTACTCGTTCGCTTGGTCGACAGGGAATGTCATCAAACCACCTATTCCATTATTAAAACCTATAAAGGCGCATTCAAAGCCTGGATGTGGCAAACGGTAGCCCGCCTTTTCGGATCGGACCTGAAGGCCGAATACGATGTGCAGAATAAAGATAAAATAATTGAACGTGTCATTACGTTAGTGGAAGCAGGACAACTTTGATTCCTGTTTCATAGCAAAAAATGAATTCAGATCTCCATCGACCATCTATTGTAATCGATAATAAAATTCCTTTTATACAGGGAGTGTTGGAACCTTACGCCGAGGTCTCTTATTGCGAAGGGACAGCGATCAATCGCGGGGTGGTTGCCAATGCCGATGCCCTGATTGTTCGCACGCGTACCCGTTGCGACGAAGCTCTCCTGAAAAATTCTCCGGTTAAATTTATAGCGACGGCTACTATCGGTACCGATCATATCGATACGGCCTATTGCGATGCCAACGGTATCTTCTGGACAAATGCCGCCGGTTGCAATTCAGGCTCGGTATATCAATATATCGCTTCGGTGCTGGCCTGGTTGTGTCGGGAGCGAAACTGTAATCCGGAGGCTTCGACTCTTGGTGTGGTCGGATGCGGACATGTGGGAAGTAAAATTGTGCGACTGGGACATTTGCTCGGGATGAGAGTGCTCGTTTGTGATCCGCCGTTGCAACGAACCAAGGGAGGCGATTTTGTATCATTGGACTATGTGTTGCAAAATGCCGATATTGTGACACTTCATACACCATTGATCCGGCAGGGCGATGATCGGACATTTCATCTGATCGATGCCGGAAAACTGAAAATGGTGAAGCCGACCACCTGGTTGATAAACTCTTCGCGGGGTGAAGTGGTTGATGGAGATGCACTGCAAATGGCCTTGCAAAATAAGCTTCTGCAAGGTGCAATGCTGGATGTGTGGGAACATGAACCCGATATCTCAACCGGGTTACTCGGTAAGGTGACGTTGGCTACCCCACATATTGCCGGTTATTCGGCCGACGGGAAAGCAACGGCAACGGCAATGAGCGTGCAGGCGCTGAGTCGCTTCTTTAATTTACCACTTGCCGGTTGGCAGCCGGATATAATACCGTTTCCACAACATCCGACGGATTTGGTTGTGGATGCAGCCGGTAAATCGATTGCCGAACTCTTTACCGAGGTGGTGTGGTATACGTACGCGATAGTCGACGATGATCGTCGTTTGCGCCTGAATGTGGCTGGCTTTGAGAAGCAACGAGGTGCTTATCCGGTTCGACGCGAGTTTCAGGCTTACACGATTCATCTGTGCCATGGAAATAGCCATCAGTCTGATTTTTTGAAGGGTCTGGGATTTAATCTCATTTTATGTTGATTTTTTCTTGTAGATGGTGTTATAGCCGCCATTTTGTGGACGCTTTTTTGTATTTTTGTGTGGTTATAGAAATGACATGAACCGAACGTTTGCAATAAAATCGTATTTCCGTTATTTGATAAAAGCCGGCCACAGAAAAGGCTTTGGCATCCACTCCCCATTTGTCTTTTCTCTTCTCAATTCTGTTTTTTACGAAAAATCACAATACTATTGTTACGAGCGGATTGAAGGCTTGCGTGACGAGCTTAAATCGGCTAAAGAGAAGATTCGGATTACCGATCGGGGAACAGGAAATTATAAAGAGCGGACGATTGCTGATATTGTCGGACGATCGGCAAAGCGTTCGAAGTATGCACAACTGTTATTTCGTTTGGCGAATAGCAACCGCTCGAAAACTATTTTGGAACTGGGTACTTGTGTCGGATTGACCACTCTTTACCTATCGCAGGTGAACCGGCAGGGTAAGGTAATTACCCTCGATGCCGACGAGGCTGTTTGTAATGTTGCCCGTGAAAATTTCCGGCAGTTTTATGCCGATAATATTGAATTGCATTGTGGCGAGATAGACGAAATTCTTCCGGCTGTGTTGAAAATGTATCCAACCCTTGATTTCGTTTTCTTCGATGCAAACCATACAAAAGCGGCAACACTGAGCTATTTTGATCTTTGTCTTCCAAAGGCACATAAGGAGACTATATTTGTGTTCGATGATATTTATCGCAGTGCAGAGATGTACGACGCCTGGATGCAAATCAGCCGCAATCCGAAGATTCGTCTCTCTATTGATGTTTTTGAAATGGGCATAGCCTTTTTCAATACTGATTTGTTGAAGCAGGAATATCTGGTTGCTTTTTGAAAAATATTGACAAAAGAACGTCAAAATTTGCTTGAGGGTAATTTTTTAAGAGTATGATTTATGAAAATATATACAAAAACAGGAGATAAAGGTCAGACAAGCCTTATCGGAGGAACCCGGGTTTCAAAGGCCGATCCCCGCCTTGATGCTTATGGCACGGTGGATGAATTGAATGCTGCGATAGGGTTTTTAATTGCCGGTATCCATGACGATACGATCGCGAATTTTCTGTTGGAAATTCAGAGTCGTCTTTTTGATTTGGGCGCTGTTTTGGCAACCGATCAGACAAAAGTGGAGGCAAAACCTACCGGTAGTATTTTTGAAAATTGTATTCAGCGTATTGAAAAAGAAATAGATAGCATGGTCGCTGAACTGCCGCCGCTAAACCGTTTTATTTTACCGGGAGGTAATGAAGCTGCAGCACGTTGTCATCTCTGCCGTACGATAGCACGGCGAGCCGAGCGCCGGATGTGGGAGTCGAATGCTTTGTATCCGATTACAGACGACTGCTTCGTTTTTGTCAATCGCTTGTCCGATTTTTTCTTTGTGTTGGCACGTAAATTTGTCAATACATCGGGGGATCAGGAAATTTTTTGGGAATCCCATTGTGGGTATTAGATTTTTTGTATTTTTGCACTCAATTAAGAATTTGATAAAATTGCTAAGAAATAAAATGTTAAGCGATTGTGAAATGATAATTCAGAGCCTGATTTAGGTTTTTTGGTAACCAACTAAAATAAGTAGCTAGCATGTATTGGACATTAGAATTAGCATCCAAATTAGAAGATGCACCCTGGCCAGCAACTAAAGACGAGTTGATAGATTATGCCATGCGTTCAGGTGCTCCTCTCGAAGTCATTGAAAATCTTCAGGAGATGGAAGATGAAGGCGAAATTTATGAGAGCATCGAAGATATTTGGCCGGATTATCCGAGCAAAGAGGATTTCTTCTTTAACGAAGAAGAGTATTGACATTCTTTGTATTATCTTATGTGTTGTCTTTAGGCGATTTTTAATCGCATTTTGACCGATATTCCATTTCTCAGATAAAATAGGATTGGAGTGTCTGTGTTTTTCTGTCTTATATAATTATAAGCGATAAAGATTCCTTTTTATGCAATAAAATATAAAATATTATCGTTATCATGCTATCTGACGAAACGATTGTACAGATGATAGAAGCATTGCTTGATATCGATATAAAATTTTCATAGTGAAAAAGTTCTGCTTTGTTGTATTGTATGGCGTTTTATCATTGAGTATGATGCATGCTCAATTTGTTTCGCAGTACAGCCAGTATATGTTTGCAAAGGGATCGTTTAACCCGGCAGCAATAGCAGAAGGCGATATGATGCATTTGTGTGGTATTCACCGGCAACAATGGATAGGAATGCCTGGCGCTCCGGTCGATACCTACTTTAGTCTTTCGATGCCATTTACTGTTAACAAAAAGAGTTTTGGAGCAGGATTGGCATTTGATAACGAGAAAATGGGCTTGTTTACCAAGCAATTTGTGATGTTGCAGGGAGCCTATAAATGGAAACTCGGCGAAGGAATTCTTAGTCTGGGGGCAAATTTAGGGGCAATCAGTATCGGTTTCAGGGGCGATAGTGCTTACATTCCTTCGGGAAATGATTACCATGTTCCGGTCGGATCGGACAATCAGATTCCCACCTCGCAGGTGAGCGGAATGGCGTTTGATGTTAGCTTGGGAGCCTATTATTCCACAACAAAATGGTTTGCCGGTCTGTCGGTTTTGGATGCGAATCAGCCTACAATTCACTGGTCGGATACGCAGGATACGTATGTGGGTAGCATGTGGTACCTGACGGGCGGATGTAACATTCCTTTATCCAATACGAATATCACATTTAAGCCATCGGTGTTGCTTAAAACCAATTTTATCAATTATCAGGCAGATGCTGATTTTTTGTTTGATTTCAAAGATAAATTTTGGGGTGGGTTCGCTTATCGTCTGAACGACGCGTTTGTTTTTATGGGCGGTGTGCATCTGGCAAATGGCCTGACCCTCGGATATGCGTTCGATTTGCCGGTTACCAATTTGATAACGGCAACATATGGTTCTCACGAGTTGTTTCTGACATATGATTTTAATATCTCTCTAGAAAAGAAAAAAAATAGATACAAGAGTGTACGAATTTTATAAGGATAAAGATTCTGATATGAGAAAGTTACTTTTTATATTTCCATTGCTTGGTATGTTGGTTGGATGCCATTCTAAGCCTGCAGGAGAATTAGTGGGGCAATCAATTTCCAGCGTAAATGAAACCTCACCCTACGGTATGGTCTGGGTCAGAGGAGGCGCATTTATGATGGGAGCAAACGATCAGGATGCTACATGGGCATATAAAGGCGAAAACAAAATGGTCTCTGTTGACGGCTTTTGGATGGATCAGACGGAAGTCACCAATTCTGAATATCGACAGTTTGTCGTTTGGGTCAGAGACTCTATTGCCCGTCAGTTGTTGGCAAATGTTTCTCCTGAAAAATGGCGTCAAAAAAAGGATACCGCCAGACTTAACTGGAACCGTCCCATCCCATGGAAAAAAGCATGGGAAAAAGTTGCAGGAGAAGAGGACGCTCACTCCGACTCGGTATGGAATAGCCTGAAAAATTATAACAATAAATTTGAGGGCCTTAATTATTTCTATCGTTGGTATGATTTGGAACAAGCAGCCAGAGATTACAACAAGTTTGATAGATCTCACGGACGATATCCCAAAACTTCGTTTGCAATGGTGGATGAATCTTATATCGAAAACGGAGCCATTAAGATGCGAACCAAACGAATTTCTCCGGTTCGTAGTTCGGATGATTTCTATATGACCAAAATTATTAATGTTTATCCCGATAAATTGGCGTTTTGCACCGATTTTACCTATTCGTACAACGATCCTACGGTAAAATATTTTACACTTAAAGCTTACGATCAATACCCTGTGGTAGGAGTTACCTGGGAACAGGCAAAAGCTTTTTGTGCATGGAGAACGAATATCTATAGCCGTACACATCTTTTTCAGGGTCAGGATTATCGCTTACCTACGGAAGCCGAATGGGAATGGGCTGCCCGTGGCGGAAAACAGCAAAGTATGTATCCATGGGGTGGGCCCTATGTGCGTAATGGCAAAGGATGCTATCTGGCTAACTTCAAACCGATGCGAGGTAATTACCGTGCCGACGGAGAAGTACGCACTGCCAAAGTGGCTACCTATCCTCCTAATGGATTCGGACTGTACGATATGGCTGGAAACGTTGCTGAATGGACTGAATCGGCATATATGTCACTCAATGCCAATGGCACCCATGATTTGAATCCGAGTTTTACTTACAATGCTAAAGAGAAAGATTCGGATGTTTTGAAACGCAAAATCATAAAAGGAGGGTCGTGGAAGGATGTAGCAGTTTATTTGCAATGCGGAGCACGTTCTTTTGAATATCAGACCGAATCGCGTTCTTATATTGGCTTCAGATGTGTTAAGTCGACCAATATGAAGAAGAAAGTGTCAATGAAAAATTTCTAGAATTTTGAGATATGGGATTAATTAGTTTTATGCAGACCGATGCTGGTAAAAATTTTGCCAGCAAGTGTTATGGGTTCGGTGCTTCATTGGTTATTATTGGGGCTCTATTTAAGATTCAGCACTACCCGGGAGCCGGATGGTTGTTGAGTATCGGTATGGGAACAGAGGCTTTTCTGTTTGCAATGAGCGGATTGGAAAAACCTCACAAAGATTATGAATGGGAGAAGGTATTTCCTCATTTTGTCGAAGATAATATTCCGCCTATTACCTCTGGTGGCGGTGGAGCTGCAACGACCCAAACTACTGCCGTTGGAGAGGTTTTATTGGGAGAGGAACAGGTTAAACGGTTGAATGAAAGTATCAAAAATCTCAGCGATACGGCGACACAGTTGACCTCTATCTCTAAAGCTTCAGGTGTAACTGATATTTATGTTCAAAATATTCAGGCAGCTTCCGATGCTGCAGGTGTTTTTGCTAAATCACAATCGGAGTTGGCTTCTTCTGCAAATACTATTGTAAAATCCTACAAACAAGCCGAGGATGAGATCGGAATGGTTGCCGAACAGAGCAAGCTGTATGCAACTCATGTCAACACGATCAATAAAAACCTATCGTCATTAAATGCAGTTTACGAATTGCAGTTGAAAGGTGTTCAGGCTGGTAATGATGAGCTCTCGGCTCAGATTGAACATCAAAAGGCCTTATCGACGAATGTAGAACAATTGAACGCCAGTCTGGGAGCTTCTCTGAAAGATTCGGAAGAGTATAAGATTCAGGTGGCCAAATTGGCCCGTCAGGTTTCCGATTTGAATAATGTATACGGGAACATGCTTAATGCGCTAAATACAAAAGCTTAATCGGAGATATATAAACCATGAGTGGAGCAAAGAATTGTCCGGAAACACCGCGGCAGAAGATGATTGGGATGATGTATCTCTTCCTGACAGCTATGCTTGCATTGAATGTTTCGACAGAGGTATTGAATGGTTTTGTGTTGGTTAACAACAGCTTGTTACAAAGCATTACCAGTACGAATACCAGAAATGAGAATATTTACAAACGTTTTCGGGATCTAAAACAAGATAATCCGGGCAAGATAGGCGAATGGTTGAATAAGGCTCTGGTTGTCAAACAAAAATCGGACGAAATTTTCAATTATGTGGAAAATTTCAAATATCAGCTGGTTCGGCTGGCCGATGGTAAGGATGCGGTTACCAATGAAATCAAGAATAAAGATAATCTGGATGTTTCCGGTCAATATGCGCTTGTACAGGGCAATGGAAAAGTTCTGAAACGAAAAATCGCGGAGTATAAGACTTTTTTGGAAAGCTTTGTTAACGGCGATCCGGTAAAAATTTCCATGTTTGAAAGAAACTTTGCGACCAAAGGAGGAAAAGATGGAAAGGACTGGCAGGAAACGGTGTTTGAAATGATGCCGGTTGCTGCGGCAACTACTATCCTGACAAAATATCAGACCGATATCCGGGCTGCCGAAGGTGAAGTGGTGCAATATTTAATGGCCCAGACAGATGCCGGTGATTTTCGCGTAAATAAGCTGCAGGCCTATGTGATACCGGTCTCTACCTATGTGATGCAGGGTGATAAATATAGCGCAACTATTGTGTTGTCGGCAATCGATTCCACCAAAACGCCCCAGATTGTGGCAAACGGACGCACCTTGGGCAAAGATGGTAAATTTGAAATGATTTGTAATCAGGTGGGAACCTTTAAGTATGGTGGCTCCATTATGCTGAATTCGGGTGGTATCAACAAAAAATATGACTTTGCAAGTGAATATACTGTAGGTGCTAAAAGCGCTTCGGTAACTAACAGCGCATTGAATGTTGTCTATGCCGGTATTCCTAACCAGATGGCAGTCTCTGTTCCCGGTGTACCTGCTGCCAATGTTATGCTGACCTGTTCTGAAGCTTCGGTAAGACGAATGCCCAATGGTTTGTGGGAATGTGTGCCTTCCCGTTCTTTAGCCGGAAGACAGTTGCGATTTTCGATACAGGCCAAGAGTGGCAATTCAAAAACTTTTGTGCAAATGGGTGGTGGCGTCTTTGTTGTGAGAAGGCTTCCCGATCCTATTCCGATGCTAAGTATTGATGGTGTGGCCAAAAAATCGGCTCAGGTCTCTCCCGGTAAATTGGGAAGTGCAACGTTGGTTGCCGATTACGAAAACGAATTGATTTCAGCGAAATTTACCATCACGGGTTTTGCTCTTGATTATCCAAATGGCGAAGTGATAGGAACCAGTGGATCCAGTTTGTCGGGGCAACAGAAGGCCCGTTTGGCAAAAGAAAAATTCGGATCAAGAATTATTATACGGGATATAAAAGCAATGGGTCCGGATGGTCCGCACAATGACTTGCCTCCTATCTTTATAAAATTAAATTAAACCAATAAATATGCAACGATTGAGATTTATTTGCGTGATCTGTTTCTCTTCTTTACTGCTTGTTTTACATGCACAAGGGAATGAAAAGAAATTTTTTGATGAGTCTCCCTCTCCTAACGATTCTGTTGCATTGTCAGAACAACAGTCAGTGGCTGTGGTGTCCGATTCTGTAAAACGAGAAATAGTAAAGATGCGTAATGCAGTGCAGTCTAAGATACGGTACGATGATGTGACATGGTCGAAGACGGTATACCGCATTATTGACTTGAGAGAAAAGCAAAATTTGCCTCTGTATTTTCCGCTGACTCCGATGGAAGGCCGGAAAAACCTGATGACGATTATGTTGCAAGGTATTGTCGACAAAAACCTCTCGGTTTACAAACGGGGTATCGATAACAGTCAGTTCCGCCCGAATTTTGCTAAGACCAATATCGAACTGGCAGATACAGCCCTGATCCGGATATTCAAACACGATAGTATCAGCGAATCGGTATTGAAAACGGTAGATGGTAAATTGGCAATAAACGACTATACGCTGGAGGCTTTTATGAAATACCAACAGCGGTTCTTAGTGAAGGAAATCTGGTTTTTCGATAAACATCGTTCGGTACAGGATTATCAGATAGAAGCCATAGCGCCGCTTTTAAGCGGAATGCCGAATTCTGAATTCATCCGTCATATTGCTTGCTGGTTTAAGTTTAATGAACTTCGTCCGTTGCTGACAGAGGAAAAAATATTGTGGGGCGATAATCAGTCGTCGGATATGACATTCGACCTTTTCTTTAGTCAACGATTTTATTCGGGCAATATACTCGGTGTCGACGACATGTATCATCGTACGTTACTGGATTATTTGACCAATGCCGACGACATTAAAAAAGAACAAGATGCGATTCAGCGTTCGATTGTTAACTTTGAAAATGATTTGTGGGAATATTGATTTGCAACTATTTCTACTGTAAATAATTCCGATAGTTCGTTTGTGTATTAAATACAGGCGAACTATTGCTGTATTAAAACTTTACCGCTTTTTTACTCTGTATCGTCCGTTCAACATTCCAAATACCGTTTCTTCTGTGTCAAAAACTTCTTTATTCATTGCGATACTTTTATGTTCGGTTGTGTCGTTATCTGCACAATCCACATTCTCACGTCAATTGTCCGGAGGAAAGTCACAAAAGACTCAGTCTGAGTCTGAAAAGTCGAACTATGTATCCCCTCATGTTACGGCAAAAACGATAGACGAGCGGTTCGGAATGGCCGATTCAATAACGGTCGATACAATTCCCGGCAATTTTCCCGATAAGAATATACTCGATGCGTATAGCATAGCCAATGCCTACAATGGCAATATGGGGTCGCCGGTGCAGTCGAAAATTTTCTTCGATCGCACGCAGAAAACCAACTTCTTGTTTTCTACTCCGTACGATCCGTATGTGTATGCCATATCCGATTTACCCTTTTATAATACAAAAACGCCCTATTCCAATATAACTTACTTGTCGAGTTATCCGGGAGAGCAGGCTGAGGATCGTACGAAGATTGTGCTCTCGATCAATGCCAATAAACGGACAAACATTACGGGAATGTTCGATTATCTTTACGATAGGGGTCGTTACATGAATCAGGCGAATAAAGGGTTGATAGCTTCGTTGTACGGTAGCTACGCAGGCAGACATTATTCTGCCAATGGAGCGATACTGTTCCAAAATTTCAAGAATTACGAAAATGGCGGTTTATCGAATACCGATTATGTGACCAACCCGTCGGCATATAGCCAATATACCTCCATTACAATGCCTGTGAATCTGACAGGCGCGCAGGCAGGTTATCAAAGTAAGAGCCTGTTTTTTAACCATAAATATTCTATCGGTTTCGATAAAACCATTCAGGTAAAAAAAGACTCTGTTCGTGAAGAGTTCATTCCGGTGACCTCATTCATCCATACGCTGAAAGTGCAAAGTGATTCCAAACGCTATCGTGAAATGCCTGTGGATACGGTTTTCTATGCCAATACTAATTTCAAGAAACAGGTTCATTCGGATACGATTGCATACTTATCGATACGGAACACGTTTGCGGTTCAGATGGATGAAAAGTTCAACCGGTTACTGCAATTCGGTTTGACGGCTTTTATTGAGAATGAGGTCAACCGGTATATGAACATGGATAAGGATGACAAGTTGACCTATAAATGGGAGCAAAATACCCGTGTCGGAGGTGTTCTGTCGAAGAATGAAGGGCAGGTCTTTCGTTACAATTTTCAGGGGAATATCGTGATTGTGGGTCCGAAAATAGGCGATTTTGAACTGAGCGGACGCGTGGGCGGTTATTTTACGCTATGGAAAGATTCGGTTGCATTGAAAGCCATGGCGCGGATACGAAGCACATCGCCCTCTTATTTTTGGGAACATTTCTACTCCAATCACTTCAACTGGGAGAATGACTTTGATAAAGAATTCCAGACATACCTCGGTGGAAGTATAGAATTGCCGAAGCGCCATTTGAAACTGGGACTTCAAATAGCCAATAATTCCAAATATCTTTATTTCAACACAAAAGCGATGCCGACCCAGGCGAATGGTAGCGTACAGGTGGTCGCGCTGGATGCTAATCTGGATATTCACTTTAATCGTCATTTCGCTCTTGAAAACAAGGGGGTGTATCAGGTGAGCAGCGATCAGACCATCATCCCGTTGCCCACTTTATCTCTCTACAACAATTTGTATTATCAGACCCGTTTGTTTAGCGTCCTGAAACTGCAATTGGGCGTTTCGTCTCATTTTCATACCTCCTACTATGCTCCGGCTTACATGCCGGCCACGGGGCAGTTTTACATTCAGCGGACAACGAAGATCGGGAATTATCCATTGGCCAGTGCCTATGCCAATTTCCATCTGAAACAGACACGTTTCTTTATCGAATATTACCACATGAACCAGAGCTGGATGTCTACATCGGATTACTTCTCCATGCCTAACTATCCGTTGAATCCGACGACGATGAAAGTGGGAATTTCGGTTAATTTCTACAATTGATGACTACATCGGATCGACATCGTAGTTGATCTGAAGTGACTTGAACCGGCTGTCGGCCAGTACTTGTGCTGCAATATTCCGGATAATCTCTTTTACCGCATCGGGCGATGCGGTATTTTCTATCTTTAGCAGAATGTGCTTGATGTACCAGTTCTGAATTCGACCTACCGGCGGATTATTCGGCCCCAATACCCGCGATCCGAGCAATTTTTTCAGTTCATCGGCAAGTAAAGTTGCCGCGTGGTTGTTGACTCCGGCATCCTTGTGACGAATGATGATATTGATGAGCCGGAAGTAGGGTGGATACCGGAAGTCGTGTCGTTCGCGCATTTGGGTGGCAAACATACCTTTGTAGTCGTTGGCAATCACCTGCCTGATTATCGGATGATCCGTCTCCGGCGTTTGGAGGACGACCAATCCCTGCTTGTTTTTGCGTCCCGCGCGACCGCTTACCTGTGCCATCAGCTGGTATGCCCGTTCGTGCGCCCTGAAATCGGGATAGAAAAGCAGATTGCCGGCATTCAGAATCCCCACCAGACTGACGTCGTCGAAATCGAGCCCTTTGGTCACCATCTGCGTGCCGATCAAAATATCGATAGCGTGATTCTCAAAATCGCGAATAATCTTTTCAAACCCCTTTTTTGTCCGCACGGTGTCGAGGTCGAGGCGTGCCGCTCTGGCTTCCGGAAAAAGCGCTTTTATCTCTTCCTCAATTTGCTCGGTGCCGAATCCTTTGGTTTGTAGCGAGGGTGTGTGGCAATCCGGACAATTGGCGGGCACCTTGGTCGTGTAACCACAGTAATGACAGGTGAGCATGTCGAAATGCTTGTGGTAGGTCAGGCTGACATCGCAATGCGGACAACGGGGAACGTAAGCGCACTGCTTGCATTCGATGTAAGGGGCATATCCCCGCCGGTTCTGGAAAAGGATTACCTGCTCTTTGCCGGATAAAGCCTGCGTGATTTTCTCGACTAATTCATCGGTAAAATGGCCGGTGATTCGTTTTTTGCGGTATGCCTCTTTCAGATCGACGGTCTGTACTTCGGGCAACTCTATCTCTTCGTGCCGCTGCGTGAGTTCTACCAATCCATATTTCCCCGAAAGGGCATTCTGGTAGCTCTCGATAGCTGGCGTGGCACTACCCAGTACGGTTTTGGCTCCGTGCATGTTGGCCAGCACAATGGCCGCGTTGCGGGCGTGATACCGGGGTGCCGGGTCGTATTGTTTGTAGCTGCTTTCGTGCTCTTCGTCAACAATGACTAAGCCGAGATCGCGAAACGGGAGAAAAACCGAAGAGCGAACGCCGAGAATCACCTCAAAGCCTTTGTCGTGCAAAAGATTATTCCAGATCTCTACCCGTTCGTTGTCGGAAAACTTGGAGTGATAAACGCCCAGTTTGTTGCCGAATACCCGTTCCAGCCGTTGGGTGAGTTGTGTGGTCAGCGCAATTTCGGGCACCAGATAGAGAACCTGTCGACCCAGCTTCAATGTTTCGGCGATGAGATGGGTATAAATCTCCGTTTTGCCGCTCGAAGTTACTCCGTGGAGCAAGACTACGTTTTTCTCTTTCAGTTGCGAAAGAAGCGACCGGTATGCCGTTTGCTGAAAGCTGTTGAGCGTGGCAAGTGGTTGTAGCGCTGTTTGCGTGGAATCCAACCGGCTGATCTCTTTCGTGTAGGTGTGTAAAATCTTTTTCTCGACCAACGCGTCGAACACGGCCGCGGAGCTTCCACTCTGTTCAAGAAGCTCCTTTTTGGAGACTTCCCGTGGCCCGGATTTCATCAGATGGTGCGACTGTTCGAGGTAGACCATTAACAGACTCAACTGTTTCTTCGAGCGGTGCAGCGAATCGAAAATAGCTTGTAAGTGCTCATCGTTGGTTATTCCATCGGCAAGGCGGACACAGGTGAGTCGTTTGGGTTTGTAGGCCGCACGCAACTCTTCGGAGAGCGAAACGGTACCCCGATCCATCAGGTTCTTGACGGTTGGCAGGATGGTTTTGAAGCCGGTGATGCGGGTCAGCTCTTTGATGGAGTGGGGCTTGTTGTCGCTCAGCGCATTGTAAACGCGTAGCTCTTTTTCCGAGAAAGGGGCGTCGGCTTCGAAGTCGGCGTTGAGCGTGATGGTGGTTTCGCTTTCGAGTTTCAGTCCGGCCGGAACGGCTGCCGTGTAGACATCCCCGATGAAAGCCATGTAATAGTTGGCAATCCATTCCCAGAAGGGTAACTGCGGACGGCGGAGAACCGGTGAGTTGTCGAGCAGCGCGATGATCTCTTTTACCGACGAAACCTGCGGCGCCACGGCATGTACGTAGCGAACGATGCCGGTGTATATTTTCTTGCTTCCGAACGGAACGACAACCCGCATACCGAGCTTGACCGAATCGGATAGCTCCTCCGGTATTTTGTAGGTGTAGCTGTTGGCTAAGGGCAGCGGAAGAATGATGTCGGCAAAACGTTCGGACATAATTTGATTTACAATTTTATCATTGAAGTCATCTTGACTTTTATTTTTTGACCTCCCAACCCTCCAAAGGAGGGCTGTAACATTGTAAAATGAATAAAGTCTCCTCATTTTGCGACCGAATTCCTCCCCTTGGGGGAGGTTAGGTGGGGTCTGTAAGCAAAAAATGAAGAGAAAATGTTTTGCCAAAGAAAAGTCAAAACAACTTCTTTATTCTTTATTCTTTACTCTTTGTTCTGTTTTTATACGAAAATAGCTTCCGGTTCTAAGGTGATGCCAAAATGTGTTTCGACGGATTGTTGAATCTCTTTCGCGAGTGCTTTGACCTCTTCGCCGGTGCAATCGCCCAGATTGTAGAGTACTAATGCCTGCTTGGGGTAAACGCCCACGTTACCGAACTGTCGCCCTTTCCAACCGCATTGTTCAATGAGCCAGCCGGCCGCAACTTTGTATTCGCCTTTATGCGGATAGGCAACTAATGCCGGATGTTTCTCTTTCAATGCTTCAAATTGCGCAACAGGAATGACCGGATTTTTGAAAAAGCTGCCGGCACTGCCGATTTTGTCGGGGTTCGGGAGCTTCTCTTCGCGGATATTGGCAACGATGCGACTGACATCGGCCAGCGTCGGATTGGTAATGCCTGCTTTTTCGATCTCTGCGCGGATAGCGCCGTATTCAAGATTCAGTTTCGGTTGTTTGGTCAGCCGGAAGGTGACGGATGCCACGATGTATTTATTCTTCAGTTCGTGTTTGAAAATGCTGCTCCGGTAATCGAACTGACATTCGCTGTTGGAGAAGATGCGTTGTTTGCCGGTCAGTATTTCGTAGGCCTCCACCGATTCGATGATGTCTTTGGCCTCTATGCCATAGGCGCCAACGTTTTGCACCGGGCTGGCACCCACGGTTCCCGGAATGGCGGTCAGGTTTTCGGCTCCGTAGAAATTGTGAGCCACGCAGAAACCGACAAAATCGCTCCACACTTCACCCGCAGCAGCCTTCACCAAAACCGAATCGGCAGTCTCTTCTTCGACGGTGATTCCCTTCAATGAAATCTTCACTACAACGCCGGCAAACAGTTTGTTAAAAACCACGTTGCTGCCACCGCCCAGAATGAAAAAGGGGAAAGCATTCAGCAGTCCGCTTTGCATCAGAATCTGAAGGTCGATGGGAGCTGAAATATCGGTAAAATACTGGCTGGTAGCCTCTATGCCAAAAGTGTTGTGGGGCCTGAGGGAAACGTTTTCCTGAAGAGTCATTGTCGGTTTATTTTGAATTCAAAATTACAACAAATCGTTCACATTTCCCGAATCAGTCAAAATCAATGAAGAATCTGTTGTATTTTTGTATGGAATTTGGATAGTAGAGACACAAGGCCTTGTGTCTCTACAGGAATCCTGAAATTTAATTGCATATATGGCAGCATTTGAGATTTTTGGCGGCAATCGTCTTTCGGGCGAAATTGTTCCGCAGGGTGCAAAAAACGAAGCATTGCAGGTGATTTGCGCTGTGTTATTGACTCCAGAAAAGGTGACGATCAGTAATATTCCTGATATCCGGGATGTGAACAAACTGATCGATTTGGTTCGTATGTTGGGCGTGAAGGTGGAAAAGGTTTCGGATGGAACCTATACTTTTCAGGCCGATGCTGTCAATTTGGATACGTTGTATAGTCCCGAATATGGCAAAAAGGCTACCGAGCTGCGTGGCTCCATTATGCTGGTGGGACCGTTGCTGACCCGTTTCGGTTATGCGGTGGTGCCGCAACCCGGAGGCGATAAAATCGGTCGCCGTCGCCTCGATACGCACTATGTCGGTTTTCAAAAGCTGGGAGCCGAAGTGGGTTTCGACGATGATTTGTCGCATGTGAAAGTCACCACCAAAGGGTTGAAGGGTGTTTACATGTTGCTCGACGAGGCTTCGGTGACAGGAACAGCCAACGTGGTGATGGCTGCCGTGATGGCAAAAGGGAACACCACCATTTATAATGCGGCCTGCGAACCCTATCTTTTTCAACTCTGCACCATGCTCAACGCGATGGGCGCAAAGATCTCCGGCGTGGGGTCAAACCTGTTGGTGATTGAAGGCGTAGAATCAATGGGCGGCTGCAACCACCGGATTCTGCCCGATATGATCGAAGTGGGTAGTTTTATCGGCCTGGCCGCGATTACCCGTTCTGAGCTGACCATCAAAAATGTGGCGCGCGAACACCTGGGCATTACTCCCGAGATTTTTCATCGGCTGGGTATCGGGTTCGAATTCCGCAACGACGATATTTACATTCCGCAACAGGATAATTATGAGGTGCAGCGCTTTTTCGACGGCTCCATCATGACCATTGCCGATGCTCCCTGGCCGGGCTTTACCCCCGACCTTATCAGCGTGGCGCTGGTGGTGGCGACACAGGCCAAAGGCAGCGTGCTCATTCACCAGAAGATGTTCGAGAGCCGCCTCTTTTTTGTCGATAAGCTGATAGAGATGGGTGCGCAGATTATTCTTTGCGATCCGCACCGCGCGGTAGTAATCGGGATGAACCACGAGCAGGCCTTGCGCGGCACCCGCATGACTTCGCCCGATATTCGTGCCGGGGTTTCGTTGCTTATTGCCGCTCTCTCGGCCGGGGGACGCAGTGTGATTGACAATATCGAACAGATCGACCGCGGATACCAGAATATCGACGGGCGGTTGAGAGCGCTGGGAGCGGATATACGGCGATTGTAAACGCTACACCATTAATAGAAAGAGATGAAAGCGATTGTTGTAAAACGATCGCTTTTTTTATGGATGCTCATTCGTAGCTCCGGTTACATATTTATTTGTTGAAGTCGTCTTGACTTTTTATTTTTTGACCTCCCATTAACTTCCTTCGGTCGTTGACCGTTGGTTCCTCCAAAGGAGGGCTGTAACATTGTGATACAAACAAAATCTTCTAAATTTTGCGACCAAATTCCTCCCCTTGGGGGAGGTTAGGTGGGGTCAGTAAACAGAAACATAATGAAAAATACTTTATTAACAAAGCACAATAGTATTTTCAGAGTGTTTTATTTTTCGTTGATGTAAATGTTTATGTTTTGAAATATAATCAATATATTTGCCCTGTACTAACCAAAATTAAGAAACTGTTAAAAAGTTGCCGGTTAGAGAGATATACCGGTAATGTAAGAGGGGCCTCGGACCAGCCCTGTAATTATTGTTTAATTTCTTAATTTTATTTTTATGGCTCAAAACCTTATTTCAGCCGTGTTATCGGACAGCGATGCAGCTGCCGTGCAACAGAGTTTGACCGATGCAAGAGCTAAACTTAGCTTCTTGCTTAGTTTGCAATCCGACGATGTCGTATCGCTTATCAAGGTGGGAAACACTTTCCTTCCCTTTATCGATAAGGCGTACCAAACCGTCAAAGATCATCCCGAAATCCTTTCGGGAGTGTTCGACAAAGAGGAGTTTATTAAAGACTATGAATTGGTGGGTAAGATTCGTCCTATTTTGAATCAGATCAACCAGCTGGCCGAAGGTTTGCAGAAAACCTATTATGCCGTTGTCAGCGATGCAATGGTGGCTTCGCTCGAAGTGTATGCTGCCGTGAAGCAAAACAAAGACAAGGTCTCCGGTCTCAATGTGGTTGCCGACGAGATGGCCGTCTTCTTCAAAAAGAGTAAGGCTAAACCCGAATCGACCGCGAAGTAAACGTACCGTTCGGTAAGCCGGACACTCCCGGGGGTGGTTCGCTACCCCGGGAGATACTTTTTTAGCCTCCGTTCCCTGATTTTTTACCTCAAAAGCCTGTCTTTTTATCTCCGGATCGTGATGTTGTCGCTCGGAAAGGTAAAAATCACGCAAAAGAGCGTTCTCTGTACGCTAATTTCGGCGAAAATCAGTCTCCGTTTCCTGAAATATACATTCTATAGCGTTCGACTCACGCACCGGAGTGTACTCCGAACGGTCAAGAGCGATATAATAGCGAAAATTAGTGAGGAAAATACGGAAAAGAACATGATAAGAGGTCTCAATATTTATTTCAAATAGCTATGTTTCAAAATGCATTTTCTTTTGATGGTAAAATAAGAAGATTAGAGTATGGTATCAGTTTTATTGTTTATGTTGTTGCACAAACATTTGTCATGGCAATGATAAAATCAGATATTCCTTTCTCTATTTTAGTTTTTATTCCATTATTGTGGTTTCTATGGGCACAAGGTTCTAAGCGCAGTCATGATTTAGGACATTCAGGCTGGTTTCAATTAATTCCTTTTTATGTATTGTGGTTGATCTTTGTAAAAGGGGATGATGGGATAAATGTCTATGGATTATCGCCAAGATTACATGCAAAACTTAGTGTTTTCAATAAAGAAAAATTCCAAAATGAAGAAAATTCATTGGCCTTCAGTAAGAATTCTAATGGTATTATTCAATTATTTATCAAAATAAATATACTTATTCCTTTGTTGGTTAATATTATTGCTATGTGTTCTGTGGATGGATATTTCGATGAATATTGGGCGATTTTTGTGATGGATGCTGCAATTATATGGCTTTGTATTTTTGCGATTGTTTTCGCAAGTCGATACTATAAGGTTTTTGAACTTTTAGAATCTACTGTTTCGCAAGGTACTTTAAGATTGATTTTAGTTGTCAATGTACTAATACCTTCTGTAATAAGAATCTTAACGTGGGATGTGAAGAATAATGATAATTCTTTTCTGTATTGTTTGTCTTATTCTCTCTCTGTTACTAGTATGGTCTTTTACTGCAATAATATTATGGGTCTATAGAGGATATAAAACGGGTAAGTGAAATAGACTTCCTGAAATAAAATCAAAACTCGTTATTTTGAAATTAGCTCCATACAAAAATGCTGATGACTAATAGCAATTATGATAGGAAATCTCTTTTTGAAAATTTTGGCAATGGTAGTGTGCTTTTTTTGTGCATTCTATTTTGTAAGTTTATTTTCATCAAATGAAGATATGCCTTTGAAAAAAGCAACTAAAAAATTAGGCTGTATAGTTCCTGTTGTTTTATTCGTAATCTGGTGGTTGGTCGGTAAATTTCTTCAGAAACCATAAATACGCTTTGGAATTTCAAAACCTAATTTTTGTGGGGAGATTTCAGTCCACAAACGAATCAGCCGGAATGAAACTAATTCATTCCGGCTGATTCGTTTTGCTACGGCGATCTTTTATTTCACCACAATGGCGTTGATCAGCGCGTCCGTCGTGCCATCGGAGATATTGACCAATGCACCGTTTTTCCAGAACACCGCTATTTTATTTCCGCTGCTGTTGGTGGTGTAACCTGCCAGATAGAGGTCGCTGCCGGAGAGGTAGATCGCTTTTACTTCGGCATCCTGTGTGCCATCGGTAAGCGTGATCGCAGCGCCGTTTTGCCAATAGGTGGCGATGGATTTCCCGTTGCTGTTGACGGTAGCTCCGGCTACGTAGGTGCTGTTGTCCGAAACGGCGATGGTATTGGCTGTGGCATTATCGTTGCCATCCGACAGCGCGTTGACAATGCCGTTTTTCCAATAGGAGGCAACTGCTATGCCGGTGCTGTTGTAGATGTTCCCCGCAATATATACGCTTCCGGTGTTCAGTGCAATCGCGTTGGCAAAGGCATCCGTTCTTCCGTCGGAGAGGGTAGTGGCTGTCCCGTTCTTCCAGCAGACGGCTATGTTAAGCCCGTTGGCATTGATTGTTGTTCCGGTCACATAGACATCGTTGCCCGAAACGGCAATCGCGTTGGCATAGGCGTTGGTTGTTCCGTCGGTCAGTTCTGTTTTGGTTCCGTTTTTCCAGTAAACGGCCACGCTGTTGCCTTTGTTGTTGTCGACAAAGCCGGAGACATAGACATTGCCATCCGAAACGGTGATGGAACTTGCATAGGCGTTGGTCGTCCCGTCAGTGAGGTTTACTGCTGTTCCGTTTTTCCAGTATTTGGCAACAGGATAACCATTGGACGAATATTCGTAACCGGCCACGTAGATATCACTGCCCGAGACGCAAAGCGAAGAGCAGTAAGCCGATTGGGTTCCATCGGTTAGTTTTACGGCGGTTCCGTTGGTTGAGTAGGCGGCAATGTTGTTGCTGCTGTTGCTGCGGGTATTGTTTGCCAGATAAAGAGTCGTGCCGGGCGAAGTGGAGATCGTCTGAAGATCTTGTTGGCTGCATCCGCTCAGGAGGATGGCTGTGAAAAAGATAATGGCGTAAAGCAAAAGAATTCGGATCATACTAAACAGGTTGATGAAAAATAAGTTTCAAGGGTGTCTTGGTGATTATACTGTTTCATAAAACGGCTTCTTAACTCTTTTAGTATCTCTCCGTTTCTACTTTTAGTAACATTGGAAATTGTTGACTTCTCTTATCAGAATTTAAGTAGGCGCCAAACGCGACAAAGCCGGAATAAGTGAACACTTACCCCGGCTTTGTCGTATTGTCTGAGAATCGGTTATCTGAAGTTCAGTCCGAATCCGACAGACGCGGTTGAATATTTCTGGAGTGTGTATTGCGCGTGTAATGCACAGACAAAGAATAATTTTACGCGTAATCCGATGGTGGCTCCCGGTTGTGTTAATGAGTAGTGGAGCGGGATCGGATCTTTCAATGTGGTTACATCAAACTTTTGGGTGGTTGTATTGAAGTTGCCTAACACCGGAAAGTTTCCTGCAAAATTGAAATCGAAACTGCTGCGTGTAATGCCAAAACCTAAGTATGGAGTCAGGAAAGCAATTTTCTTGGAAATGATAGCGTTTACCATCACTGCATTTGCTTTTAACTTCATTCCCTGATCGGTGTATGATACGCCGCTTGGGGTGGAGATCATGTTCGGATTGCTAACCAGATCGGATGGCGTTACGGGATCATCAAAATGGTAGTTGAGGTTGAATTTTGTGTAACCGACCATCACCGCGGCATCGAATGGTAAAAGCTTCAAAACAGGAATCCATTGTTTGATATTGTGTTTTAACCCGATACCCCACATGTTGCCGGAATAATTATCGACGTTGATTGTCGGAGCAAAGCGAACCGACAGATCGTTGCCAAGAGGTAAGCCGACGGTTACCTGAAAGCTGGGAACCGGAGTGACGTTTGAAACTCCCTTCGGGGTTCTGAAACGGGCTATGGTTTGAGGAGCTCCATTGATTTTTTGTTGAAGGATCAAATCAACCCCATCGCCTTTGCCTCCGAATGTCGGCGCTGTTTTTTCTCCGTTTACGGCAGTAAGATTTTGTAACCCGGACAGACTGAATGTTTTGTCACCGGATGGGGTGAAAACGCCGTTAGCGCCTACCGTAATATCGAAGCCCAATACTTTGTGTGTGGCAGCGGTGTTGTACCAGTTGCTTCCCAGACCGGACGCAAAGCCGTAACCGAAAGGCTTGATATAACCGTTTGCCAGTGTTTGTATATCGTTTACTCCCGACTTGAAAAGGTCGGAGATGTCGCTTTGTGCCTTGGCAGAAAAGAGGCTGACGAAGCCAAAAGTCAAAATGATGCAGAAGGTGCGTTTGGTTGTACTCATAATCTTTAGATTTTCAATGTTACTGAACAAAAAAGAATAATTTGTGAACGAAAGATGAGATGTGAGCGATCACCCATTCATTTGCTGTTGCAAGGTCATGTTCCCGGTACGCTCAGAGTTCCTGATGCAATTTTAATAAATGTTTAATGTGCAAAGTTAAAGTGAATTTTTGACATATTTGTATATTTGTGGCTATCCGGTGATTTTTTTCGGGCAAAAATGTCAAATCTGAGCGGCTTTGATTCGTAATGCAGCATGATTTTTCTTTCATACCGGCATTCCGGATCCGTTGCATACCAGCATATAATGTATGGTTCGTTTTTTTTGCGAATAATCTTGTTGTTTCGATAATTTTGCAGAACTTTACACCGAAAGTGCTGATTCTGCTGTCTTAATGAAAAATAGTGGAAATGAACTGCCTGTCGGATTAATAACTTGTTGCGGATGCGAAAAGTAATCGTTTTGGGGGCGACTTCGGGAATAGGAAGAGAGGTTGCTCGACTATATGCCGCGCAGGGTTGTGCGGTGGGCATAACCGGTCGCCGGGAGGAGTTGTTGGCGGAGCTTCAGTCCGAATGTCTGGAGCGGTTTGTTGTGTCGGCTTTCGATATCTCTGTCGTCTCGTCGGTAGAAAGATATCTGGACGACCTGACGGAGCGGTTGGGCGGTCTCGATTTATTGATTCTCAGTTCCGGCTATGGCAAGCGCAATAGCGAACTTGCATCCGAAACGGAGCAACTGACCATACAAACCGATGTGGCGGGTTTTACGGCCGTGGTTGACTGGGCTTTCAAATACTTTGCGCAACAGAATCACGGGCATATTGTGGCCGTCAGTTCGATAGCCGGTTTGCGCGGAATCCGGTATGCTCCGGCGTATAGCGCAAGCAAGGGGTACAATATGCTCTATCTTCAGTCGTTACGCCAGTTGGCGCATTATCAGAAAAACAATATCGATATAACGGATATCCGTCCGGGGTTTGTGGATACCCAAATGGCACAGGGAAGTGGTGTCTTTTGGTCGGCTCCGTTATCCAAAGCCGCCGTTCAAATAGTAAAAGCAGTAGACAAAAAAAGAAAAATCGTTTATATTACCCGACGTTGGCGTTTTGTGGCATTCGCTATACGACTCATTCCACGGATAATTTTTGAAAGGTTGTAACAATGACAAAGGAAAAGAACAGGGTGGCGCTGTTTTCTGTACTTGCCGCTATTTTTTTAACGAGTTTCAAACTGGTTGTCGGAGTTTTTACGGGCAGTTTGGGTATATTGTCGGAAGCATTGCACTCCGGACTCGATCTGGTTGCCGCAGTGATTACCTTCTTTTCGGTGCGTATTTCCGACAAGCCGGCAGATAGGCAGCACAACTACGGCCATGGTAAAATAGAGAATTTTTCGGCATTTATCGAAACCATCCTCCTTCTGATAACCTGTGTGTGGATTGTGTCGGAAGCGATCGATCGTTTGATGACCGGCAATACGCATATTGAAATATCGGTCTGGAGTTATGTGGTGGTGATAAGTTCTATCGTAGTGGATGTGAGCCGTTCGCGGGCTTTGTACAAGGTGGCGAAAAAACACAACAGTCAGGCACTGGAGGCGGATGCGCTTCACTTTTCGACCGATGTGTGGAGTTCGACGGTTGTTTTGTTGGGGCTTGTTTGTGCCAATTTTGGATTCTATTTCGCCGATTCCATTGCCGCGTTGTTAGTCGCTGTTATCGTGCTGTTTGTCTCGTTTCGCCTGGGAAAAAAAGCGGTGGATGTGTTGTTGGACAAAGCTCCGCAGGATACCATCGCGTTAGTGGAAAAAACATTGAATTCGTTTCCGGAGGTAAAGTTGTATCATCATCTGAAAGTGCGCACGGCCGGTGCCGATACCTTTATTAAATTCAATATTCATCTGGATCCCGATTTGAGGCTGCGTGATGTGCATGAACTTTGTGACCGGATAGAGCACAGCCTGATGGAACAGGTTAAGCGGAGTGAAATATATATTCATGTGGAGCCACAGGATGTGAGCCACCTGCAATATGAAGAAAACCAGGATAAATTAAAACATCAAGATGGAGAAGATTAAACGTAACAGATTGATTCGCCAGGTGAGCCTTGCGCTGCTACTGGCAATGGGAATTATGCAGGTTTCTACCGTTATTCTGATGGAGACCGGATTCCGTGGCTTTGATGTGGGCGAATTGCACGAGTTTTGCGGATTTACGCTATTCGGCCTGATCGCGGTTCATATCTTTGTTTTTCGTAAGAGCTTGAAAGCGATATTTTTTCCGAAAACGAAGTAGAAATGAGCAGCTGAAGATGCCGGATTCAGTTAGATTCCGGTATCCCGGCGTCGTTTGTTATGCCTGTAGTCAGAACCATTTCTTTCGTTTGAAATAGAAAAGCATGAAAATAGAGATGAGGACTACCACAATCCAGAATGCCGGATAACTATATTTCCATTCGAGTTCGGGTAAAACTTTGAAGTTCATTCCGTAAACGCCAGCCAGAAAGGTGATCGGAATGAACAGTGCGGAAAAGATAGTGAGCACTTTCATTATTTCATTCATGCGGTTGCTCACAGCCGACATGTAGAGATCCATCATGCCCGAGGTGATCTCCCGTAAGCTATCCAGACTTTCGATCAATTGCACCGTGTGGTCGTAAATATCACGAAAAAAAATCTTCGTTTCGTCTTTGATCAGTTCGTGTTCCGAAACCTGCAGCGCGGAAACTACCTCCCGTGTCGGCCAAATCATCTTCTTGGCATAGACGAGTCTTCGTTTCAGTTTGTAAATCCCTTCCTGATTGGCATTCGCCGGCGATATAATCAGTTCGTCTTCGGTAGTTTCTATCGTTTCTCCGATGTTTTCAAGCAACGAAAAATACTGGTCGATAATAATGTCGCACAGAGCAAACAGCAGGTAGTCGGTGGCAAAGCGCCTGATGCGTCCTTTGGAGGCACGTATCCGGTTGCGCAGCGGCTCAAACAACGCAGGGGTCGTTTCGTGAAACGAGATGACATACCGGTCGCTCAGAATTATACTCACCTGCTCGATGATTACTTCGTTGGTTCCGGCTTCGAGTTGGAGTGATTTCAGTACCACAAAAATATAGTCGTCGCGTTCTATCATGATCGGGCGTTGGGTGGTATTGGCAATCGCTTCCACATCGAGTGGGTTGATGCCGAACTGTTCTCCCAACTGATTCAGAAATTCGGCGTTGTGCACCCCCGAAATCCGGATCCATTTCAATGCGGGAGAATCCATCTCCGCTTTCAGATCTGTAAGCGAGGCCATTTTCTTCTCATCCACATTCGCTTCGTCGTAGGCAATCACATCGATGCCGATCTTTTCCTGACGCGGCTTCCCGATATATTCGACTGTACCGGGTGAAGTGCCTTTGTGGGCCATGCGGGGCACAAACTTGTGGAGATCTATCGCTTTTATTTTGGCAAATGATGCGTTATGTTTCATGGCGATCTGTAATTTATGGTTATGGATACAGCCTGTTTCCTGTCGGTGGCCGGTAACCTTTGCATTCGAGCACCTCAAATTTGCGTTGAACGACGCCTTTGTCGTTTCTGAGAATAATGCTGTCGAGAGGCGTGACGGTTGTAAAGTATCGTTGCAGCATATTCTGCACTTTGCCTTCGTCGCGACGTTTGCGCTTATTCATTTCCGAAGAGACATAAATGGCGTTTCTCCCGGCGAGCAACTGTACATTCCGATCGTCGAGGGCAAACTGAAAACCATGTTTTTCTATCAGGTTGCCGCCGTAGACATGTTCGGGAAGGTAGAAGTTAAGCGCGGCGGAGGTTTTATACGAATCGTCGGAAAAGACAAAGTAGCCGGGATGTTTCGCTTTTACCGTCCGGACCTCTTTTGCCAGCTTGTCCCATCCCCACCAGGTATCGTCCGAATTGACCGGAAAAGGCATCCATGCCAGTTCGACGAACGCGACGAGGTGCAGAACGAGCGAGACTCCGGTTTGCCAGCGAATAACCTTGTCGGTTTTGAAATAGGGAACGACCAATACCGTGGCCGTGAGATAAACCGGCATGAGCCAGTTTATTTTTACCCAGTAGATAAAGGCAATCGCGGTGAAACAGAGGAACAGTGGCAGGGTGAATGACGCCGAAAACAGCTGATGTTCCGGAATCTCTTTTCGCAGGAAGAATTTTTTGAGTGTGTCGAACGACGCCCGGAAGATGAGCAGAAAAAACAGCGGGAGCGCCAGTGCCAGCTGCGTGCCGAAATAGCCCAGGAACAGTCGCGGTTCAAATTCAAAACCTGTCGACAGGCTCGATGCCCGTTCGGTCGATTGATATTTGAGCGAGATAAAATCGTTCTGATAGTTCCAGATCACTACAGGCAGGCAGGCAACTGCAAATGCGATAACGAACAGGATGAACTGTCCGTTGATCAGATTTTTGCGGTGCTCTTTTGAACAAAGCAGATAGACGAACAGTCCGAATCCGAGAAATACGGCGGTGTATTTGCTGTCGAACGCCAGACCGGAAGTGATGCCACCCAGGAGCCAGAAATACCATTTGCCGTCAACAACAGCTTTGTGAATAAGCAACAGACTTAACGACCAGAAAAAGAGCAGCGGCACATCGGGAGTGCTGTTGATACACAAAAGGGTGATAAAGGGGGCTGTGATAATGAGTATAAAGGCCCGTTTGAGATCATCGTCGTGGAGTATTCTGCGTAGAAAAAGGTATAGAAAAAGCAATGTGCCCGATGTTACCAGGAAATCGGCGGCATGGAGTGCAAAAGCCGATTTGCCGAAGACGGCCACTGCCAGATGAAGCAGGTACCCGATCATGGGCGGGTGATCGAAATAGGAGAGCGCAGGATGGTCGCCGTAGTAGCAATAGTATGCATCCTGAGGCATCAGCCCCATAAGGGATGTCAATATGATTCGCAACAACGAAAAGAGGAGAATGGTACCGATAAATTCTTTTTGCTTCATTATTTTGTAAATAGAGGCTAGTGCAATCCGACAGTTTTTGTGCTTCTTACATATTAATTCGAGACTTCACAAAGGTACATCTTTTTCTTTTACGGCTACTTTTGTGTCAAAATCATTGTTTCGGTTGATAAAAAATAAAAACTTGTAAGCATGGATCCTTAAAATATATTGTATCTTAATTTTCAGATTGACAATGTGTTATAATTATTGCTTTGTGCAACTGTTAGATGTGAAATGAAATGTCAATCTTATATTTATAAAAAATAATGCTGAAAATTTGGCAGTTACGCAATACATTTTGTTACTTTGCAGCCAATTAATGTGTGGCATTCCGTTTGGATGCCTATGCGATATGTCGTTGAATATCAGATTTTAATTGATGGGTATTCAAGGATTTGTTTATAAATTATTTCAAAAAAATAATGAGATATGTCGAAAAACCTGGTCATTGTTGAGTCGCCGGCCAAGGCGAAAACGATTGAAAAATTTTTGGGCGGAGATTATACCGTCATGTCAAGTTTTGGGCATATCCGCGATCTGAGCGAACACGACTTTGGGGTCGATGTCAAACACGGCTTCAAACCTATTTATAATGTCTCGACAGACAAGAAGAAATTAGTCGGTGAATTGAAAAAAGCGGCAGAGACGGCAGAGATCGTCTGGCTGGCTTCCGATGAGGACCGCGAGGGAGAGGCCATTGCCTGGCATCTGTTCGAAGCGTTGAAACTCAAGAAAGAGAAGACACGGCGTATTGTTTTTCATGAAATCACCAAAACGGCTATTCTCAAAGCTATTGAGACTCCCCGCGATATCGATATCGCTTTAGTCAATGCGCAGCAGGCGCGCCGTATTCTCGACCGTATCGTGGGTTTTGAACTTTCGCCCGTGTTGTGGCGCAAGGTGAAATCGTCACTTTCGGCCGGTCGTGTGCAGTCGGTGGCTGTTCGTTTGGTCGTTGACCGTGAGCGTGAAATTCAGGCATTTGTCTCCGAGTCGGCTTTCCGGGTCATTGCTATTTTTATAGTGAAAGATGCCGATGGCAAAGCGGTGGAACTGAAAGCCGAATTGCAACAACGCTTCAAAACGAAGGAAGAGGCAGCCGCTTTTCTTGAAAAATGCAAAAGCAGCATCTATTCCATCGACGATATTGTAACCCGTCCTTCCAAACGGTCGCCGGCACCTCCGTTTACAACCTCTACGTTGCAACAGGAGGCAGCCCGCAAACTGGGTTATTCCGTATCGCAAACCATGATGATTGCCCAACGACTCTACGAAGCCGGACAAATTACCTATATGCGTACCGACTCGGTCAATCTTTCCGAGCTGGCACTGGGGGCATCGAAAGAGGAGATTTTCAACACCATGGGCGAAAACTACTGGCAATTCCGTCAGTTCCATACCAAAACCAAAGGCGCGCAAGAGGCGCATGAGGCTATTCGTCCCACCTATATGAATAAACATCAGATCAGCGGAACGGCACAGGAGAAAAACCTCTATTCGCTGATTTGGAAACGTACTATCGCGTCGCAAATGAGCGATGCCGAACTGGAACGCACCACGGTTACCATCGGTCTGAACAATACTTCTGAAAAGTTTGTCGCTACGGGTGAGGTGATTAAATTCGACGGTTTTCTGAAAGTCTATCTGGAGTCGACCGACGAAGAGTCCGACTCCTCGGATTCCGAATCATTGTTGCCGCCTTTGAAGGTGAAACAACTGCTCGAAATGGAAACCATCACGGCACAACAACGTTATTCGCAACGTCCTCCGCGCTACAACGAAGCGGCTCTGGTACGCAAACTCGAAGAGCTCGGCATCGGTCGTCCGTCGACCTATGCGCCTACGATTTCTACGATCCAAAAACGGAAATATGTGGAAAAATCGAATCTTGAAGGCGAAACGCGCGATTACATTTTGCTAACGCTTGCCAAGGGAACTGTCAAAGAGGAGCTGAAGAACGAACGCTTCGGAGCCGATAAAGGCAAATTGATTCCTACCGATATTGGCATGGTGGTAAACGACTTCCTGACCGACTATTTCCCCGATATTCTCGATTATAACTTTACGGCCAACGTTGAAAAAGAGTTCGACGATATTGCCGAAGGCGAATTAGACTGGCAAAAGTCGCTGGAGATTTTTTACACCAAGTTTCATCCGACGGTAGAGGCTGCCATTGCCAATTCGGAACGTCGTACGGGTGAACGCATTCTGGGAACCGATCCGAAGAGCGGACGTCAGGTATCCGTTCGTATCGGCCGTTTCGGTCCGATGGTGCAGATCGGTACCAAAGACGATGAAGATAAACCTCAGTTTGCTTCGCTCACCAAAGGGTTGATGATCGACACCATCACGCTGGAAGAGGCTTTAGAGTTGTTCAAATTACCCCGTAGTCTGGGGAACTTTGAAGAGAAGGAGATGGTGGTGGCTATCGGTCGTTTCGGCGCTTACGTGCGTCACAATTCGGTATTTACCTCGTTGCCCAAGACGGAAGATCCCATGACGATTAGCGCCGAAAGAGCTATTGAACTCATCCTTGCAAAACGGGAAGCCGATAAGAACAAGACTATCAAAACATTTGAACAGGATGCCGATCTGAAAGTGCTGAACGGCCGCTACGGACCCTATATCACGTATCAGAAGAAAAATTTCAAAATTCCGGCAAAAACAGAACCAGCCTCTCTGACTTTTGAAGCCTGTATGGAGATCGTTCAGGCCGAACCCAAGGAGACAAAAAAGACTACCCGCAAGAAAAAATAAACTGCCTCTGTAGCAAATATGGTATTGTTTATTATATTTGCTACATAAAGCAGTACTATGTATCTCGATTCTTCATTTCTTACCATCGATACGGTTTTTCAGCCTTCAGTAGGAGGGCTGCTGATAGCGCAACCGTTTATGAACGAACCTTACTTCGGTCGTTCGGTTGTTTTGCTTACCCAGCACTCCGACCTGGGAAGCATGGGCCTGGTGCTTAACAAGCCGCTGAAATTACTCCTTCACGAGATTGTGACCGGGGTAAAGATCGAAGAAAATATTCCTGTCTTTTGTGGCGGCCCGGTCGGGGCCAAATCCCTTTTTTATATTCACAATATAGAAGAAGTTCCTCAGAGTCTTAAAATTACAAAGAATCTTTATCTGGGAGGTGATTTTGATTGGCTGATGGAGAACCTGAATGCCGGTTTGGGTTTGACGGGGCGTGTACGCTTCTTTCTGGGTTATTCGGGATGGGACGAAGGACAATTGACGGAAGAGATTAATCAGCAGTCGTGGTTAGTCTCAAAAATCTCCACCGAAGAGATTCTGCATCTGTCGGGTTACGATACCCTGTGGGCCCGTTCCATGCAGTCGATGGGCGGGAAATACAAACGCTGGGCCGAATTCCCTCAAAATCCCAATCTAAACTAAGTCTCCTTTTCTGAATAACAAAAAGAATGTCGGGGTCACAGGGGTGGAACCCCCTTTTGCGACCTCATCCGCCCTTCGGGCACCTTCTCCCAAGGAGAAGGCTAATCTGCTAATTGCAGCGGTCTGCTCCCTCTCTAAAAATAATATTCCTTTTTTCCTCTCCATTGGGGAGAGGATGTCCGAAGGACAGGAGAGGTCGGAGAGGGTTGGGTCAGACGATAAATATCTGACTCCGACACGAAGTCGTCGTGAGGAGAGGTCGGGACGAGCGCAGCGGAGGGATTAGATAAAATTGAAACATTAATTGCTTGTAAGGCAATATTTTGTCACTGTTGCTTCAAGTGCACCACGGGTTCTATTTGATCCCCGTCTTTCCCTCAATCCTCAGCCAACTGCTTTTCGAAGGCTTTCCATAAATTATCGTCCGGTACGGGGGCAATGATATTGATCTCCTCTTTCGATACCGGATGCACGAACGACAGACTGCGGGCATGTAGCGAGATGCCGCCGTCGGGATTGGAGCGGGCAAAGCCATACTTCAGATCGCCTTTGATGGGGCAACCTATTTTTGCCAGCTGGCAACGTATCTGGTGATGGCGACCCGTCTGCAGGTCGATCTCCAAAAGGTAGTAGTTGTCAGATGCGCCGATAATGCGGTAGTGCAGAATCGCCTTTTTGCTATCTTTCTTCTCGGTGTCGTAGGCAAACGATTTGTTTTGCTTTTCGTTGCGCACCAAAAAGTGTGTCAGTGTGGCTTCCGGTTCGATATCTGCTTTTTTGACAATGGCCCAATAGCATTTTTTTACCTCATGATTTTGAAACATCTCGTTGAGACGGGATAATGCCTTGCTGGTTTTGGCAAAGAGGGTGACACCGCTTACGGGTCGGTCGAGCCGGTGAGTGACCCCCACAAAGACGTTGCCGGGTTTGTTGTATTTCTCTTTCAGGTGTTGCTTGAGCAGTTCCGAAAGGGGTGTGTCTCCGGTTTTGTCGCCCTGAACGATTTCCGAATTGGTTTTGTTTACCGCAATTACGTGATTATCCTCGTATAGTATGGTCATGAGTAAAATTTTGAACTGCAAAGGTAGAAGAAAATACAGAATGCCCCAATATGTCCGTCGGATTCGTAAACTTTTGCTTGTTTTTCGCGGAATCAGCTCCACAAATCCGTATCTTTACATAAATAATTCCTATTGAGTGTTGTCTGGCATGAATCTCTGTCTGTCAATGGTATAGATTGATCCAAACATTACTCGTAACACACTACTCATTACTAAAATATGACTTCTCAAGCCCTTTTTGCCAACATTTGCCGTAAAAAATCATTTCTTTGTGTGGGGTTGGATACCGACCTGAAAAAAATTCCGCAACACCTGTTGAACGAAGAAGATCCCATCTTTGCCTTCAACAAGGCGATTGTCGACGCTACAGCCGACCTTTGCGTTGCCTATAAACCTAATCTGGCCTTTTATGAAAGCCTGGGTGTGACAGGATGGCAGGCTCTTGAGAAAACCGTTGCCTATATCCGTGCAAACTATCCCGATCAGTTCCTGATTGCCGATGCAAAGCGGGGCGACATTGGAAATACATCCGAGATGTATGCCCGTACCTTCTTTCAACAGTTCAGTTTCGATTCGGTAACCGTGGCTCCTTACATGGGCGAGGATTCCGTAAAACCGTTTCTGGGCTACGAAGGCAAATGGGTCATCTTACTGGCATTGACCTCCAACAAAGGATCGCACGATTTTCAGTTTACGCAGGATGCTGAAGGCGAACGTCTGTTCGAGAAGGTGCTGCGCAAATCGCAGGAGTGGGGGAGCACCGATACGCTGATGTATGTGGTGGGCGCGACCCAGGGAAGCCTGTTTGCCGATATTCGCAAAGTGGCTCCCGATCATTTTCTGCTGGTTCCCGGCGTGGGAGCGCAGGGCGGCGACTTGAACGAGGTGTGCAAGTATGGCTTGAATAACCGTTGCGGACTTATTGTCAACTCTTCGCGCCAGATTTTATATGCGGCTAAAGACGAAACCTTTGCCGGTGCGGCCCGTAAGGAGGCTTTGAAAGTACAAGTCGATATGGAACGTATTTTGTGTGACAATAAATTGATCGGTTAATCTCTCTTTTACAGCTTTTTGTGATTCTTCTGCTTTTTTATGGCTGCCAAATTTGCAGTTGGCGTATCATTTGCAGATATTTGTGAAACCTTTGTGCGTTTGAATAGAAAAACAACACTTTATAAAACGATAAGGCTATGATGATTTATGTAATTTTTGGCGTTTTTGCACTTTTAAGCTGGGCGGTACAACACAGCCTTCAGTCTAAGTTTAAGAAGTACTCCGAAATTCCCATTCCCAATGGGCTTACCGGAAAAGATGTGGCAGAACGCATGTTGCGCGAAAACGGTATTTACGATGTGACGGTCACTTCGGTCGAGGGCCAGCTGACCGACCATTACAATCCGGCCAACAAAACCGTTAATTTGAGTGAAGGCGTCTATTTGAGCAATAGTGTGGCTGCTGCCGCTGTAGCTGCTCACGAATGCGGCCATGCCGTGCAACACGCAACCGCTTATGCTCCCCTGAAAATGCGTTCGGCGCTGGTTCCTGTGGTAAGCTTTGCCTCCAATTGGGTACAGTGGGTATTGCTGGGAGGTATTCTGCTGGTAAACACTTTTCCGCAACTGTTGTTGTTCGGGATCGTTCTTTTTGCCATGACGACTATCTTCAGTATCATCACCCTGCCGGTAGAAATTAACGCCAGCGCGCGTGCCCTGGCATGGCTCAACCGTTCGGGTATTACCAATGTTTCTACCTACGAACCGGCCAAAGATGCCCTGAAAACCGCTGCCTACACCTATGTGATTGCAGCCCTCAGTTCGTTGGCAACACTGTTCTACTACATCATGATTTTCATGGGCGGTAGAAGCCGCGATTAATCATTGATTGGCAGACCTCTCCCCAACCCCTCTCCCGGAGAGAGGGGCTTTGCGTCTGGATTAGTGAGTTACTCTTTCTATTAAAGATAACGTGTTCCTCCTCGCAAGCAGAAAAGATTTCCTATTTCTTTCCCCATTGGGGAAAGTACCCGAAGGGGGATAGAGGTCGGAGAGGAAGTTAGGAGGAGAGGTCAGAATAAAATAATATATCCGACGGTATACAATTTCTATCCAAGATCAATTTTTTATCGCTCGTGGGAAACAACATAGAAGCGGCCCTGCAAACAATCGATTTGCAAGGCCGCTTTTTGTTTTGATAGTCTATAGTGGTGGCTGTGTCAAAAGCAGTATCGCTATTGATAAATGTATAATCGGAAAGGTTATCTTATTGCTTTATACCTACATCTCCTAAAGAAGACTTTGTCGCCGATAGAAGCAGCAGATTTATAGTCCCTTCACGGGTTTGGGGTAAAAAAGACAAAGGTCATCTTGCTATTCGTAAGATATTTTTATAAATGATGATCCGCCATGTAGATTGATTCATATTCTAACCCCTCCGCTTCGCTCGTCCCGACCTCTCCTCTCGACGACTTCGTGTCGGAGTCAGGTATTTATCGTCTGACCCAACCCTCTCCGGCCTCTCCTGTCCTTCGGACATCCTCTCCCCAATGGAGAGGAAAAAAGGAATATTATTTTTAGAGAGGGTGCAGACCGCTGCAATTAGCAGATTAGCCTTCTCCTTGGGAGAAGGTGCCCAAAGGGCGGATGAGGTCACAAAAGGGGACACCGCTGGATGCTAAGTCTTGGCTCAATTTATGGATTGAGCCGCGAATGCAGGTTAGTCTCCACTTCAGATGAAGGGGAGTCCCCGGCACGGGGAAGGGGTTTGATACAGGATAGTATGTTGATTATGACAGGATGCTAATAATCATATTATAAAATTGATTTTTTTTCTGTAATGGGTGTTTCGCTTCAAGTGAAGCCTTCGCATTGTTCTCTATTCTTATACCGGATTGCCAATTCCCACTCCTTATTGGCATCGCGCGGGCTACAAAATCAGGGTCGATTGCAGTGCGCACCACGGACCGGCCAGTCGGGGGTAGTGCGTGTTGTACCAGCGGAGGTAGATGTAAAGCCGTTTTTCGCTCGCAGTAGCTCCCAGGTCGAGCGTAAGAATAGAGCGGGTGGAGATATCCGTTTTTAAACTGTCGGCTTCGGCCGAGGCAGGCGGTTCGCTGCCCACGCAATAGCGATATTGCACACAATTGGCCCCCTCGTAGATTGCCGCGCGCCGTCCGCTGGTAGTGTAGCACTTCACGGTTACCATGCCGCCGCCCACAGGAAGCAGCGTCACCGAGACCTGTTCTGTTATGGGCGCGGAAGGCACCGTGCGACTGCTCTTTTTTAATATCCCGCTCTTGATACGAAATGTTTCGTAATCGGTAAGCAGCGCCGTCGGCGACGAAGCAATCCGATCCACAATATGATTCGTCCGGTCGTATTCCACCACACTCTCGATAAGTGCCACCAGTTGATCGCGCACGGCCGTGGTGCGACTGTTCTTCTTATCGGAATATAACAGGTAAAGTGGCGACCACTCATCCCTGTAGGCTTCCCACCGGGCAATCTCTGCATCCGACAAACCGAGCCGCGTAGCGTTCGGAGGCGTTGCTTGCTGCATATAGGCAGCCGTGTTGGTCAGATAATTGTTGAATTCGTTAATCGTTCGGGGAATGCGGGGAATACGTGCCATGGTATAAGGTATAAAGTTCTGCCAACAAATATACTACACGAAATAACTTTTGATAATCCACTCCCTAAAAATATGCTTATTGCTTTGCGAAATAGGATATATAGGCCAATGTGCATGTTTACTCTTTCAATCCTCCTGCTTTTTATTTAAACAATCCTGTTTATAGATTCTATAAACAGGATCATTATTTTTATTTTCCTGTTTTTTGTAATTTCAATCCTATTTGTAATAGCGATAAACAACCCGGTTGTTTTAAAAATGTTGTTTACTGAAGTAATAAGCAGGATAGTTATCGCCACAAACAGAAACGTTATTGCTTCGATGTAGCAAGTTCATATGCAAAGTAAGAAAACAACTCTGCTAGGTAAGCCCGATAATACAACCCGCATCCCTGTTTCCCTTTGGTGTCAATCCGTTATTGCGGCAAGGTGCCGCAACGTTAGACAGAAAGGGATTATAATAATGTAAAGAAATAATTAGTATATATTGTTTATTTTGTGGCTATTATTTGCTTAATATTAAATATTATCGGTAAGTTTGTGGGGTGAAAATTTAACTGGGCAGTGGTAAGGTGGGGCTCCTGCTAGCACAAGTCTTTCAGATTTTCGTTCAAGCTTAACGAAGTGTAGCTTGGACGCAAAATAGAATCGGTTTGTAACTGATCCGTCTCGGCGGATCTGCGATCCGTCGCCGCAAAGAGTATAGGGATCTGCGATCCCGCAAAGAGACGCTATCACTTATGAATAGTCAATATCATAAACAAGGCATCTACATAACTTTGTCGGATTACAAATCCTTATACTCCATTCCGTCGTCGGATTGCAAATCCGACGGGACAGGGTACCTGCTTTCTTTTTTGCGACTATATATAAATATATGATAGTAGAGAATCAGACAAAATACACAAATAACTATAGTCAATGTATGTGCATCATAAGTGCACATACATAGGTGTTAGCAGCAAGCGTAAAAAAAAGAAAAAACAAACCAAATCTATTAAATATGGCAACAACAGTTAGAAACGAAATTAAGACAGACAAGATTTATATAAAAGATGTATTTGAACAATGGTATAGAATTCCTGAATACCAACGTCCATACGTTTGGTCAAAAGATGAAGTAATAGATTTGCTAGATGACATTAGTTACGCAGCAGTAAACACTCCTACAAATGATTATTTCTTAGGTTCATTTGTTTATCAACACAAAAAAGCTAGTGCAGAACAACAGTTTATTGAAAATGACTTGTTAGATGGTCAACAACGTATAACTACACTGTTCTTAATCTTTGCAGTTATACGAGACATTGAAACAATTAAAAAGAGAAAAGAAAACTGCCAAAAATATATATTTCAAGAGGAAGATCAAGACACAAATACACCTGAAAGAATTCGTTTACTTTATAAAATTCGCCCAGAAGTAGAAAAATTTATTGATGAATATATCAAACCCGAGAATAGTATTGTTGACAACTGGGACGAAATAAAAAGACTTTCCAATTTAGCAGATGATGTTTCAATCAAAAACATGGCAAATGCAATCGTTCAAATAAAATCCTATTTTGAAGAGAAACAAAACATTAATACGTTCTTCCCTTATCTTCTCCAATACGTTTTAATGATTTATGTGTATTCTGAACAGCTAGAAGATGCTTTCCGGTTATTTACGATTTTGAATGACCGAGGAGTAAAACTAAGAAACTCTGACATTTTAAAAGCACAAAATCTTCAACTTGTTGCTGAAGGAGAACGAATTAAATATGGTATTAAATGGGAAGAACTGGAGAGCGAATTAGGAGAAGATTTTGACCGTTTTCTATCGTTTATCAGAACTATTATTGTCAAAGAAAAAGCTCGGTTAAACTTATTGCAAGAGTTCGAGGACAATATCTACAATCCTAAAGAAAAAGACAAAAAGACAGGACAATTAAAACCTGCACTTCTTAAAAGAGGTAAAGAAACCTTCGAGTTATTAGACAAGTACTACTCACATTACGATCAATTGTTTGAGAATGACAATCACAATTTTACAAATGGATTTGAGTTTAATAACCTCATTGTTTGTATGAAAACAACTTTGCCATCTACCGATTGGATTCCTCCATTATTATCTTACTACAACAAATTCAACTCAAATAGAATTTATGATTTCTTGTTAAAGTTAGACAAGAAATTTACTGGTGATTGGATCAGTCAATTAACTCCAACTGAAAGAATTGAAGGCATGAATTCAATTTTAAAAGGAATTGAAACAAACAGAACTCCAGCCGACCTCTTTGCGACAAGACTCTTTGATTTCGACAAAACCAATTTTATCAAGAACATTGATGGTAAAGTATATGGAAGGCAATTTACTAAAAACATTTTGTTGAAATTGGACTACATTTTAAATGATAATAAAACGACAAAATGGAGTGCATTTAGTCAAATAACCGTAGAACACATTCTACCTCAAACACCAGAAGATAGTAGTAAATGGAAAAGAGACTTCACTGACATTGAAAGAACTGAATTTACAAACAAATTAGGGAATCTAATTTTGCTTGGTCGTGGAAAAAATGCGTCTCAAGGACGTTTGGATTATGACAAGAAGCATCAAAAGTACTTTTCAAGCAATATCAACACCTTTCCAAATTCACTGAGAGTCTTTAATAAGTACCAAACCCAATGGACTAAAGTTGAGTTAAATGAAAATCAGAAATATTCAGTAGACACATTGAAAACGTATTACAATATTTAATCTAACATTCAAACAATGGACTGAAAAATAAACGCCATGCTGCTAACACCCGCCTATATGACAGTGGCGGGGTTCGTGCTATTAATGGCGGTAAAAAACCTGTCCCGTCGGATTTGCAATCCGACGACGGAATGGAGTATAAGGATCTGTGATCCGGCAAAGAAAAAATACAAAAGTTTATGAACATTCAACACCGGATAAATGGAAAAGTTTATTTTGTCACTACAACCGTAGTAGACTGGATCGATCTGTTTACCCGTCCGGTATACAAGCATATTGTATTGGAATCGTTAGATTATTGCATTCAAAATAAAGGCATGGAAATCTATGCCTGGGTATTGATGACCAATCATCTTCATTTGTTGATCGGAGTTACCGGAGAAAACACAGTATCCGATATTGTACGGGATTTTAAGAAATATACCAGCAAAAAACTGATCGATACCTTACAACACGAAGTAACGGAAAGCCGGAGAGAATGGATGCTCGATCGGTTTGAATTTAGTGGTCGCAACGATAAAAAGATAAAGAATTTTAGATTCTGGCAGGAAGGAACCGATATTCAGGAGGTATTCTTAAACGATTATTTCGAGCAAAAGATGGATTACATTCATAACAACCCGGTAAAGGCAGAAATAGTAAACCAACCTCACGAATATCGATATAGTTCGGCTATCGACTATGCCGGAGGGAAAGGGTTGTTGCCTGTCGTGGTGGTATAATGATCTGATTACAATTAGTCACACTGGTCTTCGATTTTGATAAGACGGATTACAAATCCTAATACTCTTTACCGTCGTCGGATTGCAAATCCGACGGGACGGGGCGAGGGGGTAATTTGACCATGATCACAGAAATTAAAAAGTTTGTAGTATAATTAATAGCATATAAAAATGGATAAACTAAACATTCTTTGGACAACTACCAATAAGGACACGATATTTAATATGATATCAATGTATGCGATAAATTCTAAAACGCATGATTGGTGGAAGCAGGTAAATGTGATTATTTGGGGAGCATCCGTAAGATTAGTCGGAGACGACACTCAAGTACAGACAGAAATAGTTGAAATGTTACATCAAGGAGTTTCTATAGAAGCATGCAAAGCCTGCTGTGACAATTTTGGTGTTGCTGATAAGTTGACAAAACTTGGAATTAATGTTCGATATATGGGTGAACCATTAACCGATTATATTAAGAACGGCGAGAAAATATTGACATTGTAAATAGAAAAAAAAACGATAGCGCGGGTCTCCTGCCCCGTGCTATTAATGGTTATAAAGAATATACCACAAGCGGGCTTGTTATTGCTGAAATCCAGATTTGAAGAAATCGGGCAAGGAAATTTGTTTTGAAGCTTTTGCTAAGGGCACGGGTCAGGAGACTACGAGTGTTCGGAAGATTAATATATTGCTGTTAAATGCGTTCTTTGAATTGATGTTTTTTAGATTCACAAAAAATGCCGTTTTTTTAGCGAAAAACCAAAGATGGATCTCCACCGCAAAAACGAACAATCATTGCAATAATTAGTTCGTCAAGTTCAAGCCCAAAACGCCTTTTGGCTGTTTTATAACCGATATTATTGAGTCGTTTATAAATTAACAATAGCATTGACAGCATTAAAGTCATGTACAGAATAATTTTGACCCCATTCTCGCTGGTTGACATGAAATGGCTAAAATTCAACTCTTGTTTAATAAAGCGGAAAAAGACCTCAATATCCCAACGTTTACGGTACAATGCCGTTATGTTTTCAGCTTTGTTTTCTTTCAGATTAGATAAGAAGAGAAGTGGTTCTCCATCTTTGTTTTCTGTTGTAATCAGCCGGAACGTTTCTTTGGTCAATTCTTTGGTTCGCCGATTATTTTTCCAATTATAGAGATGTACAATCTCATCTTTAAGTAATCTTAAATTGCCTATTAATCGATTACCCTGTTCAAGAACCTCAACACTTTGATATGCAACTCTAGGATTCAAACGAGTAACAAAATNAATACGATCCATCTGTAGATCATCAAAAACAGTGCGTTTATTAACTCCACGATCAAAGACATAGACGTGTTGTTTGTATTTAAGAGCATGCTCTTTTATGACCTGTGGAATGGTGAGACACTCATTTAATTCGCATTGATTCAAGAATGTCTCTGCATTGCAAGGTAAAACGCCATCGAATGCCACTGTAAACTTAGCATGTTTCTTATCATTGTTTTTGTGTCTAAGGCTTAACCCCTTTGATAATTTTGCCGATGTCTCGGAAACCATAGTTGAATCAACCCGAACCAGATTGTATTTTTCCAGTTCCTTTTGAGAATACAATTGACTTAGCTGGGTATAAAAATGTTCAAATAACAGTTCAAAGAAGCTAACATCCATCACAGATAGTCTTTCTGAAATGGAGCTGTAACGCACAGTTTTGTCTTGATCTAAATGAAATAGAAATTTGAATTTAGCACTATTGAAAATATCTTCCATCGTACGCAGGCTCGTTCGGTCAGATTCTAACAATGAATAAAGTATCATGTAAAAAACCGAACGCCCATATAAAATCTTGGTGCAGTAGTCAACTTGCGTATTTGCCGCCAGAGCACAAATTTTGTCATCAGGGATAACACTTAATAATTCTTTGACTGTAATATGTTGTTTCAAATTCTTTGTTTGCATTCCATTAAAATATGGATGCAAAATTACAGATCAACTTCTTGAATGTAAAATTATTATCAGTTATTTATCAACATTTTATGATGATTATTGTTGATAAGCTGCCCTTATTTTTGATATTCAAAATTAGTTAGCAAGAATTGCCTAAATTTAAACCTAAATCTCATCGAATGGAAAATCTTCCGAACACTCGTAGTCAGGAGACCCGCGCCAGCAGAGCAGCAGGCATATTAAGGGATTGCAAAGCTACTACTCATTGGAATCGTAAAGAGCAATTGGCAAAATATGGAGCAAACATACAAAATGAGCGATATATTAAAGACGGCAAAATAATTACTTCATCTGGAGTTGCGGTAGGGATATATATGTCTTTGTATCTTTTAAGTTTAGTAGTAAATGAAAATTATGCAAAAGCTGTTCAACTTGGTATGGAATATGACCCGAAATCACCTTTTGATTCAGGTTCACCTGAGAAAACTTCCAAAGATATAGTGGACAAAATAAGACAATCAAATAATAAATAAAAAAAGCGGCACAATGATAAGGAAATTTGAATATAAGGACATGTCTGATATTCAGCGATTATTTGGAATATTGACTGACACGGAGATTTCGGAATCGGATTTGATTAACCGTTTGGATTTTATCAATAATAGTTCGATTGATTTTTTATACGTTTATGATTTAAATGGCTCTGTGATTGGTTTACTAGGATTTAGAATTCGTGAAAATATTGAGGAAAACAGCCGATACGGTGAGATTTCTGTTATCGTTGTAGATTCGAATTATCAAAAACAAGGGATTGGTAAACAATTAATCGAGTTTGCTGAGCAATTAGCCAAAGACTTTAATTGTAAAGGGACTTGGTTGGTGAGTGGATTTGGTCGCGAGGAAAAGGCGCACCAATTCTATAAATCTCTTGGATATGTTTCAACTGGATATAGATTTGTAAAACGATAATAACTGTTCTATGGATATTAAAATACGTAAAGCGACAGAAAATGATTTTGAAAAAGTCTATCCTTTGTTTGAGCAGCTCTGGCCTAATAAAGAATTAGATAAAGACGCATTAAGAATTGTATTTAATCGTGGTGTAAACTCAAATACAGACGAGTTGTTATGCCTTGATTATTCAAATGAATTGATTGGATTTTGCGCTTATGCAATTGTGAACAATTTGTGGCAAGCCGGATACATTTCCTACATGTATGCAATGGTCGTCGATGAAAAATACAGAGGAAAAGGCTTCGGTACAATGTTGATAAAGGAATCGATTAAAGATTCTAAGGATAAAGGATTAAAGCGTTTGGAATTAGATTCTGGATTTCATCGTGAAAAAGCTCATGAATTCTATATGAAACTGGGATTTGAGAAACGTGCATTTTTATTTTCGTATCCGCTTTGATGGCAGGAAAATATTAACGCCTGCTAACAATGTGTAAAAATAATAGCCGTTCCAGTAGTAAATTCAAGGGTTGTAGCTCACCTGCTAGCTCGGGTCTTCTGACCAGTGCTATTAATGGCCGTAAAGAGTATACCATAAGCGGACTTGTTATTGCTGAAATCCAGATTTGAAGAAATCGGGCAAAGAAATTTGTTTTGAAGCTTTTGCTAAGGGCACGGGTCAGGAGACTACGAGTGTTCGGAAGATTAATATATTGCTGTTAAATGCGTTCTTTGAATTGA
>JGI20225J20221_1000134_pt2 | contig 193452 bp, 187 predicted proteins | sample BioMet4_FD_20221 | JGI IMG/M metagenome (IMG submission 20221) | reverse complement strand
TGGTTTCACAAGGGAGAGCATAAACAGGTATTCGCTTACTCAGTGGAAACAGCCTGTGACGCCCATGGCTGGATTTTAGGGTACTCGACACATCCTGGAAACGCGAGCGACGCGAGGACTTTCCCCGCGATCTACAAGAAAGTCAGGAAATACTCGCCTGATTACGCGGTCATGGACTCCGGTTATAAAACCCCGCCGATAGCGAAATTACTGCTAGATGATGGAGTTAAGCCGCTATTCCCATACAAGCGCCCCATGACAGCGAAAGGCTTCTTCAAAAAGAGCGAGTACGCTTATGACGAGTATTACGACTGCTATGTCTGCCCATGGAATAAAGAATTAAGATTCTCGACGGTTAACCGGGACGGCTACAGAGAGTATAAAAGCGATCCCCGGATCTGCTCAGGCTGCCCATACTTATCCCAATGTACGCTAAGCGTGTCAAAACAAAAAGTCGTGACGCGCCATGTGTGGCAGGATTACATGGAGCGATGTGAGGATATCCGATATGGAATCGGGATGAGGGACAAGTACGAGAAACGGAAAGAAACCATCGAGAGAATCTTCGGCACAGCGAAGGAGTTCCATCAATTCAGATACACAAATATGATAGGGATGGCCAGCATGAGAATGAAGGTTGGCCTTACTTACACATGCTTAAATCTGAAAAAGCTGGCAAGAATGATACAAAAATATGGCCTGAAAAAAGAGTCACTACCTCTGACCCAGTTACTGAAGCGATATTTGTTTGGGTTAAACGCGAACAGGGCATTGAGAATCGCCTGATAGCGTTCTCAATGCCCTGTTTGTCTACAATCTGAGAGAATCGGCCGCGGCCGATTCTCTTTTTCTTTTTTGATTTGACATGACGCGGGCAGATTGGTTTTTCTCATCCCAGCTTCAGCAAACTGTTAATCTGGGATGAGTTTCTCGCTTGAAATGGCCGGGCCGAACCGTCCCGAGAAGCAATTTCTCATCCCAGCGACAGAAAACTGTCATTTTGAGATGAGTTTTCCGCTTGAGATGGCTGGGTCGAACTAGCTTGAGAAGAAATTTCTCATCCCAAGTCCAGTAAACTGTCGTACCAGGATGAGTTTCTCATCGGATGTGGCTGAGACGCGCCGCCTTGCTCTCGCCATTTCAATCGCCCTCCCGCGAAACTTCTTTCCTGTTACGAAATGTCAGGAATAGCGCGAAACGGGAAATTATTACCTGGGTTCATTCGCGAGAGGAGAATATATGGTTTTCGCAATTGAGGCAGGATATAATAATGTTAGAAAATAATATCAGAGATGATCACAAATGTCGGAAAAACATATATGTATGAAGACTTGGAATAAGGGAAAGTATCTCTTTATAGAGATAAGCTCATGGAGCTTACAATATAAAGCGGCAGGAGGCGGAACAAAATGAGTCTGGCGGCCGCGGAAGGCCTGTTGCGTAAAAAATACATTTATTGGGATAATAACGTTTACACAAATCGGTGGAAGTTATTGCCGATCATCCGTTTAAACAATTTCGAGGATGAGAATGGAAAAGAATGGATCAGAATTGAATATCTGACACATTTAAGCTGTAAGGAAGCCGTGAAATCAAAACGGATAGACAGCGCGGTGTCAGCGGAAGAAATTGTTACTATGATAGACAAAGACATGTGTTCGGATGAGTGGTTCTACGATCCGGAGTATTTTATCAATCCTGACATGACTTTTCTGATCATGCCAAATCAAACACTTCATCTCCGGGAAAGTGACAGTGACGTCGCGCGTCTATTTTCCGTCACGGCGGATGAAGGCGAGGTTATGTATACTTTGCCAAATAGCGGCGGCAAAATAATCACGACAAAAACACGATTCAATCTGAGTGTTCCAGCGGGAACTCTCGATTTATGGAAATGGTACGAGCTGCGAGTCGGGCATGACGCGGCGAAGGAAGCGCCGGAATTGAATATAGGAAAGAGCGGCAGACATTCATTGGTACTGACGGGGACGCTCGACGGCAGGCCGATTGGATTAAGCGCGTATAATCCCGCGGCAGACTCAAAAACGCGAGCGCTCTACACAATGGAATTCATGCCGGATAGAAAAGGTTTTCGTTTTATGGTTAAGAGTAGAAAAGTGGAACGAGTGTGGTTCAAGGTGGCTTGGCTGCGTACGTCCAAAGCAGGCGCTTTAATCAGTGAGCAGGCGTTAAATCAATGGATCCGATAGGAAGGCGCGGAAATGGAAGAAATCAGTTGGCTTCAGTCGAGAGACATAGTTGGATTAAAATATGGCAAAGATAACGCGCGGGATTTTATTAAACCATTCGCGAGAGATATCCTGCTTCTTGAGTCACGTATCGCGGGTACAGCTCACATAGAAGGGATTGAGGATTTGGAATCATATATTTTAACCGGAGAAAGTGTGAGCTTCTATAGAGAGCCGGATCATGTAGATGACACGAACACGATTGCCGTAAGAACCGAATACGGAACAAAAATAGGTTATGTGCCGAAAAAAGATAACGTCGCGCTCGCTCGATTAATGGACGCGGGCAAGCTATTGGTCGGAAAAATCACGGCCAAGGAGCTCAGCGGGAGCTGGGTAAAAATTTACATGAATATTTATTTAAGAGAATAAAAGCGGGAAGTAAAAGGTTATGGCGTCTTTTTACTGACGGTAGTTGTATTCGCGGGGCTTTACTCAGCCAGCGCTCCCTGTAATCGGACTCGGTGATGTTCTTCCGAAATGTCAGGAATGGCGCGAAACGGGAAATAATAATGTTAGAAAATAATATCGGAGATGATCACAAGTGGCGGAAAAACATACAGCTCTTAGCTTTCTTTTCTGCAATCATCCATTGTATCCAAGGCAGGCAGACGAAGACTATGCCTCTGAGTTTCATACGGCCAGGCAAAATTATCCAAGCGCCTTGTTCAGCTATGAAGATTTGGAACAAGGAAAATTATCTCTTTACGGTGAGAAGCTCACAGGACTTACAATATACAGAGGCTGGATGATGAAGCCGGAAATGTACAGGACTTTTTATCGACTCTTAGAGCGAGAAGGCATTACGCTTATCAACACGCCGGAGGAATACGAGACGTATCATTTGCTGCCAAACTGGTACGAGTCGTTTAAACAAGAAACTTCGGAATCGTTTTGGACAAGTTCCGTGATACTTGAAGACGCCCTGTGTTTGGCGAAGAAGTTAGAGGGCGCGTACATTGTGAAGGATTACGTGAAAAGTCGTAAACATGAATGGGCTGACGCCTGCTATATCGAGGATATTCAAAAGAATGTAGAAAGAGTAATTCGTAATTTTATTGAGCGTCAGGGGGATGACCTTGTAGGCGGAGTTGTCCTGAGAAGATTTGAAAGCCTGAAACAAATCGGATTTCACGCGCGAAGCGGCATGCCGATTTCGGAGGAGTACAGAGTATTCATCTATGCCGGAAATGTTCTGGCAATAGATAATTATTGGACAGATCGGCATGATTCACGTTTTTCGAAAGAAGAACTTACCTGGATCGACTCAATTGCCTCAAGAGTCCACAGTAACTTTGTTACGGTTGATTTAGCTCGGAAAACCGATGGCAAACTCATCATTATGGAATTCGGGGATGGCCAGGTATCAGGTTTACAGCAGCTGGAGGCGGAGAGCTTTTATAAGGCTTTTACGAAATTATCGGATTGATAGGAGGGCGAAAATATGATAAATCGCGATAAAATCCAACAAGAGTCAGAACGGGCGCTCATAGGAAGAGACTTTAAACTGAATGTTTATGATGAGAGTCACAGGGCTTACATTGACCCGGTTTCCTGTGAGATCAAATACTACGAAACCGATACGGTCAAGGTGAAAGATGGGTATATCTTCCATTCGGTCGAAGATTACTATAATAAAATACAGGATAAAGTCGATTAAATATTCGCGACGGAAAAAGCCAGAACGCTCAATGTCTTTAATAAGACCAATCTTCTTTCGTACATGGGATTTCCGTACTATATGTCGTATGACACGAATGTTTTTCATTTTATTTATAATGACGCGAAGTATGAAAAAGCGTCGTCTCTGGCCGGAATCTACTTCCATTATCAAGGCGGGCTGGGTCTCGACGTGAACGCGGAAAACATATTTACGGACCATATTCTTACGCTGGAAGAGTTTCCTTTTAAGCCGGATGTGGTGGCCGTTACCTCGCTTTCCTGCTTGGTTCTGGAACAAAACAAAGAGAAGCTGTTATCTTTTCCGGACGCGATGGCCTACACGATTTTCAGGCTGGACGAGTTGACGAAGAAAAAGGAATTCGACGCTTTTGATAATCTTGTTAAATGAAAAAGCGCGGCGCCACTTACCATTAAATATCGACCACTTATAGAGAATCGGTTGCGGCCGGTTCTCTTTTTTTCTATACTGATATCGAAATGAGGGAGGTGATTGAAACGCGTATCGAAGTTAAAATTGACCCATCCTGTAAAGAGCCCCGGGTCATCGTCATCACAGACCAGATGACTGATCAGGTGAACGCGCTGATTCAGAAGCTTTCGGAAGAGGCGCCGCGGATGCTCGCGGGGTTTCGGGAGGACGCGGTAACAATCCTTGAGCCGGAGGATATTATCCGAATTTACGCGGCGGAAGGCAAGGTGTTCGCCGTTACGGCGGACGGGGAATACAATCCGCGTCTAAGGCTTTATGAGCTGGAAGAACGGCTGAGCGCGGATCGCTTCGCGCGTATCTCCAATTCCGAAATCATTAATCTGAGAAAAGTAAAAGGCTTTGATTTGAGCTTTTCGGGCACCATTCGCGTTACCTTTTCCAACGGTGCCGCGACGTACGTGTCAAGGCGGTATGTCGCGAAAATCAAACAGGTCTTAGGAATATGAGGTGATCCACATGAAAAAGAAAATTATTGTCAGTTGTCTGCTGGGGGCGTCCCTCGGACTGACCATCAGCATGGTCATCAGTATAATCATTTCGATCTCGGTGGGAGACGGCCGGTTTTACCCGGTCGTGCCGGAGCTTATCAGCGATTGCGGAAATGAGCTCAACGCGGTTCTCCTTCAAACCGTCTGTTCGCTGATTTACGGCGCCGCCTGGGTCGGCGCTTCCGCCGTATGGAGACAGGACAACTGGAGTATTCCGCGCCAGACCGTGACACATCTGGTGATCTGCTCCATGGCGACTTTTCCGGTCGCGTATTTCACGCGATGGACGCGCCACAGCGTTTCCGGCGTCCTGAGTTATTTCGGGATTTTTTTCGGAATTTACCTGGTCATCTGGCTGTCACAGTACTCCTCGATGAAAAAGCGCGTGGAGGAGATGAACCGGAAGGCGCGGGAGAGCGGATTTGACGAGAAGTAGAGTTATGTTAGCGGAATGTAAAAATTAAAAAAAGAACTCAAATTTAAATTTTAGATTTGAGTTCTTTTTAAATTTCTTAGAATAAAACTTTATATTATTGAAATAACTAAAAATTAATGGTAATATCTAAAATAGAAGCGGAGGAACTAAAATGACAACGGAAGAATTAATCGAAAAATTAAAAGAAATTCAAAAAATGAAATGTGAAACGCAGACAATTGAATTAAAAAGCGCGGAGCAGGGATGTCCTAAGCGATTGTATGACTCTTTATCGAGCTTTTCCAATCAAGATGATGGTGGCATTATCATCTTTGGTATAGATGAAGCACAAGGATATAAGGAAGTTGGCGTTTATAATCCGCAAGATTTGCAAAAAAAAATAAATGAGCAGTGCCTCCAGATGGAGCCGGTTGTGCGTCCTTTACTTACAGTGGTGATTAAGGACGAAAAATCGTTTGTTTCGGCGGAAATACCAGGAGTGGATTTGGCGGACAGGCCCTGTTATTATCGCGGAAAGGGAAGGTTGAAAGGCTCTTATACGCGTATTGGCGATAGTGATGAGCCGATGACAGAGTATGAAGTTTATAGTTTTGAAGCATACAGAAGAAAGTATCAGGATGACATTCGCGAGGTAAACAGGGCAACATTGACGGCTTTAAGCAAAGAGTCGTTAGACAAATATGTCCATTTACTTAAAGCCGGAAGGCCCAATTTATCGGCGATGAAGGATACAGAGATATATGAATTAATGAGTATTCGGAGAAATGGAGAAATCACGTTAAGCGCGGCGCTTGTGTTCAGTCCTTATCCTCAAGCGTATTTTCCTCAGCTATGTATTACGGCGGTAGTTGTCCCGGGCACTGAAATTGGCGAACTTGGCACGGCGGGTGAACGTTTTCTGGACAATCAGCGTATCGAAGGAAATATCGCGGATATGTTAGACGGAGCAATCGCTTTTGTGAAAAAAAATACGCGGACTAAGATAATCATTAACCCTGAAAACGGAAAAAGAGAAGATCGGACGGATTATCCGATTACAGCTGTAAGAGAAGCTGTACTGAACGCTCTGGTCCATCGTGATTACAGTATTCATACTGAGGGAATGCCCATTCAGATACTTATATTTGAGAACAGAATTGAGATCCGAAATCCTGGTGGTATATACGGGAGGATAACAGTTGATCAGTTGGGTAAAGTACAACCGGATACGAGAAATCCGGTTCTTGTTTCTGAACTTGAAGTGTTGGGCATTACGGAAAATCGCTATTCCGGAATACCAACAATCCGGAGAGAAATGAGAGAAAATGGATTGGCTTCACCGGAGTTTGTTGATGAAAGAGGCAGTTTTATAGTGAAATTTTATAGGACAGTAAGAAGCGCCGCTTTGTCAGAAAAAATGGATGAAGAGACAGAAAAGTTGATTTCTTTTTGCGTAACACCAAAAACAAGGAAAGAAATCGCGGACTTTTTAGGATTGTCTTCTGTAACATACGCGATTCAAACCCGTGTGCTGCCTCTTGTGGAATCCGGAAAAATCAAATTAAGCATACCGGATAAACCAAAGAGCTCCAAACAGTTGTATTATAGTAAGTAATGGAACCACGGCAAAATTATATTTTAACGAACACGAAACAGAGGGCTTGAGATGAAAACGTATTTAAAGCCAATTGTATATAAGATAGACGATGATGATAATGGACTTCGGGATTTTCAGGAAAAATTGACGAGGGAAGCTCCGGAGAAAACGCGGAATATTATGCTGCGATTTCCAACGGTGTATATCCATAATTGGAAAGACACGGATGATTATGAGGTATACGTTGGAGAATCGAATAACATTATTCAAAGAACGAAGCAGCATTATGAAAACCGCGGCGACGCGGGCAAATGGCAGCATCGTATCGCGAGTCATAACGCCAGCTTGTATGTGATTGGCCATGAGCATTTTAATAAATCTCTTACATTGGACATTGAGAATCGCTTAATGCTTTATCTGATGAGCGTCGATCGCGTGAAGAAAATTCATAACGCGCGGGGCAATCCACAGAATAAATATTATCCGGATAATGAACTGGATGATATTTTTCGGATGATCTGGAAAGAATTGCGGAAACGGAATAAGGAATTGTTTCCTAAAGAAAGCGAGATCAAGGATTCCGCCGTGTTTAAAGCGTCGCCTCTGCATAAGCTGACCCCTGACCAGGAGCGTATCAAAGAAATTATCATCGAAAGGGTTTTTGAAGCGCTTAAATCAGGCAAAAGCAATCAGGTCATTTTTATTGAAGGCGAGGCGGGTACCGGTAAAACGGTTTTGAACAGCAGCGCGTTTTATGAGATGTTCGCGAAGATGGAAGACGATGGAGACAAGCCTTTGAGCTGCTTTTTGATGGTAAATCACGACGAGCAGATAACAGTCTATCAGCAAATTGCCGAGAAACTGGGCCTAATCGAGAAATACGGCGAAGTAGTCTGTAAGCCGACCTCATTTATAAATCATCATTCTACGGAGAAACCGGTTGATGTCGCGTTTATCGATGAGGCGCATTTGCTTTTAACACAGGGCAAACAGTCTTACCGCGGCAACAATCAATTGCGTGACATTATCGACAGGGCTAAAGTGACGGTAGTGATGTTTGACGAGAATCAGATACTGACAACAGAGCAATACTGGGAAGCGAAAATTCTGGATGGATACAGGAAGCAGGCGAAAGCGGAGAATAATTATTTCGAGCTGAAAAATCAGCTGCGGATCAGAGCGCCGAAGGAAGTCGTGGATTGGATCGACGAATTTACTAAGGAACAGAAAATAGAACGTGTTCCATCGAATTTGGGCGGGTATGAAATCCGGATTTTTGAAAAACCTGAAAATATGGAGAACGCCCTGAAGCTCAAAGCGGCTGAGGAAAAGCACAAACTTTCCAGAATGATCGCGACCTATGACTGGGATTATAACAGCAAAGCGAGAACGGCCGCCAGGGGCGAAGATTATTGGGAGGTCATGATTGATAAATGGCATAAGCCATGGAACAGAGAGCTTGAGCGGGACTTTTCCCGGGAAGAGAAGAAGGAAATTAAACCACTTTCATGGGCGGAGCAGCCTCGGACAATTGATGAGGTCGGTTCAACATTTACCATACAGGGTTTTGACTTGAACTATGCCGGCGTAATACTCGGGCCATCCGTAAAATACAGAAATGGCCAGATTGTATTTGACCCATCAAAAAAGAACTATAAGAAAATGACACAGAAACGTACCTTGTCGGATGGATCAAAAAAGCAGTTTGGACAAGAACTGATACAACATGAGGTACGCGTTCTTATGACAAGAGGCGTCGAGGGCCTTTACATATACGCTTGTGACAAAGAGTTAAGGGAAGCTTTGCTCGCGGCGTCGAAAGGAAAACAATATGACCAAAGAAACGATTAACCAAATACTAAAATTCCGGGACGACCGGGACTGGAAGCAATTTCACAATCCCAAGGACCTGGCGATCTCCATCTCTTTGGAGGCGGCGGAACTCCTTGAGGTTTTCCAATGGAGCGGCTCGGATGTAAGCGCCGCGAATAAAGAAGATAAAATCCGGGAAGAGCTGGCGGACGTAGTCAATTACTGCGTGCTGATGGCGGACGCCTGCGGGCTTGACCTCGATGAAATTGTACAGGAGAAAATCAAGCGCAATAATGAGAAATATCCTGTTGAAAAAGCCCGGGGTAAGAGCGATAAGTATACAGAGCTATAGGGGAGTGTATGTAAAAACATACTAGAACAAGGAGTACGACATTGATTGAGTATACAGAAGAAAAGAATTTCACGAAAACTCAGATTGAGGAGCTTTTTCTTTCGGTAAACTGGGCTTCAGGAAAATATCCGGATAAGCTTTTTAAAGCGTTAATGAACTCACGGACAGTAATCACGGCATGGGATCAGGACAGTCTGGTTGGGCTCGCCCGGGTACTTGATGATGGCGAGATGCTGGCTTTTGTTCATTATGTACTGGTGAATCCGGCTTATCATGGCCGTGGCATTGCCGGACACATGATTGAGCTTGTTAAGCAAAAGTACAGTAATTATCTGTACATCGAGGGAATGCCGGAAGACAGGAAAAATGTCGCGTTTTATCAAAAGCATGGCTTTAAGGTTATGGAAAACGGAGCGCCGATTCAGATTGTGAATCCGAGCTTTTCTGATTTTAGTTCATGACATTTACAGATCCTTCCCCATCTCCTTCAACAGCCCCAGCAGTATCCTGCCTGTAATCCCCCAAATTACATGATCCTCGACATTGAAAATCGGTACTTCCACCTGTCCGCCGCTTCTCCAATGGTAGGACTCGTCTATGCCAAGCAGATCATAGGGAAAATCCCCGGGAATTCGCGGGACAAGGTCGTAGTGATAAACAAGTGGGGCCTCCTCTTGAAAATGAGAGAAAGGCGCGAGGAATGTCGACTCGACTTCAGACGGATTGGGGGCGAGAGCGGCGAAGCCTTCTTTTGACAAGGAGCCCAGAACCGGGAAGATAGCCGCTCCGGACGCGGAATACAGGTAGTCGGTTTGTCCCAGTATCTGGATTTCTTTGGAAGGAACGCCCAGTTCCTCGCGCGTTTCACGCAGCGCGCATTCTATAATGGTTTCTTTGTTTTCTATTCTTCCGCCGGGAAAACAGATTTCCCCCGGCTGGCGTTTCAGACTCGAGGCCCGTATCTCGAACAGAAGATTTATCTCGCCATTAAATTCTATAAGAGGGATCAGAACGGCATAGGCGTTCCGAAGCCCTTGAATCCGGGGGACGCGTTCTTGGTAGCGCGTCTCAAAATCGGATATTCTCAAATCTTGTGATTCCATAAATTTCCTCGTTTCAAAAAATAGTCGGCGTGTCTGTGTATTATTTTAACAGACTTCAAAGCGCGTTACAATATTATAAGATAAAAACATATAATTCCTATTGACATTATATGATATAAGGGCTAATATGATACCCAACACACAAAAAGCGCGGGATACGCGGAAACTTGAATGGGGAGACAGAATAGAATGGCAGCATCAAAGACACGGAATATCAAAACGGAAACGAATACAGTCAGCGAGGAAGAATTCGGCACGGAGATCGCGCCGCATAATCATCGGGCGATCATCGGTTTTGATAAAAATGGAATTCCCAAAGTGCTGGTACCGGTCAGCGGGCACGAGCATACACATGAGGACGCGGAGGGAAATGTCTATATCCACTCACATGACGAGGACTTTACGGAAGACTATATAAAGGCGGTCGCGCGTTACAGAAAGACTTTTCCGAATAAGGACGAGCAGATGGAAAACACGCCGGATCCCGCGACGCGGGAGATGCTGCGGCGAATGGATCAGTTGGGAATTGACACGGCGTTCGATCGATTTGATCAGCAGCAGCCTCAGTGTAGTTTCGGGCTTTGCGGAACCTGCTGCCGGATCTGCAACATGGGACCGTGCCGGATCACGCCCAAGTCGCCCAGGGGTGTCTGCGGCGCGGACGCGGATCTGATTGTGGCGAGAAATCTGCTGCGAAGCGCGGCCGCCGGCGCCGCGCAGCACGGCGCGCACGCGAGGGAAGTGATCCTGATGCTGAAATGGGCGGCGGAAGGGAAACTGGATTTTCCGATCATCGGAGAGTATAAAGTCCTTCAGATGGCGAAAGCGTTTGGAATCAAGACGAAACACAGGACGATCAAGAACATAACGATCGACCTGGCGAATGTTCTTCTGGAGGACCTCTCGCGGACGGAGCCGGAGGATTATAAACTGATCAAGGCCTGCGCGGCGCCGGAGAGACAGAAAGCGTGGCGTGATCTGGATATCCTGCCGATCAGCGCGTACCATGAGGTTTTCGAGGCCTATCATAGAACCGGTGTCGCCACGGATGGGGACTGGGAAAACGTTATGAAACAATTCCTTCGGTGCGGACTCGCTTTTTGCTTCAGCGGCGTCGTCTCGACGTCGATCGCGACAGACGCGCTTCTGGGCGTGGGAGACAGAGTTATTTCCAAATGCAATATCGGGGCGCTGAAGAAGGGCTATGTGAATATCGCGGTTCATGGGCACTTGCCGGTGCTCGTCCGCGAAATAGTCCGTGTCGGGCAATCTGACCGGTTTCAGAAAATGGCGCGGAAGGCGGGAGCCAAAGGCATTCAGTTCTATGGAATATGCTGCTCCGGACTTTCGGCGATGTATCGATATGAGGGCGTGATTCCCCTGTCGAACGCGATAAGCGCCGAGCTTGTGTTGGGCACGGGCGCGCTTGATTTGTGGGTGGCGGATGTGCAGGAAGTATATCCAAGCATGATGGATGTGGCCCGGTGCTTCAAAACAACGGTCGTCACAACACATGACTCCGCCAGACTGCCCTCCGCGGAGCACATCGGGTATGACCATCATCATTCCAATATTCAGGAAACGCGGCAAATCGCCGAGAAAATAGTGACCCGCGCGATTGAAAGCTATCAGGCTCGAAAAGGAATACCCGTATTTATACCCAAATATGAGGTTGAGGCGGAGGTCGGCTTTTCCGTGGAATATCTCGCGAAGAGGTACGGCAGCCTGAAGCCGGTCGCGGACGCGGTAAGAGATGGCCGGATACTCGGTATCGTGAATATGGTCGGCTGTAATAATCCGAAGGTGCCCTATGAAAAAACAATTCTGGACGTTTGCGATATTCTGCTTAAGAACAATGTCCTGATTCTTACAAACGGCTGCGCCTCATTCCCTCTGATGAAGATGGGCTATTGCCGGATGTCGGATTTCGCTTATGGGAAGTGCGGCGAGGGGCTGCGCGAATTTCTGAAACCGGATATGCCGCCGGTATGGCATGTGGGGGAATGTATCGACAACACCAGATCTACGGGGATTTTCTCGGGTGTCGCGGCGGAGCTTGGCGCGGCGCTTGCTGAGGCGCCCTTCGCGTTCTCGTCGCCGGAGTGGTCCAATGAGAAAGGAATCGACGCGGCGCTGGCGTTTCGCCTTAACGGCATCACTACGTATCACTGCGTGGAAGCGCCGATCTTCGGATCCTCGAAGGTCATAGAATTCCTCAAAGAAGGGACGAAAGAAACGCTGGGGTCCTCGATGGTCGTTGACGTGGATCCGGAATCGCTTGGTAATCGGATAGTCAATGATCTGAAAAAGAAAAGAGAAAAGCAGGGTATATAAAATTTAATGACGAGGGGAATCCTTCCTTGCCGCGCTTTCGGGTATCGTCTATAATAATCAAAGGTATTGTAAAGAGACGGAGACGGGAGCGGGTATGGAAATTAGTTTATTGATCGCGAAGCAAATCCTCGCGATGCTGATCATGGCGTGTTTTGGATTCACGGCTGTCCGACTGGGACTGCTTAAAGCGGATCACAGCCGGATTCTTTCCATCATTATCATTTATATTGTCACGCCGTGCGTGTCGCTTTCCGCGTTTCAGGTGGAACTTACGGAGACGAGAATTCACGGGATGCTGATCGCTCTCGTCGGCTCGATTATCATTCACGTGATCTATATCGCGGCGGCGTATTTCCTTGGAAAATGGAGAGGAATCAGTGATATCACGAAGGCGTCGCTGATTTTTACAAACGCCGGCAACCTGATCATTCCGCTGGTACGGGCGACACTGGGTGCGGAGATGACGATTTACACCTGTGTTTTTATGCTGGTTCAGACGATCATTACCTGGACATATGGAGTGATACTGATCAGCGGGGAGAAGAAGACACCCTGGAAGAAGATTTTCTCCAATATCAATATAATCGCGATTCTGGCGGGACTGGCGTTGTTTATCTTTCAGATCCGGATCCCGGCGCTGTTTGAGAACGCGGTGGAAAGTGTCGCGGGCATTATAGGCCCGTTGAGCATGCTGATGATCGGGACGCTGGTGGGCGGCATGAATCTGGCGGAAATCTTCCGGGATAGAAGTAATTATTTGTATTGCCTGACGAAGCTGATTTTATTTCCGGTTATCGTAATTCTGGTTTTAAAGGTCATGGGACTGATGAGCGCGGATCCGGAACAGATTCTATTGATCCCGATTCTGGCGGCCGCGGCGCCAAGCGCGATCAACGTGACCAATATCGCGCAGTTGTACGAGAGAAGCGTGGATAAAGCCGCTTCGTTGAATATTTCCTCGACGATTCTGTGCGTGGCCACGATACCGCTGATGGTATGGTTTTATGAGCTGATGGCGGTTTTGTAGAATGTTGAAATCATCTGGCAATTGATTTCCTGATATCGCTGACATTCGGCAGCTCTACGCAAAAACTCGCTCCTTCGCCGGGGCGGCTTGCCGCGGTTATCGTCCCTCCACAGAGATCGATGATCCGATGGACGAGTGACAGCCCGAGACCGCTGCCCTCAGCGCCACGCGTGGGGGTTTCCTGATAAAACCGCTCAAATATGTGTTTTATGGCTTCTTCGCCGATACCGGAACCTTCATCACTGATCGTGACCACGGCGCAATTAGCGAGGCGCCGCGCGGAAATGCTGATCGCGCCGCCCTGATAGCTGAATTTAATGGCGTTACCAATCAGGTTCAACCAGACCAGATCCATCATTTCTCTGTTGTTACGGTATGGTATGTCTTCCGGAATGTCCAATTCAAAAGTAATGTTCTTTGATTCCCACTGATCTTCAAGTAAAAGCGCGCAGCGGCGCAGCTGTTCTCCAAGCTCGTAATCCGTCTGCCCGCTAATAAGCTGTTGATGCTCGTAACGCGACAGAAGCAGGATATCCGCGGAAAGCGCGGAAAGCCTCTTTGACTCGGTAACGATATAATCAAGATACTCATTTTCTTTCTCTTTGGTCAGATTTCCCTGCCGAAGGCGTTTCGCGAAACCGCGGATTGAGACGATTGGGGTTTTGAATTCATGGGAAAAAGTATTGACAAAGTCATCGCGCGCGAGCTCCGCGCTGCCCAGCTCCGCCGTCATCAGATTGAAACTGTGGAGAAGCTCGCGGATTTCCCCGTCACCGGCCTCGGTCACTCTGACGGAATAATCGCCGTTTGAGACAGCCTTGGTAGCGCTGATCATTTCAAGCAGAGGCTTCGCGGTCCTTTTGCTGAAAAAAGAAGAAATCAATACCGCGAGAATAATCGCGAGGATCATGGGGATGAGCGCGCCAAACGGGCGCGCGCCCGCAAAGGGCAGAATGTCGGAGAAAAGAATCCAGATCAAGGCTGTGATCAGGCCTGAGAGAATGTTTACAAGCACAACGAATACGATCATGACACTTCTGGGTGATCGAAAAAGTTTTCTCAGCATGCTTTCACCGCCTTATATCCCAGTCCTCGAATCGTAACGATTTCGAAATCATGGTTCGTCCGGAAACGGTCTCTGAGCCGGTTGATGTGGACATTGACTGTATGCTCGTCGCTGTCGGAGTCCAGATCCCAGATCTCATCCATGAGCTGTCTTCTCGTGAAAATCTTATTGCTGTAGGAGAGAAGCTTATAGAGCAGCAGAAATTCCTTCCTCGGCAGCTCCAGCGCGACGTCGTCCGTGACGACAGTAAATGAATCATAGTATAATGTGGTGCCGCCGACCGTAAGCTTCCGGTCCGCGGCTATTTTCGCTCTGCGCAGGAGCGCGCCGATACGCATAAGCATTTCTTCTTCGTCGACGGGCTTCGTCATATAGTCATCGGCGCCGAGCGCGAATCCACGCTTCTTGTCGGTAATTGCCTGCTTCGCCGTAACCATCAGGATGGGAATCTCCATACCGGCCTCCCGGAGCTGTTTCGTCAGCTCGAATCCATCCATGTCCGGCATCATGATGTCCATAATCAGCAGGTCGATATGTTTGTGCTCCAGAACCTCCAGCGCCTCAGAGCCGTTCCTGGCGGTAAGCGGCTCATAGCCGGCGTCGGCGATTACGTCGCGCGTGAGCGTTCTGGTTCCCATATCATCTTCCACAATTAAAACACGCGGCATACGAAGACCTCTTTCAAAGAATGATAGATTTAAATGTATCTTCCGAGCTTTAAAATTAATTTCAATAGCATGCTATTATAATACCATTCTTTTTACTCTATGTCAATCGCGGAGCGTAATAACGTCTTTTTCAAAAAATCGCGAAAGTTTACCGTGAGTTTACTTTGAGGTTGTATACTCCCGGACAAAGGAGCGCTACAATCAGCGCCGATGAGATTACAAGAAAGGAATGGATGTCTGGAAATGGATTTTTTATTAAGATTGCTGCTTGGCCCGGCCGGCGCTATGATGAACGGTGGGCAGCCGGGAGGACAGCAAGGAGGACAACCGGGAGAACAGCAGACTCGTATACAGCGGGAACCGCCGAAGCAAAGGCCTCCGAAAGGAACGCCGGTCACCCGGATCCTTATAAGTCTCGCGATTACGCTTGCTTTTGGAGCGGTTTATTTTTACTTTAAACTTCCCGCTTTTAACATCCACGATACCGGATTTTACTGGCTTATATTCTGGATGTGCCTTGTGTTTACAATTACTATGATTTATCTGAAGGGATTCCGCGCTAACAGTACAATAGGTTATATTTCCTATACTCGGAAAAAGATTCCGGCGCCCTTTTGGATTGTAATCGGTATCATCGCGGTGGTTATTATCGGCAGTGTGGCCGGGTGGGAGCTTTTCCGGTCCAAGGACTATTCGAAGCTGATTACAGTGGAGGAAGGCGATTTCGCCTCAGAAGTCTCAGAAATATCATGGAACCAGATACCGATTCTGGACGAGGATTCCGCTAACAATCTGGCTAACCGTAAACTTGGTGAGCTTTCGGATCTTGTCAGTCAGTTCACGGTAAGTGAGTCATCGACACAGATCAATTACAATGGGTCACCTGTCCGCGTGAATTATCTGAATTACGGCGGCTTCTTCAAGTGGTGGAATAATAAGGACAATGGTATTCCGGCTTATATGATGATTGATATGAGGACGCAGGAAGTCTCGGTTGTTCGGCTGAATCAAGGCATTAAATACTCACCTTCGGAATATTTTGGCAATGATTTGACGCGGCAATTGCGTTTCAATTATCCGACACTGATGTTCGGCGACACCAATTTTGAGGTGGATGATAACGGTACACCTTATTGGGTGGCTTCCGTTGTTGAAAAGAAGATCGGACTTTTCAGCGGAACAGATGTTTCCGGCGCGGTTCTTGTCAACGCGGTCACAGGCGAGATGGAATATTACGATATTGGATCGGTTCCTACCTGGGTCGATCGTGTTTATTCGGCGGATCTGTTGGTATCTCAGTACAATTACTATGGCAAGTATCATAACGGCTTTTGGAATTCACTATTTGGGCAGAGTGACTGTACTACTACGACCACGGGACACAATTTTATCGCGCAGGATAACGATGTCTGGATGTATACGGGAATCACGTCCGTAACAGGTGACCGCGGCAATATAGGATTTATTCTGGTCAATCAGAGGACAAAGGAGGCGCGGTATTATTCCTGCGCGGGAGCCGAGGAATACTCGGCGATGTCGTCAGCGCAAGGCGCGGTTCAGCAATACAATTATACGGCGACCTTCCCGTTGCTGTTGAATATTTCGGATCAGCCGACGTACTTTATGGCGTTGAAAGATGACGCCGGGCTGGTAAAAATGTACGCGATGGTCAATGTCCAGCAATACCAGATCGTGACTACCGGCTCGTCTGTATCGGAATGCCAGGAGAGCTATCATGAGTTACTTTTGAAAAATAATATTATTCAGGAAAGCGACGATTCCGCGGATGGGTCCGGGGGATCGGCCGACCGAGAGACAGTAAGTGGGGCAATTACGGAAATCCGGTCCGCGAACATCGATGGAAACACTATATTTTATATAAAGCTGGACGGCGGCCCGGTCTACTATACTGTTAGCGCGAAGGATTATCCCATGGCGGCGGTTCTGAATGTCGGCGACTCCATTACTGTGACGTTTACACCAGGCGAGGGAAGCCTGATTTCCATAAAATCCCTTACAATCACCAGCTTCTGACGTGAGACCCTATTCACGTCGCTTATCTGTATATGACTCGCGAAGGTCCCGCGAACCGGGCGTAAAAATCCGGTTTGGCGGGACTTTCGTACTATTTAAAAAGTCTCTTGTAAATATCCTTACGCTTGGCCCGAATCGCGTCATAACGTCCTCGCGCCTCCGAATCCGGGTAGTAGCGCTGCCCCGGGACTCTGACAAGGGCGTTCATAGCCGCTTCCAGGCTGTCATAGACCCGCGCGGCCGCGGCCGCGCTTAGAAGAGCGCCTGTGGAAGCCGCCTCACTGGTACTGGTCGTCTCGATTTCACGGCCGCTGATGTTCGCCAGGGTCTGATTGAATAACGGGAAATTACTCAGGCCGCCGGTGACGAGAGTGACTTCGGACTTTTCTGACACTTCTTTTGTCATATGAAGATTCTCATCAATTTCAAAAATAATGCCTTCCAGAATAGAACGGGCGAAATCACCTCTTCCGCAATCCGGGCGCGTGCCGTAAAATAAGCCGGCCGCGTTGGGGTTCCGGTTCGGCGAGCCCTTTCCGCGGAAATAGGGGAGAGTGATAATGCCATTCGATCCGAGCGGAGAGTTCGCGGCGTCGCGGTCAATCTCCGCGTAGTCCCCGGAATCCGGGTAAAAAGTCCGCTTATACCAGTCAAAGAAATCGGCGCCTGTCAGGATAAAGCTTTCCAGCTGATATTTTCCGGGAATGGCGGAGACGCCGTTTATGATCAATTGATCGTTCAGAAGCAGGTTGTCGGATACGGTTGTTATATAGGTTCCGGTTCCGACAGTAATCAGGGTTTCGCCATCGGCGGCTCGCCCGGCGCCCAGCGCCCCACATTGCTGGTCGCCGCCCGCCGTGACAACAGGAATCCGGCGGGGAAGCCCGGTCAGATCGGAAAACTCCCGCGTGATTTCCCCGACGACGCTGCCCTGCGGAACCAGTGGGCAGAGCTTTCTTTCATCGACATGAAAGAGCTCGAGCAATTCCGGATCCCACGACAGAGCGCGGATGTCCATCAGAAGCGTTCGGCTTCCGTAAGTGTAGTCCGTACAATACGCGCCGGTCATAAAATAAATCAGATAATCCGCGATGGTCAGATATTTCGCGGTCCGCTTGTCGATCGAAGGATGATTTACAATGAACCAGGTCAGCTTCGGCGCGAGAGGGACATGCGAAAGAGACATACCGGTCTTCCGGTAAATAAACGCGTTATATTCCTTCAGCGAGTCGCAGATCGGCAGGGAACGGGTATCCTGCCAGGTCATGAAGTTCGTAAGAGGAGCTCCGTCCGCGTCAACCGGGAGGAAGGAGCTTCGCTGAGCGGTCAGGGACAGGCACAGAATGGAAAGACCCGACAACCGCGCGTAATCGGCGCATTGCTTTATGACAGACACAAAAGCGTCTGATAAAACACGCGGCGATATTTCGGAGGATTGATCATCGCGAACGGGCGTATAGGAAACCCGCGCGGAGAAACGCTTTTTACCGTCAGGCTCGTATAAAATTCCGCGGGCGCTGGAAGTGCCAACATCAACAACCAATATTGTATCTGTCATATAAAACTCCTTTCGCTGCCAGGTGGAAGGTTTTTTTAATTATATCATTTTGCCGCGTCCTATGGCTTGGTATCTTGGCGAAAACCATATGGACGACTCAAAACGGTAAAAACAATCATAAATAAATGAATCAATCATATAAAACCATTGCAAATAAACATATAACGTGATATTATTCATTTAACAACAAACATAAAAGCAATTTAAATGAATTAAATGAACGATTAGGAGGCGCGAAGTGAGTAAGATTGATGAGATCACCAAAGAAAGCTGGATCATGAGCACATTTCCGGAATGGGGAACCTGGCTCAACGAGGAAATCGAGAATGAGGAAGTTAAACCGGGAACGGTAGCGATGTGGTGGCTTGGATGCACAGGGGTCTGGTTCAAGACACCGGGCGGCGCGAACATCACCGTGGATCTGTGGACAGGAAACGGAAAGCGCACGCATGGCGACGGCAAGATGAAGCCGGGTCATCAGATGGCGAATATGTGCGGCGCGAGAGCCATGCAGCCGAATCTGCGGGCAATCCCCTTTGTGATCGACGCGTTCGCGGTCAAGCAGGTCGACGCGGTGCTCGCGACACATTATCACCAGGATCACATGAGCGCCGAGTACGCTTCTCACGTGATCAAGAGCGGGATGACAACGGTCGACGCGGACGGCAGGGAAATCCCGGTACCTTTTATCGGACCGAAGAAATCCGTTGAGCTCTGGCAGAAATGGGGCGTCCCCGCTGACAGATGCGTTACGGTGAAGCCGGGAGATGTCATCCGGATCAAAGATATAGAAATCGTCGCGCTTGACTCTTTTGACAGGACATGTCTCGTGACCACGGACGACACGACGGAGAACAGGGAAGAACTCACAGGAGTCTGCCCCACGGATATGGACGAGAAGGCGGTCAACTACCTGATCAAAACGCCGGGCGGCAACATTTATCACAGTGGAGATTCTCATTACTCTATCTATTTCGCGAAGCATGGAAAAGACTATGACATCGACGTGGCTTTTGGCTCCTACGGCGAAAACCCGGTGGGAATGGCGGATAAGATGACTTCCTGCGATATTCTCCGCATGGCGGAAGCGCTCCGTACCAAAGTCGTGATTCCGATTCATTACGATGTATGGACCAATTTCATGGCCGACGTGAATGAAATAAGAGTGCTCTACGATATGAAGAAGGATCGTCTCGGATATGATTTCCACCCGTTTTTCTGGGAAGTAGGCGGGAAGTACGTTTATCCGACGGACAAGGACAAGAAAGCTTATCACCACAGAAGAGGATTCGAGGATTGCTTTGAGGCGCCGCAGAACATACCGTTCCGGTCTTGCCTATAGGAGGGGAAAAAGATGTTAAAGGAATTCGTTGAGAATCACCATTGCAAATTCGCCCAAAGCGCGAAGGATTGGCAGGAAGCGGTACGCATGAGCTGCGAGTCGCTGGAGGCGGATGGAACGGTCGAGCCGAATTACAAGGAAGATATCATCGCCTGTGTCGAAAAATACGGCCCCTATATCGTGATCATGCCGAATGTCGCGCTGCCGCACTCGCAGGAGGGCGCGTCCGGCGTCAACAGGACGGCGGTCGCTTTTATGAAGCTGGAGGAGCCGGTAAGCTTTGAGCCGGGAAACCCGGAGAAGGACGCGGTACTTTTCTTCACGCTCGCGTCGTGTAATCCGGAGCAGCATATGAACAATATCAGCCGGCTTTCGGAAATGCTCATGAATGAAGAATTGGTAGAGGCTTTATTAAAAGCCGAAAATGAGGGTGACTTACTGGATATCCAGGCGAAATACCTGGACTGATAAGCAGGAGGAGAAGAATGAGTATATTAATGAGTATCTGGTCCTACTTCGCGACGAACATTTTAGAGCAGCCGGCTTTTATGATCGGACTGATCGTCATGCTGGGATACATATTACTGAAAAAACCCTGGTATGACGTGCTGGCGGGCGTGATCAAGGCGATTGTCGGATACCTGATCCTGACGGTCGGCTCAACCGGCCTTGTGTCCAATTTCCGTCCTGTGCTGGTCGGCCTGCGGGACGTGTTCAATATTAACGCGATGGTCATTGACCCGTACTTCGGGCAGAACGCGGTCACGTCCGGCGTGGAAGCGGTCTTTGGAAAAACATTCGGTGACGCGATGATCTTGCTTCTGATCGCGTTCATCGTCAATATCATTCTGGTCCGGTTCAGCAAGCTGACAAAGCTGCGCGCGCTTTTTACCACCGGGCACGTGCAGGTGCAGCAGGCGGCGACAGCTTATTGGCTGATCTTATTCGCGCTTCCCGGCCTGCTGACACACAATGTCCTGCTGATCGTTGTTATGGCGATTATCCTGGGCTGCTACTGGGCGGTAGGATCGAATCTCATTATTAAACCATGTCAGGAACTGACGGATGGCGCGGGCTTTACGCTGGCTCATCAGCAGATGTTCGGAATCGCTTTGAATTCCTGGCTGGCGGAAAAGCTTTTCGGCAAAAGAAAAGACGGGAAAAAGGTCAAGAAGCTGGATGACATCGAGCTTCCGGGATTCATGTCGATCTTCAATGAGAACATGGTATGTACCTCTATCCTGATGCTGATATTCTTCGGTGCCATACTCTGTATCCTCGGAAGAGATTACCTGACGGCGCAGGGCTTTATGAAGGAAGGACAAAGCATGCTCTTCTACGTGATCCAGACTTGTCTGTACTTCTCCGTATACCTGGCGATCCTGCAGCTTGGCGTTCGTACTTTCGTAACAGAGCTGACGGCTTCCTTCCAGGGTATCGCGGACAAGCTCCTTCCCGGTTCCGTTCCCGGCGTTGACTGCGCTGTCGCGTTTGGCTTCGGCTCCGCGAACGCGGTTCCGCTCGGTTTCTTAAGCGGTTTTGTCGGTCAGATCGTGGCAATCGTCGCGCTGATCGCGCTGAAAAGCCCGGTGCTTGTCATCTGCGGATTCGTTCCGGTATTCTTCGATAACGCCACGATCGCGATTTTCGCCAATGAAAAAGGCGGCGCGAAGGCAGCGCTTATCCTGCCGTTTTTCTCAGGCCTGGTTCAGGTATTCGGTTCGGCGATCATCGCCGGCTGGGCAGGCATGGCCGCTTATGGCGGATATCTCGGAATGTGGGATTGGGCCGTTGTCTGGCCGGTTATGACCGCGGTCATGAAATACTTAAGCTACGCCGGCGTGGCCATTGTGGCAATCGCTCTTTTGGCGATACCGCAGATTCAGTACAGGAAAGACAAGGAAGGCTACTTTATGATGACAGAGGACTACGAAGCTTATAAGGAAATGAAAGCAAACAAAGCGGAATAATAAAAAGAAAAGGGGAAAATAAAATGAAAGAAAACTTTAGTGTTATGGTGTGCTGCGCGAATGGGGCCGGATCCAGCCTGATGTTGAAACAGACGATGCAAAAGGTCCTTGATAAGAATGGATTGAAACCGGGAAAGGTTCATCACTGCGCTTTGTCTGAGGGCAAAAGCGCGGCGGCTCAGTACGATGTGGTGCTCTGCGCGCAGAATTTCGCGAACATGTTCAAGGACGCGGAGAAAAAAGGAACGATTGTAATCGGGCTTCGTAATATTATGTCTCCGAAGGAAATTGAGGAGAAGATGAAAGAGCGGGGAATCATAGAGTAATCGAGAGGGAAGAAAAGTACCGCGGTCAGAATTTAACGCGTAAAAACCGCTGCCGTTAAAGTCCCGATTTATTATATGATAAATAAATGCTATAATAAATCATAAAAGGCCTGAATAATCATAAAACGGAAAGGCGGAGTAAATTGTGAAGCGTGAACGAGCGTATGTAGATGGACGCAGAAATCAAATACTGGAACTGTTTAAGACGAACCCTGAACTCAGCGTGGAAGAGCTCGCGGAGAAACTGAGCGTTTCTCTGGTGACGATCCGCAGAGACCTGCAATATTTGGAAGATCAGAACTGTTTGAAACGCTTTTACGGCGGCGCGAAGGTAGTGGATCAGGATATCCCCGCGGCAGACGAGACGCGGATTTACCGGGACCTCATAGCGAGATACGCCGCGACGCTGATCGAAGATGGCGATTCTCTGTTTATTAACACCAGCAGCAACGCGCTTGCCGTGCTTCCCTACATTACCAGCGAGAAGGTCACTGTCATAACGAATAACGGGAAGGCGCTGAGCAGCAAATACAGCGACGAGGTCAGTGTCATTTTGACCGGAGGCGAGCTGAGACATCCGAAGGACGCCATGGTCGGCGATTTCGCGCTGCGCAATCTGCAGATGGTATTCGCGAAGAAGGCTTTTATCGGTTGTTCAGGCCTGTCGCTGTTCACCGGAATGACGACGGAGATCGCGAATGAGGTCAATATCAATGAGCTCATGATCGATCATGCCACGCAGGGCGTGTACATCCTCGCGGATCACACGAAAATCGGTAAAAGCAGCAGCTTCACCAGCTGCGCGATCGATAAGGTCCAGCATTTGATTACAGATGAAAAAGCGCCCGCGGATATTCTGGAACAGATGCGGGCGGCGGGCGTTCAAATTCATCAGGTGCGCTTAAACAATCATTAAAACCGCGGTACTTTAATATCCCTGTCGAAATTCCTGAGAATGGAGGCAGGAGCGTTGAAAGCATATACATTAGGCCTCTATGAAAAGGCCATGCCGGGGACACTTACCTGGCGAGAGAAGCTCAGCGCGGCGAAAGAGGCCGGTTTTGACTATGTTGAAATCAGCATCGATCAGACAGAAGAGAAGATCAGCCGCGTTGATATGCCGAAAGAAGAACGTATGGAATTAGTACGGACAATGTACGAGGTGGGAATCCCCATCCGCACAATGTGCGTAAGCGCCTTGACAACCTATACTCTCGGAAACGAGGATCCAAAGCTGTGCCAAAGAGGCATGGACATTCTGCGAAAATGCGTGCTCCTGGCGGATGATCTGGGAATTCGTATCATTATGATACCCGGGTACGATGTGTATTATGAGCCGTCTACCCGGAAGACCCAGGAACGCTTTCTTGAAAATCTTCGGAAAATCACAATGTTCGCGGCAAAGTACGGTGTTCTGCTGGAAATGGAAACCATGGAAAACGATTTTATGAACACGGTATGGAAAGCCATGTATTACGTGAATCAAGTCGACTCCGTCTATCTAGGGGTTTACCCGGATACGGGCAACATCAAAAACGCGGCGTCGCGTTACCATTCCAATGAAGCGAATGATTTAAGATCAGGTAAAGGGCATATTTCATCCCTTCATCTGAAGGAATCGAAACCGGGCGTGTTCCGGGAAGTGCCCTATGGGGAAGGCCACGTTGACTTTCAGAAAATGATCGATGTCGCCTGGGAAATCGGAATTCGTAAATACGTGACGGAATTCTGGTATACCGGCGGCGTGAACTGGGAGGCGGACCTTAGAAGCGCCAATGATAAAATGCGCGCGATACTGGATCAGAAAGAAAGAGAAGAGGTATTGGTGTTATGAAAATAAATAAAAAAGTAATAGCCAACCTGACGAAATGCTATTCGATAGCGCCCCTGAGATATCAGGGAAAAGACCATTTTCTGGTAGCGGCTGAGAAGACAGACCGCTGTCTGCTGTTCGATATGGACGGAAATCTGGAAGACACAGTCTGGTCAGAGCCGGGCGGCGTAATGAGCATGGTCCAGGTTCCCGGAAGCGACGGGCAGTTCCTGGCGACACATAAATTCTACTCTCCAAACGACTCAAAAGAGGCGAAGATCGTAATCGTGACCCCTAAAGCTCAGGGCGGCTGGGAAGTCAGAACGCTGGTCGAGCTCCCGTTCGTTCACCGTTTTGATATTTTACAGAGCGGAAGCGACTATTATCTGATCGCCTGCGCGCTGAAGTCAGGCCACGAATTCAAAGACGACTGGAGCATGCCGGGCAAGATTTTCGCGGCCAGACTTCCGAAGAATCTTTCGGAGTTTAACGAGGAAAATCAGCTGAAGCTGACAGTGATCAAAGAAGGGATGCTCAAAAACCACGGCTACTGCCGGATCGAGGAAAACGGGCAATACTCCGCTCTGGTATGCGCGGAGAACGGTATTTTCCGCTGTTACCCGCCGAAGCCGGGGCAAGAAAACTGGAAAATTGAGGATGTGCTGTCCGTTCCGGCCAGTGACGCGGTTCTGGTGGATTTTGACGGGGACGGAGAGAAGGAACTGGCTGTGCTGGCGCCTTTTCACGGATCCAGTATTTCCATCTACAAGAAAACGGCGGGTTCCTACACGAAGGTTTACGAATATGAGAAGCCCGCGGAATTCGCGCACGCGATCTACGGCGGTGATCTGCTTGGCGAGCCGGCTCTTGTTGTTGGCTATCGCAAAGCGGAACGAAACCTGCTTATGTTTACGTTTAACAAGGATACCGGAAAATACGAATCTAGGATTCTGGATGAGGGCCGCGGCCCGACAAACGTGTATCATTTCGTAAAAGATGGTAAAGATTATCTGGTGTCCGCGAACAGGGAAACCGATGAAATCGCTCTTTATGAGATCACGAAATAGAGGGGGAATCTGATATGTTAGAGCAATTGAAAAAAGAAGTGTACGAAGCGAACATGCTTCTTCCGAAATATGGCCTGGTTACTTTTACATGGGGAAACGTGAGCGCGATTGACAGGGAAAGCGGCTGCTTCGTGATCAAACCGAGCGGCGTGGACTATGATCTGCTGAAGCCCGAGGATATGGTAGTTGTAAACCTGCTCGGCGAGGTTGTGGAAGGAAGTCTCAGACCTTCTTCCGACACGCCGACACACGTGGAACTTTATAAGGCTTTTCCGAAAATCGGCGGCGTGGTACATACACATTCACCGTGGGCGACCAGCTGGGCGCAGGCGGGACGCGGAATTCCCTGCTATGGCACGACACACGCGGATTACATGTACGGGGAGATTCCCTGTCTGAGATGTCTGACCGCGGAAGAAATGGAAGCGTATGAAACCAATACCGGATTATTGATCGCGAATTATTTCCGCCTGCGAGATTATGAGGCGGTCCCGGCGGCGTTGTGCAAGAATCACGGACCTTTTTCCTGGGGAAAGGACGCCGCGGAAGCGGTTCATAACGCGGTGGTTCTCGAAGAAGTCGCCAAAATGGCGGCCAGATGCGAATTGATCAACGCCCGGGTTCTGCCGGCGCCGCAGGAGCTCCAGGATAAGCATTACTACAGGAAGCACGGAGCGAACGCGTATTACGGTCAGAATGTCGGGAGGACGGCATAAACAGAAAAAATAAAAAGAAGTTGTCTCGTAGTTTACGATGAGATAACTTCTTTTTGCTTACGTCTAAAATTCCTCCTTTATAATACCACCGCTGTTGACCGCGTTATCGACCCATAGCTTAAGAGAGCTGATCGCGAGCGACATACGTTCAAGTTCTTCCTGAATCCTTTTAAAATCAGGCAGTTCATCATCGGTAATCGATCCATCTACTGTAATCTCTATAAACCGGTCTTTTTCTTTGGATAAAGTATTTAAAGTCGCCAACATTTCCAAGGTAATCTGTGAAAGCTCTTTTACTTTTACTTCGGGAACATATTCCTGCCCGATACGACAGACTGTGGAACAATAATAGTTACACAGAATGGGGTTCTTATAACAATCCGCCATTGCCAGAATCTCTTCCGGATGAGGAGTGGCCCTTTCAGACTCAATTTTCTCTATACGATCGGCGGTAATAAAATCCATCTTTTCGGCGGCCTTTTCTCTTGTCAGGCCGGCGGACTCACGGCTCTTAAAATAAATATTCTTATTTACCTTCGTTGATTTTCTTCCCATTGCGATCCCCTTATAAGTTGAATTTTTATTTCGCTCATTTGGGCGAATTAGGCGGGCTTATTTCGGACATGCCGCCATGTATTATTTTTCGATACTATTATAAACTATTCACATACCAGATAGGAAGAGCTTTCTGTTAACCGAAAGCCATTCAAACAAGCAGGGAGGAAACTCAAATGAGAAAATCGGAGAAATAGCTACGTGTTCCTATACATATTCCAATGCTTTTCATCAGGTAAGTGATCCTAAGAAGGTACTTGGTATCGAGATACCTGGAACAACGAACACAATTTATATGACTTATGCCGGAGTTATAAAAGCAGGGTATAACTGCGCGGAAATTGGTCCTCGGGTTGACCAGGCAGAGAAAAGAATTATTTTTACGATGCCTAAACCTAAAATTCTGGACAATTATATTGACACAGGCAGCGTTACATATCAGAATCAGGATAATATTTTCAATCCGATTGATGATAGCGAGACGCAAGCCTATCTAGAGCAAATAAAAGCGAATGAACTGAAAGCCGCGGAAGAAAACGGAATTTATGATCAGGCGAGAGAGCAGGCCGAAACGATTTTGCGAAACGCTTTCGCGGATATTCCGGATTATGAGATTGTGTTTGAGTAGACAAGGAGGAACGCGTATGGAGATGACAAAAAGAATCACGCTATGCCGTCTGATTGAGCGGATGAACAGGCAAAAGGAATGTTGCGCGAAGCTTGGACTTGAAAATCGCTCGAGATTTCGGGGGAAGCCTATTACGTATACTGCTCAAGACGCGGAAAAAATTCCGCGTTTATAAGGACACATAAACCGTGGTGGACTTGGGTGTGGATATTTCGGAAAATGGGTATATAATGATAATAAACAGAAACTTATTGGGGGTGAGCTTATGTTTTTATTGATATTTTTATTGATGGTGGCGCCGATCGTTCTGGTCGTGAAACTGTTTGCCTATTGCGCGGGCGCTCTTTTTTATCTTCTTTTCGCGATCGTTGTTGTGGGATTGGCCATAGCCGCTGTCGTATATGTGGGAATTCCGCTGCTGATCGGTGTTCTGGTAGTGGCCGGTATATCGTTCGCGGTTAAACGAATCGGGGGATGACGCGGAACTTTTGTTCGGAATGGAAAATTTTGTAAATGTACAACGCGTTTTTTAATGGGGATCAGGACGTGGGGAATCGTCCTGATTCCCGTTTCTTTCACTTGCGCGATGGGAGACGCGAGGTGTAAAGCAAAAAGGGGAGAATGAAATGGAAACTTGGATGAAGGATCACAGGAAGACCGTTTGGATCGCGGCCGGCGCGGCGCTTGTTGCCGCGCTAATTTGCGCTAATTTTTCTTACACGCGGCGCAAGGCGGCGGAGGCCAGAACCGCGGGACTGCTAAAAGAAGCGTTTGAGAAGGATGTGGTGGCGTCCTGCGAGGAAGATATTAAAGAAGCGGGACTTTATGATATCGCGGTTACGCCCGTTTATGGCGGCACGGATAATTCCGTGGATAAAATAGGTTCCCATGCCGGGTATAAGGTGATGTTTACGTTTGCCTGTCAGGCAATTGATCAGTTCTATACCGGCGGTTACGGCTATGATAATAATAAGCGGCTTCTGGATATACTGACAAGAGTAAGGGCGGTTTATCTGAGTAAACAAGGGGATCACAAATACAATATTGAAGGTCAGGAATATCATGTGATCGTAGAATACGGAAGCGAGGACAGAGTTGAGGTCAACAGCGAAGAGCATGCCTATTCGATGTGGAGTCCTGACCGTTCCTTGAGTCTCGATGTTGACAATCAGCAGGTCTATTATTACGCGGGAGCGACCGCGGACGCGTCTTCCGGCTCCGCGGCGGGCAGCGGTTCCGCGTCCGGCTCCGCCAGCGGGAGTAAGAGCGGAGTCTCCGGCAAATGGTCAGGCAGTGACGCGAACAGCTCGGACAGTGATGACTATTATGATGACTGGGAAGACGAGGACGAGGCGGAAGAATCGTTGTACAATTATTACGGCGAGGACGGCGCGGACGATTACTGGGACTCAGAGGAATAGTGGAATAGTTTAAAATCGGGGGAAGATCAATGAAGAATCGTAACAAAAAACCATTCGGCTTAAGCGCCGGCGTAATCCTTGTTCTGGTTATAATTCTGTTCTTCGCGGGCGGCAAAACCGGAAATAATACGGGAAGTTCTTCTTCCCTGACAGGAAGTACGGCCGGTCAGGAGACAGTGGTCTCAAGCGAAAGCGGTCAGGAACCGGCGAGCGCCGGGCTTACCTTCCGGACGGAGAAGCTGCTCGCGGAGCATTATCAAAAGCATGGCGTTTCGATGGGCTTTTCCAACGAGGCGGCGTATCTGGCAGCCGCGAACGCGGTAGTGGCGAATCCGGACGCTCAGCATAAAAAAGAGGCGGAGGATGGCGATGATGTCTACTTTCTGGCTTCGACAGGGGATTTTGTGATCGTCTCTACGGATGGTTACATACGAACTTATTATAAGACGGATCAAAATTATTTTGACCGTCAGTAACGAAATTGAACGGCGGGCATATTGACACGCTGTTACTAAGAGAGTATATTTGAAAAGATAAATATTTGGCTCGGCATTTTATTGAAAAGAGGGGAATAATATGCTGGATCTGGGTCAGTTTAATATTCTGTACTTTTTGTACAAAAACCGTGAAACTGAGGTTTCCCGGGAAAGTTTGTATAATAATCTCAAGATAACCCATGGTAAATTCAATAGTGTTTTTAATGGCTTGATGGAAGCCGGCCTGGTTGGGGAAAATCTCCGGATTACAGACCGCGGGCTTATCGCGCTTGAGCCGTATAAGGTAAAGAACGCGGTCATTATGGCGGCGGGCATGAGCACGCGTTTCGCGCCGCTTTCCTATGAAAAGCCGAAAGCGCTTCTCAAGGTAAAAGGCGAGATCTTGATCGAGCGCGAGATTCGTCAGCTTCAAGAGGCCGGTATTACGGATATTACGGTCGTTGTTGGTTACATGAAGGAGAAATTGTTTTACCTTGCCGATAAATTCGGTGTTTCCATCGCGGTCAACGAAGATTATTACCGTTATAACAATACGTCATCCTTGATTCTGGTCACGGAGAAGATGGATAACACGTACATTTGCTCCTCGGACGACTATTTTGTCAGCAATGTATTTGAGCCGTATGTCTATCGTTCCTATTACTCGGCGGTATACGCGCCCGGGGAGACAGACGAGTATTGTCTCACTACGGATCGCGCGGGCCGGATCACGAATGTCACGATCGGCGGCGCCGCTTCCTGGTATATGCTGGGACACGTGTATTTTTCCCGCTCGTTCAGTAAACAATTCGTCAGGATTCTGAAGGAAGAGTACGATTCGCCGGAAACGCGGGGGCAGCTTTGGGAAAATCTTTATATTCGGTTTATTTCCGATCTGGATCTTTATATACGCAAGTACAGCGACGACGAGATAAAAGAATTTGACTCGCTCGATGAGCTTCGCGATTTTGATAAAAGCTACATTGAGAACGCGGATTCCAAGGTATTTACGAACATTTGCCGTGTCCTGAAATGCCCGGAAAGTGATATCAGCGATATTTGCCCGATCAGCGCGGGTCTGACGAACGCTTCTTTCTTATTCAGCTGCAAAGGTAAGAAGTATGTGTATCGGCATCCCGGAGTAGGAACGGAAGCGTACATTAACCGAAGCGCGGAGGCCGCGTCTATGGAAATCGCGCGTGACTTGGGGCTGGACAATACTTTTATTTATATGGATCAAAAGGAAGGCTGGAAACTTTCGTCATACATTGAGAACGCGAGGACGCTTGATTATCACAACGAAGAAGATGTCCGTGAAGCGCTCGCGATGGCGCGCAAGCTTCACACGAGCGGACGGACAACGCCCTACGCTTTTGATATTCGCGAAGAAATTCATAAATTTGAGGAAACAATTGCCCGTATGGGTCGGAATGATTTTGAGGACATGAGGGAAATGCGCGAGAATATCGAGACAATTTTCCGCTTCGTTGACGAGGATCATGTGCCGCCGTGTCTCTGTCACTGCGATTGCTATGACCCTAATTTTCTCATTGACCCGGAGGGAAATATGTACCTGATTGACTGGGAATACTCAGGCATGGCGGATCCCGCCTGCGATCTGGGCACATTTCTCGCCTGCTCCGATTACGATATGAAAAAAACGGACGAGGCGATAGCGGTATATTTCCAACGTACGCCTGACGCGGAGGAATTGCGGCACTATATCGCTTACGCGGCGATTCTTTCCTATTATTGGTTTGTCTGGGCGCTCTATCAGGATAGTGTCGGTAAAAACGTCGGTGAGTATCTTTATCAATGGTATCGTTGTACGAAGGCGTACAGTAAACGAGCGCTGGAGCTTTACAACCACTAAATCAAACAGAGGGGAAGCAGCATGAAAAAGAATTCTGAAATTGAAGAGCTGATTTACGAAGAAACCGAGAAAAGGCTGGAGGAGATGCAGGATCCCGCTTATGAGTATCCGAAACGAATCACCAAGGGAGATGTCATTGGCATTATCTCCTTGATTGTCGTTTCACTGACATTAATTATATCTTGTATGATGGGGGTGATTAAATAATGGCCGGGCGCGAAGCGGACTATATCAAACAGGAAACGGTAACGGGAGCTGTGCCGATGCTCACCCGGGACCGCCAATACTCATTTATCGATCTGTTCCTTACCACGAGCGGATTCGCGATCGCGACCTGGTGTTACACGCAGGGAGCGTATGTGGCGCGTTATTTAAGCTTCCGGCAGATGCTGATCAATATCTTCTGCTTTAATATTGTCTGGATTTTAATCGAGTGTCTGCCCGTGCTGTTCGCGGTGCGCTATGGCATCGATCTCTGGATCTGGCTCCGTTCCGTGCTGGGCATCAAGGGTGTCGCTATCTTCGCGACCGTGATAAGTCTGGCGAACTTCGGATGGTACGCCGTTGATTCGCAATTGTTCGCGTCTTCGATGATCAATCTGTTCGCGGGACTCGGCGTCACGTTAAATCCGACTATATGGAAACCGGTGCTGGGTGTTTTCTGTGTTATACTGGGCACGCTGATCGCGCTGGGCGGCCCAAGCGTCATCAAATGGACGAACCGATTCCTTGTAACAGCGCTGCTATTTGTCGGAGTCGTAGTTGTTATCCTTTGTTTTACGGCGGTTCCCTTTTCGGAAATCAACGCCGTAAAGGCTGACACAAGCTTGTACAGCACGGCGATCGGACGCTTTATGCTGTCAGCGGAAGGCAATGTCGCGTTCGCGTTCTCCTGGTCGACACAGGCGCTTGTCATGCCTCGTTTGGCCAAAACAGAAAGAAGCGGATATTGGGCAACGTCTATCGCGTATGGTGTTGTCGCGCCGTTCTTCGTGTTCGCGGGCGGCGTTATGGCGCTCGCCATGTTCGTTCGCTGCGGTTATTACGAGAGCGATCCCACGACAATGCTGGCGACGCTTTGCGGGCCTGGCTTCGCGCTGTTAAGTCTCCTTATGGTGGCCTTCGCGAATATCGGTACGCAAGGGACAGGGTCGTATGTCAACTGTATGATCGTAAAAAGCGGTCTTCCCAAGATCAGCTACCGGCTCCTTGTTATTATCGCCATGTTCTATGTAAGCGCGCTTACTATCTGGGGCTGGGTCATGGATAACTTTGGAAAGTTTATTTCGATGGCCGCGTACATACAGGGACCGATTATCGGAATGACGGTAGTCGATTATCTGATTGTCAAGAAACGAAAGCTTTCGCTCAAGTCGGTTTATTTTATTAAAGGCCATGACTCGTATCATTTTACGAATGGCTATAACCTGGTCGGTCTCGCGTGCCTGGTGATTTCATTTGCGGTTACGACTGCTTTTGTGTATAATCCTGTTACAGCCTCAATACAAAGCAATGTGTTCTTTATAACAACAGGAAGCGGATTTACGGCTATATTCGGCGGGTTTCTCTATTGGCTGGCGAGTCTGACGCCGCTTAAGAAGTATATGCTCCGCGATCGGGAGGATCTTGAAATTGTCTAAGAAATTGATTGAGAAAACATATATAACAGAAGGAACTTGCTCAAGCGAGATAAATCTTGTCGTAGACACTACGGGAATTATCCGGGAAGCGGAATTTGTGGGCGGATGCCCGGGAAACACGCTGGGCATAGGGAAGCTGATCATCGGGAAATCGGCGGTGGAAGTCGCCGATTCCATGAGAGGCATTCAATGCGGCTTCAAGCCGACATCCTGCCCGGACCAGCTGTCGAAGGCGCTGGACGAGATTATAGAAGAGAATAACCTGACGATGTAAAACTACGAACGAATCCTTTGATAGGCGATTCTCGGCGTTCCGCGGTCCGTATAGATGATTCCGCGGAGCGAGAAACCGTTTTTTGACAGTAAATACCGCATAGTGGCGTTATTTTCATGCGTGTCGACACGAATGTTGTCGGCACGTTTTTCACAAAAAGCCAGACACTCGGCGAACGCGCCTTTTACGCGCCCATCGGAAGCGAGTCTGTGAATGACGCCATACGGCTCGTCGCTCATCCAGGAGCCATTCTCAATAATACGATAAGTCGCGTCTTCTCCTATCTGGAAGACAAAGGTCATATGAATTTTGCCGTCCTCGGTTACACCGACATACGAGCGTTCCCGCTCAATGTCCGTAAGGATTAATTCCTCGGAAGGGTATGTGCCGCCCCATTGCGCGGGGTTGCCTGTTTCCGTCATATATTGGCGGGCGGCGCTGTAGATTCGCGTTAAAGCGTCGATATCCCGATAATCAGTCTTCCTTATCCTCATAATCCACCAAATCGTTTTGAAATTTCGAAAGATGCTCATACGGAAGGATGAGACGCCCCCGGTAGAGCCCGCATCCATCGTTGATCAGGGAGTTGTTCGCCGCGGCGAACATGTTGACGTCCAGCTTGGATAATTCCAACTGCTGCAGCAAGAGCCCTCTCTCATAGGCTTCATCGAAATATATGTTCTCGCCCACGGGGATGGCGTCTCTTCTGGAACGCTCGCTTTCCTGCCGCTTCTCGTAACCGAGGTGGTTGGCCGGGCCGATTTCCGCGTAATCGTCCATGTCTTTGGTCCGAAGCTGCACTTCGATGTAGCAGCGGGCGATATTGTCATAAAACGTGATGTGCAGAGATTGGTAACCGTATGTTTGCGGCGTCCGGATATAGTCCTTGTAGTACGGGCGTACGGAGTCATTGAGCGGAGAAGCGCCCTCGAAATTGGATAATTCCGCGGTGAAGCCCCTTTCCTCCAGAAAATCGGGCATCTGGGTGGCGACATCGTATAAGTATTTAATCTCTTCCTCGGTTCGATCAACACCATCCGCTAAATGGCATTTGGGAAGGGAGATGACGATTCGGTAGGCAATCAGATCCCGGAAGCGCGCGACCCGCTCCTTCAGTTCCGGAAGCGGGGGATACGCGTGATATTCGTTGTAATAGTCGGAAATATATTCCACGATATTGCCGTTGAATTTCTCTTCGGCTCGGATCAGGGATTTGATACGCCCCTTAAAAGTGAAGGAGAGCAGGGGGTACTCATTCGCCATGTACAGGTAGAACTCGCGGATTCTCTGAGACTGCGAGGTAAGGAATTCATTGCGCGTCAGCAGATCCGCGATCTGCAGCAGAAAATTACAATGCGCGAAATCAATCTGATTGCGGCTCTTTTTCGCGGATTTCCGCAGGTCGTCCGTGTAATTGCGCAGAATCTTCAGCACAGTGTCTCCGGAATATAAATAATCGTTTAATTTTATCATGATATTCCCTCACTTCCCGGCGCCGGTTCCTGACCGGTGTTTTTCTTTTCAGGTGTTATTATATGCCTAAAAAGGTTGTTTTGTCCATTCACGGCGCGGATTGCTCAAAGACTTGCCCATCCGCTTAAAACCATATATACTGTGAATAGAACAGGAAAGCGCGGCAATCGGCCGTGTCCCGGATATGAGAGGAGAGATTAAATCTATGTTGGAAACAGGAATCAAAGCGCCGGCTTTTTCGCTGCCGGATCAGAATGGAAATGTACATACTCTTGAAGAATACGCGGGGAAGAAGCTGATACTTTATTTTTATCCCAAGGACAACACGCCCGGCTGTACGAAGCAGGCCTGCGGTTTCGCGGAGCTGTATCCCCAGTTCATGGAGAAGGACGCGGTCGTGGTCGGTGTCAGCAAGGATTCCGTCGCTTCCCATAAGAAATTCGAGGAGAAGTTTCACCTGCCGTTCACGCTTTTATCAGACACGGAATTGGAAGCGATCAAGGCGTATGACGTCTGGAAAGAGAAGAAGAACTACGGCAAGGTCTCGATGGGCGTTGTCCGTACCACGTATTTAATTGACGAAAACGGCGTCATCGTAAAGGCTTTTGACAAGGTAAAAGCGGCGGAGAATCCGGAACAGATGGCGGAACTTATTTGAGTATGACAAAGCCGATTATAATGAACGAGGCTTCCTTCCAGTACGCCGTTCGTTTTAGTGAAGACATCGCTTTATACGCGGATATTCTGGAGGCGTTCCGCCGGGGGGCGGCGGAGGTCGTCTATGACAGCGATACGGCGCTGCTTTTAAAACACAGGACATATAATTTATATATGCTGGCCGCGGAAGAGAAAGAGGCGCGGCCGCTTTTTGACAGAATCGAGGCGGCCGCCTCGAACTCCTTGGCCAGAGGGTATGTTGTGGCGAGAGGGGAAGGCGTTGCCGCGTACGCGAAGAAGCTCGGATACGAGAGTACCACGGCTCTGACACAGGTCCTGTACGAGAAAACCGAAGCGCCGGGGATTGAGAAGACACTGGTGATCCGGATGCCGGATGACCGCGACTTCGAGAAGGTCACCGCGACATATGACATTGTCGCGGATGAGGAGCTTTGGCGGGATTTTAAGTCCGGAGAATTTTTCGGCGGCTATAAGGATGGCCGCATGGTCGGTTATATCGGCCTGCACGCGGAGGGCTCGATGGGAATGCTCCATGTTTTTGAAGAGTACCGCGGAAACGGGTACGCGAAGGAGCTCTATTCTTTTCTCATCGACTGGCAGCTGAAGCGGGGACGAATCCCGTATGGTCAGGTGTTTCAGGATAACGAGGCGTCAATCGCCCTTCAGAAGAGCTTTGGGCTGACGTTCTCGAAAGAGCCGGTTTATTGGTTGTGGAAATAAGCGATAGTCGGAAGAGGCGATATAGTGAGAATTATTATTTCACCCGCGAAGAAGATGAACCGCGACACGGACTCCATGGCAGTTCGGGGACTTCCCGCGTTTATGGACGAAACCCGTCTCCTGACGCGCGAGATTCAGAAGCTTTCACTTAAGGAGGCGCGGGCTTTGTGGCAGTGTAACGAGAAGCTCGCGGAATTAAATTACGAACGTTTTCAGAATATGGATCTGGAAAAAGCCCTGACGCCCGCGGTTCTCGCGTATGAGGGTCTGCAGTATCAGCATATGGCGCCGGCGATTTTTACCGACGCCGCTTTCGCGTATATCGAGGAACATCTGAGGATTCTGTCAGGCTTTTACGGCGTGTTGAAACCGCTGGATGGCGTGACGCCCTACCGCCTGGAGATGAAAGCACAATTACCCGTTGACGGGAAGAAGAACCTGGTCGATTTCTGGGGCGATAAGCTTTACCGCGAAGTAATACATGGTGACCGGACAATTCTCAACCTGGCGTCCAAGGAATACGCGGACACGATCGAGAAATATCTGAAGCCGGGCGATCACTTCATTACGGTATATTTTGGCGAGCTGTCGGATGGCTCGGTTCGGCAGAAGGGCACGTTCGCGAAGATGGCCAGAGGCGAGATGGCACGGTTTATGGCGGAACGGAATATCACGGAGCCGGAAGAAATTAGAGACTTTTGTGAATTGGGGCTGCGGTATTCCGAAGCATTGTCGGATGACTCGCGGTACATATTTCTTAAAGACCCGGAGACAGCGAAGGAGGCTTGAGATGGAGAGCTTATTGATCAAAGACACGACGAAAGAAGAGCGGGAGCGGATTATCCGGAATTCCCTTGACTGCGGAGGCGGCTGTGAGAATTGCTCGTCCTGCTGGCTGGGAGGCGGGAACCCGTTTGAGATGTACCAGCCGTATATCGATGGCGAGAAGGAAATCGCGGAGATTAACCAGGAGTATAACGCGAGATATTTGCATGGGTAAGGAAAAAATAATGGAAGTGAAAAGAAGCCGCGGATGAGTCAAACGCTCACTCACCGCGGCTTCTTTTTTGTGGATAAAATGAACGTTTGTAACAAAAAAGGACCGTTTGTCAAATATAAGTTGTAATTTGGAAAGGGGTCAACTAAGCTGAGGGTAGCAAGAAAACAATTGATGGGAGGAATTAGGAATGAATTTTAGTGTCTTTTTTGAAGAGTACAAGTTAGTAATAAATGACTGTAAAACAAAACATTCTTTAAAAAAATTAAATGGTACAATTAGTGTTTACTGATATTAATAATTATTGAGAGCGCTTTTAGTTCGTTTTTTGCTGCTTGTGGCGACACAATGGCATTGTTGGTAGGGTATTTATTAGTATTTTTAACGCTTATATTCTTACTTTGGCTGTCGGGCAGACAAAAGGAAAAGAAAGTAGTATTAGAGGAAAATTTAATACCTGAAGCCAAAACGAGAATGGCTAAGTAAAGGGAACTGTTTCAAAAAGATAACATTGATATACATAATGAAGAACAAGTCAAATTACTGGTGGAGCAAATTGAAATAGAAAAGGGAAAGCGTTTAACAATAAAAAAGTTATTTTCACCAGTAAAATCGGTAATAATATTCACGGTTTTACCTTCAATGGCGGCTTTTTTTAACATGGATTCCTTTAGAGAATTGGTCAAGCGAATAAATCTTGATCATTTGTTGAATATAGTATATGTAGTACTTATGCTTATAGTAATGGTTTTATTACTTACGATATTATTCACGGCAGCATTTATACTCATATCAAGCTTTATACCAAATTGGTATGACAATCTGGAAGATGACATACGGCAATTGATGATCTTTTATAAATAATGCTATAATAAGCTCAAAATCAATTCAGGAGGCAATCATGCCAGGATATCTTTCTATTATTTTGAGCTCTGTTACGGTTTATATTTTCATCGTTCTCGCGATCCGGCTGTTCGGGAAGACGGAAATCGCGCAGCTTTCCGTGGCGGATCTGGTCTTTATCATGCTGCTCAGCAACGCGGTACAGAACGCCATGGTCGGCTCGGACACGACACTCGTCGGCGGACTGGTGGCGGCCGCGTCGCTTTTCGCGGTCAACGCGCTTTTTAAAGAGGCGATGTATCGGATTCCGGGGTTTGGCAAGCTCATGGAGGGCGAGTCGCTCATGCTGGTCTATCAGGGCAAGGTGAATGACGCGAACATGCGCAAGGCCCGGATAACCACGAACGAGCTTTTGGAGGCGATTCGGGAGCATGGCGTCGCCGCGATCGCGGATGTGGATCTGGCGGTATTGGAGGTGGATGGCAATATCAGCGTGCTTTCGAATGACTTCCAGAAGAAGACAACGAAATCCATTCGGAAATCGCGGCTGCCGAGGCGGCAGACCAAGAAACACGAATAGCGGGCGCCTTGTCGAATAGACTTGACATATCCGGAAATCGAGCTATACTGAACATAGTTCATGTTGAGCTGTAGGGGGTATAGGAAATGGCTGATTGCCCGAAATTTCATGTGAAGAAGAGAAACCTGCTCGCCATTGCCGGGTGTGTCTGGCTGGCGGCAGGGTTTAATGTCGCTCGATTGGGTGTTTTGTCGTATCAGGAGGTTCATCCGATCCGATGGTATCACGTCGCTCTCTCAGTGGCTGTGTTCCTGGCGTTCGGAACTATGTTCCTGCGAATGAGCGTGAAGCATCATAAACGGATTAAGGGATACGAGCAGAAGACGAAGCCGTTCTGGCATTTCTTTGATCTGAAATCCTATTGTATTATGGCGGTCATGATGGGCGGCGGCATCTGGCTGCGCTCGTCCGGACTCGCGCCGGTCGTTTTCATCGCTTTCTTCTATACGGGACTGGGCTTCGCGCTGGCGCTGGCCGGCGTGTCCTTCTGGAGATTGTTCATCACGTACACGGATGACGAGGAGTAATTACTTCTCCGGGCATTTTCCGGTTGAGTTACGAATAATCAGTTGGGGCTGGTACTCGATCCTGGTAAGGGCTCGTTTCGCCGGCCCGTTTTGATTCTGGGAGAGCAGCAGGTCGACCGCGGTCTGGCCCTTCTCGGCGATGCAGTGGTCGACAGAGGTCAGGGAAATGCCGGAATAACCGGACTCCTGGCTGTTGTCGAAGCCACAGACCGATATATCCTCCGGAATCCGGTACCCCAGCTTCTTGAGCGCGTCAATTATACCGAAAGCGATCATGTCGTTCTCGCCTACGAGAGCGGTCGCGTCGGCGTCAGGTTGTCTGAAATAGCGCATGGTCATATCGTAACCGGTACGGTAATGCCGGTTGCCGGCCGCGGTCAGCTGCCAGATTTCCTTGGGAAGCGTCAGCAGAGTAACCGTGTCTTCGGGTAATCCCCGGGACGCGACAGTTTCTTTGATCCCCTCCAGTCTGCGTATACGCGGCGTTTCCGAAGAGTCGAGAGGTCCTGTGACATAAGCGATTTTCTTATGACCCAGATCGAGCAGGTGGTTCGTGATCAGCATGGCGCTCTTACGGCTGTCAAGCTCGACCATGGGCAGTGACAGGTCGGGTGTGCGGTCGCCGATAACGACAAAAGGCAGAACGTCGCGTAATTGGCGCAGCGTATCGATCGCGCGCGGCGAGAAGGTATAGATGACGCCCCGAAAGCCGCTGTCCGCAGCCATATTCAGATATTGCGCCTCACGGACGGGTGAGCGCAGGGTATAAGAGATCAACGTGAAAAGGTTCTTCTCCTCGGAGTATTCCGAGATGGATCTAATCAGAGTAATATAGTAGTCCGTCGATATGGACGGGCACATGATCAGGATCGTCCTTCGCAGACGGTCTTCTTTTTTTACTCGTTTTCCATTGTATATATAGCCCAGCTTATGGGCGGTCTCTTCCACGAGCCGCACGGTCTCCGGCCGGAAACTGACACCGGGCCGACGGCTGAGAATCATCGAGACGGTCGGCTGTGAAATGCCGCAGGCGGCGGCCACATCCCTGGTTGTGATCTTCTTTTCATGTGTCTGTTCCGAGTCCTTTTTAACGTTCATCGCGCGCTCCCTTCATGGCGTTAAACCGCTTAAGAAAAAATTAAGAATTTATTTTTTATTAATCAAATTTATACGATTTTTATAATTTCACCGTTGATTAATAATCATAACCTGGATTTGAAGATTAATCAATATAATTTGATTAATTATATCACAATAATTTATTAATTATGCTCCAATTTTGGGGCCGTTGACAGGATATTTTTAGTGATTATAATGAATAACTAGATCGGATCGGTTACGTGAGCTCGCGCAATTGCATAAAAAACAAATAGAAATAAAGCATGTATTTGACATATGGAAAACGATGGGAGATTTGTCATGAAAATTGCTCTTGAGGAGTTCAGAAAACCGTGTTCCTGCGGTAAAACACATGAAGTTGACCTGGAAGAAGCTTATATACAAAGCGGAGCCCTCGCGTTTCTGCCGGAGATTCTTTCCGGACCGAGGTACGCGAACAAGAAAAAAGTCCGGATGATCTGCGACGAGAATACATACAAGGCGGCCGGCCAGGAGATCGAAAAGCTTTTGCCCGGTCTTGAGAAGACAGTATTGAATCCGTTTAAGCTGCACGCTGACGAACACGCGGTGGCTAAGGTAGAGAAAGACAGCGAGGACGCCGGCGGCGCGGATGTGATGCTGGCGGTCGGTTCCGGAACGATTCACGATATTACAAGATACGCGGCCAACGAGCTGAAGATTCCTTTTATTTCCGTGCCTACGGCGGCCAGTGTGGATGGTTTTGTGTCAACGGTCGCGGCGATGACATGGAAGGGCTTCAAGAAGAGTCTTCCGGCCGCCTCCCCGAAAGCGTTCGTGGCGGACACGGAGATTATTAAGAAAGCGCCTTTCCGGCTTACGGCCTCCGGCGTCAGTGATCTGCTTGGTAAATACACGGCGCTGGCTGATTGGAAAATCGCCCACATTCTGACCGGAGAATATATATGCGATACTATTTGCGCGATGGAATACAAAGCGCTTGACGCGATGATGGGTTCCTACGCGGAGTTGGGAAACGGCGACACAAAGGCTTATGAGGATTTGATGTATGGGCTGCTGCTTTCCGGACTCGCCATGCAGATGACGGGAAACTCAAGACCCGCTTCGGGAGCCGAGCACCATTTTTCCCACCTCTGGGAAATGGAAGTGATCAATGATCCCGTGGATTTTTACCATGGTGAAAAGGTCGGTGTCGGCCTGATGATTACTTCGCGGGTTTATCACGAAACGCTTAAACATTTGTTAGAAGGCAATTATGAGATCAAGGATGATGTACCGGTCGAGACAGAACTGATTCATCAGACTTATGGCAGTCAGCCGGCGATTCTGAAAGGAATTCTGGAAGAGAACACGCCGAATCCGCTGGATATTGTTGACGCGGCGCGGATCCGGGAAAACTCGGACGAAATCGAGATGGTACTTGAGACGGTTCCCCGTCCGGAGGATTTGGGACATATGATCGACACGGTCAAGGGCGTCAAAACATTAGAGGACCTTGGACTGGATGATTCTATGAGGGAACTTTCCGCGAAGATTTCTCCTTATGTACGAAAACGATTGACCTTCATGCGGCTGATCAAGTATTATGACTTTTACGACGCGGTTCTGAAGGCAAGATAAACTGAACACACAGGCAGGAGGATGAGAATGGCTCAGGAAAAAGCGCTGGAAACGGAAGAACTGAAACGAGAGGCGCTCGAGAATGTGGAATTATTTGTCCTTGACATGGATGGTACCTTTTATCTGGGAGAGAATATCATTCCGGGCTCCCTGGATTTCATAGAAAAAGTAAAAAAAACCGGAAGAAGATTTATATTTTTCACGAACAACGCGTCCCGGACCTCCTCTTTTTATCAGAAAAGGCTGAAAAGAATGGGATTATCCGTAGAAGAAAGCGATATCGTGACAGCCGGTGACGTGACGATCGAGTATCTCAAAAGCGTTTACCCGGGACTTAAGGTTTATCTGAACGGGACACCGCTTCTGGAGGAGAGCTTCATAAAGGCCGGTATCCGGCTGACGGAAGACGCTCCGGACGTCGCGATTCAGAGCTTTGACACGACTATGGATTACGCGAAGATGGAAAAGATTTGCAATTTTGTAAGAGATGGCGTTCCGTTTATCGCGACACATATGGATATCAACTGCCCTACGGAAACAGGTTATATGCCGGATTGCGGCGCCATGTGCGCGCTGATCGAGGCGTCCGCGGGCAGGAAGCCGAGATTCCTGGGGAAACCGTTTAAGGAAACGGTGGACATGATTCTGAAAATCACGGGAACGAAGCTGGAGAACATTGTGTTTGTGGGAGACCGGCTGTATACGGACGTGGCGACCGGGGTCAACAATGGCGCGAAAGGTTTTCTGGTTCTGACCGGAGAGGCCAACAGGCATACACTGGAGGAATCGGATGTACGACCTACATGCGTGTATGATTCACTTTACGATATTGCCGTACATATGGTATAAGAGAAAGGCTGAAGGAGGTCGAAGGTATGACAGTAAGTGAAGCGATCGAGAAATCGCGCGGAGGGAAAGCGCTTTTTCTTAACCGTCTGTCCGTGAAATACGCGGACAAGCTGCTGCTGGAGAACGAAAACGTTCTGACGGCGGTCATCGCGAATATTAAAACGCCGCGGGACAGCTATCCCGGCGTAGTTGTTTTGACGGATCAGAGGGTTTTTACCGCCTGCGGGCTTCCGGGTATCAAGAGAAGCGTGATTATACCGCTTGATGAGCTGGACGACTGCGGTGAAAGCGGCACGGTCATTATGTACACCGCGACCTTCCGCTCGAAGGATAAGACCTTTTCCATGAGTATAGACCCGGACGACGGTGAGGAATTCACCCGATACGCGGCGATGATCAACGGAGAAGATTTTGTGGATGTTCAAATCAATATGGAAAAAGGCAGCATTTTTAATCCCAATATTATACGCTGCCGGAAAAGAAACCAAATCCGGAAACGGCAGGAGAAGGAGCGGGATCTGGCCAGACAGGTTGTGATACAGCGCGAGGCCGCGGAACGGTTTGATAATATGGAAAGGAGATTCTCGAAATGAAACAGCCGAAAGTCAGGATTGTGCTCGCTTCTCACGGAGAACAGTCAAAAGGAATGCTGAATACGGTACAGATGCTTCTGGGACCTCAGGAAAATATTGCCGCGTATTCGCTGCTTCCGGAACAACCGATTACCAGTCTGACAGAGAAGCTTGAGGAAGAAATTAAAACCTATGGTCCCGGGAATATTGTTTTTATGACGGAACTCATGCATGGCTCGCCGTTCAACGCGGTGGTTTCCCTGACGCGTAACTACGATTTGTATCACGTTACGGGAATTAATCTGGCTATGCTGATGAACGCGATTGTCGAGCGTGATGATGAAAGCTCGACGACACAAAGTGTATCTGACGCCGCGATGGAAGCGGCCGCGGATAGTTTTGCCGATGTCAGAAAAATACTTCTGGCTTCGAATGAGGAAGGAGAGGAGGATCTATGAGAAATGTCGTTTTAGCGAGGGTGGATGACCGTCTGATTCACGGTGAAGTGGTTACTGCCTGGACACCGAACACCAGGGCGACCAGAATCATGATTATCGATGACGAGGTGGCGGCCGATACTTTTAATGTGCGTATCGTGAAAGCGCTGGCGCCGGCCGGCACGAAGGTGATTGTGTACGATGTCGCGAAGGCGTCTGAAAAGCTAATGGTTGAGGGCGTGCCCGGTGAGCGGATTTTGCTGCTGGCGAAATCACCGGTTACGTATCAGCGTCTGATTCAGGCGGGTGTTCCGATTAAGGAAGTCAATCTCGGAGGAGCGGGTATCCGCGGCGAACGTCAGCCTTTTATCAACAATGTCGCGCTCGACCCCAAGGAAGTAAGCGCTTGTGACGCCATGAAAAACGCGGGCGTCCGGGTATATTACCAGCTTGTTCCGGAGCAAAAGGTCATCGAGATTGATGACGCCCTGAAAAAAGCCAAAGAGAATTTCGGGCTTTAAGAGATGATTTCATACCGCTTATCGGTATGACGAAATTAAAAAATAACAGCAAAGAACAGAAAGGAAGTCAAGGTATGTTAATAATTACAGCAGTTCTCCTGGGCATAGTATATTGGCTCGGCGAAGCGAATCTGCCATTTGTTGGTTTATGGACACTGCAGAGACCGCTGGTATGTGGATTGATCACAGGCATGATCCTGGGTCACCCGGTAACAGGAGCCGTTGTCGGCGGCACGATCAACCTTGTTTATCTTGGATTTATTTCCGCTGGCGGCTCGATGCCGACTGATATGGCTTTAGCTGGCGTTCTCGGAACCGCTTACGCGATCACAGGTCATCTTGACGCGGAGACAGCTCTCGCGATCGCCGTTCCCATCGGAATTCTCGGTACGATCGTATGGTATCTGCGTATGACGATCGACTCCGTGTTCGTTCATATGGGCGACCGCTGGGTAGCGGAAGGCAAGTTCAATCGCCTTTATCTTTCCAATGTTATTCTGCCACAGATCTTTTCCGCGATTATTTGTATTATCCCCTGCGCGCTCGCGGCTAAATTCGGCGCGGAGTACATTCAGTCCTTTATTACCTTAATGGCGGGTAAACCGCTTCAGATTTTCCAGGTTATCGGCGGTTTGATGCCGGCGCTTGGAATCGCGATTACCCTTCAGTACATCTTCAAGGGTGAGGCGCGTATATTCCTGTTCCTTGGTTTCATGATCGCGACAGTATCCGGCATGACGCTGATCGAGCAAGGTATTATCGGCCTGATCGCCGCTGTAGTCTATACCCAGGTAACCGGCAAAATCGGAACTCCCGCGGCGGCTTTAGCCGGAGGCGGAAGCGCGGCAATCGCCGGCAATCCGAATTATGACCCTGATGAAGAGTGAAAGGAGAGGTTGAAGATTCATGGCAAAGAAGAATGTTGAAGACAAGAAAAGGCTGATCCCTCACAAAGCGCTGTTCCGGGCCGCGATGATCTGGGAGACTTGGGTTCAGACCTGTTATAATTACGAGAGAATGATGGGTATGGCGTGCGGCCACACATTTCTCCCGGTAGTGAAGTACCTGTATCCGGACAACAAAGAGAAACAAATCGACGTAATGACGCGTGAGATGGAATTCTTCAATGTCCATCCGGAGTTCGGTTCCTGTATCCTGGGCCTCGCGATTTCCCTCGAGGAAGACAAGGCCATGGGCGCGGACATTCCCAATGAGTTCATTACCAACATCAAGACATCTTTGATGGGCCCTCTCGCCGGTATCGGTGACACGATCTGGCAGGGCGTTCTGATCCCGATTCTGCTGGCGCTGTGTATCGATATCACGCGTTCCGGAAACGGAAACGTATGGGGCGCCGTGATCTACGCGGTAGCGATGCTGCTGATCACTTATATCTTTTCTGTTTCGAACTTTATGTTCGGCTACCGATCCGGCGGTGACGCGATTATGGATTTCCTGGAAAAGGGAACCCTATCGAAGCTGCTTAACGGCGCGTCCATTATGGGCTGCATGGTAATGGGCGGTCTGATCGTTAACTACGTAAAAGTAAAATGCGGTATTGTTATTTCTTCCTCAGGTTCAGACTTTAACCTGCAGAAAAGCCTGTTCGACGCGATATTGCCGAACATCCTGCCGCTTGGCGCTACGCTCGGTATCTATGGGCTGATGCAAAAGAAATGGACCTCGATCAAGATTATTCTTCTGATCGTTGTTGTGGGAATCATAGGCGGTTACTTAAATATTCTTGTCGCGTAAAACATTGGTTATAAAAAGACTGCCGCGTTTATCTCTAACGCGGCAATCTTTTTGAGAAAGGAGAAAAGCGATGCTGGCTTTAGTAATGAGTAAACCGGGTGATGTCAGGCTTACAGAAATTCCGACTCCTGTCCCTAAAGAGGATGAGGTCCTGATCCGCGTCCGGGCGTCGGGAATCTGCGTGAATGATGTGCGCGATTTTAACGGAGACTGTAATTTCAGCTATCCCAGGATCGGCGGCCATGAGTACGCCGGTGAGATTGTGGAGATAGGAGACGCGGTTAATACAAAGCGTTTTCATAAAGGACAGAAAGTAGTCAGTTATATTATTGACAATTGTAATGAGTGCTATTATTGTAAAAACGGATTTGAGAATGTCTGCCCTGATTTCGCCGGGACGACCTGTTACCAGAACCCGGATGGTATTTCGGGGTTCATGGGATTCGCGCAATATATAACGGCGAAAAGCGCGGATTTATACATCTGTAACGACGACACGCCATACGAGAAGCTGGCGTTTGTGGAGCCGGTGGCCTGCGCGCTGAACTCCATCAGCCGGACGGATATTGAGTTCGGGGACGACGTGTTGGTCATAGGCGGCGGAACGATGGGAATGCTTCATGTCATGCTCGCCCAGAAGCGAGGCGCCCGTGTCATTCTTTCCGAGCCGATGGAGGAGCGGAGAAACAAAGCGCTTCAGCTGGGAGCTTCGATCGCCATTGACCCTATGTCCTGTGACGTCGTGGAAAAAGTCCGCGAAATAACGGGCGGCCTCGGAGCCAAGGTCGTTTTCGATACGACAGCTGTTCCCGCTTTAGCCGCTCAGGCGATCGATTGCGCGGCGGTCTGCGGCACGATCGTCATGTTCTCGTCCCTTCACCCGAATAAACCGGTGGAAGTCGACCTGGGCAAGATTCATTCTACGCAAAAGACCATTACCGGCGCGCAGAATGGTTCCGTCAAGACATTCTGGCAGGCGGTACAGCTCCTGAATAAAGGGCTTTTTGATCCTACGCCGATTACGGAAGCGGTGTATGATTATCATGATTTCGACGAGGCGATGAAGGTCGCGTCCCGTCCGGACACTTATAAGGTAATATTAAAGATTTCGGATTAACGAGAAGGAGAGCTTATGTCCAGGACCTGTGATATCTGCGGAGGCAAAATCGGTTTAAAAGCGTTTCACTGCCAGGATGGGAAAATATGCAAGCGCTGTTACCAGATTGTGAGTAATAATTTCACGTCCACTATTATTCAAAAAAGTCTGTCGGAGCTGCGGGCGATTTACGATCAGAACGCCGCCCCGATCGATCTGGGCGACGATGGCTTCCAGATCACGGCTAAAGTGGACAATGTTCTTTTGATCGATGAGACGCGCCGGAAATTCTGCGTTATGAGCAATACGCGGGTCACAGGCGAGTACAGGCGTCCCCGGATATTCCGCTTCGAGGATCTGGACGCTTTTAAACTGATAACCGAGCCCCCGCGCGCGCCGGAAGAACTGGCGGCGATGGCGGAAGACAAGAAGAACAGCGTAACAATAAAAAAGATGGGAATTCTGCTTCGGACGCGCGGCGGCGGCCGAAGTGAGATCCCGTTGGTCACCAGTCCGATCCGCTCGTCCAGCTACGCGTTTCGGAAATCCTATCAGATCGCGCTGGACACGCTCAGGGAACTGGGAGATATTTGTCAGCGCGGCAAAGAATAATAAAGGAGAGTGTATATGCTAACTTCACTTGAGAATGTCCTGAATTACGCGGAAGAAAAGGAAATCGCGATCGGCTCTTTTAACACGCCGAATCTGGAAAGCCTGCGCGCGGTCATTACCGCGGCGGAAGAGTTAAAGGTTCCTGTGATTGTTCAGATGGCGCAGTGTCATGAGCCGCTGATTCCCCTGTCCATTATCGGCCCCATCATGGTAGACGAGGCGAGGAGAGCGGCGGTTCCCGTGTGTGTTCACCTGGATCATGGTGAAACAGTGGAATATATTGAGGAAGCGCTTAAAATGGGTTTTACCTCGTGCATGTTCGATGGGTCAACGCTGCCTTTTGAGGATAATATCCGAATTACGAAACAAGTTGTGGCGCTCGCGAAGTCCTATGGCGCGAATGTCGAGGCGGAGCTTGGAAGCATGGGAGAGCGCGAGTTTGGCGAAGGCACTTCTGTTGACGACGATACCAAGATCTACACGGATCCGGCGCTCGCGGGGGAATTCGTCAAACGGACCGGCATTGACGCGATCGCCTGTTCTTTTGGCACGACACATGGACTTTATCTGACGAAACCGAAACTGAATTTTGATATTGTGAGACAGGTACGCCGGAACACGGATAATCTGCCGGTCGTGATGCACGGCGGCTCCGGTGTCAGCTCGGAAGGCTACCGTGATTCCATCCGCGCGGGCGTCCGCAAAATCAATTATTTTACGTATATGGATAAAGCGGGCGGCGCGGCGGCCGACGAGTATCTGAAAGACCTGAAACCCGAAGAGCCTGCTTTTTATTCCTCCATACGTCTCGCGGCGGAGAAAGCCATGAAGGAGAACGTGCTGGAGGCGATGAAAGTTTTCGCTATGAAAGAGGAGAAATAATGATTTATGACGCTATAGTAATAGGAGCGGGCGTGACCGGCTGCGCGGTCGCGAGAGAGTTGTCCCGCTATAACGCGGAGATTCGCGTGCTGGAGAAAGGAGAGGATGTATGCTCGGGCTGCTCCAAGGCGAACAGCGCGATTATTCACGCGGGCTATGACTGCGCGCCCGGTTCCATGATGGCGAAGATGAATGTCCGCGGCAACGAAATGATGACAGAACTTTGCGAGGATCTCGACATTCCTTTTAAACGGAATGGATCCTTTGTTGTGTGTATTCACGAGGGAGAAAAGGCCGGAATTCAGGAATTGTACGATCGCGGTATCGAGAACGGCGTTCCGGATATGGAAATTATAAGCGGCGACGAAGCGAGAGCGATCGAGCCGAATCTGACCAAGGACGCGGTCCTGGTTTTACACGCCAAATCAGCCGGTATCATCTGTCCCTTTAAACTGACGATCGCCATGGCGGAAAACGCCAGCGTGAACGGCGTGGATTTCAGCTTTAACACCGCGGCGGAGAAACTTAGCCGGAGAGAGGACGGTGTCTGGCGTATTCGTACCAACAATGGGGAATATTTGACGAAAACCGTCATTAACGCGGCCGGATGCCACGCGGATGAGCTCCATAACATGGTAAGCGCTGATAAGATTCATATAACGCCGCGGCGCGGGGATTACAATCTACTCGACAAAAAAGACGGATCTTTTGTGTCCCACACGATTTTTCCGCAGCCGACTAAATATGGTAAAGGTGTCCTGGTAGCGCCGACGATTCACGGAAATATTATTGTCGGGCCCACGGCGATCGATGTCGAGGATAAGGAAGCGACGGCGACGACACAGGAAGGAATCGACGAGCTGCTCGCGAAAGCGGACCAGTATGTGGACGGCCTGCCGAAAAGAGACGTGATCACAAGTTTCGCGGGTCTGCGTCCTCATGAGGATCGTCATGAGTTCATTCTCGGGGAAGCGAAGGACGCGCCCGGCTTTATCGACTGTTCGGGAATTGAGTCGCCGGGTCTGACCTCAAGTCCGGCAATCGGCGAATACATTGGAAACCTGCTGCGGGATAAACTGGGTCTCTCGCCCAAAGAAAACTGGATCGCCAAACGTAAGGATATATTGAATCCCGCCGCGCTTACCGAGGAAGAAAGAAACGAGCTGATTAGTGAGAAACCGGCATATGGACAGATTATCTGCCGCTGTGAGTCCATTTCGGAAGGAGAAATCATGGACGCGATTCACCGTCCGCTCGGCGCGCGTTCTCTGGATGGCGTAAAACGCCGTACAAGGGCCGGAATGGGAAGATGCCAGCAGGGCTTCTGCGGTCCCCGCGTAATGGAAATTATTAATCGGGAGCTTGGCCTTCCGCTGGAAGAAGTTACGAAAAGCGGCGGCATATCGAATATTGTTCTGGAACACACGAAAGGGGCGGCCAACGAATGAAGGAATACGACATTGTAATTATCGGCGGCGGTCCCGCGGGACTGGCGGCCGCGGCGGCGGCGAAAAAGGCGGGGAACGATAAAATTCTCATCCTGGAAAGAGATCAGGAGCTGGGCGGTATCCTGAATCAGTGTATTCACAATGGCTTCGGGCTTCATACCTTCAAGGAGGAGCTGACAGGGCCGGAATACGCCTGGAGATTCATCGAGGAAGTTTACAGCCTGGGAATCGATTATAAGCTGAACACGATGGTCATGGATATCGCGCCGGATCGGACCGTGACAGCGATGAATAGAACGGACGGCCTGTTTCATATTCCGGCGAAGGCGGTCATCCTGGCGATGGGATGCCGGGAGCGCCCGCGCGGGGCGTTGAATATCCCGGGGTATCGCCCGGCCGGTATTTTCTCGGCGGGCACCGCGCAGCGTCTGGTCAATATAGAAGGCTATATGCCCGGTCGCGAAGTCGTGATTCTCGGCTCGGGAGATATCGGACTGATCATGGCGAGACGAATGACCCTGGAGGGCGCTAAAGTCAAGGTGGTAGCGGAGCTTCTTCCTTATTCAGGAGGACTGAAGAGAAACATTGTTCAGTGCCTGGATGATTTCGGCATTCCGCTTAAATTGTCTCACACGATTATTGATATTGAAGGGAAAGAGCATATATCGGCCTGTACGATCGCGAAAGTCGGGCCGGACCGCCGTCCTATTCCGGGAACGGAAGAGAGATATACCTGTGACACGCTTTTGCTTTCCTGCGGCCTGATTCCGGAGAACGAGCTTTCCCGCTCCGCGGGTGTTTCGCTCAGCAATGTCACGAACGGGCCGGTAGTGAACGAGAGTCTGGAAACGAGTATTCCGGGCGTTTTCGCGTGCGGTAATGTACTGCATGTGCATGATCTTGTGGATTACGTTTCCGAGGAAGCGACAAGAGCCGGGGAAAACGCGGCGCGTTTTGTCTCGGAAGGATGCCGGACGTCATCGGAAGGACGGGCTGTTGAGCTTCGGGCGGTCGAAGGCGCCCGCTATACCGTGCCGTCTGTTGTCCACGCGGATCGTATGGAAGAAAATATGGTCGTCCGCTTCCGCGTGGGTGATGTTTATAAAAACTCATACGTAAGCGTTTATTTTGACGATGAGCGCGTCAGTCACATAAAAAAGAGAATACTGGCGCCGGGCGAGATGGAACAGGTCATTCTGCGGAAGTCGAAGATCGCGTCTTACCCGGACCTTAAAACGATAACGATTAAAATTGAGAGCGAATAGCGGAGGGCGAAGAGCGATGGAGAAAAAAGAACTGATTTGTATCGGCTGCCCGATTGGCTGTCAGCTAAGCGTGGAAATGGAAGGCGGAGAGGTCGCGGCGGTATCCGGAAACACCTGCCCGCGCGGAGACGCGTACGCCAGGAAGGAAGTCACGAACCCGACCAGAATCGTGACGAGTACGGTGATCGTGGTAAACGGAAGCAGGAATCGCCTGCCGGTAAAAACGTTGAAGGATATTCCCAAGAGCAAAATTTTTGAAGTAATGAAAGAAATCAATAAAGTCCGCGTAACGGCTCCCGCGCGCGTCGGTGACATTGTGGCGAGTAACGCGGCCGGAACCGGCGTGGATATCGTGGCGACCAGAAACGTGGACGCGCGTTAGCGTTTGGAGGAAATGAGATGAAAGAATTTAAATACACAATAACGGATCCGGTGGGAATTCACGCGAGACCGGCGGGACAGCTTGTTAAAGCGGCTAAAGCGCTGACAAGCCATGTGACGATCCGCGCCGGTAAGAAGGAAGCGGACGCGACCAGACTGATGGCCGTGATGGGTATGGGTGTTACCCAGGGTATGGAAGTCACGGTGGAGCTGAGCGGCGAGGATGAGGAACAGGATTACGCCACTTTAAAAGAGTTTTTTGAAAAGAATTTATAAGTCTTTGTGTATCATGGGCGCGCCGCTGTGGCGCGCGAAACGCGTTCAAATGGCGTTCACTGACAGGTTGACTTGAATACGCGGCTCGAAAGGTATACTATCAGAACAGAGGATGCTAATTACGGCATCGGTCGCGGATGAATCAGAAAGGGGAAATTAAAATGAAATTGTTTGGTTATCCTGATTTTGACAAGAACGGCGAAGAAATTTTGTCAACATATGACAATGAGTACAGTCAGATGTTGATGGATGTTCGCGTTTACCGTATGAAAGCGGGCGAGACGCGCGAGTTCTGCCGTCAGGGCGAGGAAGTCGCCGCCCTGCTCCTGTCCGGAAAGATCACGTTCGGGTGGGACGACAAGACAGAGACCTGCTCCAGAAAAGATGTTTTCACAGAGGGCCCGTACGCGGTTCATGTCTGCTCGGGTAAGAAGATTACGGTCAGCGCGGAAGCGGATTCCGAAATTCTTGTTCAGTGTACGAAGAACAACACGGAGTTCGCGGGTAAGCTTTATCACCCGGAAGACGCGCCGTGGGGGTATTCCTGCGTCGGTAAATTCGGTAATGTCGCGAAACGCCGCGTAAACACGATTTTTGATCATGATATCGCTCCGTATTCCAATATGGTGCTTGGCGAGGTTCTGAATGACCGCGGAAACTGGTCCGGCTATCTGCCTCATCAGCATCCGCAGCCGGAGCTTTATTATTTTAAATTTGACCGTCCGGAAGGGTTCGGCGCGAGCTTCGTGGGCGATGATGTATTTAAGAGCGTTGACAACAGCTTTTCGGCGATTCCGGGCGGACGGCTTCACCCGCAGTCCGTGGCTCCCGGGTTCCAGATGTATACCTGCTGGATGATTCGCCATCTGGATGGGAATCCCTGGCTGCAGACAGACCGCTGCGAGGATGAGAGGTACGTATGGATGCATGACGCGAAGTTTTGATCGCGTATAAAAAGTTACAGGATCGTACTGCCGCCGGCGCTTCGCCGACGGCAGTATTAATGTTCGGATACAGGGCTTGTCATTGACGAATTCCTTTCGTTTTGGTATAATATAGCAAACTGAATAGGTTCGAAGTGAGTTCGAGAGAGTTTGGTGACCTTTTACAAAGCGTGACAGACTCTTTTTTTATTACCTCGGACATGTATTATTACCATAGCGTGGATTTGGCGACTTTTGCGGTAAAGGTCGCTTCATTCGCGCTGTTTTTAAGAAAGGAGAGATTCTCGATGATTATCAGCGGAGGCATGGTTGTAACAGGCGAGGGGGCGTTTCGGGCGGATATCCGGATACGCGGCGAGAAGATCGATCAGATCGCGTACAGCCTGGAACCGGAAGAAGACGAAGAAGTTTTAGACGCCCGCGGCCGTTATGTTTTGCCGGGCGGAATTGACAACCACACGCATTTTGATATGCCGGCGGCGGATGGCATGAAGACCGCGGATGATTTTTATACCGGAACGCGGGCGGCTTTAGCCGGCGGAACGACGTCGATCATCGATTTCGCGGAGCCGCAGATCGGGGAATCTTTATTACAGGGACTGAACAACTGGCACCGGAAGGCGGATCACCGCTGCTTCTGTGACTATGGTTTCCATATGACGGTCACGCATTGGGACGCGGAAATGGGAGAGGAAATCGACGCGATGCTGGAGAAGGGCATTACGTCGTTCAAGGCGTATCTCACTTATAAAGACAGCATTGGCGTTGAGGACAGCGAGCTTTACTACCTGATGGGCAAAATTCACGACGCGGGCGGCCTTTTACTTGTGCACTGCGAGAATGGTGACCTGATCGACAGCAGAATCCGCGATCTGAAGGAAACCGCGCCGGGTCAGATCATGAGCCACGCGATAGCGAGGCCGAATCTTGTCGAGAAAGAAGCGGTTTCCCGCGTGATCGATATCGCGGCGCTGGTGGGAACGCCGGTCTATATAGTTCATGTCAGCGCGAAAGAAAGTCTGGATGTTATTTCAAGGGCCAGAAGCAAAGGGCAGACGGTATTCGCGGAGACGTGCCCGCATTATCTGCTGTTCAATGATTTTAAATATGAGCTTATGGGGCTCTGCGGCGCGAAGTATGTCATGTCTCCGCCGCTTCGCAAGCTGAAGGACCAGAAGGCTTTGTGGAAGGGACTTCTGGGGCATAAGCTGGACGTAATTTCGACGGATCATTGTTCCTTTAACATGAAAGGGCAGAAAGACAGAGGCCTGCGCGATTTCACCAAAATTCCGCATGGCGTTCCCGGCGTGGAGAATCGGATTGAGCTGATGTATCATTTCGGGACCGAGCAAGGGCTGACACTCCCGGATCTCGTGAAATACACAGCGGAGAATCCGGCGCGGATTTTCGGGCTTTATCCGGAAAAAGGCGTTCTTGCCGAAGGAAGCGACGCGGATATCGTTGTTATTAACCCGGACCATGTTCACACGATCAGCGCCGCCACGCAGTACCAGAACTGCGATTACACGCCTTATGAAGGAATCCGCGTGAACTGGAAGGTGGAGCAGGTGTTCCTCCGGGGAGAGTGGGTCGTTATAAACGGGTATGTAAAAGATGACACGCCCACGGGTAAGTTCCTGTTCAGAAAATTAAAAGAAACCAACTAGGAAAGAGGCTATCAGGAAATGGAATTATTTGATCTTCATTGTGACAGTATTCTGCTTCTCGCGGATAATAGAGAGGATTTCATTCATAACGAGAATCAGTTTTCTCTGCGGAAGCGGGCGGATTTTACCAGAATGTGCCAGACACTGGCGGTGTTTTTGCCGGATGAGGTACGCGGCGCGGCGGCAATCGAGTATTTTGATCGTTATTATTATTATTTTAAGTATTTAACCAAATGTCAGGACAGCCCGGCGGAGCAGGCGTTTAAAGCCTCGGATATCGCGAGGATCAACGCGGAAGGGAAGTGCGCGCTGTTCCTGTCCGTGGAGAACGGATCGGTCCTGGCAGGCGATTTAGGGCGTGTCGCTTATCTGAAGGAACGCGGCGTGAAGATGTTCACAATCGTCTGGAACGGCGCCAATGAGCTGGCTTCCGGTCACGATACGGATCAGGGGTTCTCGGAATTCGGACGTAAGGCCGTGGCGGAGCTGGAGCGGAATAAAATAGTTGTCGATGTGTCGCATATGAACGATAAAAGCTTTGACGAGCTCTGTACCTTCGCCGTAAAGCCATTTATCGCCACGCATTCGAATTTGCGTTCTGTCTGTTCGCACAGGCGGAATCTGACGGAGCCTCAGTTTACTGAAATCGTCAGAAGAGGCGGTCTTGTCGGAATTAATCTGGTCGCGCCGATTCTAGCTGATAACGAGAAGGAAGCGAACAGGGAAGCGGTCCTTCGTCACGTGTACAGAATGCTGGAGCTGGGCGGCGAGAATGTCATCGCCTGCGGCAGTGATTTTGACGGCGCCAGTATGTGCGGTCTGACGATTGACCCGACACTCGACTCGACAGAGAAGTACGCTTCTCTCGCGGAATATTTTTCCAAGGAAGGAATCGCGGACACGGTGATCCGGAAGATGTTCTTTGATAACGCGCTGTCATTTTTCTCCGGAATGGAATAGAAAGGAGCGCCATATGAACTTTATAGCGGATTTTACTGACAGAAATATTGTCGTTACCGGCGCGACGGCCGGCATCGGCTGGGAAACAGCCCGCCGGTATATCGACGCGGGAGGGAACGTGATCGCGGTCGCCAGAAATCAGGAAAAGGGAAAAGAGCTTGAGCGGTACGCGGTTTCGGCCAAAGGTTCCTGCGCTTTTTTCGCTTGTGATTTCCAGAAACCGGATTCCATTGAGTCGCTTGGCGCGGAGATTCTGGAACGTTTTCCGCGTATTGACATTTTGATCAACTGCGCCGGAATCATTATCAACAAAACGATTCTGGACATGACGGTCGAGGAGTGGGACGCGATTTTTAACGTGAACGTAAAAGCTACCTTCCTGATGTGCCGCGCGTTTCTTCCGGGAATGTTGAAGGCGCGTTCCGGTCATATCGTTAATATCGGCTCGACAGCCGCTTTTTGCGGCGCCAATAACCTTCACGCGTACGCTTCGACAAAAGGCGCTGTGGTTCAGCTTACGAGAAGCCTGGCGGCGGATTATTCGGAGCGAGGCGTCATTGTTAACTGCGTATGCCCCGGCGCGACCAATACCGATATGATGAACAACGGGGATTCTCCGGAGCAGGTGGATGAGTTTACCAAACGTTTTCCGGTCGGACGATACGCGGAGCCGCGCGAGATCGCGAACGTGATCCTGTTCGCGTCAAGCGATGAGGCGAGCAATATGGCCGGCAGTATCATCATGGATGACGGAGGCTTTTCCGCTATATAATGTCGAAACGGTTATCAATAAAAACGCCGCGAAATGGCCTGTGAACGTCATTTCGCGGCGTGTTTATTTGTCTCGGTTATTTCTTCAGTTCCTCAGCGAAAAGGGGAAGAGCGGTATAGAACTTGATCGCGTCCAGAAGCTCGTCAATGGGCACCTTATCCTGTGTGCCGTGGCAGAGCGTTTCGTCGCCGGGGCCATATCCCATCGCGGGGATTCCCATTCTGCCGCAAAGGTGTGTCGCGTTCGTGCAGAAATCCCATTTGGTGATGACCGGTTTTTTGCCGAACAGACCTTCGTAAGCGGCCGCTCCGGCCTGAATATAAGGGTCATCCTCAGGCATTACCCATGAAGGGAAGTAATCGACCGCGTTGATCTTGTAGCCGGTGTATGTCGTGACGCTCTCGTTGTCGATATCGGCTTTGACACCGGGAATTTTCTCATAGAAGGGCTTGATCTCATTCAAAAGATCCTCAATGCTTTCTCCGCGGGAAATACGGCGGTCGCATGTGATGACGGCCTCTCCCGGAATTGTGTTCAGGGAAGGCGTTTTACAGTCGACCTTCGTGACCTCGATAGTGCCTTTTCCAAGGAAAGGATCCTCAACGAAGTCGTTGTACTTATCAATACTTTCAATAATGGGAAGAGCCTTGATCAGGGCGTTGTCGCCGCGCCACGCCGCGGAAGCGTGAGCGGATTTGCCGGGAACGGTAATACGGATCAGGGCGCGTCCTTTATGACCGCGCATAAGGCGGTTTGTGCTGGACTCCGCCACAAGGATAAAGTCCGGTTTGATGTCAAGATTTTCCTCGGTCATGGCCTTGACACAGGAGCCTTCCACGTCCTCTTCGGAGATGGAACCGGATACCCAGAGCGTGAAATCGTCTTCCAGACCCAAAGCCTTGATCGCTTTACCGGCGAATGTGATTCCGGACAGACAACCTTTGTCGTCCACCGCGCCGCGGCCGCGAATCACGCCATCAATGATTTCCGCCTTCAGAGGGTCTTCCATGCCCCAGTCAGCGGGATCCCCGACTTCTACGGTGTCAATATGGGAATCATAGAGCAGCGTGGTTTTGCCATGACCGACTCTGCCGACGACGTTGCCGACCGGATCGATCCGGACCTCGTCGAACCCGAATTCTTTCATCTTATCCGCCAGGAAACGGACCGCGTTCCCTTCGTTATAAGTGACGCTGTTGATTGAGATGAAATCCACCAGAAACTTGACAATCTCATCGCGCGAGTTGTCAACATACTCGGAAATCATCTTCAGTTTTTCCTCTCTTGTTCCGCTCATAAAAAGTGCCTCCTTCTTCTTGTTTTCAGGGCTTATTCCCTTGATTTCACGACAATCATACATTGATTAATTAGCGAAGTCAACGCGTCGAAAGAGGGTTTTCGACCGGGTACCTAAAAGATTGTATCAGGCCTTAAAAAAACTTTATTTTTTCAATTTTGTAAGGGCTATACAAAATTTTTGAGGAGCTCGGCGGGCTGGGCAATTGACATCCGAAATCCTAGATGATATGCTTTTTTTGAGCTCAAGGAAATCTTAAAATTATGGAGGTGTAAGCTATGCAAACTGGAATGAAGGGGAAACATTTCCTGTGTGAGCAGGACTGGACCAATGAGGAACTCGAAACATTATTCACAGTAGCGCAGGAATTGAAGATGCGTTATTTATTGGGTCAGGAAACAGAGATTTTGAAAAATAAGAGCGTTTTCATGCTTTTCTTTGAAGAGTCTACACGTACTCGCAACGCTTTTGAATGCGGCATCACGCAGCTCGGCGGTCACGCGAATTATCTGACACCGAAAGCGACGCAGATCGATCATGGCGAGACAGCGAAAGACACAATCAACGTACTTGGCCGTATGGGACACGCCGTAGGCGTCCGTAACACTCTGGTAGGTGGTCATGAGTGGATGGAAGAGCTTGCGAAGTATTCTAAGATTCCTGTATATAATATGCAGTGTGATATGTGGCATCCGACGCAGTCAGTCGCGGATTTGTTTACCATTAAAGAGAAATTCCACAATGAGTTAAAGGGCCGCAAGTTCGTTATCTCATGGACTTCCGCGGGCAAATACATGCGTCCGCTTTCTATGGCGCACTCACTTGTTACGTTGATGCCTCGCTTTGGCATGGATGTAACGCTGGCTCATCCGAAAGGATTTGAGCTGAGACCGGAAGTGCTCGCGATGGCGAAGAGCAACGCGGATCGTTATGGGTCTAAATTTGAAGTTGTCAATGATATGGATGAGGCGTGTGAAGGCGCGGATGTCATCTACGCGAAGGGCTGGGGTCCGATCATGACAGTCGGTGATGATGAGAAGGCCGGCGTTGAGATGATCAATCAGAACCCGGGCTGGATGGTTGATTCCAGAAGAATGGCTCTTGGCAGCAAGGACGCGATTTACATGCACTGCATGCCGGCTGACCGCGATATCGAGGTAACGAGCGAGGTTATGGACGGACCGCAGTCCGTGATTTACGATGAGGCGGAGAACAGAATGCACACGATCAAGGCTCTGATGGCTTTGACGATGGGCAATGTAATGAGCCGCAGATAGTTTGTTAAACTGACAGTTTATATATCTTCCCTATATGTTTATACTGCTCCCCTGACGCGTGGCTGGCGATTTTTTTCGCTGACCGCGCGTTAGGGGTTTTTTAAGCGAAAAAGTGGTAAAATAAAATATATACATGTTTTCGGATAATAGAGTACACCCGCGTCAAGCGGGTAGAAAGAAGCGTTAAAGCATGGAAGACATATCTCCATCCAAGAAGCAGCTGTTTGAGTCGGTGCCTGTATCCAAGGCGCTGGCAACGATGGCGATTCCCACTATCATCAGTCAGCTTGTCAATCTGATTTACAATATGGCGGACACGATTTACATAGGCATGACGGGCGACGCCTACAAAACCGCCGCGGTCACGCTGGCGTTCACGATCTTCATGATGACGGTCTCCTTCGCGAATTTGTACGGAATCGGCGGCGGCAGTCTGATCGCCAGACTGATCGGCATTAACCGGAGCGACAGGGCGAAGAAGGTCAGCGCGTTCAGCTTCTATTCCGCGATTGGAATCGCGCTGGCCTATTCATTGCTCATCGGTTTGTTCATGAATCCCGTTCTGAGGCTTCTGGGCGCCTCAGACGCCACGATCGGCTTCGCCAGGCAATATGTATGGCTTGTGGTTATTCTGGGCAACGTGCCGGTCATTCTGTCCATGACATGCGCGCATCTGCTGCGTAATGTCGGTTATTCCAAACAGGCGAGCATCGGGCTCAGCGGCGGCGGAATTTTAAACATCATATTGGATCCGCTCTTTATGTTCGTTCTGCTGCCGAAGGGCATGGAAGTATTCGGGGCGGCTCTCGCGACGCTTTTGTCCAATGTCGCCGCCTGCCTCTATCTGGTCCTGGTCATGAAAAAAGTCTCGGCGAGCTCGCCGCTGAGTATCCGCTTCCGCGACGCGGTCAGTATTGAACGGGATGAGCTGAACAATCTTTTCGCCGTAGGCGTGCCTTCCGCGGTGCTGACCGGTCTCTTCGACGTGGCGAATATTTTCCTGAATGTTCTGATGGCCTCGCACGGTGATCTGGAGCTGGCCGCGATCGGTATCGTAATGAAAGCCGAGCGCCTGCCGAACGCGATTAATGTCGGGCTTTGTCAGGGTATGCTACCGCTTATCGCCTATAACTATACAGCCGGAAACTGGAAACGAATGAACAAGATTATTCATAACGCGCGCGTTTGCGGCATGGTGATCGCCGTGGCGAGCTTCGTTCTGTTTGAAATTTTCGCCCCGAAAATCGTCCGCGTGTTCTTGAGCGACTCTGTCGGCAATGTCGAGGAATCGGCGATCGCGCTTGGCTACGCGGTTGTTTTCCTGAGGCTTCGCTGCGTGGCTTCCGTGTCCCAGTTCCTTAATTACAGTACTTCCTTTTGCATGCAGGCGGTCGGTGACGGACGCGACACGCTTATACACGCGATTGTCCGGCAGATGGGCTTTTACATTCCCTTCATGTACCTGCTGAATTATCTGCTTGGCGCGAAAGGACTGGCGGCCGCCCTTGTTCTCGGGGAGACCTGCGGAGCGGTTTTGGCGCTTACGCTTTTGTCGCGGTGGAAGAAGAAAAATCTTGTGGAAGAGAAAGCGGGCAGCGCTTTATAGAGATAAAAAAGACGCGCCGCGGAAGCATTGACGCTATCCGCGGCGTGTTTTTGAATTCTAAAATTTTAGTATTTATAACCGGTCAGCGATTGCTCGCATGCCGCGTCGTAAACCAGCTTCTGGCGCGTGAACAGGAAATTCGCGTGATGAATTCCCACGGAAACCAGATTGGAGTGCGCGTGATCCAGGTAACTGCTGGGAATACCATATCCCGGGGTCATCTTGCCTCCGGCGAATACCATGGAGTAATCAATAAAATACTCATCCAGGAACTTGTTCTTGAGCAGGAGCGCGGTATAAGTCGGGGACTCAATACAGATCCTCTCCATACCAAGGCGTTTCAGAATTCGCAGGAACAAGGTCATATCGGGCATAGCGTCCTTTCCGGTCACGATAATCGGCACCTCGTCGAACTTTTCGTAGATATCCGGCGCCTGCCAGTTATCCACGTCCTCGGCGGAAGCGAACGGCCCGTAAACGACATGCTTGAGCGGGGAGTTCTTACGTAAATTATCAAGACCGGTCGGAGAGGTGGCAATTATAACTTTATAGCGTTCCTCCGGGTCAATATCAAAAATAAAGTGATCAAAAGGAATGTCGGTTCCATCCAGGGACACGCACACGCCGGCGGGATGCTCTTTCTTTCCCAGAGCGCTGTTCCGTTGGGCGTTCAGAGAGCGGTCATAGCAGTGGGAGGTAATACCCGGCTCGTTGCAAAGCGTGTTTCCGCCGAACACGACGCCGTCCGAGTAAGCGCGGATCATGTTGAGCATCCAGAAATCGCCGAGCGCTCCGGCGGGATCCAGAAAGTTGTTCTTCGCTACCAGCGGGCCCGCTTTGTTATCGCTGAAAGCCATCTTGCCATCAGAGCTCAGCACGATGGAAGAGAGGACATAAGGGCGGTCCTTGGGCGCCGCGGGGAAAACGACGGGAGTGGTGTAATACGTGTCCACGTCCGGTAATGATCCCAGATCCGGGCTTTCCGCCGCGATTTGTTTGAGCAGTTCCGTGTTTTCGTAGATTTTGTGGATTTTTAAATCCTCTTTCGGAGTGTCAAAAAATACCAGCTTATTCAATTTAAGAATACCTCCTCGTCAGGCTGTTATCAGCTGGCTTCCGTCAGCGAGTCAGCCTCATCTTTTTTACCTGCCATAAGAAGACCGATTTTTTCGTAATTAATGTCTTTTCGATCCATTTCTTCCAGAATCTCGCCTTCATAGATCACGCCGATCCGGTCGCTGAGCTCCATGATCTCGTCCAGCTCCGTGGAGATCAGAAGCACCGCGCAGCCTTTATCGCGCGCCGCCACGATGGAATCGTGGATGAACTCGGTAGCGCCGATGTCCACGCCTCTTGTGGGGTGAACGGCCAGCAGCAGCTTCGGGTTCTTATCCAGCTCCCGGGCCACGACCAGCTTCTGCTGATTGCCTCCGGAAAGAGTGTTGATATCGTTATTAAAATCCGTTGTTTTGATGTCGTAATGCTCGATCAGGTATCGCGCGTGCTTATCCACGGCGTCCCAGTCCATGAAAAATCCTTTCGTGAACATCTTGTTGTCAAAAGTATCCAGTACCAGATTGTGCCGGATCGGCATCTGCAGCACCAGGCCGCGCCCGCGGCGATCCTCGGGAATGTGCGCCACGCTCTTGTCCAGAATTTGCTTGGGTGTCGCGTTGGACACGTCCTCACCCTCGATGATGACCTGCCCGGTCTTCTTCGCGAGTCCCGTGATCCCGTAGATCAGCTCACGCTGCCCGTTGCCATCCACGCCGGCGACACCGTAGATCTCGCCCGCGCGCACCTTTAAGGAAAGGCCTCTCACGGTCTCTACGCCGGTGGATTCTTTCACATGCAGATCGTTCACTTCCAGAATGACAGGACCGACCTCCTGTTCCTTCAGATCGATATCCAGATTGATCGGCCGGCCTACCATCATGTTGGCGAGCTCTCTCGCGTTCGTGTCGATCGCGGTCACGGCGCCGACGACCTTGCCCATATGCAGGATCGTAATCACGTCGCTGATTTCCATAACTTCTTTTAATTTATGGCTGATAAAGATAACAGCCTTATTTTCGCTTATCAGATTTCGAATCGCCAGGAACAGCTCACCTGTTTCCTGCGGTGTCAATACCGCGGTCGGCTCGTCCAGCACGATCAGCTCGCAGTTCTTATAAAGAGCCTTGATGATCTCGACTCTTTGCTGCTGACCTACCGTCAGCGTGGAGACTTTGGCGTAAGGGTCGATCGCCAGGCCGTATTTCTCGGCGATGTCCTTGATTCGATTCGCGACGCCTTTTGTGTCCGCCATCAATCGAGCGTCATCAAGACTCAGGATGATGTTTTCTACCACGGTCAGGGTAGGAATCAGCATAAAGTGCTGGAATACCATTCCTATGCCGCAGGCGATCGCTTTTTTCGGGGAATCGATGATTTCTTCTTTGCCGTTGACCAGAATCTGCCCGTTGTCCATCGGTGTCAGGCCATAGAGCAGCTTCATTAAGGTGGATTTGCCGGCGCCGTTCTCGCCGAGCAGCGTGTGCACCTCGCCGCGCTTAAAGCTTACGGAAACATTATCACAAGCGACAACAGCGCCGCCAAGATAGCTTTTTGTCGCGTTTTTTATCTCAATAAAATCCATCAGATATTTCCTCCTCACGGCCATCCCTGGGCACTGGAATATAGACGATTATTATAACCCCGCGGGGCAGAAGCCCCGCGGGAATTGTCGGTTACTTGCTTATTTCAATGTGCTGAAGTCCACGCCCTGAGAAGCTTTGTCAAACAGATCTTTGACTTTCGCTTTCTGCTCATCGGTAAGAGCGTTCGCGTTCGGGCCTGTGTAGTCCGTTATCTTGATCGCGCCATCTTTCGCGCCGATTTCATATGCTTCGCCTTTGCCTTGCAGCTCGCCATCCATCGCTTTCTTAATCGCGACTTCTGTACCTAAGGTGACATCCTGAATAAAGCTTACGAAGCAAGCGTCGCCGTATTTACTGAAATCGCCGACCCATCCAACGTTCAGCATACCTAAAGAACCGCACTCTTGAACAGCGCCTGCGCCGGCCGCGTCACAGTTCTCGGAAACAACATCCACGCCCTGGCTGGAAAGGGAATCCACTGCCTGTTTCGCTTTACTCGCGTCATCCCAGGAACCTGTGTTGATGGAGACTAACTGGCAGTCTTTATTAATATAAGCCGAGCCATCCTTCGTGCCTTTCAGCCATAAAGCGGAAGCGCCTTCCTCGCTGGCCTCCACAACGCCGACTTTATTAGACTTGGAAGCGAGCGCCATTGTAGCACCTACCATAAATCCGGCCCTGTAGCCATCATAGTCGACAGCGGATACATTGGGTGACTGGCCTTCCATGGAACTGTTGACAATAAATAGCGTGTTGGGATAGTTAGCCGCCACAGATTTGCACGCGTCCAGGAACTCAGCGCCATGCGCTACAACGATGTCATAACCCTGATCCGCGTAGCCGCTGATCGTGGTTTCGTAGTCTGTCGTTGCCACATTCTCGCTGAAGTTTGTCTTGCAGCCGTAATCCTTCGCCGTGTTCGCGAGAGCGTCCGCCGCAAGCTGGCACCAGCCGCCATCCTTCGAGGAACCGGCCAGAACCAAAGCGATCTTATAATCTGACGGGTTCTTTTTGCTTGATGTGGTGGAAGAGGATGAGCTGGAGGTGGAGGAGTCGGACGAGCTGGTTGTACTGCTCGTCGACGACGAGCCGCAGCCTGATAGTGTCATAGCTCCCATAGCTAACGCCAAACCGATTGCCAAAAACCTTTTTAACCTTTTCATGTCTTTTTCTCCCTTCAATATAGTTTATTGGTTATTAAGTGGGCATTAACCCACTGGCTACCTAAAGCGAGGTTAGACGACGTTACATTCCTTTCTTGTAGGGCCGTCCAAGCGAAGCCGGATCCAGAGCGTGTCTCGAGAAAAGGCACATCGCCAGGATTGTCAGCAGATAAGGGATCATCAAGGCGATTTCGTAAGCGAAGCCGCCGCCGGTCGCCTGAATCCGATAGCAGATCGTCTCGCCGACTCCGAAGATCAGCACGCCGCCCAGAGTGCCGATGGGGCTGTACTTGCCAAAAGTAACCGCGGCGAGAGCGATATAACCTCTGCCGTCTGTCATCTGCTCGGTGAATTGGCTGAGTACGCCTGTGGATAAGAACGCGCCACCGACGCCAATCAGGATCGAGGCGATGATTGCCGCGATATAACGAAGCTTCTTCACGTCCAGGCCGACGCTTTCCACGACCTTGGGATCCTCGCCGACGGAACGCAGCTGAATACCGAAATTCGTCTTGTGGAAGAAGAACCAGATTACCGCGACCAGCGCGAGCCCGATATACACTGGCGCGGACATGCCCATCTTATCTGTCGCGAAGGTGTCCTCTACGTGAAGACCATTGAAAAACCCGCGGTTCAAGGTTGTCGTCAGACCATAGCCGACAAGGTTAAAAGCGACACCGAGGACGATTTGATTGATCATGAATTCCTGGATCAGAATCGTGAAAATCATGCCGAACACGAGGGTGACGCCGCACGCGATCAGCATTCCGAGCCATACGCTTCCGGTGTAGTAGCTGGCGGCTACCGCTGACAGACAGCCGATGATCATAAGTCCCTCAGCACCCATGTTGACTATACCGGAAACCTCCATAACCAATACGCCAAGCGAAGCGTACAGAAGCGGAGTCGCGTAACGAATGACATCACATATCAGCTTAACCATTGATTTTCACCTCTTTCTTCTTTAACTCGAATTTGTCTTTGACGCGCTTCAATATGTTGAGCAGAACGAACACGATTACGAGAGCGCGGATCAAATCTACCACGGAGGAAGGAACACCGCTGAACATCTGCATGGAGTTCCCGCCGTTCTTCATTCCGCCCATCAGAATCGCGGCGAAGAACATGCCAACAGGAAGATTGCCGCCCAGAAGCGATACGGCGATACCGTCGAAACCGTAGTTACTGGACATACCCTTCAGCAGACGGTGCTGCACGCCTAATACCTCGACCGCGCCGCCCAGACCGGCGAAACCACCGGCGATGAACATCGACATCAGGATATTGCGGTTGACGCTGATACCGGAATAGGCCGCCGCCTTTTTATTCTGACCGACGATCCGCATCGCGAATCCGGGTTTTGTTTTAAATAGGAAAATACCAAAGAAGATCAGGCAAACGATCAGGATGAAAATGCCTATGTTGAAGTTCGTTCCGGCAATGACCTTGGGAAGCCAGAACTTCTGATCGAACAGAATGGTCTCGGCCGCTGTCGTATTCGGCGCCTGAATCGGACCCGCTGTCGCCCATTGGACGATCAACGCGGCGACGTAATTCAGCATAACGGTCGTGATGACTTCGTTCGCTCCGAAGAACGCTTTCGCGACACCGACCAGTAAACCGAAGATCGCCCCGGTCAGAAAACCGGCTAAAAGAGCGACGATAACGACAAGAAACCCGGGACCGGGCATGTAGAGAACAACAAGAGTGGCACCTAACGCGCCCATATAGAACTGACCCTCAGCGCCGATGTTAACGAGCCCGCAATGGAAAGCGAACGCGTAGCTCAGGCCCGTAAAAGCGAGGGCTGTGGTCTTGGCCATGGTGTTGCCAAGGCCGGTCAGCGAGCCGAACGCTCCCTTGAACATCAGCTCAAAAGCGGATAGTGGATTTTGGCCGATCAGGACGATAACCAGCGCGCCTACGAGGAAAGCAAGTAGGATAGACACGAGTGGTTCCAATAATGAGCCTGCTTTGATAGTGATCTTTTTCATAACGTTACCCTCTCTTTATGATATTGATTTGGTTACGATAAAATATGACGCTCAATCTATAGTAGCTAAGTAAAACGATAAATTACTCAGCGGGATTTACGTAAAATATTAACGTGTACACAACGAATATTAAAAGAGGTAAAATTTTATATTGGAATCAACGCTTAATCTTATTATAACTATTTAATTTAAATTTTCAATAGTTTTATTGAAAAAAGACATACATACTACAAAACACAATAAAAGCGGATAAATTGCTTGAAAAATAGCTATTTTTTTAACAATTAATTATTCAGATTACATAAACCAATCCAAAGAAAAAGCCATATAAACGCAACATATGATAAGACGTTTAGCGTGTGAGCTGCAAGGCGCGGTCTTCCGTGAAAAACGCTGAGAAATCATGTACTTTGTAGTACAATATAATATATATTTATCGTCCGCTTCCGGAAACATGATAACGTAGAGAAAATTTTTTGACGCTTCCGGATCGGGACCTTTTCAATGAGACAAGAGAGAAGCTTACAAGAGAGCTGGATCATGTAAGAATTGTTCAGACGTATCCTAAGGAATTGGAAATGTTTTCCTCATAACTGGGAAGCTCGATATCCTCAAGCAGCCGGAAATGATCATAGAACTTCTTCGTGCGGGCGGGATCTTCCTTTCCTCCGGATAATAAATGTTCCGCGAGGGCTTTTCCCGCCCGGTAAAGACGATCCATTGTTTCGGGCTGCTCCTGTACTTTTTTCCATGAAGTATTCGTAATCAGTATTTCTTTCCAGGGATAGGCGTTCAGATCGTTGAAACAGAAGTAGCCGACCTTCAGATGGCTTTCGAATACCTTCGCGCCGTGATTTCCCGCCACGTTGATCATGATTCCCGGTTTGCGGACCGGAATCACGCTTCCAAAAGACATTTTCTTCGTCAGCGGGTCTTTCTTAATATCCACGAAAGGATAGCAGCGGTCTACAAATTGTTTATATTGTCCGGTTATATCCCCATAATAAGTTGGCGTTCCTATAATATAAGCGTCGCTTGCCAGTATTTTCTCATGAATTTTAGCGACGTCATCGTCCCGGATGACACACGCGTTCGTGGTCTCGCAGACGCGGCATCCTCTGCATGGCTTGATCTGGTAATCAAGCAGGTAACAGATATCGGTATCGGCGCCGGCTTCCGCGGCGCCTCGCAGCAGCTCCCCGGCGGCGGTCGCCGTGTTGCCGTTATGACCGGAGCTGCTGATAAAGGCTGTAATTTTCATATTTCCCTTTCTGACTAAGACGTCCTAATCATTGGTAAGACGTTTCATGGCTTCTTTTAACTCGATATTTTCGTGAACCAGATCGTTCAAAAGTCGGATCACGCGGTCCGGATGTTCGTTCCCCCAGATGTTACGGCCGATGGCGACCCCGCGCGCGCCGGCTTTCATCGCGTCCTCGATGTTCGCGTAGAACTGCTCCGGAGAGTTGGTCTTCGCTCCGCCAAGTACTACGACAGGGAGTCCCTCACAGCCTTCGATTACTTCCTCGTACCCAGGACGATAAGGCATCTTCAGCGCGTCGGCTCCGGCTTCCGCCGCGACACGCGCGCCCAGTTTCAGACTGTCGATATTGATCGCTTCCTGAGGAGGATTGAAGCCGCCGGGAACGACTTCCGCGATCAGAGGCATGCCATAGCGCTCGCATTCTCTTCGAAGCGTTCCAATCATGCGCGTCATGCATCGTTCAAGGGAAACGTCGCCCATCGCGGAATCAGGACCGCCGCTGAAAATAACCGCGTCAGCTCCGGCGCGGATCGCTTCCTCTACCGTGACACAAAGCTCACTGTCACGGGAACCGTGGATATAATCCGTGCAGGGGAAGTCCATGCGCGTGATCACTCCTACGCGTCCCAGCAGCGACTCATATTTCTTCGCCATGCCGATATTGACCAGAACCGAGTCAGTGCCCGCGTCGATCACGGTCTTCAGCGCCTCGTCAAGATGCTTGATACCCGGCATGGGACCTGAATTGATTCCATGATCAAAAGCGGTGATGATCGCGTTGCCGTCGGACTGAAATATTCGTTGTAATCTCTTTATTTTACCCATTATATGCTCCCTTCGGAATGTAACAAGTTACATTATTTACATAAATATCTTATACCATCTTTTTTGAAAAAACAATAGTGAATAAAGCGAAAAAAGACAGGAAAAATTATGGAAAACGCATAAAAGCATTGGGATAGAGGGACTCAGATTGACAAATAAATAGGTGGGTGCTATACTGAAGAAAATGTAATCGGTTACATATATTAACGAGGGATGAATATGAATATAAGAGAAATCGCGAAACTGGCGGATGTATCCGTGGCTACGGTGTCCAGGTGCGTGAACAAGCCGGAGAAAGTGGCGGAAGCGACGAGGGTGAAGATAGAGGAGATTATTAAAGAATATGGTTATACGCCGAACCCATCCGCTCAGTCTCTTTCGACGGGAATGACGAAAACGGTCGCTTGTATTGTGCCGGATCTGCGCAATGAGTTCTTTGTCCAGCTGGTAGAAGGCAGTCAGGCAGTTCTGGCGAAGGCCGGCTATCGGCTGCTGATTTTTACGACGGAGAAGAAAACCGGATTCTGGGAGAACTTTGACCAGAGAACAATTGATGGCGTTATTGTTTCCGGAATCGCGGTTCCGGGTGACGCGGAGCAAACTTTGTCCGCGCTGCGGATACCGTATATTCTGATAGACCATACGGAACGCCTGAAGAAGAACAGTCGGATTTCCAATGTGTACGTGAATGATGACGAAGGTATTTTACACGCGCTCGACTTCCTTTATAAAGAAAACAACCGCCGCTTCGGAATCATTTGCGGGAATAAGGATGACGGAATGCTTACGAAGAGACGAATGAAGGCTGTAAAGGCTTTCTTTAATGATCACGAAGACGCGGAATACGCTCTGGAATATGGCAACTATACCGACCTGGGCGTCAGCCTTGAGGCTTGTGAGAGATTGCTGAAACGGCGGGACAGACCAACCGCGATTCTCGCCTTCAGCGACATGATCGCCGCCGGAGCGCTTCGGTGTATCCAGAGGAATGGCGTAAAAATACCGGAGGAAATTGAGCTTATAGGCTTCGACGATATTCCGTTAAGCGCGTATTTTAACCCTCCGCTCACAACATTGTCACCTCATAATGACAGAATGGGCGAGAAAGCCGCCGAGCTGCTTTTGAAAAGATTTGACTCGGATCAGCCGGCGGAGCACATCATGTTCTCGTCCGAATTGATATTAAGGGAAACCACGAAGAATGTTCTGGATCCGTATGAGAGGGATTGAGAATTGAAGAAGAAATATTTATTGGCGATAGACATAGGCACAAGCAGTACAAAGACACTTTTAACAGACTTTTTCGGTAACAGAATCGCTCAATATACCGCTTCCTATGAAACGATCGCGCGGCGCCCGGGGTATGTGGAGCAGAACGCGGAATCTACCTGGTGGGCCGGAGCGAAAGCGGGAATCGCGGCGTGCGTGTCCGCGGGCGGTGTCAATACCGCGGAAATCGCCGGTATATGCGCGAGCGGCATGGTTCCCAATCTGTGCCCGGTCGACGCGCGGGGAAATTCCACGCGCCTTTCTATATTATACCGGGATAATCGCGCGGTCGAACAGATCGAGCGTCTGAATCAGGAGTTCGGGTGGGGCTTCACGTCTCAGGATATTATACCGAAGCTGCTGTGGATCAAGGAAAACGAGCCGGATCATTATAAAAAGATCCGCTATGTGCTGAACTCGCATTCTTTTATTTCTTATAAGCTTACAGGCAGATTCAGCGTGGATCATGACACAGCGACGATTTACGGAGCCGTCTATGATATCGCGTCGCGTTCCTGGAGACAGGACAGAATGGAGCGAATCGGCCTGAACCCGGATGTCCTGCCGCCGCTTGTATGGTCGACCGATATTGTCGGGGGTGTCACGAAACAGGCCGCCGCGGAAACAGGACTTGCCGAGAACACGCCGGTCATCAGCGGAACGGGGGACTCTTTCACGGCGCTTGTAGGCTGTGGCGCGGTTCTCCGGAAGGAAGGCCTGATTTATCTGGGTACCGCGGCGACTTTTCTGGGGCTCCGCGAGTCCCTGGATGACGCGCGCGGGGAATGCGTGTTCGGAACCGGGAAGGCGCTTTTTCTCGGCAACGTGCTGACAGGCGGGGAAATCACCCACTGGTTCAAGGATTCCGCGTTAAAGGGCCGCGCGGTGGATTATCCGAGACTGGAGGAAGAAGCGAGCGCGGTCTCTCCCGGAAGTGACGGGCTTATCGCCTTGCCGCATCTTCTGGGAAAAAGAACGCCGGAATTGGACTCTCTGGCCACGGGCGTGTTATTCGGTCTCACGAACGCGCACACGATCGGTCATATTTACCGCTCCTTGCTGGAGGGAGTCGCGTTCGCGTTGAAGGATTCATATGAGGCGAAGGAATTCCCTCTGGATCAGCTGACCTTAATGGGCGGCGGCTGTAGCTGCAAGCTGTGGAGGCAGATCATCGCGGATGTCTTGAACAGGGAACTGAGTTATTCCCCGAAAGCGGACAACGCGCTTGGCACCGCTTTCCTGGCCGGTATGGGGCTGGGAGTCTTTGACTCGTACACAATCATAAAGAATGAGTGGCTGGATGGCGCGGAGACGATTCGCCCGATCGCGGAAAGCGCCGCGAGATATCAGGAAATTTTCCCGTTCTATCAGGAGCTGGATCAAGGCGTGAAGAACTTATATAAACGACACAGAATATATTTTACCGACACAAATCAATAAACAATCATATTATGAGGAGGATCCGAATGAAAAGAGCGATTATGACCGCGAAGAAGACGATTGAGTTACAGGAGTTCCCCATGCCGGTTATGGGGAATGACGAAGTCCTTGTGAAAGTAGAGGCTGTCGGGCTTTGCACCCTGGAGCAGCGCTATTATACGGGAATGAAAGAGGAATATCCTTTTAACGGCGGTCATGAGGTCTGTGGCATTGTGGAAGACGCGGGAGCGGATGTGAAGTCCGGCGTCAAAAAAGGTGATAAGGTCGTCGTGGCGGCGATCACGAGATGCGGTGAGTGCTATTACTGCCAGCGCGGAATGGACAACATGTGCGCTCATGGCGGCGACCATCAGGAAGACGGCAAATTATGGGGACCGGGCGGATTAAGCGAGTATATGGTCTGCAAGGGCTACAATGTTTATAAAGTAAACCCGGACATGCCTTCGGAATTAGGAACGCTCGCGGAGCCGCTTGCCTGTGTACTGAGAAGTATCGAGAAAGGTCATACGCGCCCCGGTGACACAGTGGTCATCATAGGCGGCGGCGTGATGGGGCTTCTGCACGTGAAGGTCGCGAAAGCGTCCGGCCTGCGGGCCATCGTGTCCGAGGTCGACGAGAAAAGAAAGAAAGACGCGGCGGCGGCCGGAGCGGATCTTGTGATAGACCCGACGAAGGAGGATCTCGCGGCGGCTGTTAAGAAAGCGACAGACGGAATCGGAGCGGAGGCCGCCTTCTATACCGCGGGCGGCGCGAAAGCAATCGAGCAGGGAATAAGCTGTCTCGCGAATGGCGCCACGCTTGTCGTGTACGGAAGCGTTTACCCGAAAGCGCTTCTAAGCATAGATCCCAATAAACTCCATTATGATGAAATTAATCTGACCGGACTCGTCTCAACGACAAAAGAATCCTTCCAGGAGTCAGCCCGTATTTTGTCCGAAGGATTAATCGATGTCAAGTCGTTGATCAGTGAGATATACCCATTCGAGAAAATCGGTTACGCTTTTGAGCGGGCGATTTCCTCTGAGACATACAGAGTTATCGCGAAACTGTAATTGATTCCATTATAGGAGGTCGATCATTTATGAAAGCGTTGGTTCGATTCAGTGACACACCGGGCGACTTCGGCATGGCGGAGGTCAGGGAGCCCGCGGTCGTTCCCGGAAAAGTAAAGATAAAAATCGCGTATTGCGGCATCTGTGGCTCGGACATTCACATTTACAATGGCTTTGAGTCAGGACTGCCACAGGGAATACATGGTCATGAGTTCAGCGGCGTGATCAGTGAGGTTGGCGAAGAGGTCGAAGACTATCATGTGGGGGACAAAGTCACGGCGGAGCATACTTTCTCGACCTGCGGCGTCTGCGAGTACTGCAAAACCGGGCGTTATCACCTGTGCGCGAAGCGGAAGTCCATCGGTTTCGACCAACAGGGCGGTTTTACGGAATATATTGTCGTGGATCCGCAATATATTCACCGCGTTCCGGATCGCGTTGACCTGAAGTCCGCGGCGCTGACAGAGCCGCTCGCGTGTATTATTCACGCGATTGACAAAGTTGACATTCAGCCGACACAGAGAATTCTGATCGTCGGTCCGGGGCCTATGGGAATCCTCGCGGGGCTCACGCTTCTGGCGTATGGCTGCGCGGTCGATATTATGGGCACTCTGGTGGATCGTGAGCGCCTGGAAATCGCGGCGAAGCATGGAATGAATGTGATTGAGAAGGCGGAAAGTAATTTTTACCCGATCGTTGTGGAGTGCAGCGGCAGCAACGGCGGAATCAACATCTGTCTGGACGCGGTGAAGAAGGGCGGAACGATCCTGCAGATCGCGATCGCCACCAAAGAAATCACTTTACCGTATCATTTGCTTGTTTATAAGGAACTGTGTATTCAGGCGACGTTCTGCCATGTATGGAAAGACTGGGAGCAGGCGCTCAGCCTGCAGAGAGATGGCCTGCTCGATCTCTCTCCGGTCATTACGGAGATTGAGCCGTTGGAAAACTGGGAAACTGGTTTTGACGCTATGATTGAAAAGAAAGGGCTGAAGGTCCTTCTGGAGGTGTAAAGTTATGAAAGCCACACAGATACAATTCAATGGAGTCGGTCAGATGGAATACGTGGAGCGGGAGCTGCCGCCGTTAAAAGAAAACCAGCTGTTGATTAAGGTAGAAACCTGCGGGTTGTGTACCTGGGAAAGGTACATATACGAAGGGCTGGAGTCCATGCCGTTTCCTTTTGTCGGCGGGCATGAAATCGCGGGGCGCGTCGCGGAAAAGGGCAAGGGCGTTTCGGCCAATTTCAAGGAAGGCATGCCGGTCGCGGTGGCGAAATGGCTTCGGTGCAATGAGTGTGAGCCCTGCCGCAGAGGCTATGACAATTTCTGTGAGGCTAATTTCGCCGCGTCCAATCGAGAGTATTCCGGACCTGCCGGATTCGCGGATTATTTGATCTGTAACAGCTATGAGGCGTATCCATTTAACCCGGACGCCCCGATTCATTTCGCGTCTTTAGCCGAGCCGGTCGCGTGCGCGACACGGGCGCTCAACAGAATGGTTCTGGTGCCCGGCGATACCGTAGTAGTAATGGGCGCGGGATTTATGGGCATTCTGTTCATGAAGCTTTTGAAATTACGAGGCATGAAAACAATTGTGGTCCAGCGCAGCGAGGCGCGTCGTAAAACAGCCGAAAAGCTCGGAGCGGATCGGACGGTCGACCCGCGGGAGAGAAGCTGGGTGGACCAGGTCATGGAAATCACGAATGGCGTGGGAGCCGCGGGGATCGTATACACGGCCGGCGGCGGGCAAGTGCTGAATGAGTGCCTGCGGGCGGCGCGTATAGGCACGACGATCCTGATGTTCGCGCCGACACATGAAGAGGAACCGGCTCTTAAGGCGGATTTTATTCATTTCCGCGAGCTGACCGTGACCGGATCTCTGCGGCATGATAAAGAAAGCTTTCGGCAGTCTGTAAGACTGCTGGGGACGAATCTTGTCGATTTCAGTGATCTGAATCTGGTATTCGGCGATTTCCGGCAAATGGAGAAAGAAATGAAAAGAGCGAACGAGGATCGAAGCATTCATAGAATTCTTCTTCGCTGGTAGGAGATAAAAATGATGGAAGCCAGTATTATTATCAAAAACGCTTACCTGCTGACACTTAACAAGGAGCGGGATGTTATTAAGAACGCCTGTATCGCGGTAAAGGGCGATCGGATTCTGGATATTGGAACCAATGAGATTCTGGGAAAATATCAGGCCGCGCGCGTGATTGACGCGAAGGGCCGCGTTGTCCTGCCCGGTTTTATTTCCACGCATTCGCATCTTTTTCAGACGATGCTGAAGGGGCTCGGAAGAGACAATGATCTGATCGGATGGCTGGATAACTCGATCCGGAGAGCGCTGCGTAATTTCGACAAGGAAACCATTTATTACGCCGCGCTGTGTGGCTGCGCGGAAGCGATCCACAGCGGCACGACGACAATTCTGGATTATATGTACTGTCACGCGATACCGGATCTGGACGAGGAAGTCATAAGGGCGTTTGAGGATATCGGTATCCGAGGCGTGCTGGGACGCTCTTTCGCGCAGGCGGCGAAATACCCGCCGGAGCGGGCGCTTCCCTATGTGGAGACGGAACAGGATTTTCTGGACAGCATTCGTTCTCTCGAGAAAAAATACAGAAATCACTCGCGCGTAAGCGTGGCGGCGGCGCCGGGCATCATCTGGGATCATACGGATGATGGCTTCCGCGAGCTTCGGCGTATCGCGAATGAATTGAAAATTCCCATTACGCTCCATATCGTCGAGACACCGAATGACGACGAGTTCAGTATGGAAACGTATGGGGAGAGAACCATTCCGCATCTGGATAAACTGGGCGTTCTTGGCCCGGATTTTATCGGGGTTCACTGCGTGAATATGACGGAAGAGGACATTCAGGTCTTTAAAGAACGCGACGTGAAAATATCGCATAACCCGCTCTCTAACATGATTCTGGCGTCCGGCGTGGCGCCGATCGCGAGATTCCTGGACGAGGGCATGACCGTAAGCCTTGGATGTGACGGCTCAGCCAGCAGCGACACGCAGAATTTCCTGAACACGCTGCAGATGGCTTCTTTACTGCATAAAGTAGCGAGCCGGGACCCCAAGACCGTTCCCGCGGCCGCGGCGCTCGAGATGGCGACACTGGGCGGGGCGAGGGCGCTCGGCAGGGAAAAAGAAATCGGCTCAATCGAAACCGGCAAGAAGGCGGACCTGATTTTCTTTGATCTGAACGAGATTTTCTCGTGCCCGTCCTATGACCCGGTCACGGCTCTGGTCTACTCGTCCACCCCGGCGTCGATCAAGTCTGTCATGATTGATGGAGCGATGGCTCTGGAAGAAGGGAAACTGGTCAACATAGACGAGGAAAAGGTTTGTTACGAGACGAAACGGCTTGGCGTCCGCCTGGTTCAGAGGTCCGGAATCGGGAACACGCAGTGGGGCCGTAAGATAGAAATACCTGAATAGAATCGGAATCGAGTAGGAGGGAGTGATTAGCTCCCGTCCTCTCACAGCACCGTGCGTACCGTTCGGTACACGGCGCTTTCAACAGTTGATGTGCAAAGACTGATAGGCAAGGGTTAGGTCATAAAATCCCGAGTTTATCAGTCTTTCTTTGTTCATTGCCCTTTTGACAGTTGTCGTATTAGAGGTTCTCCAGTACATCTTCCTGCTGTTTGCCGCCATGTAGGCGTACTTTTCCGGAATCCCCATTTTCACCAGGTTTCGAAACTTGGTTATTGGCTTCTTCCACTGCTTCCAGATGCACATACGAATCCTGTGATACAGCCACCCGTTGATGTCCTCTATTAGTCTCTTTATGCTTGCTATCCCGTAGTAGTTCAGCCAGCCCCTTGCATATACTTTTATCCTTGCAAGTGCCGTTTTAATGCTCTGTACAGACCTTCGGGAAGAAAGGTCTTTCAGTTTCGTTTTGAACTTCTTCCACGACTTCGGGTGAACCCGGAGATAGATTCCCCCGCCGTTCCTTCCCAATGCGAAGCCGAGATACTTAAAATTTCGGATTGCAAACACACTGACCGTCCGGCTTTTCTCTCGATTCACCTTCAGTTTCAGCTTTTCCTCAAGATATCGGGTACTGCTCTCAAGGAGCCGTTCCGAGGCTCGTTTGCTTTTTGCAAGTAAGACGATGTCGTCCGCATATCTGATACACGGGACACCCCTCTTCGCAAACTCCCAGTCGAACTCGTTGAGGTAGATGTTCGCAAGAAGCGGTGATAGATTTCCGCCCTGCGGCGACCCTTCCTCTGTGGGCATTACCACCCCGTTTTCCATTACGCCGCTTTTCAGATAACGCTTTATCAGCTGTATTACCCGCTCGTCCTTGATATTCCTTCTCAGGAGATTGAGAAGCAGTTCGTGGTTGAGCGTGTCAAAGTACTTTGACAGGTCGAGGACTACTGCAAATACATATCCCTCTTCTGCGTACTTCTTCACTTTGGTGACAGCATCCTTAGCACTTCTCCCCGGCCGGTAGCCGAAGCTGCCTTCCGAGAATAGCGGTTCATAGATTGGCATAAGCTGTTGGGCTATTGCCTGTTGAAGTGTTCTGTCTGTGACGGTCGGTATGCCAAGCTTGCGCACGCCCCCGTCGGGCTTTGGGATCTCAACTCTCCTTACCGGGGATGGAGTATACTTTCCTTTATATATCCGGTCTGTTAGCTCCTGCTGATGTTCCCTCAGATAGGGAAGCGCGTCTTCTACTGTCATTCCGTCGATGCCCGGCGCCCCCTTGTTTGCCTTCACTCTCTTATAGGCTCTGTTGAAGTTGTCCTTGTACAGTATCCTTTCCAAGAGTTCCGGTTGTGCACTGTCTCTTTCCTTCCATATCCGGGTGAAAGAGCGGTGCGCTCTCACATACCCTTTACGTTCCGCGCTATCTCTTTGTGGGCAGCTTTCATTGTTTTCTGCACTCAATGCTCTTCCTCCTTTCCCCGGTCGTACTCAAGACTCCTGTTGATTCGGCCCTTCACCTCCCGGCTACTATGGCCTCTGCTGACTTCTGCGCGTTCAGCACCGCCTCGTTCCCTTGTGCGGTGTTTGCCCCTTTCAGAGCGTACATGCAGACCTCCCCGGGTACCACACATTTCTTTCTCTCCATTTGCCTGCCATATTTACCATCACTGATTCCGTGTAGTTATTGGACTTCAGCTTGAGTAGCAGCCTTATCCTCAATGATAGCCTGTATATGGTTTCTGTTCGTCAGGCCGGAGATTTGCCCACGGGTTAGTATATTCCCCGCATCCGGCTTCCTTCAGATTCCACCTCGCGATGGACACCCTTGCCTTCGGCTGTATCCTTCCCACTACCGGGCGGATTAGGGTCTTGCACCCATTAGAAACGTGCGCCGCCAGGCGCACAACATTAAGAAGGCCGGTATCACGCGATACCGGCCTTCTTTGAAAGTTTTACCAGCTTTTTCTCAATATTTTCAAATCGATTGTTCCGGCCCGGAAATAGGTGTGAGTGACCACAATTCGCTCATGATCGTAATTAAAACCTTCATCGAGCAAAGATATCACCGGGGAGGCGGAATCAATTTCAAGTAATTGACGAATCTCTTCCGTCGGTAAAATCGCGTCAATATGAGATAACGTGTAAGCTAAAGGCGTTTCATATATTTTTTCCAGAATGTCTTTGTGGGAAAAATCGCGTAAATGAATGAATTCTTCTCTTCGAATATTTTCCCTGCTGATAAATTTATCTTCGATATAAGCGACAGGAACGCCATCGGCGCGGAAAAGCTTCTTGCTTACGAGATTCGGGAAAGCGTTCGCGGATACCGGCAATTCATCGTAAACAAGATCAAAAAAGAGCGTTTTGAAGCTTGTTTTATACCCCGCGCGGATCAGCGTCTGGCCGATTTCCGGGTCTGTGCCCAGGCGGCAGACGGCGTTCGCGATGTAAGGCGAAGCCATGGTGCCTTTGCTTCTTCTGCGCGTCACGATACCCATTTCTTCCAGACTCATGAGCGCGTCGCGCAGCACGTTGCGGCTGACGTTGAGTCGGGAGGCGAGTTCATCCTCGTTCGGCAGCTTAAAAGGTTTTCCGTCCTTGCCGTTCTCCTGAATAATAGAGATGAGAGCGAATTTCGCGCGGTCCGACAGCTGCTGACTGTCAACAGGCTTGATTTTTATTGTTTTCATGGAAAATCACGCTCTCTTAAATATTTGTAGTATCTACTACCAACATTTTATTCAGTTTTCATGTAAATGTCAATGACTCACGCGCGAAGCTCAGCCAGAATTTTTTCGGGCGTAATCGGAAGATCCGTGAGGTTCGCGCCCAGCGCGTCATTGACCGCGTTGATGACACACGGCGCGACCGGCACGATTGAGGCCTCACCGATGCTTTTTCCACCGAAAGGCCCGCCTTCCTCATAATCCTCGACGAAGTCAATCGTCATCCGCGGCATTTCAGAGGCTCTTGGAACATGATACTTATGGAAGTTCGCGTTGATAGGGATTCCGTTCTCGTTTAGCTTAAGCTCCTCATACAACGCCATGCCGATTCCCATCGCGATCGCGCCCTCAATCTGCCCGGACAGCAGCAGAGGATTCAGCGCCGTGCCGACATCGCAGACGGCGGTATAATCCATGACCTTGACATGCCCGGTCTCTTTGTCGACGCGGGCCTCACAGAAATGCGCCCCATAGGATCCGGCGTTGTGGCGGCTGGCGTAGGACACGGCCTCTGTCAGCTTCATCCTTTTCTTGTCCATGGCGTACCAGGCGATGTCCTTACGGTTTACGCCGGCAAGACCGTCGACACGACGGAACTCCCCGTCTTTCAACTCGATTCTGTCCGCCGGGACTTCCAGCATCTCCGAGGCGATTTTCCGCAGCTTTTCCCGTGTCTTTTTAGCCACTTCGGCCACAGCCGATCCGCCGGTCCAGGTGTTGCGGCTCGCGCCCGCGCCGGTGTCGTACTCACCGGCGTAAGTGTCGGAGTGTACCAGGCAGATCTGCTCAAGCGGCATGTCCAGAATCTCCGCCGCGATCATTTTCATCAAGGTATATGTGCCTGCCCCGTGATCCGCGACTCCGGTACGAAGAAGTATGGAGCCATCCTCATTCAGCTGAATCGACGCCACGGTAATGTCCGGCGCGAATGGCGCGACGCCGTTGCCGTGCATCGCTGTCGCGACGCCCAGCCCGTACGCGTAGCGCTCGGTATTCTTACTCGGGATGTCCCGTTTTCTCTCGTCCCAGCGAAAGAGCCCGCGGCCGTTGATCAGGCAGTCGCGCGCGTGCCCATTGTATAAGCTGTCACCGGTCAACGGGTCTTTGTCATAGGGAAGAGCAAGATTCTTAAGCCGCAGCTCGACGGGATCCATATTCAGCTTCCGGGCGGCCTGGCTGACCGCGATTTCCAGCGAGGTAAATACCTTCGGCGAGCCGAATCCCCGCATGGCGCCGCCGACAAGAGCGTTGGTGTACACGGCGCGGCCGTCAAAGCGCTGATTCGGCGCGCGGTAGACCTTGAACATTTTTCCACACATGGCGTCCAGAACATTGATACTGCCGCCGCAGTACGGGCCCGCGTTCATGAAACCGCGGAAAAGTATTGAGGTGATTTCCCCGTCCTCCGTCAGGCCCAGGTCGGTGTACATATTCATTGCGTGCCGCGTGTAAACACAGGTCATGGCCTCTTTTCGGGTGTAAAGCAGCTTGACGGGCCGGCCGCCGCTGTATTTTGAGAGAAGAGCCGCGTACGCCTCGCCGATAATCCCGTCTTTACCGCCAAAAGCCCCGCCGATCAAAAGCCCATGGTACTGTACTTTACTGATGGGCAGTCCCAGAATTCCGGCCAGCATGATCTGGGTTCTGTGGACGCCCTGTTCCGGCCCCCAAATCTCCACGTTATTATCCATTGTCCAGCGCGCGATATAGCCGTGGGGCTCCAGCGCCGCGTGATGCAACGCCTTGGTACGCGTCTCGGAATGAACCTTAACGGGCGCTTCCTCGAAAGCGAGGTCGACATCGCCGCATTCCCGGAATTGGTGTTTCAAAAGATTCCCATCCGGATACAGCTTTACCGAGTCCTCTTTCAGAGCGTCCTCGGGATCGAGAACGACGGGGAGCGGCTCGTACTCGACTTTGATCAGCTTCAGCGCTTTTTGGGCAATCTCTTCCGTGTCCGCCGCCACAGCCGCGACCGCGTCGCTGACGCCGCGCAGAATTGAGTCGAACATTCGCTCCGTTCTCGGAAGCGGGTCGTTCAGATTCCGAAGAATCCGGTTAAACAGAGTATCCGGCGCGTTGTGAATGGAAATGACGGCATGGACGCCGGGCAGCGCTTCCGCTTCTTTCGTGTCGATCGAAAGCAGCTTCGCGTGGGCGTACGGACTGTATAATATTTTCGCGTGGAGCATGTTCTGAAGATGGATATCATCCACATATACGGCCTGGCCGGTCACTTTTCCGATTACGTCATCCATGGGGACGGGGTGATGAATGTATTTCATTGCTATGACTCCTTTCGTTTGGCTTTTTCCACATAAAAAAAACAGCCCTCCTGATACGGTTAAAGCTTTACCCAGAAACCGTAAACCGAGGCTGTTACTCCCGAAACTTATTTACTTATAAATCGATTATAGCAGGGGCGTTTTCTTTCGTCAATAGATATTTATTGACAAGAGGTAATGGGTGTGATATATTGATGCTAGAACGACATACGGTATACCGTATACTTTAAATGAAATATTTAGTACTCGAATATACATTCTATCTTGTGACTATTGTAGTTGCTTTTCCCTTTTGCCTGAAGAATATGAATGATCCGTGAAGTTATAGCTTCGCGATTTTTGATTAAGTGTTTATAACATGGAACTTAGTGGGCTGAGCCCGCTTAAAAATCATTCAATAAATTATTGAAGGGAGAAAGAAAATGAAAAGGTCAAGAAGATTATTAGCGTTAGGACTATCACTTGTTATGGGGCTCATGCTGTTGGAAGGCTGCGCCAAAAGCGCCTCCTCCGGTACGGACTCTTCGTCAAGCTCCGCGTCAACTACGGAGTCCTCATCCACTGCTGACAGTAAGAAACCTTCCGATTACAAAATCGCGCTGATACTTAATGGCTCCTCGAAAGATGGAGGCTGGTGCCAGCAGGCTTCGGACGCGCTTAGCGCCGTAGCGAAAGAGTATGGCTGTAAGACGGACTTTAGCGAGAACGTGTCAACGACAGATTATGAAATGACGATCAGCGGATACGCGGACGCGGGTTATGATATTATTATCGCTCATGGTTCCGAGTTCTTAAACGCTTGTAAGGCTGTAGCGAGTAACTATCCGAATACCCTTTTCATCTGCAACAGCGCGATGGAAGGTCAGGCGCCGAATGTCGCGGGTGTTCATTACGCCGGTTTTGATGGCGGGTATTTTGTCGGCGCCACTCTTGGACTTGTCACGAAAACGAATAAAATAGGAGTAGTGGAAGCCAGTGAGGAAGGCGCGAACGCGGAATGGTTAAAAGGAGTCAAAGCCGGAGCGGCCAGCGTTAATAAGGACAGCAGCGTATTGTCGATCAATACGGATTCATGGGATGACGCCAGCAAAGCGAAACAAGCTGTTGACTCACTTGTCAGTCAGGGCGTGGACGCTGTTTCGGAAAATTGCGACGCCGCGGGAATCGGGGCGGTAGAAGAGTGTGGCTCCGAGGGCATATATAACGTAGGCTGGAATATGGATTGTAGCAAATATGGCGATACTTGCTTCACCAGCGTTCTTTGTGACACAAGCTATGGATTACAGGTAGCGATTAAAGAGGCTGTAGAGGGGAAAATCAAAGGCCGGAATGAAGCTTATAAAATCGGCGCTCCCGAAGGAATCTTCAAATTTACGGATTACACCGGAAAATTCGCGAACGCTTTAACGGACGAGCAGAAGGACACGCTGAAAGGCATTCTGCAGAAAGCCTGTGATGGAGCGGAGCTGAAATGATAAAGTATGATATTATTATCATAGGAGCGGGACTGATCGGAATTCCCATCGCTTACGAATTGGCGAAAGCGGGCCGCAAGGTCGCTGTGGTTGACGCGAAAGGACTCGGAGCCGGAGCGTCAACCGCCAATGGCGGTATGCTGTTATTAGAAGGGAACGCCAATGGCCCGGCTTTTTCCATGCGTATGGATGGTGTCGGGGAATATCAAAAGTTAGAGGAAGAACTGGAATATAAGATTGATTTTCAAAAGAGAACTCTGATTGAGCTGATCGAGGATGAAAAATACATTCAGGAAGCGTCAGAGATTGGCGCGCTATATAAGAGAAATGGCTTCTTTGGAGAGATAATCGACACAGCTGAAATCCATAAACTGGAACCGGGGGTATGCCTCGATACCGTGATTTCCGCGCTGTTGGCGGAGCAGTGGACCATTGATCCGATGAAGACGCTGTTCGGGTACTATCTTAAGGCCAGAGAATATGGTATGGATTGGTATCCATTTGCTCCTGTTATGGATTTTATCAGAGAAGGAACGAAGATCCTGGGAGTAAAAACGCCTAAAGGGGATATTTTCGGTGATCAGATTGTGACGGCGGTTGGCGCCATGACGAGACCGCTGCTTCAAAAGGTCGGCGTTACGCTGCCGGAATACTATATACATGGCTCGGCCATGATCACGGAAAGAGGGAAGTATGGCTTAAAGTATGGCATTTTAAAATTCGCGTCGGATCGAATAGAAATGCAGGACCGGGCATCGGAGATGGCGGAGAGAATCGGATGGGAAAACATGCCGGAAATGGACGCTTTGGAATTCTGCGCCGTTCCGGATGGAGAGGGCAGTATTCTTATCGCGGAGAGAAGTCATATATGGAAAGATTACAGAAGCGCGGTACCGATCGAGGACATGCGTCTTATGGCGCGAAACACGCTTAAGTATTTACCGGGCCTCAGGCAGGCCAATATTGTTCGTTCCTGGATCCGACCGGTTCCGTTCATTCCGGACAACCGCCCATTTTACGGATATCTTCGCCCTTATGACAATTTATTCGTGGCCTCAGGCTTCGCGAGCGCGCTGATTGTCGCGCCGGTCGTGGCGAAAATGACGCGCGATTTGCTGGAAGGGAAGAAAGCGGCGTATGATATTTCAAGCTTTGATCCCTCGCGTTTTAATTAGCGTCGGAAATGTCCGCGGATTTATCGGATAATTTTGTGTACTCATAATTGCGCCGGACCATGTCGATACAAGCCTGTGTATGCGCGTCACTTTGAGAGAGCGCTTTGGACACGTCACGCTTTTTCATCAGCGCGATCAATTTCGCGTGATCTTTCGTAATCTTACGCAGGTCGTCCAGCTTATTATTGAAATCATACGTATACCAGCCTTCAAAATCCCAGGCCTGGTTCAGTATTTTATAGCTGCGGCTGGAATTTGAGATTTCGCATAAACGCAGGAAAAATTCTTTTGTCGTGGTAAAATAGGCTTCCTCGTTCTTAGCGTCAAGCGCTTTATTAATTTGATCCACAAGAGGTGTTAATGAGTCGATCTGCTCATTGGACGAGCGCTCGATTACGCGTTTGACAACGAATTTCGTGATTTCAGTCAGCAGGTAATAATGCTCCTCGATTTCATCAAAGGTTACGGCGCGTACCATGAATCCCGCCTTGGGTGTCAGTTCCACAAAGCCCAGGCTTTGCAGGCGGTCGATGGCCTTCGCTAAAGGCGTGCGGCTGATATTGAGCTTGTCGGCGAATTCCAGGACACTGTAAGCTTTGCCGGGCTGAAGTTCTCCCGAGAAAATCATCTCTCTAAGTGATAAAAACGCGATTTCTGTTTTCGTCTTATATGTGAGCTCATTCATTTTCACGCCAACACCTTCATCTTATAGTTTTCATGTTTGTATACCGTTTTGATTATACACAATACGATTTGGTTTGTAAATGCTTTCTGAAACAGCGAAAAGCGCCTCAAACCCGTTGTTACGGGTATGAGGCGCTAATTGTCGGACTCTTTGGAATATCAGGAATACTTCTCCGCGGTTTCTCTCGCGATACGGCTCCAACGTTTTAAATTATTCGGATCGCTGACGCCTGTAATATCTTTTAACATGAAATCCACATGGCAGCCTCGCGCTTCTTTCATTCCGGTCTCAAGTTCCTTTCTCATTTCCGCGTCATCAAATCCCAGAACAACAGATGTTGGGTTCGGGCGCCACGAAAGGATATAGTCGGTTCCGATTTGTTCCGCGCAGCTTCTTACGTTCGCGACAGGGGAAACCGTGATTCGCCTGAGATTCTTAATACTTCTCAGTATATCTATTTTGTTGCCTAAATCCTCACAACAGCCATACGCGGAAAGGCCGAATTTCTCCAGTATGGGCTTTTGGTAATCCAATAGAAATTCTTTATGCATTTGAGGCGAAAAAGCGGTAAACTCCTGAGCGTGCGTATAGAGCCACATATCCTTCATCTTGAAATTCCGTCCATTCGCCTCGGGATCTCTTAAGCCTTCGCAGTAGGGCATGCCCTGACAACTGTTGATGGATTCGTCTGTCGCGAAGTCTCCGGCTTTCTCAGCCTCGTCAAAAGCGGTCAGGACAGCTCTCTGCATATGGGAGGCCAAGGCATGAATAAGGTCAGGGTCTTCATAAACCATGTAATAGAGATTCTCGATTCCGATAAATTTACCGAGAGCTTCCGAAATATCGCAGCCGCCGTAAGTAGAGGCGTAAATAGGACGGCGGTCCATGCTGATGGTTATCGTTCCGTCAAAAATTTCCTCGAGGGAGGCTTTTAATTCCGCGGTAGCGGCTTCATTGATCTGATGATGGCAAGGTTTGACCCACTCCAGAATATCCTTTTCGCTCTTTACAAAAGGAACCGCCATCCAGGCGTCGCCCTTATGGATAATTTCCTGATGTTCCCCCCAAAGATTGGTGATCGGCAGAAAGCCGTCCCGCGTACAGTCACCCCAGCGCTCACCGTCCGCGCCGACAAATATCGCTCTGACAGGCAGCCAGGGCTCGAAGACCATATCATCGTTAAGGTCAAAATGGTAAATACGATTTCGCAGCCATCGTTCCGCGTATAATAAAACACCCTCCTGACAAACGCAATCCTTCTTCAACAGGAATTTCTCCGTGTTGCTGGCCCAAAGCCAGGAGCAAAGAAACAAAACGCGCGTCGGCTCCAGATTATTGTGCCTGCGCCACAGCTCGCGGCGCTCGGCCATCCGCGGGTCAGCGCACATTTCCGTGTAGCGGCGCGCGAGCTCTCTTAATGTATTAACCTGTTCCTGTGACGCGTTGAAAGGGTATTGTCCCATCTTGCGGCCTCCTTTTAAAATGTTCTTGCTCCGGGATATAAAACAGTATAGGTATACGGTATACCGTATGTCTGAATTAAATATAACATTTTATTTAAGCGTTGTCAATAAATTATGGAATTATTCAGGTGTTTTCGCGATAGAATATCTGTCGGATATGATATAATAAATCGAAATACGGCAAAAGGAAGTACGCTTGAACTAAATGGGAAGCGTCTTTTGCTGATTCGCGCGCTGCCGCCTTCTTGACCTGATGGTCAAGAAGTATCCCTCGCTCTAAAGAGCTCGGTCAATTGTTTAAAATTCGAAATTAATCACGAATATTAAACAACACAAGCAGGTGTGCCGCCACGCGTCGCGGCGATAGTTTGGCAGGTGGGCGTTAACTGGCCTGGCCACACCCGATTCTGGGATTTCCTGGGTATTGAGAGACTAAATAAGCGTCTGCCAGAAATCGATGCCCGTAAAGGCTAGAAAATGGGAACTGACATCGGAAGTTTGTGTGGCATGACGAGAATCTTGGCTCTGCCACACAAATCCTTTTGGAACAATTAATAAGCAAGACGCGCCGCGACTTTTCCGCTCCAAAATACGCGGAAACGAAATGAAAGACAGGAGGAAAATACAATGGAAAACGCGTGTCATGACAACTTCAGCTCGCCTAAAAAGGTCCGGATTATCGTGGAGAAATGTCCCGCGGACAGCGAGGGCAACCGGTGTCATTTCCTGAAAGAAGGACAAGTTTTCGAGTTTGATTTCGAGCGCTGCCCCATGGATTTTTGCGCGTCGGCTTTTCACAGCCTCTGGCCGGCTCTTCGCGTGATTGAGCTGGGCGGGCGGCATCCGTGGGATGAGAGCGTCGGCGTGACGAAGGCCTGCTGCCCGGATCCGGAGAAGCCGGTCACTTTCCGAATCGAGGCGTATGAGGATTAATAGAATAGAAGGTTCTAAAACAAGCGCGAAGATCAAAAGCGATATCATGCTGCTCATCGCCGCCGTGATCTGGGGCTCCGCTTTTGTCGCGCAGAAAGCGGGAGCTGTACTGGAGCCGTTCACTTATAATGGAATCCGTACGCTGATCGGCGGATTAGTTCTGCTTCCGGCAATTTATCTGTTCGAGAAGCGTGGGAACAAAGGCGCGGAGATAACCGATGCCGACAAAAAAGCGTCTGACCGGACGGCGATCAAGGGTGGAATTTGCTGTGGGCTGATTCTGTGCCTCGCCTCAAATCTGCAGCAGTTCGGGATGTATTTCGCCGCGGACGCCGGGAAAGCGGGATTTATCACCTCACTTTATATCGTGTTCGTGCCGGCGCTGGCGCTCTTTCTGGGGAAACGCTCGAAGCCGGTCGTCTGGGCCTGTGTCGGTCTGGGCGTTTTCGGATTTTATCTGCTCACAATGGCGGGAAACGGCGGCGCCGCTCTTCAAAAGGGAGATTTCTATGTGCTGCTTTGTTCCTTCGTGTTCGCGGCGCATATATTGGCGGTGGATCACTTCGCACCGAAATGTAACGGATTAAAATTGTCCTGCGTTCAGTTTTTCACGACGGGCGTGATCAGCGCGGTACTTATGCTGATTTTCGAGAGTCCGTCGATTACGGCGATTCTGGACTGCTGGCTGCCGATTTTATATTGCGGCGTCCTGTCCTCCGGTGTCGCGTACACGCTGCAGGTCCTGGGCCAGAAGAACGCCGAGCCCGCGGCGGCCACGCTCATTATGAGCCTGGAGTCGGTCTTCGCGGTTTTGTTCGGGTGCCTGATCGCCGGGGAGCGGCTGACTCTGATTGAGGGAATCGGCTGCGCGGTTATATTCACGGCGGTTTTGATTCCTCAGCTTTTTGTCAGTGAAGGGCGCTGAAGAAGAGGCGTTCATCCGCGGGTTTTTTAAGCTCGTATTAAGTAGAGCGCGATAACGAACGCGCCGAATATAAGACGATAAACGGTAAACACAAAAAAGCTCCTGGTTTTTAAATAATTCAGAAGAAATTTTATGCTTAATAATCCGACAATCGCGGCCGTTACAACGGCGACCGCGAACGGAAGCGCGTCAATATTGACACTTGACAGATCTTTCGCGTGAAAAAGCGCGTCACCAAGTATGATCGGTGTCGAAAGCAGAAAAGTAAACTTCGCGATACTTTCGCGGTTAAGTCCGGCGGCGCGTCCGACGGACATTGTAATACCGGACCGGGAAACGCCCGGAACAATCGCGAATACCTGCGCGGCGCCGATTAATATACTTCTTTTCAGACCAATCGATTCTAAATTTATCTTATTCTGACCGATTTTGTCGCACGCGTATAAAACAATACCCATAGTAATGAGAAGGATTCCGATTAACAGCGGGTTCGACAGCATACCCATATATTTATCCAAAGTAACGCCGGCCAGCGCTCCCGGGATGGTAGCGATGACAAGGAACCAAAATAACTTGCCGTCCGCTGTTTTGGGCCTGGTCAATCCGGCGCGGATCAGCCGGATCCAGTCTTGGAAGAAAAACGTGATTACGGCGATTGCCGTGCCGAAATGCAGGGCGACATCAAATACATTGCCCGGATCGCTCCACCCGAAGACCCAGGGCATCAGAGTTAAATGCGCGGTGCTTGAAACCGGTAAAAATTCCGTGATTCCCTGGACAATGCCATAGAGGACGGCTTGAATAACACTCATATGATTGACTCCTTTATTGTTCTTTAACCAGAATGGATTTTCTATTGGTTTCCATGCTTCGTTTGATTACGAAAAGCAGCGCGAGAAGAAACATCATTGCCGCGAACGCCATGAGCAGATAAGACCCCATAGCTGTTGTCAGAACGGAAATCTCGAAAAGTTTCGGAAGCGCCCGTGTCGCGCTGAAAGCGCCAAGAGCCATAGTCACGCAAATAAACACGCGGGACGCTGTAAATGGAATACAGCTTTTAACGACAGACAGCATTGACACGAGAATCAAAAGCAGATACAGGATGGTTTGTCTTTGCTGTGTGTCAAAAGGCGCGGTAAGGCTGATAAAAATGATTCCCGCCGTAATTGTCAGAGCGAATGGCGCGGCGTTTTTCAGCGCTGTACTTAAAAATGAGCCTCGAATTCTTCTGGTATCCGACTCAAAGATTGACAGGAAGGACGGATACGCTTCAATGAAGGCGTCGACCAGCGTAATCTGAATGGGAATAAAAGGAAACGGCATGTTCAGCAGCAGGCAGAAGCAGGAAAGCAATAATGAGTAGATCGTCTTAATGAAGAACACGCCCGCTGTCCTGGTCACGTTATTGATTACCTTCCTGCCTTCCAGCACTACCTGAGGCAGATTGGAAAAATCCGAATCCAGCAGTACGATACGCGAGATCTGACGGCTGGCGTCGCTGCCTTCGGCTATGGCGATGGAGCAATCCGCTTCTCGAAGAGCCAGCAGGTCATTTACGCCATCGCCGGTCATGGCTACCTGATGCCCGCCGCGTTTCATGGCACGCACAAGCAGCTGCTTTTGTTTTGGGGTCACCCGGGCGAATACGGAATACTTCCGGCAGAGGCTGTCGTAATCCGCGTCTTCCCCAAAGTCAGAAAGATCAACCGCGCTTTCCCACGATTTCAGTCCCGCTTTCCGCGCGATCATAGATACGGTTTTGACATGATCTCCGGAGATGATTTTTACATCCACGCCCTCTTTGCGGAAATACTCCAGTGTCTCCGCGGTGTTCTTTCGTATATGATCGGTCAGAATTACAGCGCTAAGAGGCTCGATCCTGTCCGGAAGTTCCTTGTCGTTTTGCCAGACTCCATTGTAAAAGCCAATCGCGATGGCGCGGCAGCCTTGCCCAATCTGCCGTTCTACAGATTCCGGCAGATTTTTGATCAGTTTATCCGCCGCTCCGACCAGCACTGTGCCGGATTCGAAGCTGACCGAGCCCCATTTGCGAAGCGAGGAAAAGGGAATCTTATATATCGCCTGATATACAGGGGCTTTTCCGAAACGCTCCTGAAGCGCCTTAAAAGTCGCGTTATTGTCGTCACACGCCGCGAGATAGGATTGAATCAGGGAGGACAGCTCCTGATCCGGACGATTCGTCAGCGGCAGTATATCCTTGACCGTCATTTTGCCATCGGTGATCGTCCCGGTTTTGTCCAGACACAGAATGTCCACATGGGCGAGCGTTTCCAAAGAGTAAATATTCTGTACGAGAATATTCATTTTTGACAGGCGAATGACCCCGTTCGCCAGTGATACGGCAATTAGAAGCGCCAGCCCTTTCGGAAGCATTCCCAAAAGCGCCGCCGAGGAGGAAATGACAGCGTTCGCGGGCAGCGCGTGACGGAACGCCACAGCTTCCAGAAACAGCAAAATACCGAGCGGCACGATGAGAAAACTTGTAAAACGGGTTACCCGTTCCATGGAGCCAAGTAATTCAGAAGGTGTCTCTTTCGCTCTTTTCGCTTCTTCCGTGAGCTTGACCGCGTAATTCTCTTTACCGACGCGCGTTACCCTCGCGAAGCATTTCCCCGAAACCACAAAGCTTCCGGAATAAAGCTCGCTGCCCGTTGTTTTTAGGATGGCGTCGCTTTCACCGGTAAGCAGCGACTCATTGACCTCGGCCGCGCCATCGAGCACAATCCCGTCATTGCATATCTGATCTCCGCTTTCCAGAATGATCACGTCGTCTTTGACAATGTCTTCTATCTCAACGACTGCCGGTTTACCGTCTCTCAGCGCTTTCGCCTTAGGCCTGTTCAGGACAGACAGTTCATCCACAAGCTTTTTCGCTTTTAATTCCTGCGTGATTCCAATCACTATGTTAGTCAAAATGATGGCGATAAAAATCATGTTGGAATAAGCGCCGACGGCGAAAAGCAGCGCCGCTATCGCGAAATTAAGCAGATTGAATAATGTGAAAATGTTTTTCTTCAGAATTTGTCCCTTGGTCGCGGATAAACTCTTCGTTGATATATCCATTCTTCGCCTCCATAAATGTCTAAGCGTTTTTGTTGACGCTTCAACCATAACGTTAAAATATAAACTCCGGTCAAATAGAAGTTAAACTCTGCTTAAACTATAGAAGAAAAGCGCGCCCGCCGTATTGTTTATGTACAGTTTAAGATGGGCGGATTAATGTATGCTATACTTTAAATATTAAAAGCTAAGGTGGTATCTGATATGAAAATGAAAGGCTTGCCCGCGAAAAAAATGACCGTGAAAAAGCGGCTTGTCATTTCCAATGTTCTGATGATTCTGGTGCCGGTGATCATCACCGCGCTGATCGGGCTCATTTGCGTAAGCGTCATATGGATTTCCGTTAAATACGGAACGGGGCTTGGTTTTAAAGACAGCGAGGATTTTTACAAAGCCAGTCAGGGTATTTCCGCGCTTGTCGAGAACGCGATAGAGAAAGGAACGGGGGAGAGCCTCTCGGAAAATCTGTCCGGAATCAGCGGGATGCTGGACAAAAACTCGATGGCGTTGTCCGTGGATTCCTCCGGCGCGAATCTCTATCAGTATGGTCAGTCCACCGACGCTGACGAAACTTTGTCGCGGGCCGTGGAATCCATGGGCGGTCAGGGCTTTGTTTCCAACGGAAACCGGGAACTGTATGTCCGGCAGGTGGATATAAAGGGCGTCGCGTATCGGGTTTCAATTTTTTCCGTCTCTTCGAGCTTGTCGTTTGGCAGTCTGAAGACCGCGCTCGTTATTTCGGCGATTGTTCTGACGCTCGCGATCATTATTTCTATTTTTCTCACGAACCGTTTCCTGATCCGGTTCGTGTTTCAGAACATCGAACAACCCCTGGAGATTCTGTCGAGCGGGGTGCGGCAGATCAGTGAGGGAAACTTGGAATACCGTATCGACTATAACGGCGAGGATGAATTCGCGCCGATCTGCGATGACTTTAATGAAATGGCGGCGCGTCTGAAAGCGTCGGAGGAACGGACGCGTCAGCATGAGCAAAGCCGAAAAGAGCTGCTTGTCGGAATCTCCCACGATTTGCGCAGTCCGCTGACTTCGATCCGCGCGTATGTGGAAGGGCTTTTGGATGGCGTCGCCAAAACGCCTGAAGCTCAAAAAGGATATCTGGAAATTGTTAAAAACAAGGCGGAAGACATAGATCGTATGCTGGCGAAAATTTTCCTGTTTTCCAAGATGGAGTTGGGAGAATACCCGAATAATCCGGAGCGGCTGCGGCTGGATGACGAGATACGACAATTAATACGAGCGGTAGGAGCGGAATACGAGGAAAGAGGCTTGATTCTAAGCGTCGATGAGCTTGTTCCGGCGACCGTTTCCGTCGATCCGGATCAACTTCGGCGCGTGCTGACCAATATTATGGAAAACAGCGTGAAGTATAAGACAAAAGACATAGGAACCTTAAAGATCTCGCTTCGCGAAGAAGACGGGAAGTACTGTCTGTCTTTGAGCGATGATGGCCCCGGCGTTCCGGATGAAGCGCTGCCGCGCTTGTTCGAGGTGTTCTACCGAAGTGACCCGTCACGGCAGAATCCGCGGGGCGGAAGCGGTCTTGGGCTCGCCATCGCCGCCAACGCGGTACAAAGAATGAATGGGTCAATTGAAGCGGAAACCGGAGAAAACGGCGGCTTGAGAATCGTGATTTGCCTGCCGAAGGCGGAGGAATAAAATGGAGAAAATATTAATCATAGAAGATGATACAGCCATTGCCGCGATTGAGAGAGATTATCTCGCGATTGATCATTTCGAGGTAGAGATCGCGCCGGATGGGAAGAGTGGTCTGGAAAAAGCGATGGAAGGCGGTTCGGATCTGATTCTGCTGGATCTGATGCTGCCTGGCGTTGACGGTTTTACTGTATGCCGTAAGCTGCGGGAATCATTGGATATTCCGATCCTGATGGTAACGGCCCGGCGTGAGGATATTGATAAAATACGCGGTCTGGGTCTTGGCGCGGATGATTATATTGAAAAACCTTTCTCGCCAGGCGTGCTTGTGGCGCGGGTGAAAGCGCATCTGGCGCGGTACGCGAGACTGAAAGAACCCGATCGGGCACCCGAGGTGGAAATTAATATCGGCAGGTTACGGATTAACATCGCTACCCACCGCGTTTATGTGAATGGCAGTGAAATTGAGCTGAAAAACAAGGAATATGAATTGCTGCTATTCATGGCGCGCAATAAGGACGTTGTCTTCAGCCGGGAAACGCTTTACGAGCGTATCTGGGGAATGGACGCGATGGGCGATAACGCGACGGTAGCCGTTCATATTAATCGTCTGCGGGATAAAATCGAGGAAGACCCGGGCAGCCCGCGGTATATTCAGACAGTACGCGGCGCCGGTTACCGTTTTAAAGCGTAAAAAACGCCGCGCGTATCTGTTGACAAAACAAAAAAAGAAGACTATACTCTATAAACATATAAATACACTATGTTGATAGGATTATAGGAAGGGGAGAAACTATAATGAAAGAGAATTACTTAAAAACCAAATTAACCGCGCTTTTGACGGCCGCGGCGTTAGCCGCCGGGGCGTTGGCGGGATGCGGGACAGCTTCCGCCGAGAAGACGGAGAAGTCGGAGAAGTCGGGCTCTGTGGAGATCACCAACGTGTCTTATGATCCGACGAGAGAATTGTACAAGTCCTATAACGAGCTGTTCGCGAATTACTGGAAGGATAAGACCGGGCAGGATGTAACGGTAACGCAGTCCCATGGCGGATCCGGCAAGCAGGCGTTGGAAGTGGCGAATGGTCTGGAAGCGGATGTCGTGACACTGGCGCTGGAGGGAGATGTGGACACGATCGCGGACGCGGGACTGATTGAGCCGGGATACACAAGCGAGTTCGCTTCCGACAGCGCGCCATATACTTCCACGATCGTTTTTCTGGTCCGGAAGGATAATCCGAAGAATATTCACGATTGGGATGACCTGCTGAAGCAGGACGTCGGTGTCATTACGCCGAATCCGAAGACTTCCGGCGGCGCGAGGTGGAATTATCTGGCGGCGTGGTATTATTTTGAGAAGCAGGGACTGGACGAGAGCGCGATACTGGAGAAGATGAAGGCGCTTTACGGTAATGTGCTTGTTCTGGATTCCGGGGCGAGAGGCTCCACGACAACGTTTACGGAGAACGGACAAGGCGACGTTCTGCTCGCGTGGGAGAATGAGGCTTTTCTTTCCTTACAGGAGCATCCGGGCGAGTATGAAATCGTCGTGCCCTCTGTATCTATATTGTGCCAGCCGACTGTGGCGGTCGTGGATAGTGTTGTGGACGATCGAGGCACCAGAGAAGTCTCGACGGAATACTTGAATTATCTGTACTCGGATGACGCGCAGAAGCTGGAGGCGGAGAATTTCTACCGCCCGACGAATCAGTCTATTCTGAGTGATTTCACGGCGCGATCAAGCAGCGACACGATTACGGAGATCCCGGCGGACGGAAAATGGATCAATACCGGCGTAAGTCTTACGGACATTAACCATTTCGGCGGCTGGAAAGCGGCGGGCGCGAAGCACTTCGCGGATGGAGGCCTATTTGACAGCATTTATGAGAAAAAATAAAAGAGTAATACCGGGATTCGGGCTTTCCTTTGGCGTCACAGTCGCGGCGCTCGGCTTTATCGTGTTGATTCCGCTATGCTCGCTGGTTGTGTTTTCTTCCGGCATTTCCTTTAAGGAATTCGCCGCGGTAGTAACCAGCCCGAGAGTAAGGGCCAGTTATCTGGTGAGCTTTGAGACATCGCTTATCGCGGCTGTGATCGACGCGTGCCTGGGACTTATTCTGGCGTGGACGCTCGTCCGCTATGATTTTCCGGGAAAGAAAATCATGAACGGCGTGATCGAGCTTCCGTTCGCGCTTCCCACAGCCGTCGCCGGTATCGCGCTTACGCATCTGACAACGACGAACGGCTGGGTAGGAAGCTTGTTCGCGAAGTTTGGAATTGAAATAGCCTATACAAGAATCGGCATCACGACCGCGCTTGTTTTTATCGGGATTCCGTTTGTGGTCCGGGCGACACAGCCGGTTCTCGCGAAGCTCGATGTTCAATATGAGGAGGCGGCGAGAATTCTGGGAGCGAACGGAAGGCAGACTATGATGGACGTAATTTTTCCTGAAATTCTGCCGGCGCTTGTGGGCGGCTTCACGCTTTCCTTCGCGAGAGGGCTGGGTGAGTACGGCAGCGTTGTGTTTATCGCCGGAAATCAGCCATACAAAACGGAAATCGCGCCTCTTATGATTATGTCGAAGCTGCAGGAGTACGATTACGCGAGCGCGACATCCATCGCGCTGGTCATGCTTTTGGTCGCTTTTTTGATATTGTTCATCAACGCGGTTTTACAAAGCCGGACATCGAAGATCGTAAGCGGGATCTCGTAGCGGATAGGAGTAGAAATGGAAATAAGAAGAAACAGCGGCCCGATGAAATGGGTTTTTATCGGAATCAGCGCGCTCTTTCTGACAATAATGCTGATTTTACCATTGATTTACGTGATTACAACAGCGCTTCAGGACGGGTCCGCGGCTTTTATGAAAGCGGTCCGCGACACATACGCCGTGAAGGCGATACTGCTGACAGTCAAGGTTACGCTGATCACGCTGATTTTCAACACGGTATTCGGTGTTTTCGCGGCCTGGTGTATTACGCGTTTTCAATTTAAGGGGAAGAAGATTATTTCCACGCTGATCGATCTGCCGCTTACGGTTTCCCCGGTTGTCGCCGGCCTGATCTTTCTGCTTACGTTCGGAAGACAAAGCGCATTGTACCCGTTTCTTAAAAGCGCGGGAATTCAGATTGTTTTCGCCGTGCCGGGCATTGTTCTGGCCACGATTTTTGTCACGTTCCCGTTTGTCGCGAGAGAAATCATTCCGGTTCTGACGGCGGCGGGCTCGGATGAGGAAGAGGCGGCGGCACTTATGGGAGCCGGCGGATTCCGAATCTTCCGGGAAATCACGCTGCCGCGGATTAAATGGGCGCTCTTATATGGCATAGTGCTTTGCGCCGCCAGAGCGATGGGTGAGTTCGGGGCGGTTTCCGTGCTTTCAGGACATCTGCGCGGCAAGACGAACACAATGCCGCTTTATATAGAGCTGCTCTATCAGGGCTATGATTTCACGGGAGCGTTCGCCATGTCCGCGATACTTGTCATAATGGCGGTCGTGATTTTAATTTTAAGAAGCGTGTTGAAAAATAAAGGCAAAGGAAGTACGGAAAATGGCAGACCGGAATAATGGCTATATCAGGCTAAGAAGCGTCAACAAAACGTTTGGGCCTTACAAAGCCTCGGATGATATTGATTTTGAGATACAAAAGGGTAAGCTCACGGCGCTTTTAGGACCGAGCGGAAGCGGGAAGACAACGATTCTGCGTATCATCGCCGGGCTGGAGACGGCGGATTCCGGCGATATTTATATCGATGACAAGCGGGTCAATAACGTGGAGGCAAGCAAGCGCGGCATCGGTTTCGTGTTCCAGAATTACGCGTTGTTCCGTTACAAAACGGTTTATCAGAATATCGCTTTCGGGCTGAAGGTTAAAAAATGGAACAAGACCGCGATACGCGAAAGAGTGGGCGCGTTGATTGAGCTTGTCGGGCTTTCCGGTCTCGAGAACCGGTACCCGAACCAGCTTTCGGGCGGGCAGAAGCAGCGTGTCGCTTTCGCGAGAGCGCTGGCGCCGAATCCGGCCGTGCTGTTATTGGACGAGCCGTTCGCCGCGATCGACGCGAAGGTTCGGCAGGAACTCCGAAGCTGGCTTCGAGAGATGATCGATAAAGTCGGGATTACCAGTATTTTTGTCACGCATGACCAGGAAGAGGCAATCGAGGTGGCGGATGAGATCATCATCATGAATAAAGGCCGGATCGAGCAGATCGGGTCGCCGCGGGATATTTACAGTAATCCGAAGACCGCGTTCGCCGCGGAATTTATGGGCCAGCCAACTTATATTGACAGAATCAACAAGATGAAGGGTTTTGAGGAGCTTCCGGATTCCGCGCGGGCGATTCTGCGCCCGGAAAACATCGCGGTCACGAAGCTGGGCGAGAAGATCCGTTACGCTTCTTCCGTCGAAAGAGGAATCGTCGAGCGCGTATTGTTCCGGGGCAAGGAGGTAGAACTTTCCATACGGGTGAACGGCGCTCTGCTCAAGGGCCCGCGTCAGATTGAGGCGGCGCCGGTGGAGCCGGGTGAAGAGGTCAATGTCCGCGTGTTCCGGGCGTATACGTATGACGAGAGCGATAACAAGATCCATCTGGTCGGCAACGCGAACATCGAGGCGGAGGAATCCGTGGTGATTTAACGCGGGCAGGACTTGAAAAACACAATAATACCGTGGTAAAGTAGGCTATGGAGGTGAGCTCGGATGAAGATCTCAACCAAAGGGCGCTACGCGGTACGTGTCATGATCGATCTGGCGGAACATAACAGCGGGGAATTCATTCCTCTTATGGATATAGCGAAACGGCAGGAGATTTCGGAGAAATATCTGGAATCCATCGTCGTCCTGCTCAGTAAGGCGGGACTTGTGCAGTCTCTGCGCGGTAAGGGCGGCGGGTATCGTCTGGCGAGAAATCCCGGTGAATACACGGTGGGCAGTATTCTGAAGATAACGGAAGGCTCTTTCGCGCCGGTCGCGTGTCTGGAGCAGTCCCCGAATACCTGCGGCCGTGTCTCGTTCTGTAAGACAATCCATATGTGGGAAGGCTTTCAGAAGATCATCGAAGAGTACTTCGAGGGAATTACGATCGAGGACCTGATGAATCCCGCGCTTGAAATGGATAACTATGTGATTTAAGGAAGTGGAATGAGTAATGAGCGCCCGCCCGCGTGAGGATACGTTGGCGGGTGTTTTTATATGATAAAGCGGCGACTTTTAGCCTATAAACATATTGACATGGTATGTTTATAGGTTTAATATAAGACAATAACCAAAGGGCAATAATCCAAAAGACATAGGCAGGTGATTGAATGGACGCGACAGGATTTAATACCGCGCTGCTTCATGGGACGGGGGAAACTTATTCCTATGGGGCCACGCAGGCTCCGCTTTATCAGAGCAGCGCTTTCCGGCATGACAGCGCGGAAGAGCTGGAACGAATTTTCGGAAATAAGGCGATGGGTTTTTCTTATACGCGTATTAACAACCCCACGATCGAAGCGTTTGAAAGAAAAGTTACGCTTCTGGAAGGCGGAATCGGAAGTGTCGCCTGCGCGTCGGGAATGGCGGCGCTTTGTAACGCGCTGTTGAACATTCTGCGGGCCGGCAACGAGATTGTCGCGTCCGCCGGGCTTTATGGCGGTACAGTGGAGCTTCTGACGGAGCTGGAGAATTTCGGGATTCGGACGAGATACGTAGAGAAAAATTGTCCCGACGAATACGCGGCGCGGATCAACGCGAACACGAGAGTTCTTTTTGCCGAGACGATCGGGAACCCGAAGCTTGACGTGACCGATCTGGCCGGCGTGGCCAGGGTGGCGGAGAAATATAAGCTGCCGCTCATTGTGGATAACACAGCCGCGACGCCTTATCTTGCGCGGCCGATCGAGTACGGGGCGGAAATAACAATCAACTCTTCGTCCAAGTATATGAATGGGAACAGCAACGCCATCAGCGGAGTTTTGACGAGCGTCGGTAGATTTGTCTGGGACGAGCGCTATCCGGGGATGGAGCCGTATAAGAAATATGGAACGTTCGCTTATTTGGCGAAGCTGAGAAATGGCCTGTTCCGCGATTTGGGGGCCTGTCTGGCGCCGATGAGCGCGTTCCTGAATCTTCAGGGTCTGGAAACGCTGGGGCTGAGGATGGAGCGCCAATGTAGTAACGCCGGGAAGCTCGCGGAGTTTCTTGGCGATATGGATCCGGCCATTTCCGTGAATTACCCGGGGCTTGAAACGAGTCCCTGGCGCGAGCTGGCAAAGCGTCAGTTCGCGGGACACTACGGCGCGCTGGTAACCGCGAGGTGCGGCTCGAAGGAACGAGCCTTTAAGATCATCAATAATTTGAAACTCCCCTATATTATCTCAAACATAGGGGACACGAAGACACTGGTCATTCATCCGGCGTCCACGATCGCTAACCATCTTTCGGAAGAAGAACGTATAAGCTCCGGCGTATACGAGGATCTGATCCGGATCAGTGTCGGTATTGAGGATATTGAGGACCTGAAGCGGGATTTTGAGCAGGCGATTCAGAAATCAAGATAAACACGCGAGGAGGAACGTATGGCGGAAGTAGATTACAGTACCCTGAAAAAGGGCGGATTCATGAGACAAAAACAGAAGGATAATTTTTCACTCAGACTCGCGGTGGTCGGCGGGACTTTGACAGGCGGCAACCTGGCGAAAATCGCCGAGGTCGCGGAGAAGTACGGAGATGGTCATGTTCATCTGACATCCAGACAAGGCGTGGAAATACCTTTTATTAAATTGAAGGATATAGACGAGGTTAAGAAAGAGCTCGCGGAGGGTGACTGCCGACCGGGCGTGTGCGGTCCCAGAGTCCGCACGATCACGGCCTGCCAGGGAAATCAGATCTGCCCCAGCGGGAATATCGATACGTATGACATCGCGAAAAAACTGGACGAGCGTTATTTCGGCAGAGAGCTTCCGCATAAATTTAAATTCGGCGTGACCGGGTGCCGGAATAATTGCCTGAAGGCAGAAGAGAACGATGTCGGAATCAAAGGCGCTCTGGATATCCGGACAAAAAGCGAGGCGTGTATCGGCTGCGGCCTCTGCGCGAAGATATGCCGCGAGAACGCGATTACCATTCAGGATGGCGCCGCGAAGGTAGATTACTCGAAATGTAATTATTGCGGGCGCTGCGCGAAATCCTGCCCGACGGACGCCTGGGAAACCCGGCCGGCGTATTCCGTGTCGTTTGGAGGAACCTTTGGCAACACGATCAGTGAGGGAGAGTATTATCTGCCATTGATCAAGACGGAAGAACAGCTTTTCCGCGTGACGGACGCGGCGATTCGCTTCTTCGGGGAAAACGCGAAACCGGGCGAGCGGTTCAAGTTCACGCTGGACCGTGTCGGAAGGGAAGCGTTCAACAAGGTATTGAAGGAGGCGTATGATGGCGGAAATCAGGATTGATGACACAGTGGATATCACGGACGTGGTCTGCCCGGTCACCTTCGTGAAGGCGAAGGTGGCGCTTGAGGAGCTTGAGGAAGGCCAGATTCTGGCGATTCGGATGAACGACGGAGAACCGGTACAAAACGTTCCGAGAAGCGTCAAGGAGGAAGGCCATCATATATTGAAGCTGAATGAGAACGCGGATGGGACATATACTTTGATTGTAAGAAAAGGAGCGGAATAAAATGCGGATATCAGTTGCCGGAAAACAGAAAGAATACGAAGAAGGGACATCCCTGAAAGCGCTGATCGCGAAGGAAGAGGTCGAGAATCCGGAATATGTCACGGTCGCGCTGAACGACGATTTCGTGGATCAGGGCAAGTTCGAATCGACTTTTGTCAAGGACGGTGACGCGGTCGAGTTCCTGTATTTTATGGGAGGAGGCGCGAGATAATGGCTTTTACCAATGAACAGCTGGAGAGATATTCCCGGCATATTATTTTAAAAGAAGTTGGCGTTAAGGGGCAGAAGAAGCTTCTGAACGCCAAAGTCCTGATCATCGGGGCCGGAGGGCTTGGCGCTCCCGCGGCTCTTTATCTGGCGGCGGCGGGTGTCGGGACACTTGGAATCGCCGACGCGGATGTCGTGGATCTGTCGAATCTGCAAAGGCAGGTAATTCACACGACCAACGACGTGGGCAAGGCGAAGGTGAACTCCGCCGCGAGAACCGCCCGGGCGATCAACCCGGATGTTACCGTGAACACTTACCGGACCTTCGTGAATTCTTCCAATATCATGGAACTGATTCAGAATTATGATTTTATTATCGACGGGACAGATAATTTCCCCGCGAAGTTCCTGATCAACGACGCCTGCGTGCTCGCGGAGAAGCCTTTTTCCCACGCCGGAATCATACGCTTCAAAGGACAGCTCATGACCTATGTGCCCGGAGAAGGCCCCTGCTATCGCTGCGTGTTCAAGGATCCGCCTCCCAAGGACGCGGTTCCGACCTGCAAACAGGCCGGCGTGATCGGCGCGATGGGCGGCGTGATCGGAAGCCTGCAGGCGATGGAAGCGATTAAATATATTATCGGTCAGGGAGATCTTCTGACCGGAAGGCTTCTGACCTATGACGCTCTTAAGATGGAGTTTCGGACCATTAAGCTTCCGAAAAACCCGGACTGCGCGGTTTGCGGGACAAACCCGACGATCACGAAGCCGATTGATTACGAGCAGGCTGTCTGCGAGCTTAAATACTGAGAAAACAGGGAAACGGTGAAACAGGAGTGACATGATTGAAATAAAGCAGAATGAGTATAAGCAAATATTAAAGCATTGTGTCGACGGGCTGCCCAATGAGGCCTGCGGGCTTCTCGCGGGTACCATTAACGGCGAGGATAAAACCGTTTTGAAGGTATACGGGCTCACGAATCCGGACGCGAGCCGGGAACATTTTTCCATGGATCCGAAGGAACAGCTGCTGGCGTTCAAGGACGCCAGAGCGCATGGCCTGGTGATTCTGGGAAATTTTCACTCGCATCCGGAATCTCCCTCGAGGCCTTCGGAAGAGGACAAACGCCTCGCCTACGATTCCTCGATGGAATATCTGATCCTTTCGCTTAAGAACCGGGAACATCCGGTTCTCCGGGCTTTTGAGATCGCGGCGGATAAAACGGTGACCGCGAGCCCGATTGTTCTGAAGCTTCGGACGGACGCGCTGATCATCGGGGGCGGAACGGCGGGCTGCTACGCCGCTCTTACTTTAAGCCGGTACAGCGGTCTTTCCGTACTTGTCGCCGAGAAGGCGAATATCAAAAGAAGCGGGTGTCTCGCGGCCGGCGTGAACGCGGTCAACGCCTATATCACAAAAGGCAGGACACCGCGGGACTACGCGGATTACGCCATGAAGGACGGGGCGGGCATCGCCCGGGAGGATCTGCTTCTGAGCGCTGCCGGTCTTTTTAACGAGGTGACCTCGGACATGGAGAAGCTTGGGCTTGTGATATTAAAAGACGCGAACGGTGATTACGTGACAAGAGGTGACCGGAACATCAAGATAAACGGCGAGAATTTCAAGCCGCTTCTCGCGGAGGCGGTCAGAAAAGCGTCCGGTGTCACAGTCCGCGATCATCTGAATATTACGGATCTGCTTACGCGGGACGGGAAGGTTCTCGGAGCGGTCGGCTTTTCGGTGACGGATGAAACAAGGTACGTAATTTCGGCGAAAACCGTTCTGGTCGCCACAGGCGGCGCGGCGGGCCTGTACAGGCCGAATAATCCGGGCTTTTCCAGACATAAGATGTGGTATCCGCCCTTTAACACGGGGGCCGGCTACGCGATGGGCCTTAGAAGCGGCGCTGAGATGACGACCTTTGAGTCACGTTTTATCGCGCTTCGGTGCAAGGACATAATCGCCCCGACCGGAACGATTGCCCAGGGTGTTCGCGCGAAACAGGTCAACGCGAAGGGCGAGGTCTACGAGACGCGATACGAGCGTACCACGAGCGGCCGCGTGTACGGCACGGTACGGGAAAATCAGCTTGGAAACGGGCCGTGTTATCTGAAGACAACAGGCATCGGCGAGGAAAAAGCGGGGGAGCTTCTGAAAGCGTATCTGAATATGGCGCCGGGACAAACACTTAAATGGGTCGAAAGCGGCGAGGGCCCGAACGAGCGGGACGTGGAGATCGAGGGCACGGAACCGTATATCGTCGGTGGGCACACGGCGAGTGGCTATTGGGTCGGAGTAAACCGGGAGACCACGGTCACAGGGCTTTACGCGGCGGGCGATGTCGCGGGCGGCTGCCCGCAGAAATACGTAACCGGCGCTTTGGCGGAAGGAAAACTCGCGGCGCTTGACATGATCCGGCGGATTCAGAGCGCTCCCGAAGAGAACGATTCCGACCCGGAAACGCTCGCGAGGCCGATACTGGACGAGTACTCCGGATTTTTAACGAGGAAGCGAACGCTCTATTCCATTGAGGAGCTCGAGGAGGCCATGCAGAAAATCATGGACGAGTACGCGGGCGGCATTTCGCGCGACTATCAGTATAATGGCCGGCAGCTTGATATCGCCCGGGAGAAAATCTCGGAGCTGACAGAGCTCGAGGAAGGTATTTACGCCGCGGACAACAGGCAATTGTTATCCGCGTATGAGCTTAAGGAACGGCTTCTTGTCTGTCAGGCGGTCATCGCGCATCTTCGCGGAAGAAAAGAGACGCGGTGGCGTTCTTTTAACGAGAATCAGGATTTCCCGGATCGGAATCCCGCGTATGATAATAAATTTCTGAACTCGAGGCTTAAGAATGGCGAGATCCGCGTGTTCTGGAGGGAAAAGGAGCCCGGGAATGAGTATTCGGATTAATAAAGAAAGTTGCGTCGGCTGCGGGAAATGCGCCGATATATGCCCTGGAACCTTAATCGCGGTCCGGAATCATAAGGCGGAGATGGACTACCCCAGAGACTGCTGGGGCTGTGTTTCCTGCGTCAAAGAATGCCCCGCGGACGCGATCGACTTTTTCCTGGGAGCGGACATCGGCGGTGACGGCAGCGTGATGAATGTCACCGCGAAGGGCGATATTTCGCGCTGGAAGGTGACAAGACGGGATGGCTCGGTCGTGACGATCGATGTCGACAGACGTAACGCGAATCAATACTAAGGAGTGAACTTTAATATGAGCGAGTTAACACATTTGGACGAGCTGGAGGCGGAAGCGATTTATATTATCAGAGAAGTGGCGGCGGAATGCGAAAAGCCCGTGATGCTGTACTCAATCGGGAAGGACAGCTCCGTGATGCTGCGTCTGGCGATGAAAGCGTTTTATCCGGAAAAGCCGCCTTTTCCGTTCCTGCACGTCAACACGACATGGAAATTCAAAGAAATGATCGAGTTCCGCGATAAAACGGCGAAGGAGCTCGGTATTGAGATGATCGAGTACATTAACGAGGATGGCGTAAAACGCGGCATCAATCCTTTTGACTATGGAAGCTCGTACACAGACATCATGAAAACCCAGGCGCTGAAGCAGGCGTTAAATAAATACGGGTTTACGGCGGCTTTTGGCGGCGGGCGGCGTGACGAGGAGAAAAGCCGCGCGAAGGAGCGGATCTTTTCTTTCCGCGACGCGGCGCAGGCCTGGGATCCGAAGAATCAGCGTCCGGAGATGTGGAAGCTGTATAATACGGAAATCAACAAAGGTGAAAGTATCCGGGTATTCCCGATTTCCAATTGGACAGAGGCGGATATCTGGCAGTATATCAAGCGGGAAAATATCCCGATCGTGCCGCTGTACTTCGCGGCAAAGCGTCCGGTCGTTTATCGGGATGACAATATCATCATGGTGGACGATGACCGCATGCGTCTGAACCCGGGCGAGAAGCCGGTCATGAAAAAAGTCCGCTTCCGCACGCTTGGCTGTTACCCGCTTTCAGGCGGCGTGGAATCGGACGCGGAAACACTGGACGAAATCATCGCGGAAACACTGGCCAGCGTAGAGTCGGAGAGAACGAGCCGCGTGATCGACAAGGACGGCGGCGCGGCGAGCATGGAAAAACGGAAGAGAGAAGGGTATTTCTAGGATGAGCGGATTATTGAAATTTATCACTTGCGGCAGCGTGGACGACGGAAAATCCACTTTGATCGGTCATATCTTATACGACTCGAAGCTTCTATACGCGGATCAGGAAAAAGCGTTGATCCTGGACAGCAAGGTCGGCTCCCGGGGCGGCGAGATCGATTACTCGCTTCTTCTGGACGGCCTGATGGCGGAGCGCGAGCAGGGAATCACGATCGACGTGGCGTATCGCTATTTTACCACGAAGCGTAGAAGCTTTATCGTGGCGGACACGCCCGGACATGAGGAATACACGAGAAACATGGCGGTAGGCGCGTCTTTCGCGAGTCTCGCTGTCGTGATGGTAGACGCGAAGCAGGGTGTCCTTGTTCAGACAAGAAGGCACGCGAGAATCTGCGCGCTGATGGGAATCCGCTATTTCGTGTTCGCCGTCAACAAAATGGACCTGGTCGATTACAGCGAGGAGCGTTTTGAGACGATTCGCGGGGAAATCGCGGAGCTCGCGAAAGAGCTTCGGCTTTACAGCGTGAAGATCATTCCCGTCAGCGCCACGGTCGGCGATAACGTGACGGCGAAATCGGCGAATATGCCGTGGTACGCGGGCGAGACGCTGCTTTCGTATCTGGAGAACGTAGATATTTCCGAGGGGGAAAGCGAGGGGGATTTTTATCTCCCGGTACAGAGAGTGTGTCGGCCAAGTCACGAATTCCGCGGCTTTCAGGGTCAGGTCGAAAGCGGCGTAATAAAGATCGGGGACATTGTGACCATACTCCCAAGCCGCGAGAAGGCGGCGGTCAAGGGAATATTAATCGGAGACGCGAAAAGCGGGAAAGCTGTTTCGGGGCAGGCCGTCACGATACAGCTGGACCGGGAAGTGGACGTAAGCCGCGGCTGTGTATTGACGACTTCCGAGGAGCTTACAACGGCGAAGCGGGTAACGGCGACACTTCTGTGGATGGACGACGAGGCGCTTTCGGTCGGAAAAGAATACTTCGTGAAGCTGGGAACCAGAAAGATTCCCGGCGTCATCACGAAGATTGAGTATAAGATTGACGTGAATACCGGCGAGCGACTTCCCGCGGTGTCAATCGAGAAAAACGAAATCGCGGTGTGCCGACTTGATTTTACGGAGAAAATCGTCGTCGACACGTTCAAAAACCGGAAAACACTGGGAGAGCTGATTCTGATCGACAGACTGTCTCATATGACTTCCGCCTGCGGTGTCGTGGAAAACGTGTACGCGGAGGACGACAAGCCCTATTTCGAGAAGGATGATCTGAAATCCGATGGCTATATTTTTGAGGAGCTTTATTTCAACGTGGATAACGCCGCCTTGGCGAAGACCGGTGAGGAAGGGCGGACCTTCCGGGTGGGAGATCCCGTTCCTGTCGAAGGGGACAGCTATCGATATCCGGACTTCTTCGATATTATCGCCGCGAAGAACCATCTCGCGGTCCTGATCCGCGACCGGCGCGTCGCGGATATCATACCCCTCGCGGAGTATCAATTCACCGGGCTGCCGGTCCTGGATGAGCGAGGATTCGCGCTGAATATCAGGAGAGCCGCCGACGTTCATGATTTTATGGAGGAATTCTCGGGTCTGGGCGCGGGTGACCGCTCCGGTTTTTATAATAAATGGTCAAATTTTGAGGCTTACAGAAAAATCGTGTGTTCGGATAATTTCTGGGTCATCTGAAACCAGCGCGCGGGTGGGATTTCCAGGTCATTCTGAAAAGCGGTGTCATAGGTCATTCCGGCGTAGATACGCTGGAATGGCCATTCTTTTTTATCATTTACCCATTGGCCGATATATTGATCTCTCAGATCGTAAGGACCATTGGTCCACTCGTCATAATAACGCTTCCTGAATTGCATAATAGCGCAATGGTTCCTTACGCGCCTAAACAAAAGTATAGGGGAAAACGGATATACATAATGACGTAATAATGTTAAAGTATAGGTAGTTAAGTAAACGATTCTATCAAGGAGGGCCTTATGAAAAAGCTTTATTTTGGCGGATCGATTCTGACAATGGAGAAGGAAGCGAGCGCGGAGGCGCTGCTTACGGAGGATGGGCGTATACGGATGACCGGGTCCAAAGAAGCGCTGATGGCAGCGGCGCGGGACGCGGAATTGGTGAATCTGGACGGCGCGGCGCTTTTGCCGGCCTTTATTGACCCGCACAGCCATTTCTCACAGGTGGCGAGCGGATTGCTTCAAGTCTCACTGGACGGGGCCGTGTCCTACGCGGAAATTAAGAAAAGAATAAGCGCTTTTGTTGAGCGAAGCGGGTGTCCGAAGGGCGGCTGGCTCATGGCGAGAGATTATGACCATAACCTGCTTGAGGGGCATAGAAATCTTACGCTGGATCAGCTTGATGATCTGGCGCCGGAATACGCTGTCGCTATACAGCATAAATCCGGTCATATGGGACTTTTTAACTCGCTTGCCCTTACGTTTCTTGGCGTAACAGTGGATACGCCCGCGCCGGAAGGCGGCAGAATCGGTCTAGAGGATGGGCGGCTTACCGGTTATATGGAGGAGAACGCGTATTTCACTTATATGAGGAAGATTCCGATGCCGTCGATGGCGGAGCTGGGCAAAGCCTACTGTCGCGCGCAGGAGCTCTACGCTTCCTATGGAATCGCGACGCTTCAGGAAGGCATGCTGGTCGAGCAGATGCTGCCGCTTTACGATATGCTGTTACGGGAGAAGATATTGAAGCTCGACCTCGTCGCTTATCCGGAGAGAGCGTGTTTCGAGAAAGCGTATCAGACATTTCCCGAGTCGGCGGGACATTATAGTGATCATATCCGTCTCGGGGGCCTGAAGATTTTTCTGGACGGGTCGCCGCAGGGACGCACGGCGTGGGTCAGAACACCGTATCTGGGCGGAGCGCCGGATGACCGCGGCTATGGCACAATGAAAGACGAGGAGGTCCGCGAAGCCTTCGTACTTGCCGCCCGGAAAGGAGTACAGCCGCTCGCGCATTGCAACGGCGACGCGGCGGCCGCGCAGATGATTCGCTGTCTGGCGGAAGAAGAGAAGAAATATCCGGCGCTTAAAGATTTGAAGCCGGTTATGATACACGCGCAGCTCCTTGGAATCGACCAGATTCCGGAGGCGGTTCAGCTTGGAATTATCGCGTCCTTCTTCGTCGCGCATGTCTGGCATTGGGGCGATGTTCATATCCGGAATCTGGGTCTGGAGCGAGCGTCGAGAATCAGCCCCGCCGCCAGCGCGTTAAAACTTGGGCTGCCTTTTACGTTTCATCAGGACGCGCCGGTCATCGCGCCGGATATGCTGGAAACGATCTGGTGCGCGGTCAATCGGAGAACCAGGGGCGGCGTTCTCCTGGGCGCGGAAGAGCGTATTCCGGTAATGGAGGCGCTGAAGGCCGTGACGATCAACGCGGCGTATCAGTATTCCGAGGAGAACGAGAAGGGGTCGCTTCGCGCCGGGAAACAAGCGGACATGGTGATCCTGGACAAGAATCCGCTTGAGGCGGCGCCGGACGAGCTGAGAAATATTAAAGTCCTGCGGACAATCAAATCGGGCGAAACGGTCTATCAAGGCTGACAACTTAAATAGAATAAGAGGGGAATGTCATGACGATCGATTTGAAACAAGGACTTAAGAAAAGCGTGATTATCTGTGCCGCGGCTTTTCTGATGGCTCTTAATATCAAGACATTTGTGCGTACAGGAGGTCTGTATCCGGGAGGAGCGACCGGGCTGACAATTCTGATTCAGCGCGCGGCGGCGCTTTTCTGGAATATCGACGTTCCTTATACTCTGATCAACGTGATCCTGAACGCGGTACCTGTCTATATAGGCTTTCGTTTCATCGGCAGGAAGTTTACGCTGTATTCCTGCCTGATGATCTTTCTGGCCGGTATCCTTACGGACTTGCTCCCTGCGTACGCGCTTACGTATGACACGCTTCTGATCAGTATCTTCGGTGGGATGATCAATGGCTTTGTCATCTCGATGTGTCTATACGCCGGAGCGACCTCGGGCGGCACGGATTTTATTTCCATATACCTGTCGGAGAAAAAGGGAATGGATTCCTGGAATATAATATTGGCGGTCAACGTCGTGATTCTGGCGCTCGCGGGCATTATGTTCGGCTGGGACAAAGCGCTGTACTCCATAATTTTCCAGTATTTCTCGACCCAGGTGCTGCGTATGCTTTATAAGAGATACCAGAAGCAGACGCTTCTGATCATTTCCGACAGACCGGATGAGGTCTGCGGCACGATTACCAGACTCACGCGTCACTCGGCGACGATTCTGCGCGGCGAGGGCGCATACGCCGAGAAAGAAAGAACGCTGATCTATTCGGTCGTCTCAAGAGAAGAAAGCAAAGCCGTGATTGAAGCGGTCAAAAAAGCCGACAGTAAGGCCTTCATTAACTCGATCCGCACGGAAGAGCTGAACGGGAGGTTTTACAGGGCGCCGGAGGAATAGAAAGCGCCGCGCGAAAACCGCGCGAACGGCCGGCGAATGAGCGTTGTTTTCTGGCTGGAGATAAATAACCTTTCCAATACCGTGGGAATCGAGAAATTGGGTGTAATAAAGCAAGTTGGCGCCCGCTGCCAGACTTTTTCGGCTTTACGCGGCGATTCGCCAGTTTGAAAAGTGTAAATAGTGAGCTTAAGATCAAAATTTAAACAATAATTGTAGAGGAAAGGAGTTACTATGGAATGGCATACAGAGAATAACCGCGTCTGGATCGCGGACGAGAACGGGAAGATGATCGCCGAGGTTACGTTCCCGGAAACCGGGGCCGGAATTGTTACGATCGATCACACCTTTGTGGATGGTTCCCTGCGAGGACAGGGAATCGCGGAGAAACTGACGCGGGCCGCGGGCGCGGAACTGCGGCGGACCGGACGAAAGGCGCTGCTTACGTGCGCGTACGCCAAAGCCTGGTTCCCGAAGCATCCGGAATACGCGGATATTCTGGCGGAGACGACGAGACGATTTGTGGTGGAAGACATCGCGGAAGAGGATTTTGGCTGCGAAGGCCGGCCGGACGGAACGGAGAAAATGGACATCGTTCTTCTGAAAAGCGAGGATGGCGAAGAGAAAAAGCTTCGCGTCCGCGACGCGGAGCTTTACGAGAAAGGTATCGAGGTTGGCGCTTCGGTTGAGCTGGATTCGAGCGGAGAGTTAAAATCCATATGATAATCGGATTGAGATTATCAAGACAAAAAACAGGTGAATCCTTGCGACTCACCTGTTTTTTTCTACCATTATATTACCACAAAACCGCCATTTTTTCAAGTCTGGTAATCGCTGTCCTTTGGGACTACAATGGCATATACCATATAAGAGGAGGCGGTCAATCATTCAATACAGTATGGAAGAACTTGCGCCGATTGTTCTGGATCTGGCCCGGAAATACATGAGTGGGGACAGCTCCTCCGTGACGTATGAGGCGGCGGAAACGCTTATGGAGGCTGTGATCTACACGATCAATGAGATTGAGGAATCACCGGCTGGCGCCGCTGTCGCCGCGGTGATAACGGCCGAGGAGGCTTATCGGGCGGGATACGCCAGAATTATCGAGAAGGTTAATCAGTGCAGGAAAGTTTACAACGAGATGATCCGGGAATTTGACGCGTATGAGAACGAGTTTTATTACGATACGGTCGCGAAGGGGCTTCCGGCGTTTTTTATCCATTATGACGCCAGATTTCGTCCCCAGGATCATCTTCTGACGCTGGATTACCTGACATTGGATTTCGACCCGGGACTTACGGGCATTGATCAGATCGAGGCGTACCTGAGAAGCACGGTGGCGGAACAGCGTTATCTGCGGCTTTTTCCCAGAGAGAGCGTGATACGGGCGCTTGAGGAATGGAACCGCGGTTACAGGAAATTGCCGGTCAATATCGCGGAGATCGCGCGGGAGCGCGTTCTGTAAGGAGGCGCGTACATGGAGAAGGACTGGATTACCGTTTTACAGCGTAAGGATCAGATCGCGAAGGTGCTGGACACGAATCAGGAGACAGCGAGATTCGGTCTGGCGCTCAGCGAGGAAGAAGCGGCGGAAATAGTCGCCGCCAGGGATAACGTCCTGAAGGAACAGCGCAGGCTGGAGTTCGGACCGACGATTGTCCCGAAGATTATCTACGCGTTCTGTGATTCCGCGTACATTGAGCGGGATAATTACGCGGACACGATCCTCCGGCTTCAGGAAATGTTTTTCACGTTCCGGAACGAGACAATGGACGAGATGTCGGACGACGAGCTTCTGGGCTTCATGAGGGAGCAGTTCGAGAATGTCTGCTCCGGGGATCTGGATTATCTGGAGAGTACGGTTCTGCCGAATTTCGCGGAGGTGGTCCGGGAAGGCTATCGGGGCTATAAGAGCGCGGATGGCCGCGGAGCGTATGAACAATTTGATGAGGTGAAGCGCTGGGATGAGGAGCTTTACAGAACGGCGCTGAAGGATTTGGTGTGGAAGTAGTTATAACTGATGCGCTTTTTTCAGCTCTTTTAAAAGCAGCGCGCTTGTCACAATGCCAAGCGCGGTGCCGCCGGCGCCGGTCAGCCAGAGGTTTCGATAGGCGATGGCGGCCGGAAGCGTGTCCTGCCAGTGTCCGATGACCATATAGATAAAAGCGTCGGGCAGGAAGCCGATCAGGGAAATCACGCCGATCGTGGTCCCGATGATCCGGCGCGGCGTTTTCAGCTCTCCGATCGTGGCGAAATACATGCCTCTGGATAAAAAGATAAAGAAAGAGGAAACCATGACGATTGTGATCATGATCGTCAAATAAGCCGCGTTCGTGGGGAAAATCAGAAGCAGGACAAAGCAGGCGGTATTGATAACAGCGGATATCTGGAGGACCCTGGTCGGAGATTTGATCGGGGTCTTCATTGTGATCAGGCTGCCGCAGGGGGCGGAAACAGTTCGAAACGCCTGACCTCTGAGGATACTGACAAAAGTCGCCATGACCATCGTCATGCCGAAGCAGTCCATCAGATAACTGGAGGTATACGTGAGACAGGCGTAGGACGAGTAAATGCCGAACACGAACAAGGCGCTGAGCCAGGTGGTTTCGCGCTTGATGACATAAAGTAAGTCGTCTTTGGTAAAAGGAGCGGCTTCTTCCTCGGTTTTCGCCTCGATTCTGCCGTCTGGAATGACGAACCAGCAGATGACCGCGAAAAGAATCATGATGATACCGTAGGTGATGATGACGCCTTTGAAAGCGTCCGGATTCGCCTCGGCGCCGAGCTTTTTAAAGATATAGAGCGTGATGACCGCGGCGATCAGACAGCTCAGTCCGCGGGTGCCTTCGGCGACACCCATAAGACCGCCCTGCTCGTCGGCGTTGCCGAGCAGCGCGACCGCTTTAACGGTAGCGGACCACATGAAGAGAATCGTCGTGAAGGCCCAGATGACCTGAATCGCCAGGAGAACGGGGAAAGGCGGGTACGTGGCCATGATAAAGGCCAGCGCGCCTGTGATTGCCAGATTAATTGAAATCAGATTACGGTGATTGTATTTATCGGCGAGGATGCCGCTGGGCGTATAGAAAATCAGGGCCAGAAGACCGTAGACGCTCATCAGTATGCCGACCTGTGTCGCCGAAAGACCAAGAGACGCCTCCATAGCCGGCTGATAATTGACTTTCAAATAGGGAAGCTCGAAGCTTAAGCCCCCCGCCATGCCGATTATGACAGTGACAGCCCAACGGTTTATTTTACGTTTCGCCTTCATAGTAAGCCCTCCTGTTTTTTCAATACAAAAAGCGGCTATTGAACCGGACTTACCCGATTCAACAGCCGCCTTTTCTCTTTTTCTCTTAGCGCTTATAGCCAATTTACTCTCGTTTTTTAAAAATGTCAACAGGCCGGATCGCGCTGTCCTGGCGGGTTTGACAATTTCCGCGGGCCGCTTTATACTCATCGGTAACGAGGTGAGAAAATGCGGGTTATCAGCAGCAGGAACTACAAGGAACAGATGCTTAAAGAGGTCGAGCCATATGTCGGACAATACAGGACGGATGGCTTTTTTACGCGCGCGCCGGGCGAGAAGATTCATTATGAGCGGTACTCCCGGACAGGGGCGGCCGGAAATGTCATTATCTCGCACGGCTTTTCGGAATGCGCGCTGAAATATCACGAAGCCGCGTATTATTTTCTGAAGGCTGGGTACAACGTGTTTATCCTCGATCACAGGGGGCATGGACGGTCTTATCGTATGGTGGAGGATCCCTCGCTTGCCCATGTTACGGATTATCGGGAAATGATCCGGGACTTCGAGTATTTCGCGGAGCGCGTGGTCAGAACAGACGAAGGAAATCTTCCTCTGTACGTGTACGCGCACTCCATGGGCGGCGCCATCGCCGCTTCCGCGCTTGGCGACCGGCCGGAAATTTTCCGGAAAGCGGTCTTAAGCTCCCCGATGCTCGGCGTCAACTGCGGGAAGTTCCCGCGGTGGGTTTTGAGACTGTATATAGATATTAAAGTTTCGGCGGGTCACGAGGCGGATTACACGGTCGGCCAGGGACCTTTTGATGGCGTCAGGGACTTTGAGCATAGCGCTTCCGCCGGAAAAGAACGATATGATTATTATTTTGACCATTGTCTGGCGGATCCTTACGCCAGGACCTGGGGAAGCTCCTATATATCGGCTAGAGAGCTTGACCGCCTTGCCGGATACGCGATGAACAGGAAGCGGAACGAGAGAATTACGACGCCGGTCCTGCTTTTCTCGGCCGGGGCGGATCACATGGTCACGGAACGCGCGCAGAGAATTTTTATAAACCGGATCGCCAATGGGAGATTCGTGAAAGTTCCCGGCGTGAAGCACGAGATCTATACCGCCGGGGACTCGGTCATACAGGCTTATTGGGACGAGATACTGGAATTTTTCGCGGAGTAAAAGTGTCTGTCGGGATTAAAAATTCTCAATAATTTTACCGCGCTTCATGTCGATACGGACCGATCCGTCCGCTGTTTTCAGCAGGAGGAAAGAACCGTCTTTCTCGGCGCGCGAAACGAAACAAAGTGAAACCGCGAAATCGCGAAAAGTGATTGACAACCGCGGAATTCCCTGATATGCTTTCTTTAAATAAATAAGATATCGTTAGATTAGGAAAACGAGTAAGAGTACCGTCAAGGCGCTCTTCTTGCTTTCCTTTTTTTATCTTATTTTTTACCGACTGATCAGCGGGAAAATGGTAAGGTTACTGTTGTTAATCAAGCACAGAGAAAGGAAAACAAATGCGCGATATTACAGATTTTCACATGGGACTTTTTTCATTAGAGGGGAAGAACGCGATCGTTACAGGAGGTAACTCAGGACTTGGACAGGGTTTTGCCACAGCGCTCGCTAAGGCGGGCGCGAATATCTTCGCGGTAAGTCTTCTGGATGATGAAGGCGAGACACAGAAAATAATCGAGGACTGCGGCGTTAAGTATCAACTGATGCTCGCGGACATCACGGCTCCCGGAGAGTGCGAGAAGGTCGTGAATACTTGCCTTGAGACCTATGGAAGCGTTGATATTCTGGTAAACTGCGCGGGACGCGGAATTAACATCAAGGATGTGACACAGTTTGGCAAGGATTCCTGGGATAAGGTCGTGGCTCTTAATCTGTCAGCGGCTTTTGATATGACGCATGAGGCGTGTAAGCCTATGATCAAGCAGAACAGCGGTAAGATCATCAACATTGGTTCTTTATTCACGTTCCTGGGCGGACAATGGGATCCGGCTTACGCGGCAACAAAGCATGGTATCGCGGGTCTCGGAAAAGCAATGTGTGACGAGCTGGCGCAGTGGAATATTCAGGTCAATACAATCGCGCCGGGTTATTTCGCGACAAAGCTGACAGCGGACACAAGAGCGGATGAGAAAGCGAGTCGTACGATTCTGGACCATATTCCGGCGAATCGCTGGGGCGATGTTTATGACCTGATGGGCGCTTGCGTATTCCTCGCGAGTGACGCTTCAAATTATGTCAATGGCACCGTGCTTACTGTAGACGGCGGATATCTTGTAAGATAAATTAACCAATATGAGGTGAGGATGAACATGAAAACTGAAAAATCAAGAAAATGGGTCACATTTTTTGTTGTATGCGTTACATGCGGCGTTATTACGGAGCTTCCGTATTTAAGATGGGCCTTATATGAGCCGCTTCGCGAGTTCCTGGGACAGGACAACACGCAGTTCGGTATGTCGGCCAGCTTATTCGGCCTGATTTCCATGATCCTTTATATCCCGGGCGGCTGGGTAGCGGATCGTTTTTCACATAAAACATTGTTTACTGTTTCGGCGGTAGGCTGCGGCGTATTGGGCCTGTGGCTTTCCACCGCTCCGAATTTCACTACGGTAATGATTATCCACGGTCTGTGGGCAATCACGAACATCGGTCTTTTCTGGCCGACGATGACCAAAGCGATCGCGCTTCTGGAAGACAAGGACAACCAGGGCAAGATCTTCGGTTTCTTCGAAGGTGTCCGCGGTATTGTCGTCATCATTATGTGGCTCGGCCTGATGAAAATCTTTGAGGTTATGGGTGGAATCGGCGCGGTTATCGTCACGATGTCCATTCTTTCCATTATCTGCGGCGTTGTTTCCTTCTTCTTAATGCCGGATAACAAAGGCAAGGGCGAGGCAAGCAGCCAGAACATTCTCAAGGATATGGGAGCGGCTGTCAAATACCCTGTCACATGGCTTTGCGCGGGTGTTATCTTCTGCGTGTATTCCGTATATTCTTCCTCTTCTTACATGCAGCCGTACGTACAGGATGTCCTGGGTATGAGCGCGGTCGTCGCGGGTTATATCGGAATCATTAAAAAAGACTTCACAAGATTGTTCGGCGCGCCGATCAGTGGTATGATTTCCAAGAAATGGGGCGGCAGATGCGCGGCCTTGATCGGAATTTTCGGCGCGATGTTCACGGTTCTGATCGCGGTTCTGATTGGACTTCCGGCAGGCGTAGGTGTCGCGATTCCGATCGTGATCATGGTAGCTTCCACCTTCTGTATTTACGGCATGCGCGGTATGTATTACGCGATCATCGGTGAGGCTGGCACACCTAAGACAATTTACGGAACAGTTGCCGGACTTGCGATGTTCATCGGCTTTTCTCCGGACTTCATCAACCCGACGATGATCGGAAGCTGGCTTGATAAAAATCCCGGCGCCAAGGGATATCAGATGGTATTTACTTATATGCTCGTCACAATGCTCGTCGGTCTTGTTTTCGTCGTCCTGCTTGTAAAGCATAATAAGAAAAACGCGTCGAAATCCATTACGGACACAATGAATGACGCGGAAGCGAAAGAACAGCGGTAAAATAACAACAGAGGGTAAAAGCATGAAATATGTTATTGGAATAGATGGCGGAACACAAAGCACGAAGGTATCCATCTTCGATTTGGAGGGAAGGGTGATCTGTGAGGATAAAACCTCACTTATGCCTTTATACTCACCGGACGCGGACACAGCGGAGCATCCGGACGACGATCTTTGGACCTCTCTCAAGGTGACCGCTAAAAAAGTTATGAGCGCCTTTAAAGGCGAACCGAAGGATATTATCGGAATTGGTCTCGGCAGCATTCGCTGCTGCCGGACCTACCTGAAAGAAGATGGAACGCTTGCGTACCCGGTCATCAACTGGATGGATAAAAGACTCGCGAAGCCTTATCCCGGGAACATTCCCGACTTCAAATATTTGAGCACGACGACAGGCTACCTTGGTGTCCGTCTTACGGGAAACTTTCTGGATACCGCCGCGAACTACGAGGGCGTGTACGGTCCTTTCAGCAAGGAAACCTGGAAGTGGAGCGATGATCCCAAGGATTACGAGCCCTACAATATCAAGAGAGAAAACCTGTTCGATCTGGTAATGCCGGGCGAGCAATTGGGAACGATTACCGGAAAAGCGGCGGAAGAGACGGGCTTTCCGGAAGGATGCCCTGTGATCGCGACCGCGAACGATAAAGCGGTCGAGGGACTCGGCGCGGGTATTATCGATGACACGACCTGCCTGGTATCGCTCGGAACTTATATCGGCGGCATGATCTATGGCCATGAGTTCAACGACAACGCGACACATTACTGGTCGAATCTGTCGGCGATTCCTCACAAGTATTTGTATGAGGGAATGACCGGAATCCGCCGCGGCATGTGGAGTGTTTCCTGGTTCAAAGAGGTCATGGGAGAGCCCTGGCAGGAGCTGGCGATGGAGAACAGCACGAGCCTGGAGCAGCTTCTGGAAAACGAGGCGCGTGAGGTACCGGCCGGAAGCGACGGCCTGATCACGGTTCCCGAATTCCTCTCACCGAATAATATGCCTTATAGGAAAGCGTTGATGATCGGTTTTGACGGACGCCACAAGAGAGCGCATATGTACCGCTCACTTCTGGAGGCGATTACGCTTACGATGCACATCAGCATGTCGGATATGTTCGACGAGATGGGCTACAAGCCGCGGCGCCTTATTGTTTCCGGCGGAGGCTCGAAATCACCGCTCTTTATGAAGATTTTCGCTGACGCGTTCGGTATGCCGAGCGTACGCAATGAAGTCAACGACGCGGCCGGTATCGGCGCGGCGATCTGCGCGGCGGTCGGCACGGGCGCTTACCCGACTTATCAGGAAGCGGTCAAAAGAATGGTCCGGTTGGAGGACGAGTTCCAGCCTGACTCGGCCAACACGAAAGTGTACGCTGACATTGAGAAAAACATTTACAGAACCATTAAAGATTACTCGGATCCCGTAAACAAAGAAATCTATAAGCTTTTTAAATAGAATTGCCGGTTACCGTGACGGCGCCGTGACAGAAAGGACTTAACAATGGAAATCACCAGAGAAGAAATAGTTGATAAAATGCGCGAGATTGTCGGTTCGGACAATGTCGTAACGGATAAAGAGGTATTGGAGGACGCGACACATGATCGTTTCCGTAAATATGAGGGATACAATCATGTTTTCGTGAATCCCCTTCCCGCCGCTGTTGTTTTCGTGAACAACAAGGAAGAAGTATCGAGCGTTCTGCGTTTCTGCGACGCGAAGAAAATCAATGTTGTTCCGCGTACCGGTCATTCCGCTACAGAGGGCGGTCTTGAGACAATTGTCCGGAACTCGATCGTTCTGGACGGCTCTCATATGAATAAAATCCTCAACATCGACGCGGTCAATATGCAGGTAACCGCGGAGTGCGGCGTCGTTTTGGAGGATCTTGAGAATGAGGTCCGCAAGCAGGGCTTTACGACCGGTCATTCACCGCAGTCCAAGCCGATTGCCATGATGGGAGGCCTGGTAGCGACTCGCTCCATCGGTCAGTTCTCCACCTTGTACGGCGGCATTGAGGATATGCTCGCCGGTGTTGAGACAGTATTCCCGGATGGCACGATCTGCGACATCAAAGCGGTTCCCAGACGCAGCGCCGGTCCGGATATCCGCCACGTTGTTCTTGGAAACGAAGGCGCGATGAACTTTATCACGAAGGTTACCGTTAAACTCTGGAAATATTATCCGGAATACCAGGAGTGCATGGGCTTCACGCTTGACAGAATGCAGGATGGTCTTAAGATCATGCGCGAGGTTATGGTAGAGGGTTATCGTCCTTCCGTAGCTCGGCTGTATGACGCGGAAGACGGCAAAGAGCATTTCTCCCATTTCGCTCCCGGCAAATGCGTCATCATTTTCGTGACAGAGGGACCTCAGCTGGTGTCCCACGCGAACGCGGAAGGTATCCGGAAAATCATGAAGAATCACCCGGAATGTACGCCGGTAGAGACGAAGCTGATCGAGACATGGTTCGCGAACCTTAACTGGGACGCGGCTCGTATCGAGGAAGAGCGCAAAGAGGTCTTGGAAACCAAGAACGTCTGCTGCACGACAGAGATTTCCGCTCCGTGGAGCGCGGTAGAGCATATCTATGAGGTATGCGCGAAGCGCGTGATGGAAGAAATCCCGGATATCACGGTATTTGGCGCGCACGCTTCACACTGCTACTCAAACGGCATCAACCTGTATTTCGTTTACTGGTACAATATCGTGGACTGCGCTCCGGACGAGGAGATCAACAAGTATCATCTGCCGATCAAGAAGATCATCTGCGAAGAGACGATCAAAGCGGGCGGCTCCATGTGCCATCATCACGGCGTCGGCAAGCACAGAACACATTGGATCGATAAAGAGCACGGCTCAGCGCTTTACATGATCAAGAAGCTCAAAGCGGCGTTCGACCCGAACGGCATCATGAACATCGGAACGATCCTGCCTTATTCAGAGACAAAGGACAAATGGAACGAGGACAAATGAAAATAATAACAGCTTTTAAGGTATGTCCGGATTTTGACAAACTTAAAAAAAGTGATCTGACAGTTGAGGAGGAAATGAGTGTTGACACTCATTTCCTCCCTAATGTTCTCAACTGCTATGACGAAAGCGCTCTGGAGCTCGCTCTCCGTTTAAAAGAAAAGAACGCGGAAGCGGAGCTATCCGCGATCACCGTAGGCGGAAAAAGAGAAGAGCCGACGCTTAACACGCTTCTGGCGCTGGGATACTGTCACGCGGTGAAAGCGCCTGTGGACGAGAAGCTTTTTCGCTTTCATCCGGACAGGACGGCCCGCGCGCTCGCCGCTTACAACGAGGCGTGTCCCCAGGATCTGATTCTTCTGGGACAGGAGGCGCCGCTTGGCAACAGCTCGGCTGTTCCGGCGCTGGCGTCTCTTTACACGGGCTATCCGCTGATCACGTCGGTTATCGATATACCGGATATCCGCGAGGAAGCGGTCACGCTGCGCGCGGTAAGGGCGAACGAGGTCATTGAGATCCGGGCGGCGCTGCCCTGTGTCGCTGTCATCGGAAACGCCGTGATCAGTAAACTGCGCGTCCCGACGCTGCGGGATCGTATGAAGAGCAGAGAGAAGAAAATAGAGACATTTCAGGCGGAGGACGAGATTGCCGGTTCTTCGCTCACGCCGGTTAAGCTGGAGACGGTGAGCCGTTTAAGAGCGGGACGCGTGAGCGCTCAAAAAGGCTGCGAAGCCATTATGGACGTTTACCGCGAATCACTGAAGGAAAGGCTGGGCGCGCTATGAAAATATTGGTCGTGATCTATTATGATGGCAGCGCCGAAAGCGTGACAAGGCCTCTCGCGAAGCTTTCGCCCCTTCAGGCGGAGATGGGCTTTTCCGCGGATTTATACGTGTATGGAGAGAAGGATCCGGACAATTTCCAAATCGGGAATTTTGAAGGAAGAGCGTATTTTCAGCGCTTTGAGGTTGCCGCCGCCGAGTGGGTAGCGGAGGCGGTCCGCGCGCTTGTCGCGCGAAATCAGTATTACGGCGTGATCGCCGCGGATCAGGAGCAGGCCTCGGCTCTGGCAGTCCTGATGGCGAATAAGCTGGACTATGATTTTGTGACGGGCGTGGTTTCCATGCGGAAGGAAAAAGAAGGGCTCCTGTGCGAAAGACCTGTTTATAACAATAATCTGTCTGCCTCGTACTTGCTTCGACATCCTTTTGTTTTAAGCGAGAAGCTGCCAAAAAACGCGGGAGGCGCGACTTCTTTACAGGCAGGAACGCCGCGGAATATCGTGTGGGATTATCTGGAAAAAGTACCGGCGCCCGCCTGGCTTCTGGAGAAATCGCTGATTGAGGAAAATCTCTCGCGGCCGGAATCGCCGGTCCTTCTGGCGGTCGGCATGGGCGTGTCGAAAAGAGAAGACGTGAACCGGATACGGGATTTCGCCGAGAAGAATGGATTTGACTTCGGGGTGAGCCGGCCCGTAGCGATGCGCGGATGGTCGGGCATTAATGATATTATCGGCGTCTCAGGAAGAATTCTGGCGCCTGAAATCACGATCGCCATCGGCATATCCGGCGCTGCGGCCTTCTACGCGGGCATTGAGCAAAGCGGGTACATTCTTTCAATCAACACCGATCCGGACGCGGCGATCACCGAGCGCTCGGACGCGGTTATCGCGGATGATTACAACAATGTCCTCGACGGACTCTTTGAGCTTCTGTCGGACTATAAACGATAAAAAACCATAATGGGGAGGAATTCTGTTTGAAACCTTTGATACTAATTACAAACGATGATGGGATTCATTCTCCCGGGATCAGGGCGGCCGCGAAGGCCGCTTTTGATTTCGGCGAGCTTTTGATCGCGGCGCCGATAACGCAGCAGTCGTCCATGGGACGGTCGTTTCCATACACGGAAGAAGCGGGTATTATTGAGAAGATGGAGCTGATTCTGGATAATGAAAGATCCGTCGCCGGATATGGCGTGTACGGCACGCCGGCCAGCGCGGCGGCGCACGCGGTTTTAGAGCTGGCGGACCGTAAGCCGGATCTGTGTATAAGCGGTATTAATTACGGGGGAAATTTAGGACTTTCGATTACGGGAAGCGGCACGCTTGGCGCCGCGTGGGAAGCGAGCAGCCATGGGATTCCCTCGCTCGCGGTATCTCTGGAGGTGGAAGAGGAGATTATATACAGCCGCGCGTACGCGGATGTGGATTTCAGAAGCGCGGAGGAGATAACGAGATATTGGATTGAGTGGGCGCTTTGTAAAGGAATGCCCTCGGATTGCGATATCCTGAATATTAACGTGCCCTCCGGCCGGACCGGTGTTCTGGACTATCGTTTTACAAGACTGGAAAGAAGTAACTACTATCAGCTCCTCAAACCGGGAAAAAGAGATTTCGCGAAGCCGTTCCGGTTCCAGAGCGAAACGCTTAAAAAACCGGAAAGCGATCGCGCGAACGGGGATATTTTCACCGTTCTGCGCGACCGCTTAACGTCTGTAACGCCGCTTTCCTGGGACATGTCAATGGATATTTAGTTATTGATCCGCGGCATTGTGGAAGGGACGAGCCCGTTGTCGATCACGTAGTCTCTCGCGACCTTCTCCGGGGAAAGCTGTTGCTCGTCGACCTCGTAATTCAGTTCCATCATCGTGTCCTCGCTGAGGGAGGCGCCTAAGGCGTTGACATAGGGGACGATCTGAGGATATTTGTCCAGTACTTCCTGGCGGATGATCGGTGTCGCGAAATACGGAACGAAGAAGTTTTTATCATCCTCCAGACAGACAAGGTTGAACTTCTTCAGCAGGCCGTCGGTCGAGTAGGCGTCGATTACGTCACAGTCCCCGTTCTCGAGAGCCGTGTAGCGATTGCTGCTGACCACGGTCAGCTCGTTGGCGAAGCTGAGACCGTATGTCTGCTTCAGGCCGACGAGGCCGTCCTGGCGGTCGAAGAACTCGATCTCCGCGCCAAGCGTGAGATTGCCTGAGGCGTCTTTCAGATCGGAAAGCGTCTTCAGATTGTACTTCTCGGCTGTTTCCGGCTTTACGGCAAGCGTGAAGGTGTTGTTGTAATTCATCTGATTCAGGCAGGCGATATTGTATTGCTCCTTCAGCTCTTTTTTCATGGTATCGTAGACGATTTGCTTATCGGAAATCGGGTCATGCTTCAGAATCAGCGAGTAAAGCGTTCCGCTGTACTCGGCGATCATATCGATATCACCGGTCTGCAGAGCCTTGAAGCAGATCTCGGAGCCGCCGAGCGCCATTTTGCGTTTTACCTTGAGATCCGTGTTGCCCTCAATGACGTCGGCCACCATATTATTCAGGATGATTTGCTCTGTATAATCCTTGCTGGCGACGACAATATCGGCTTTCTGGGACTTGGAGAAAAGCTCCGCCCCGAACAGTGAGAGGATTATGGCGCAGATTACGGCGAACGTAATGACGCGGCGCTTTCTCTCGCGGAAGATTTTGGTGGGCTCGCCCGAGTCCTTCAGGACAAGACCGACAGGCGTGACAAGCTTCTCGATCAGACCGAAGAAGTAGTCAATAAAAAGAGCGAGCAGGCAGGCGGGAATCGCGCCGGCCAGGGTCTGAACCGTATTGACGGTACGGATTCCGGCGTAGACCAGATAGCCTAAGCCGCCGGCACCGACATACGCGGCCATTGTCATCAGGCCGACCGTGTTGACGGCGGAAATCCGGATACCGGCCATAATAACGGGAAGCGCCATCGGCAGCTGTACCCGGAAAAGAATTTCCTGGGTCGTCATGCCGATTCCTTTCGCGGCCTCCAGGGTGTCGCGGTTAATGGTGCTCATGCCGGTATACGTGTTCTTGATGATCGGCAGCAGCGCGTACAGAGCCACGGCGATGACCGAAGGCACGACGCCGATTCCCAGAATCGGAATCGCGAAGCCCAGCAGAGCCATGCTCGGAATCGCCTGAATGACATTCGCCACGGCCAGGACCGGTTTGCTGATCTTGATATAGCGGCTGATCAGGATACCGACCGGAAGCCCGATGATGACGGCAAGTCCCACGGCCAGGACGGTCAATTGAATGTGATCGATCAGCAGTGAAAAAATCTGTTCCCTCATATTATAAAACTCTGTTAAATAATAACTCATTCTTCACCCTTCCCCATATGCTCGATGAAAGCCTTGATCAAAGCCATGCGCGTAAAGCTGCCGATGACCTCGCCGTTCTTGGAAACGGCGAAAATATTCCGACCGCTTTCATCGATTTTTGAGACGATATCGACCAGTTTCGTGTTCTCGTCAAAAACCAGAAGCTTATCCATGTCCGGAACGATGATTGGGAACGAGTCGGGAATCATAATATGCTTAACCGTCAGATATTCCGGGTATTCCCAAATCCGGTTTTCGCCGATGAACTTGCTGACATACTCAGAAGCGGGCCGCGCGAGGATGTTTTCCGGCGTGTCGAACTGCTCGATTTTCCCGCCATTTATAATGCAGATCCGATCCGCGATCTGAATGGCCTCATCGATGTCATGGGTGACAAAAACGATGGTTTTCCCTGTTTTAGCGTGCAGCGTTTTGAGCTCTTTTCGCAGCTGCGCGCGGGTAATCGGGTCGAGAGCGCTGAACGGCTCATCCATCAGGATGATCTTCGGGTCGGTCGCGAACGCGCGGGCCACGCCGATTCGCTGCGTCTGCCCGCCGGAGAGCTGCGCCGGGTAACGTTTCCGGTATATTTTAGGATCCAGGCCTACCATTTCAAGCATATCGGTGGTCTTTTTCTTGATTTCGTCTTTGGGTGTACCCTTTAATTTCAGGATGATTCCGATGTTTTCCTCGACGGTCATATGAATAAAAAGACCGGTCTGCTGGATGACATAGCCCATCTGACGACGAAGCTCCGTGGCGTCAAGCGCGCCGGTATCCTTGTCGTTGATCAGAATCGTGCCGGACGTGGGACTTTCCAGCCGGTTGATCATTTTCAGTATGGTTGTTTTGCCGCAGCCGCTTGAGCCGATCAGAACCGCCAGCTCGCCGTCTTTTATCGAAAGGGAAAGATCTTCGATAACCTTCTGTGAGCCGTAGGACTTATTCACGTTCTCAAATTCAATCATGTCTTGCTCCCTCCTCTTTGAAACGCGCGTAAAACGTATTACATATCCCAGACCGAGTGGCTTGTCGTGCAGATCGCGGCGGCACCTACCCGGAGATTCTCAATTACGGACTGGCGGTCACATACAAGACCCGCGGCGATGACCGGCTTGGTGGTCTCGTCGCAGATCCAGCCGACAACCTTGGGCCAGCCGGGCACGACGTTGACGATGTCGGCGCCGCTGATCTCAAGCTGTTTCTGAACGCTTTCGTACGAGAAGGAATCGATCAGGAAAAACCGGTGGACGGTAATCAGTCCGATGGACTTGGCGTAGCGCAGCATGGAAGCCTTGGTGCTGATTACGCCGTCGACACGGGTGCGTTTTTTCATAAAATCCATGACCTCATTCTTACTTGAGAATCCGGAAATCAGATCCATATTCACGAATACTGTTTTGCCGGCGTTTTTGAGACGGTCAACAATGTCTTCAATCTTCGCGACATCCCCATATAAGATAAAAACAATCTGCGCGTCGTTTTTCTCAACTATAGCGATGTCCTCGTCACCTTTCAGGCCTGGAATGACCGGGTTGTTTTCAAGAAGCTTGTATATTTCTTTCATCAAAAGACTCCTTTCTGAGAAAGCGGATTAATTCGTTCAGATCCATGAGTACAGGATAATCGGCAAGCGCCAGGATCGGGGCGGTGTCTTCGTTGTTCACGGCGATCAGTTTCTTAACACCATGGATTCCGGCCTGGAACTGGGCGCTTCCCGAAACACCGATCGTGATCAGAAGCTCGGCCTTCGTAGAGAAGCCGGAGAGCCCGATCTGACGTTCTCTCGGCATCCAGCCTCGTTCCACCAGCTTCCTCGAAGAGGCGAGCTCGCCTCCGAGACTCCGGGCGAAGGCGCCAAGCGGCTCGAGATCTTCTTTGTTTTGTATGCCGCCTCCCGCGGCGACAAGTATTTTACAGCTTCGGATACCCGTCCGGGGAATCCGGTCGACAGACAGTTGTGTTAGAGAGTTAATGTAAGGAAACTCGCGCGCGATAAGCTCCGGAATCTCCGTGGATTCGCGCGATTCGTTGAGAATCATCGCGCCCGGCCGGGCGGTCGCCATGATCGGGCGCGTCCTGGTTTTGATCGAGGCCCGCAATGTTTCCTCGAAAGCGGGTCTTACCTGAACCAGTTCCTCTGTTTCGTCAAAATACAGTTTCGTGCAGTCAGCGGTAAGACCGGTCGTAAGCGAGGCGGCGATCAGAGGCGCCATGGCCCGCCCTTCGGCGGTCGCGCCGATCAGAAATATCTCCGGTCGGATTTCCTCGCAGAGAGCGGTCAGAACAGCGGCCGAGTTATTCACGTCGTAAATAGAAGTGTTTTTATAAAGATAGAGTTTGCTGATGGACGGAAGCGGCGCGGCCGGCGCGCCTTCACCCGGCAATAGTGCCGCCGCCCGTATTTCCCAGTCGAGCCCATCGGTCAGCTCGCGCGCTTTTTCCACCAGTTCCAGTCCCGCTTCCCGGAACTGCCCGTTCGCGTACGGAAGATAAATAAGAATAATTTTTCTCATGATTGTACAGCCTTTCGCGGATCCGCCGCGGATAAAGCCAGCTCGTGAAACGCGGTCGGCGTAAGTCGGGCGGGTGTTTTGCCTTTGATGACCGCGAGTTTCTCCCCGCGGATGACTCTCGTCGCGGACGCCCCGGCGCCGGAATAATCTTCCGGAAGCTCTAAAAGCGCGCGTGTCAGGAGCGGAATTTCTTTTCTCCGGCTTTGTATTTTCCCGGTAAGACTCGCGGTCCTTACCGTAAAAGCCCGGGGATCGACACTCATCAGGGCAGGAAAGGAAGTCTTCCAGGTAACCAGACAGTCGTCCATTTCGGACACGACGCGCGCCTCCGTCCTCGAGACAGAAACACAATTTGTTACCCAGGGGATATAAGGTATTTTAAGTCGGGCGGCCAGCTCGCCGCTGACCTGAGCGGTGTCGCCGTCCGATGTCTGTTTTCCGCAGAGGATCAGGTCAAAAGGGCCGAGGAGTGTCAGCGCTTTCGCTAAGGTCAAAGAAGTCGCCAGGACATCGGAGCCTCTAAAGGCGGGATCACAGATCAGAAAAGCCTGATCCGCGCCCAGAGAGAGAATTTCCCGCAGAGCCTCCCCGGCTCCTTCGGGTCCCATCGAGAAAACCAGGATCTCCGTATCGGGAAACGAGTCTTTTACTCTTAAAGCTGTCTCAACAGCGGCGTAATCATACATGTTGACAGAGCAGCCGGCCTCGGAGCGGTTGATGTTGCCTGTATGAGGATCAATACCGACCTTCTGACTGGGAACAGCCTTGCAGCAAACCGCGATTCTCATGAGCGCCTCCATATCTTGCAGACACCGGAGAGTCCTCTTTCCCGCCAAAGCGCCGAAAAGCGTTTCCTGTCGGGATCTTCTCCGGGGGACGTTTCCATCCGTTCATTGTCGCGAAGCGCCTTGTTCCGGTCGAGGGGAAATAAAGTAAAATCGGTCAGCGCGTCGATCAATTCGGCACCCTTGTTCGTGTGGGTCAGAAGAAGGGACACGCCATTGTCATTCCAGCAGGAATCCTCTTCCGTGATGCCAAGCGCGTCGCCAATGGTCATATCCGCGGCGCGGCGCTCGCCTTTAAAATGACAGTTATAGCAGGAAGGCCTTGAGAGCTGGGTAAACGCCAGACCGTAATTCGTTTCGTAAAAAGGCTTCTCGATAATACGCCCGTTCCGGAATACGGCTCTTAAATAAGGGACTGTCCATCCGTCCTTTTTGTAACGTACATTGAATTCGTTTATTGTGCTGTGGTGGGAGCTTTCAAGCGAGTCTAAGTATTGCTTCGCGATGATGGGGGAGGTTACTCCGTAACAAATCAGCTCTACGGTATAAAGTAAGTCGATGTCCTGGCCCAGATAGGATTTCAGGGCGCTGACTTCGCAGGGCAGGCCTATAAAAAGAACCTTGTTTCCCTCTCGTATAGATAACTGTATTCTATCATAGATCTCATTCATTTCGGAGAAAATATATTTTGAGCTTTTGAATTTTTTTAATCCGGCCGCGTTGTCCGCGAGAGCGAAGCCGACACCGCGAAAATTGTTTTTGTATACAGCTCCGCATACGAGACCGCCGCTTCCGATAAAGGCCTCCGCGAGAGCGCTCGCGGCTCCGCCGGATGCGCTTTCCAGCAACTGTTCCGTATCCGTTCGATAGCCGGCGAATATTCGCGTATCGTGTCCGGAAAGTTTTAAAGAATCGACGTTCAATACCGGGCACTTTTTCAGACATATCCCGCAGTCCACGCATTTTTCCTGATCGATTTTCGGGTAGAGAAAGCCTTCCGGATCGGCTGTCATCGCGATCGCGGACGAAGGACATACTGTTTTACAGACACCGCATCCGCAGCAATCCCGCTTATTCAGAATGTTTTTCATACCGATTCTCCTGTCTTTTCGTTTCTACGTCGGATCCGAAATTCCGTTGCCCGGATTCAGCAGGCCGTCGGGATCCATCTTGTTTTTAAGCGCGAGATAACGTTGTCTCGTTTCCATGTCCAGTGAGGCGCTGTAATCCCGGTTCTTGATCTTGCCGACACCGTGATTTCGCCATGTTCTGCCGTCAATTACGGAAGCTTCCCGAATCCATTTGCCGATTTGTTCTTTGCCTTTTAAGTAATCAGAGTAGTCACGGGCCAGTATGTTAACGTAAAGATGTTTGTTTCCGATGGGACCGAAGACACAGAAGCTCAGGCCATTGGCGGAGCATTCCTCTTTGTATTTCTCAAGCGTTTCCAGGCGGCTTAAATCCCGGAACACGACATCCGAGGAAAGTTTGGTGATCCGCGGCTCGGAGCGGTTGCTTTCCGAGACGAGATTATTCACGCTTTCCGAAGCCGCGTGCCGGTAGTTTCGCAGCGCTTTGACGCCATAGTCATCCGACATGGCCCAGGCGAGATCCGGGTCAGAATTATGCTCGAGCGCTTTGACCATCAGGCGCTCGGCGGTTTCTAATATCCGCTCCTCGTCATCGGCTCCGATCTCGACGTATATCGCGCCCGCGGCGTCCGCGGGGGGCGCGGGCAAAGAGGAGATGGACTCCATGCCGGATTTCTGCTTTTCGATCATATTCATCACGGCGCTGTCCATATACTCGAGCGTGAGAATAGAGGCTTCCGCGTCCGCTTTTATTTCTTCGTCGATGTCATCCGCGAAGGCGCAGGCGTCCCGGTCATCTTTGAAAAAGAACAGGATGCCCCATACGCACGCCGGTTTCCGCGTGAGATATAAAGTGGCGGAAAGGATGATGCCATACTGGCCCTCGCTGCCGAGTATGGCGTCGAGCAAAGGATCTTCCCGGGAGAGCGCGAGTTGTTTTCCGTCTATTGTCAGCGTGCGCAAGGACTCGATGTAATCCTGCGGCTCTCCATAAAAGTAACCGCGGGGGCCGTTGGCGCCGGTCGCAATTACGCCGCCGATCGTGGCGGTCGACTCGGTTGGGGATACCGGGAAACAAAGCGTGCCGTCTTTTGAGGCGGACAGAATTTTCTGGTCAAGCTCGGCAAGCGTGACTCCGGCCTCGGCCGTGATCTTCCCGTACGCGGTCAGCCCGCTTTCAAGCGTAAGAGACAGCGGGGTGAACCCGGTCACGCCCTTCATCTTTTCCAGACTCAGAACATGTCCGCGGAGGGGTACGCACGCGCCGTTAACGCCGGTCCGGCTTCCCTGTGTCGTGACCGATATTTTGTTACGCGCGCAATAGGCGAGTATTTCCGACACCTGTTCCTCGTTCTCCGGGTAAGATATGGACACCGCGCGCCCCGCGAGTCGGGATTCGTCGCGAAGGCAATCCGCGTCATCGGACGCAATTTCTTTCATTAAGTAGTTTTCCATAAAATTCTCCATTAAAAAACGACCTGATTAAGACCTTAAAAAGGCCTTAATCAAATCGTTTTTCTCATCTCTTCTAACGAAATATTCTATTTGGTCATATTGTAGCAGAATCTGTTGTGAAAATCAATGTTTTTGGTGAAAGTTCGCGAAGTGAAGCAAAACGAAAGTCGTGTAAAATTATAATCTTCTAATCAGAACAGATCATACAAAGGGTAGCTTGTGAGGTGAGATAGCATTCATAATGAATTCCATTATATATTCGATCTGATCCGATATTACTTAACATATCACAAGCGACAGTACTAGCCTCATACTCGCTTAAAGATAAATCAGCCATTTGAACAAGGTATACAAACGCGCGCGCGCAGATATCGCTGTTATTGTTGCTATTACCGTTGGAGACCATCATCAGACCAAAATTCTCACAAGTACCGGCTGTTTCGTCCGCGGATAATAAAATAATTCCTGATCCTGTTTTACGGCCATTAACCGTTAAAGCAATAGTAGTTGTTCCATCATTTGTGTCAATATACTCGGCTCCATAAGATGAACGGTCTTTTTTTAGCTTTTGTTTAAGAATTGAGGTCATTTCCCTGCCATAATAATAAAACTTCCCGTTAATGTATCTTGTTGTCTGCAACTGGCCGCATAATTCAGCTAAGTCAGCACTATCTTTATAATCGCTCCTTTTTAAGTATGTTTCAGCATCCTTGTAATTATACTGGCGCATTAAGCTTTTTCCATATTGATAAAGACATTCATTTTTCTTTTCGCTGGCGTCACTAAAGTCTCCGGCATTTTGATAATTTGTTATAGCTGTAAGATAATTAGCGCCAAGATAATTTTCTTTTCCAATATTATAATAACATTCTTTGATTTTTTCTTTAGAGTCCTGATATTCACTAATTACATTAAACGAAGCAATGGCGTCCTCATATTTTGAGGAATCCATATAGGACTGGCCTTGGGAATAATAGCAATCAGTATAACGCGCTTCTGAATCCCGAAAGTCTCCAAGACTTTGGAAAATCCCGGCCGCTTCCATATATTGCTGACTGTTATAAGCGTTGCTGGCAGACTTATATTGCTGTGTACATTCATAATAATTTTTTATTTTGGGAGCGGCCAATATGAGTAATACTGCGGCTGCTATGGCGCTAAGACATAACACTCTTTTTTTCTTTGACCATTCTTTAATATTTAGCGCTTTTGGAACATTAGACGCGGCGTTATCATTGTCGGAAATGGTAAAAGAAGAATCAGTAGTGTTTGTTTCAGCATTTGATTCGTTGATATTGTTATCTTCAGTTAAGGACGACGGTTCTTGAGATGGGTTAAACGAACTATCATTATCAACAATGGAGTCTCGCGTTGATAATTCTTCATTTTGATTCGCTGAATCAGAAGATTCCTGAATAGTTACATCCGTCGTATTGCTTTGTTCTTCTGAGATGGAGTTATCCTGGATAGAATTTTCAGTATTGTGTTCGTTGTTTGTATTCATGTGTTTACCCCTCGCGGGCTATGTGACAGAATTTAATCATAATTAAAATACTGTCATTAGCCAATATAATATTATTTTGTTAACTAGGCATATTATATCAACGCGCTGTAAAAACATCAAGATTATTAAACTCTAATTTTCTTTGTTGACAATGCTAAAAAGGTTCACAGAAGTTTTTAGGGCATGGTACAATATTTATATATCTGGCAAAGACTACGGAGGCGCGTATGGAAGAAGGCTATTCCAGAAAAGAGAAATTGAAAATCCGTATTTGGGACACGAAAGAAGAACGGGAGCATTTTCACCAGGACATTGAGCTGCTCTACGTTCTGGAGGGAACCCTGCGTGTCACGATGGGAGAACAGAAAACAGAGCTGGGCGCGGAAGACATTCTGGTCATTAACGCGAATAAGAAACACGGCCTCCGCGGCACGGACGATATTCTTTTCGCGAAGCTTTCCATCAGCTATGAGCTGGTCAGTGATATTTTTCAGAGCGTGAATATCATTTTCTGGTGCGACTCGACCAAGGACGATCACGCGGGCTATGACGAGCTGCGAAACGCCATGAAAAAGCTGCTCAATCATTATTTGAACGAGAATGGCGCGACGACGAGCTTCGGGCATATTTCGCTGTGTTATCGGATCATGGATATTTTGTCGGTGAATTTTCTCGTACGCGCGGCGGATCGAGAAGGGATGAGCGAGAAAGACCGGTATGAGAACCGCATATTGCAGATCAATAATTATATAAGGGCCAATTACAGTCAGCCGATCAGCCTGAAAGAGCTCTCGGAGAAGCTGTTTCTCTCCAATGGTTATCTTTCCCGGTTCTTCAAGAAGAATTACGGGATGAGCTTCGCGGAGTATTTATCGAATATCCGGTTGTACCACGCGGTGGATGAGCTGCTTTACACAAACGCGAAGATCACGCGGATCGCTTATGACAACGGCTTCGCCAGCGCGGCGGTTTTCAACAGGGATTTTAAAGAGGTGTACGGAGAGACGCCTACCGCTTTTCGCAAGAAAGCGAAGGATAAGGGAGAGCGCGAAGAGAACGAGTTTATTGACACAAAGATTCAGACACGTCTTGAACGGTATCTGATCGAGAAGAACGACACCGAGGAGGAAACCGGTCCTGTCGGTGTTGAGGAGGACGAGTATTCTGTTCGGGAAAGCGAGGAGCTCACGCCTTTTTGGAGCGAGCTGCTTAACGCGGGAGCCGCGGAGGACCTCACGCGGGCGGAGATTCAGGAACATATCGCCCGTTTCAGCGCGCGGGCCGGAATCCGCTATGTCCGGTTCTGGAACGTCTTTTCCAAAAATATGCTGATCGATATTCACGCGGAGGAGTATAACTTTTCAAGACTGGATATCGTGATTGATTTTCTACTGGGACATGGGCTTAAGCCGCATATCGAGCTGGGACGGAAACCGCGGCTCGTTCTGCGGAACGTTCAAAGCTTTCTCGTGGAAGAAACCACGGATGAACTGTTCGAGACAATTGAGCAGTCGGACCGGCTGATGGACGCGATGTTTCACCATCTTGTCCGCCGGTATGGCCGAAGCGAGTTCGACTCCTGGCGCTTGGAATTCTGGTATGACGAGCGCTATCTTTCGAGTGGGACCGCGATCCGCGATTATTTTGAGGGCTTTGAGCATATGTACCGCGCCGCGAGACGGTACAGCCAGAAAATTGAGATCGGCGGATATGGGATCCGCGTAGGCTATGACAGGGATCTGGCGTCGGACTTTTTCACGGAATGGGGAAAGCGCGCGATCAAACCGGATTTTCTCTCGGCTTACAATTATTCTTATACCCGGGGCGAAATTGATTCCGAGCGTTATTCCAAAAGAAGCGCGGATCCTTCGTACCTGCTTCATTCTTTACAGTTGATCCGAAGGCTTATGAACGAATCGGGGCTTGAGAAGATCAAGCTGTATGTTACGGAATGGAATTTGACAATTTCCGACCGGAATTTTATCAATGACACCTGTTTTAAAGGCGCTTACATCGTAAAAAACGCGATTGAGTCGTATGGGATGGCGGACACGCTTGGCTATTTTCTGTGTGATGATCAAGTGTCGGAGTACTCGGACACGAACGCGCCGCTTCGGGGCGGCACCGGCCTGATCGCGCGGGACGGTATTCTGAAACCGGCCGGCTTCGCGTACACGTTTCTGAATCAGCTGTATCCATATTTGATCGGAAGAGGAGAACACTATATTCTGACGACGGATTGTAGGCTCTCCTACGCGATACTTTGCCATAACCAGAAGGAACTGAGCTATTCGTATTATTTTACGAAAGAGGATGAAATCGAGAAAGAACATCTGTGGAAATACTTCAATGATCTGGATAATCTGGATTTGAGCCTTACGCTTTCCGACACGCTGGGTGGGATGTACCAGGCGCGCGTTTACCGCGTCAATAAAAGCTCCGGCAGTTTGCTGGATATGTGGGAGGATCTGGATTACGAGAAGGATTTGTCCCGGGAGACAACGCGGTATCTGAGCCGGACCTGCGAGCCGAAGCTGTCGATGCTGAAAATGGAAGCGAAGGACAGTAAGCTGGAGGTCAAACTGCGTCTGGAGGCGAACGAGATCGCGCTGGTATTGATATCGCCGGTTCTGTGAAGAGGTTTTTGAAAATCAACATATATAACGAGAGGTCAAAATTTTTATATGATTTTTGACCTCTCTTTTTTTTTACCCTCGGTCATAATGGAAAAATGTCATTTTTATGAAGAAAAGGCGGCAAAAAGAAGGATGTGAGAAGACTCCGGAAAGTATACAATTTGATTAATCAGTAAGATATCGAAAGGAGCGTTTTATATGAAACTGGGGTTTATCACAGCGATATTAGATAGCATGACCTTCGAGGAAGTAGTGGATTTCGCCTCGAAGAATAATCTGGAGTGTCTGGAGGTGGCCTGCTGGCCGCGGGAAAAAGCGAGCCGGCGGTACGCGGGTGTCAGCCATATCGATGTCGCGGGTATGACGGAGGAGAAGGCAAATTACATTAAAAAGTACTGCGCCGACAGAAACGTGACAATTTCGTCGCTCGCGTATTATCCGAATCCGCTGGATCCGGACGAGGCGAAGCGTAACGCGTGTATCGCGCATCTTTACAAGCTGATCGACGCGTCCGCCATGCTGGGCGTGAACATGATCACGACGTTTATCGGCAGAGACCCGAAGAAGACGGTTTCGGAGAACCTGGAACTTGTTAAGGAAATCTGGCCGCCGATCGTAAGCTATGCCGAGGAGAAAGGCGTGAAGATCGGAATCGAGAACTGCCCGATGCTTTTCACGGAGGACGAGTGGCCGGGCGGGCAGAACCTGATGACATCACCGGCGAACTGGCGTAAGGTCTTCGAGATTCTGGACAGTCCCAATCTCGGAATCAATTACGATCCGTCGCATTTCATCTGGCAGCAGATCGATTATATCAAGCCGATTTATAAATTCAGGGACAAAATCTTCCACGTTCATTATAAAGACATCAAGATCTACCGCGACAAACTCGCGGATGTCGGGATCATGGCGGAGCCGCTCGCTTACATGTCGCCCAAACTTCCCGGTCTCGGGGATGTCGACTGGGGCAAATACGTATCCGCGCTGACGGACATCGGTTATAACGGCTGTACCTGTATCGAAGTAGAGGATAAGGCGTTCGAGGCAAGCGCGGAGGACGCGGAAAAGGCGCTTCTTCTCAGCGCGAAATATCTCAGAAACTTTGTCATTTAAGGAAAGGAGTCAATTATGAAAATAAAACTTGGAATTATCGGTTTTGGCGGTATGGGAAAGTGGCACTCGGAGAACGCGCCAAGAGCGGGCGTTGAGATCACGGCGGTGTGCGATATCGCCGAGGAGAAACAAAAAGAGGCGATCGCGAAAGGCTTTCGCTTGTACAAAACAGCGGACGAGCTTCTGGCGGATCCGGAAGTCAACACGGTTATCCTGACCGTTCCGAATTATCTGCATAAGGAGATGTGTATCAAGGCCGCGAAGGCGGGCAAGAACGTGATCACCGAGAAGCCGGCGGCGATGTCCGTAGAGGAGCTGGATGAAATGGAAGCGGCCTGCAAGGAGGCCGGCGTATTTTTTACCTCACATCAGAATCGCCGCTGGGACCGGGACATGCTGATCGTGAAAAAAGCGTATGATGAGCATATGCTCGGCAATATTTTTACGATTGAGTCGAGGCTTCATTCCGGCAACGGTTACATGCACGAATGGCATATCTACAAGAAATACGGCGGCGGCATGATTTACGACTGGGGTGTGCATCTGATCGATCAGATCCTGTTCATGATGCCTGACGCGAAAATCAAGTCGATCTACGCCGACATCAAGAACGTGCTTCACGAAGAGGTCGATGATTATTTCAAGATTCTTCTGAAGATGGACAACGGCGTGACGGCGCATATCGAGCTTTCCACGTATATTCTGGAGTATCAGCCGCGCTGGCTGGCGGCCGGCGATAAGGGCACGATGATCGTGAAAAACTTCGGCTGCGACGGAAATATTTACCGGACAGGGAAAATGCTGGAGAAGCTGCCTCCTCAGATCACGGAAACAGAGGCGGGCCCGACAAGGCAGTTCGCGCCTGTGCCGCCCGGCGGAATCGTGACCGAGCCGCTTCCCGAGGTTAAGACAGACTGGGTCGATTTTTATCGGAATGTGGATGATGTTTTAAACGGCAGAGCGGAATCAAAGATTAAAATCCCAGAGGTTCGCCGCGTGCTCGCGGTCATGGAAGCGGCCCGGAAATCGTCGGAGACCGGCGAAGCGATTCTTTTTGAGTAAACAGGAATGGTGAATGAGATGAAGAAATACGCTTTTGGCGTGGATATAGGTGGAACAACAGTCAAAATCGGTCTGTTCGAGACTTCCGGCGTTCTTCTTGAATCCTGGGAAATCCCCACGCGGACACAGGATAACGGAGAACATATTTTAGAGGATATCGCGGACGCGATCGACAAGAAATTGTACGAAAGAATGATCTCGAAGCTGGACGTCGAAGGAATCGGAATCGGCGTGCCAGGACCCGTCGGAGAGGACGGAACCGTGTTCAAATGCGTGAATCTGGGCTGGGATGTTTTCAATGTTGAGCGGACGATGAGTAAGATGACGGGACTCAAGGTCAAGGCAGGCAACGACGCGAACGTGGCGGCGCTCGGCGAGATGTGGCAGGGCGGCGGCAAAGGTTACCGCGATATCGTTATGGTGACGCTTGGCACCGGTGTTGGCGGCGGCGTGGTGATCGACGGGAAAATTCTGTCGGGAGCGAATGGCGCGGCCGGGGAAATCGGGCATCTTCATATGAAGGATGGCGAGACAAAAAGCTGTGGCTGCGGCAAGAAGGGCTGCCTGGAGCAGTACGCTTCCGCGAGCGGTGTCGCGAGGGTAACCAAAGAATTTCTCGCGGAACACGAGGACATCGAAAGCGGGCTCAGAAACGTCGACGATATCACGGCCAAGGATGTTTTTGACGAGGCGAAAAAAGGCGACAAGGCGGCGCTTGTCATGGTAAACGAGACCGGGGATTTGCTCGGAAAAGCGCTGGCGCAGGTCGCGTGCGTCGCGAACCCCGAAGCGTTCGTGATCGGCGGGGGCATGGCGAAGGCGGGTGATATCCTGATCGAGGCGATACAGAAGCGCTTCGTTACCTACGCGTTCCACGCTTCGAGAAACACGATCTTCAGTCAAGCGAGACTTGGCAACAACGCCGGAATATACGGCAGCGCGAAATTGGTTTTGTAAAAAAGAACAGATAGATAAAAGGGCTTTGAAGATGCCGGAAGACGTTTTCAAAGCCCTTTTTGTGTATGTTTGGAGTGATTGTCGGGGGATTCGCGGCGGAAGAGATGGAAGGAGGGGACGCGGGGGCGCGTCTTGCTAAGGGGGTATTCCGGGGCGTCTTGCTAAGGGGGTATTTCGGAGCGTGGAGTTTCCAGGGATTGACGGTTTCTGGCCTCCGCTGGAGATTTTCTTCTCGAAACTCGTGAATAGGCCCTTTTTACAAGCCGGAATCTCCAGAAATTTTGATTTCCTGGCCTCCTTGCCGCGGATATTGGAAATCTGTATCCATAGATAACTTATTTGGCTTTCTTGCTGGATATTTATGACTAGAGAGTTCGTGTTCTCGGCTCGAAATCTCCAGAGAATAATATAATAGAGGATTCCTGGAGATTTCCATTGGTTTTAAGAAAGATTATCTGACAAGTTGTCGCCCGTCGTCAGCTAATTCCCTGAATCCGCGCCAATTCGCCGGCGCGGGCAGAGATACGCGAAACCGCCAGGTCAAAAAAACACTGCCAATATATGACCTTTGAAACAAGCAGGTTAAAAACCGGGAAAAATGAGGTCAAAATCCCGCGCTTTTCAGGCTTTCTTGTGGGAATTAACCGAGCCTTTTCCCTGCTAAAATACAATCATAAAGAAACAAAAACAACCAGTTTTGTTGAGGAGGATATGACATGAGCAAGGTAAAGATCGGTATCATCGGATGCGGCGGTATCGCCAATCAAAAGCATTTTCCGGCGTTAAAGAATAACGCTGACTTAAACGAGATTGTCGCTTTCTGCGACATCATTGAGGAAAGAGCGAGCAAGGCAGCGGCGGAATTCGGGGCGCCGGGAGCGAAGGTATACACGGATTATCACGAGTTGCTCGCGAACCCGGAGGTCGAAGTCGCGCATGTCTGCACGCCGAATGTGGCGCACAGCGAGATCACGATCGCGGCTTTTGAGGCGAAGAAACATGTTTACTGCGAAAAACCGATGTCACACAATACGGAAGAGGCCGAGAAAATGGTCGAGGCCTGGAAGAAGGCCGGTACCCAGTTCACAGTCGGCTATCAGAATCGCTTCCGCCCGGAGGTACAGAACCTTCACAACGCCTGCGCGAACGGTGATTTGGGCGATATCTATTACGGAAAAGCGCACGCGGTACGTAGAAGAGGCGTTCCGACCTGGGGTGTTTTCATGGATAAAGACAAACAGGGCGGCGGCCCGCTGATCGATATCGGCACGCACGCTCTTGATATCACGCTCTGGTGCATGAATAATTACGAGATTGACAGCGTTTCCGGGTCTGTTTTCTATAAGCTTGGCGGTCTTCAGCAGGCGACGGAAGGCAATCTTTTCGGTCCGTGGGATCCCAAAACGTACGAGGTGGAAGATTCCGCGATGGGATTCATCAAGATGAAGAACGGCGCGACGATTAACCTTGAGGCCAGCTGGGCGCTCAATATTCTGGAGTCCAGGGAAGCGTCCACGACACTTTGCGGCACGCTTTCAGGCGCGGAGATCCATTCCGGTATGAGCTATTCCAAGAATGAGCTGATCTATAACCGCGGCCGGAATGGGCAGCTGATGGAAGAGAAGCTCTCTCCGGTAGGCGGCGTCGCGTATTTCGGAGGCGGCGGCGGAGAAGAAGGCACGATCGACTGCAGACAGTGGCTTGAGGCGGTACAAAACGGAACCGAGCCTCTTGTAAAACCGGAGGAGGCGCTCGCGGTCACGAAGGTGCTGGACGCGATTTATAAATCGGCAAAAGTGAATAAAGAAATCAGGTTTTAATAAGGAGGGTTCATAATGGCTTTCGCGATGAGAATCAATTTTGTGGACGTGGTTTGTGATAACAGCTTGAAGAATGTTTTCGCGAACGGAAAAAAGGTCGGCTATCAGTTCGATATCCGGCTCAGCTATTACCGCGGTCATTTTCTGTCGGTCATCGACAAGCTTGCGTTGAAGGTGGACGGCGAGGAGGTACCGGCGGACGATATCAGCTTCTGTCTCCATGGCAAGGAGTTTGGCGTCAGTCAGCTCCATGATCAGGTATCGGAATTCTGGAGGATCATTGAGCCGGCAACGATCAAAGTGTTCAAAAACGGCGGCATCGCGGCGGGCGAGCACGATATAGATGTTACCTTGATGTTCCATTCACCTTACATGCCGATCAGTGACACGGATTATATGCCGATTGACGGCTGCGGAAACAAAAAGCTGACTTTGGCGGAATTCTAAGGAGGGAGAAGACGATGAGTGATATTAAACTTGGTATTACGTTGTATTGCTTCACGAATGAGTACTGTGGTGATTCCATGACATTGGAGGACTGTATTCGTAAGGCGAAGGAAATCGGCGCGGAGGGCTATGAAATCGTGGCGACACAGATGATTCCCTCCTATCCATATGTAAGTGATGAGTTTCTGGGCGAGATCAAGGCGATGTCCGCGTATTACGATATCGCGCCGATCTGCTACTCGGCGAATATGGACCGCGGCATGAGAGGCGACAGGAATCTGACTGAAGATGAAATGCTTCAAATGGCGATTAACGACGTGAAAAGCGCGAACAAAATGGGCTGTAAGGTCATGCGGGAACAGTTCCTTTTAAGTCCCGCGGCGCTCGTGAAGCTCGCTCCCTACGCGGAAGCGTATGACGTTAGGGTCGGCATCGAGATCCATAACCCGGAAACGCCCAACACCCCGATCATGCGGGATTATCTGGAAAAAATTCAGACTTCTGGATCTAAGTATATCGGTTTCGTGCCGGACTTCGGACTTTTTGCCACGAGACCCAATAAACCCATGTGGGACGAGGCTTTAAGAGCGGGCGTGCCGGTCTCGATTCTGGAAATGGCAAGAGACATGAGACTGAACGATGTTTCCTGGGACGACGCCATGAAAAAGCTTGGCGAGGCGGGCGCGACAGGTCCGGCGTTCGCGACGGCGCAAGGCATGTGGGGATTTGTACAGTTTCGCGAAAATTGTAAGGCGGAGCTTAAAGGCCTTCAGGAAATTATGCCATATTGTTTCCATATGCATGGCAAGTGCCATTATCTTAGTGAGGATCTGAAGGAAGCCAGCATACCATATAACGAAATTATGCCGGTTATCGCGGAATCCGATTATAAAGGATATATCGTTACCGAGTATGAGGACCATAATTCCGGCAACGCGGTGGAAATGACAAGACGACATATAGCAATGATGAAAAAACTTCTTGGGAGGTGAAGCGAGCAATGTTTACAGACACGGCAAAATCGAATACTATGGTAATGGAAGGCGAAAACGCTTCAAAGGGGAACGCGCGAATGAATAAGACGAAGAGATTATCAAAAATGACCCTTCTGGCCTATGGGTGCGGCGATTTCGCGAGCAACCTTTGCTGGACTTTTATCGGAAGTTATCTGAGCGTTTTCTATACGGATGTGGTAGGCCTCGCGCCGATCGTCGCTTCGACGATCATGCTGATCGCCAAGATCTGGGATGGTATCAATGATCCTATGTTCGGCGCGATTGCCGAACGTACCAGAACTAAAAAAGGACGTTTCAGACCTTACATTTTTTACGGCGCTCCATTTCTGGCTCTGTTCTCCGTGCTCGCCTTCACGACTCTGGGGAAAGGAAGCGCGGCGATTGCCTGGGCGGCATTCTCCTATATCGGCTGCGGCATGCTTTACACGGCGGTCAACCTTTCTTATGGATCTCTTTCCACAGTTATGACCACGAATCAGGAAGATATCGCGCAGCTCAACAGCTGGCGTATGATGGGCACGAATCTGAGCGCCGTGCTTCTGAACGCGATTACGGCTCCCCTGCTTTTGAAATTCTCCGGCAAGGCCAGCGGCTATACCGCGGGCGCTTACACAAAGGTAGCTCTTATTTACGCGATTTGCGCGCTGCCGCTTTTCTATTTCGTCTACGCGAAATGCAAAGAGGAAATCCAGCCCTCCGAGAACGAGGTGCGTGTTCCGGTCCGCAAAAGTATCAAATCAGTTCTGACCAACAAGCCGTTGATGTTCCTGTTCGCGATTCAGCTTCTGGCAATGACCGCTTTCTTCGGCCGCATGGGCGTTGTGATTTACTATCTGATGTACAATGTGCGTCGTTTTGATCTGATTGCCGCGTTTATGTCACTGCCGTCTCTTTTCACGGTAATCGGTATTCTGCTGACGAAAAATTATATTATGAAGGTCGGTAAGAAGAAAATGGCGGCGATCGGTTATATAGGAGCCGGCGTGTCTTTGATTCTGATCTTCCTGATCGGCAAAACGATCGGTTACTCGAATATTCCGCTGCTTCTGGCTCTGCATTGTATCTATGGCTTCTTCTGTTTCTCCTTCCCGATCCCGATGGCAATGATTCCGGACGCGATCAACTATCAGGAAGACAGAACCGGAATCCGCTCCGATGGCACCTCCTACGCGACGGTTTCCCTCTCCACGAAATTCGGTTCCGCGTTCGGCGTTTCCGGCGCGCTGATCATCATGGGAGCGACCGGTTATGTCGCGAACGCCCAGCAGTCCGCGAGCGCCTTAAACGGCATCAACATCACGACGAATCTGATCTTTGGAATTCTGTTTCTCTGCTGTCTGATTCCACTTTCTCTTTACCCGCTGAACGAGAAAAAGAATGACGAAATCATCGAAAGTCTTGAGAAAAAACGCGGATCTGCCGCGAAATAAGTTAAATTAAAACCGCCGCGCGCGAAAGGTGATAAAAGCCCTTCGCGCGGCGGTTTTACGGTGAGCGGTCAGATGTCACGACATAATACGCTGTATAATTTTAAGTTGAATTATATAGCGTATTCGCGTATAATAATAGCGTAAACAGAAATAACATCACGCGAGATGGAGTTGATCATATGTCCAATATTTTACCGGTATCAGATTTGAGAAACTACAATGAGGTTCTGAAAAATTGCCATGTGGGAGAACCTGTTTTTCTGACTAAGAATGGCAGGGGAAGATTTGTGGTTCTTGACATTGAGGATTATGAAAAAGATCAGGCGGAGAAGAAGCTATTGGCGAAATTACATGAGGCGGAAGAAGCTGTGGCGGATGGAACAGGCTGGATGAGCCTTGATGAGTTAAAGGCGGCTATGGAGGAATAATACTTGATGAATTTAAAGATTAATCCTCTCGTAGTGGCAGATCTGAAAGCGATTCGGGATTACATCGCGGAGGATAACGAGGAAGCCGCGCGGAAGACAATAGAAGGGATTTACAAAAGCTTTGAGAACTTACGGCGTTTTCCGGGAATGGGAACGGATTTATTTAAAAGAGTAAGCTTCAGAACAGATTATAAGTATTTGATTCATGGAAATTACGTTACGCTGTATTTCGTAAAAGAAAATTCAGTAGAAATTTATCGCGTAATCAACAGATCTCAGGATATTACAAGAATTTTATTTGAGTAGAGCGCGGAAGGAGAGGAATATGAGCAAAGAAACCGAGAAAATTCTCCGGGAATTACATAAACAACTGGATACGACGAAATTAAACAGTGAAGAGGAAGTTGGTCAAGCGGTTCGGGAATTCATGGAGCAATACAACGCGAAATTGAAAGATGGCGCCGGTGATGAGCAAATGGACGCGTACGACTTTCTGGAGAAGGCGGAGATGGCGGACTCGACCGCGGAGGCCTTGAAATACGCGCGGAAGGCGCTGAGTCTGGACGAGTATTGTCTTGACGCGGATGTGATGATCGCGGAGCTTCAAAGCAAAGACGCCTGGGATTATCAGAAAAAGCTTGAAAAGGTCATTGATAAGGGCGCGGAGCAGCTTAAGGAGAGAGATATTTCTTTCGATAAGTACATGGGTTCCTTTTATGGCTTACTTGAGACACGCCCTTATATGAGAGCGCGGCAAGTGTATGTGACAACGCTTCTGGAACAGGGAAAATTCCGCAAGGCGATTAAGGAATGCGAGGAGTTGGTCCGGCTTTCCGAAAATGATAATCTGGGCCTGCGTTATATGTTAATGGCACTATACGCGTATTTTGAGGAGAAGGAAAACGCGGAAAATCTATACAAGCGGTATGACAAAGAGCCAAGCGCTTTTATGCTTTTGCCGCTTATCGCGTTGTGCTATAAATCGGAAGATGAGGCACAGGCGATTCTTTACTTAAAGGAGCTTCTGAGCGAGAATAAAGAAGCGTTAAAAGCGTTCAAACGTATTATGACTATGGACGAAGATGACATTGAGGAGATTCAAGATTCATACGCGTTCGCGCCATTCACCGAAGAGGAGATACTGTTGGCTTATACGCAGGCGTTCTTCTTATATGGTGACATGAATGATTTTATACCATGGCTTATAGAGCGTTCCTCAAACAGGGCGGAAAGACGGAAACGGAAGTAAAGTGAGCGATTACGCGGTAAGGGGGGAATATAAATGGCGGTAACAGGGGCGATTCTGGGCGATATCGCCGGATCAAGGTTTGAGTTTTATAAACCGGAAAATCTGGATTACTTACATTGCCCGTTATTCGATGAGAATCACGAGTTCACGGACGACACGGTCATGACACTCGCGGTCAAGAAAGCGATCCGGGAGAAGCTGGACCTGACAGAAACGATTCGCGAGGTCGGGAGGCATTATCCCGACTGTGGATATGGTGGTCATTTTGTACAGTGGCTTTTCATGGAGGATCCGAAGCCTTATAACAGCTATGGAAATGGTTCCGCGATGCGGGTGTCTTTTGTCGGGGAGTATTACGAGGAGCTTGCGGACGTGATCCGGGTCGCGGAAGAAACGGCCGCGGTCTCACATAATCATCCGGAGGGAATCAAGGGCGCGGTCGTGACGGCGGTGTGTATCTGGATGGCGCGACACGGGAAGACAAAACAGGAGATTTATGATTACGTGGCAGGCCAGTATCCGGATGGAAAATATTCTTTTGGAATCGATAAAGACATGGAATATCTGGCGCGGCATTATACATGGGATGTCACATGCATGACCAGCGTGCCGGTTGCCATGCGATGCTTTTACGAGAGTGATTCCTTTGAGTCTTTTATGAGAAATATTTTCCGGCTGGACTGTGACAGCGACACGCTGGGCGCGATCGGCGGCGCGGTGGCGGAAGAATTTTATCATGGCGCGGGCTTTGACCCGGAGCCGATCCTGCGGAAATATCTGGATCAGAGGCTGTACGCGATGTGGAAAGAGTAAAGGCGGACATGAAGATACTTGTGAGCGCTTGTTTGATTGGGGAAAATTGCAAATATAACGGGAAGAACAACTATAATCCGCGCGTGGCCCAATACCTCGCGGGCAAGGAGTACCTGGCTGTCTGTCCGGAAACGCTCGGCGGTCTTGGCGTTCCCAGAAATCCGGCGGAGCTGGTCAATGGCCGCGCGATCGACGATCATGGAAACGACGTGGACGAGCGGTTCCGCGCGGGTGTCGCGGAGGCGCTTCGAAGGATCGAGGGCGAGGATATCGAATTAGCGATTCTGCAGTCCAGAAGCCCGACCTGCGGTGTCCGGCAGATTTATGACGGAAGCTTTTCGAAGCGTTTGATCGACGGGCAGGGGATGCTGGCGGCCGCGCTGAAGGAGAGAGGAATCCGGCTGGTGGACGCGGAGGAGGTTTAGGCGGGTTAGACGCGATAACATTAAGGAATTTTTTATAGCGTGAAGGAGGCATATTCGATGGTAAAACTCAGAAACTTATTGGATAATCCGAATATTCGGGTGGCGGAACAGAAAGGGAATATACAGATACTGGAGTATATTCAAGACAAAAGTGTTACAGCTGAAAACGCTATGATGGAATATTTCGCTTCGAAGATGAATACACGAAAGCGGCAGGCGCTTATTACGTTAAATGACGATGGCTTCGCGATCAGCGCGGGAGCGATGCAATGGATGGCCGGTGATGTTAAGGTTGGCACAGACGTAAAGGGTGTCGGTGATTTTTTCGGGAAAGCGATTAAAGGCGCGGTTACCAAAGAATCCGCGATTAAACCGGTTTATCGAGGTAAAGGATATTTGATGCTGGAGCCGACTTACAAATATTTGATTGTAGAAGATATTGGCTTGTGGGAAGGCGGCATGGTTTTGGACGATGGTATGTTTTTGGGATGCCAGGAACAGATTGACAGAAAAGTCGTGGCTCGTAAGACATTATCTTCCGCCATGCTGGGCAATGAGGGCTTGTTTAACCTTTCTCTGGTCGGGAATGGCTACGCGGTTATGGAGAGCGCTGTGCCGCGGGAAGAATTGACCGAGATTATTCTTGAGGATGATGAAATTCGAATTGATGGAAACTTCGCGGTAGCATGGTCCGCTAATCTGGCGTTTACTGTCGAAAAAAGCACGAAAACTTTAATCGGCTCCGCGGCTTCCGGAGAGGGATTTGTTAATGTATACCGCGGAACAGGAAAAGTATTGCTGGCGCCGGTTGAGACGTCCAGATATAATTTGAAACAGGCGCAGGCGAAGAAATAGCCGGCGCGGGAGGAGGTATCGCGTGCTTAAAAGAGCTCGGTCAATTTTTGCCACACCCGATTTGAGGATTTTCTAGGTATTGGGCAACTAAATAAACGTCAGCCAGAAATTGATACCTATAAAGGCTTAAAAATGGAAGCTTTCGTTGGAAGTTTGTGTGGCGCGCGGAGTATCTTGACTCAACCACACAAATCCTTCCGGAATAAGCTGACAAACTGGAATTTGAATAACTGTTCTGGAATAGGATTAAAGTTCCGCGGGAAGGTACTTGGGATGACGTGAACAAGGCGGCGTGTCTTGCTTATTGACGCGGCGACGGTCGGTTTGTGTGGCAGCGCCGATTCCTTCGTCCAGCCAGAAAACTTCTCGCGGGAACCTTTGAAATACCGGGCGCGAGAAGTCTTGTTTTCTGGCCAGCGAGTATCGAGTCGCTCAATACCGCGAAGATTCGGAATTCGGGTGTGGCATAGCAAGTTGTCGCGCGCTGCCAGAAATTGATACCCGTTAAGGGCTGAAAACAGAAGTTTTTCTTAGAAGCTTGTGTGGCGTGTCGAGAATCTTGACCCAGCCACACAAATCCATATGAAATAAATTGACAGACTTGAATTGACCAAAAGGCAAGAAGATGAGTATGCCAATTTTAAATAGATTACGAGTCATGTCATGCGCGTTCCGCTCGCGCTTCATGCTCATGCGGGCTGGTATTCCTCGTTAACTTGACATATCCCGATTTATCAGGTTCTGATCGTTCCACCTTCTTGACCTGAGGTCAAGAAGTATCCCTCACTCTAAAGAGCTCGGTCAATTCCGATTTGTCGAGCAAACAAGAAAGCAAGCCACCCTATAGGCATATTCCAAGGGCAGCTTGCCTTTTTATTTTGCGCGCGAAATGTCTTTTATTGCCTTCAGAAATATTGTCACCTCCGAAGGACTGTCAGAGGTTACAATTCCAAAGGGAAGACGATAGTCCGCAAGCATAGGTATATTTACCAGGGACGGATGTACGCTGTCCCAGCATTCAAGGGACAAAAGAATATTACCGCTTTTGACGCGTTGATTGAATGTTTCATAATCGTAATGGGGTTCTATATTCTGAATTTTGATATCCGGGTATTTCTTCTCGATGTTTTTCTGACCCTATCGTTTATAGAGCTACTTCCTTTTTTCATTATCATCAGTGTTTCTCCGACCAGATCCTTAAAGCCTAATGACTTTCTTCCTGAAAGCAAATGTCTTTTTGACATGGCAAAGCAGAAACGATAATCCCCGATGGGAATAAAGGAAAGATCAGGGCTATCCGCTTCGGAGTTAGATGGTCCGAGAAGCTTTTTCTCATCCTGACTCCAGTAAACTGCCATTCTAGGATGAATTTCTATCATGAAACAACCCACAAGCAAGACGCGCCGCGGCCTTTTCGCTCCATAAGCCGCGTCCCGCGAATCCTGAACGCGGCCGAATGTTTCAGAATCGAACGCCCGATTGACTAAAAAACGACCTCGGAAATATACTTAACATTTCCGAGGTCGCTGTTTCTATTCGTTTAGCCTCTCTTCTTAACCGACTCCGCGATCGCGTCCGCCAGAGAATCCATATCCGGCACATGCGGCTCCTGAAGTGAGGAGGACAAGGTAACGCTGGAATCCAGAATATCCATGTGTTTTAAGTCTTCCAGGTATTCCTTCATCAGTTCGCCCGAGCGGGGCGCCCAGGAACCGTTCTCGATGATGGCGCAGGTACGGTTCTGCAGATTCAGCGCTTTCATATCCTCGAGGAAATTCTTCATAGGCGGGAAGATTCCCAGGTTATAGGTTACGGAAGCCAGTACCAGATGGCTGTAACGGAACAGATCCGAAATCAGGTAGCTGACATGCGTGCTTGAGACATCGTACAGGCGGGTCTTGGTAATACCGCGTTCCGTCAGCTTGGAAGCGAGAATCTCCGCCGCCGACTCCGTGTTGCCGTACATGGAAGCGTATACGATCATGACGCCTGTCTCTTCCGGCTCGTAGGTACTCCAGTGAATATATTTGTCCAGAATATAGCCGATATCCTTACGCCACACCGGCCCGTGAAGAGGGCAGATGTATTTGATGTCGAGGCCGCCGGCTTTCTTAAGAAGAGCCTGAACATACGGGCCGTATTTGCCGACAATGTTTGTATAGTATCTTCTCGCGTCATCGAGCCATTCGCGGTCGAAATCGAACTCATCGGCGAAAAGCTTGCCGTCCAGCGCCCGGAAGGATCCGAAAGCGTCAGCGGAGAAAAGCACGCCGTCTGTTACGTCGAAGGTTACCATCGCTTCCGGCCAGTGGATCATCGGCGCGTTCACGAAGGTCACGGTATGTTTACCGAAGCAGCGTGTGTCACCTTCCTGGACTTCCTCCACCTTATCAATCGGGAAACCGAACTGATGGAGCAGGATCACGGCTTTCGGGGTCGTAATCAGCTTGACCTTGGGCCAGCGCAGAAGGATTTCCGCGATGGAAGCCGCGTGGTCGGGCTCGACATGGTTGATGACCATATAATCCAATTTACGGCCATTCAGGGCAGCGGTTACGTTGTCGAGAAACTGGCGTCCGATCGCCCAGTCCGCCGTGTCGAACAGAACGGTTTTCTCGTCCAGAAGGACATACGCGTTATAGGAAACGCCGTGATAGAGCGGGTGGATATTCTCAAACAGGGAGAGACGGTGGTCGTTTCCGCCTACCCAATATAAATCCTCGGTTACTTTTCTTATATTATACATAAAAGGGCCTCCTTTTCTTCATACTCTATCTATTATATTTCGATTTCGATGAACTGGTCGATAGACTCGCCGCAGTGCGGGCAGGTCCAGCCGTCCGGCAGTTCCTTGAAGCTGGTGCCCGGGCGAACATCGTTCTCGGGATCGCCAACCAGTAAATCATACTCATAGCCGCAGCCGTTGCAGAGATAGAGCTTTCTGGGCGGAGTTACCTTCTTGATTTCGGCGCGTTTCATCTTCTTCATCGGAGGCGCCGGCTTCTTCGCGTCGCCGTTATCGAGCGCTTTCGCGAGAAGAGGAAGAATCTCGTTCACGTCGCCGACAATACCGTAATCACAATTCTTGAAAATCTTGGCGTTCGGGTCGATATTGATCGCCACGATCGTGGAAGCTTCTTTGATACCCTTCAGGTGCTGGCCGGCTCCGGAAATACCGCAGGCGACATACAGATTCCCCTTGAATTTCTGACCGGACATGCCGACATAGCGGTCGATCGGCACATATTTCAGAGTTTCAGCCACAGGACGGGAAGAACCGATTGCCGCGCCTGCCGCTTTGGCCAGATCCTCAATGAGCTTCATGTTTTCCTTCGGGCCGATTCCCTGGCCGGCGCTGATGACGCGCTCCGCCTGCGTGATCGGCGTGTCGATCGGGATGCCGACGGTGAAGTCATAGCCGTCTTTTACAAGATTCTCCACAAGGGTATTCACTCTTTCCTCCGCGGAACCGTCGCCGAAGATCATCTTCTTACGAGCTCCGGTTTCCGGACCGCGCTTCGAGTGGGACGCGGGCTGGTCCGCTTTCGAGATCTTTCCGAGAATATGAGAAGCGATGACGACTCGCTGAATCTCGTTGGTGCCTTCGTAAATGGTCGTGATTTTCGCGTCGCGGTAGAAGCGCTCTACATCCATGCCCTTTAAGTAACCGCTGCCGCCGTAAATCTGCAGCGCGTCATTCGTGACCTCAAGAGCGATGTCCGAAGCGTACATCTTCGCCATCGCGGATTCCATGCCATAAGGAGCGTGCTCGGTCTTAAGCTCCGCGGCGCTGTAGATCAGCAGCCTCGCGCAACGCAGCTTCGTAGCCATATCCGCGAGCTTGAAAGCGATCGACTGCTGCTGACAGATCGGTCGGCCGAACTGCACACGTTCCTTGGAGTATTCTGTCGCCGACTCAAAAGCGCCCTGCGCGATACCAAGCGCCTGCGCCGCGATGCCGATACGGCCGCCGTCCAATGTCGCCATGGCGATCTTGAAGCCCTGGCCTTCCTTACCCAGCAGGTTCTCCTTGGGAACTTTCACATTATTGAAGATCAGCTCCGCCGTAGCGGAAGAGCGGATACCTAATTTATCATAATGATCTCCGAAAACAAATCCGTCCCAGCCCTTCTCAATAATAAAAGCGGAGATGCCGCGCGTGCCGATATCCGGTGTCGTGACAGCGAAAACAACATAGATTTCAGCCTCGCCGCCATTGGTGATAAAAATCTTGTTGCCGTTGAGCAGGTAGTAGTCGCCCATATCCTCGGCTGTTGTCTCCGTGCCGCCCGCGTCAGAGCCGGCGTTCGGCTCAGTCAGTCCGAAAGCGCCCAGCTTCTCGCCCTTACAGAGCGGAACGAGGTATTTCTGTTTCTGCTCTTCATTACCGAAAGCGGCAATGGGATAGGTGCCCAGTGAAGTATGCGCGGACAGGATAACGCCCGTGCCGCCGTCCACTCTGGAAAGCTCTTCTACGGCGATCGCGTAGCTCGTTACGTCAAGACCGGCTCCGCCGTATTTCTTCTCATAAGGAATTCCCATCAGGCCCATTTCGCCCATCTTCTTAACCGCTTCTTTTGGAAACTGATTTTCCTTGTCCATCAGAAACGCGTATGGCTTAACTTCTGTCTCAACGAATTCCCGTACCCTCGCGCGCAGCTCTTCCTGCGCTTCCGTCGTTTGATATTGCATACGTTGACCTCCTTAAATTAATATGCCGGCGTCTGATCTCAGGTGAATAACTCGCTTAAAGGCGTTCTTCTGAGTTCCTTCTCCATGACCTTCTGGATCCGGCTGAATTCCCGGTGTGAACGACATTCACCGTTCTTATTGTTAGGGCAGGGATAATCGGCGTCCAGACATTCCGTCAGTACCAGATCCTCGCCCAGCGCGTGGAACAGATCGTATAATGTGAGTGTGTCGCAGGAAACCTTGAGAAAGTATCCGCCATTCATGCCCCGGCGGCTCTCCAGAATATCCGCCGCTAGTAATTTCTTGATCACCTTGTAGGTGACCGCGTTCGGCATGTTTTCCGCTTCGGCGATAGCCGGCGCGGAAAGTTGTCCATTCCGATATAACGCGCGTACCGTTCGAACGGCGTAATCCATCTCGTGAGTTATCAGCATTTCAATCTCCTGTTCGCTCAATGATCTAATCTGCACCTTTCAAGTACAGATTATCATATACAATCAAAATTTACAATACATTTTTAAAAAAATAAAAAAAACTGGTAAAAATGACGAAAGGCTTGTCAAAATCTATTAAAATGCGGTATCATAATAATTATTGTATGTACAAAAATATTTTTTGCGGAGGAGACTATTGGAAGCAATCAGACCTAAGCTATGGGACACAATGAGAAACTATTCGGGGAAACAATTTTCAAAGGACGCGGTATCGGGAATTATCGTGGCGATCATCGCGCTTCCGTTATCGATCGCGCTGGCGCTGGCGTCGGGCGTCGCGCCGGAAAAGGGGATTTACACCGCGATTGTGGCGGGATTTCTGATATCTTTTCTGGGCGGCTCGCGGGTACAGATCGCCGGCCCGACCGCCGCGTTCGCCACGATCGTCGCCGGTATCGCGGCCAGGGACGGGATGGAAGGGCTTATCACGGCGACAATCATGGCGGGAGCTATACTGATCCTTATGGGTATTTTTCGCCTGGGAGCCCTGATAAAATTTATTCCTTACACGATTACGACCGGGTTCACGGCAGGTATCGCCGTGACGATTTTTATCGGACAGATCAAGGACTTTTTCGGGCTGAGTATTCAGGAGGATCACGCTTTGATCGAGACAGTGGAGAAGCTGGTATACGCTGTTCGCGCCGCGGGGACGGCAAGCGCGGGGGCGACGCTGGTCGGCGCGGTCAGTCTTTTTATCCTCATCGCGTGGCCGAAGGTGAACAAGGTCATTCCCGGTTCTCTGATCGCGGTCATCGTTGGCATTGTGATGGTGTCCGGGCTTGGAATCAAAGCGAACACGATCGGGAATTTATATACGATAAAAGGAACGCTTCTGACGTTTCAGTTTCCGAAGCTGTCGCTCGCGTCGATGGGAGAAGAGCTTGGAAACGCTTTTACTATTGCCTTTTTGGCGGCTATTGAGTCGCTTCTGTCCTGCGTCGTGGCTGATGGCATGATCAATGACCGGCATAATTCCAACACGGAGCTTGTCGCGCAGGGTGTCGGCAATATCGCCTCGGTTCTGTTCGGCGGAATCCCGGCTACGGGCGCGATCGCGAGGACAGCGGCGAATATCAAAAATGGCGGTCGGACTCCTGTTGCCGGAATGGTTCATTCCGCGGCGCTTTTGCTGGCTCTGATCGCGCTGATGCCGGCCGCGGCGCTGATTCCCATGCCGACGATCGCGGCGATTCTTTTCATGGTCGCTTATAACATGAGCGGATGGCGGCAGTTCGTGTACCTTTTGAGAACGGCGCCGAAAAGCGATATTCTTGTCCTCGCGGCAACCTTTGTTCTGACCATCGCGGCGGACCTTGTCACAGCGATCGGAGGCGGAATGATTTTGGCCGCGGCTCTTTTTATAAGGCGCGTGAGCTCGGAGATGGGGATTCAGCAGTGGAAGAGCTTTGACGACGAGGACGATCCGGAGAGTATGTCGGTCCGAAAAGTGCCGCCCAGGACACTTGTGTATGAAATCAACGGGCCGATGTTTTTCGGCGCGGCGGACAAAATCATGGACGTGACTTTTTCGGAGAAAGAGGAATGCCTGATTTTGCGCGCCCGCGGCGTGATATCCATCGACACGACGGCACTGCGGGCTTTGGAACAGGTCCGGAAAGAGTGCGAATATAAAGGTGTACGGCTGATCCTTTCCCATGTGAACGAGCAGCCGTTCCAGGTGATGGAGAAGGAGGGCTTCGCGGACAGACTGGGCAGAGAGAATTTCTGCCGAAACATTGACGAGGCGCTGGCGCTCGCGACGCAGATGACTGCCGGGACCGACATCGGGCTTTGTATGGAATAATCCTGAAATTTGTGGTTAAATTAAATAAGTGGATTTTTAAATCCAGGAGATCGGAGAGTGACGAATCAACGCGAAGAGAGGGGAAACTATGCCAAAACGGAAAGAGCTCAAAAAACGAGCGAGGAGAACTCTGAAAACTCACTATTTCCTGTTGGTATTCCTGTGCCTCGTCAGCATGTTCTGGGGGACGGAGTTCAAATCGGGAAGCTCGGCGCTGGGAGCCGGGGGCGCGTCCGGGGGCAAGTCATCGATTCTGACGGGAAACAGCGCGAAGCAGACAGTTCTCGGAGACATTCTGGCGGGGAATATCGCCGCGGGCGAGCAGACGTCGGAACAGGCGATGGAAGAGGACGCTTCCAGGCAGCCGGTTAATATAGGCGGCCTGGAGGTTGGCTATAACAAAGGCGTTCTGGCGAACGCGGTCAATCAGTTGTCTTCCGGCCAGTTGACGGTGTGGTTCGCGAACGCGCTGGTTTCCATCGTGAAATCACAGAAGATCGCCACCGCGCTCTTTGTTCTGCTGGGATTTTTTGTCTATAGTTTTATCTGGATATTTTTCCTGAATCTGTATACGGCGGCCATGCGTAGATTGTTCCTGGAGGCCCGCTCGTACGAGAAGGTTTCTTTCACCCATCTGACACATTTCTTCGCTGTCAGGAGATGGCGCCGGGCGGCGCTTACCATGCTCGTGAAGAGTGTTTTTCTGGATTTCTGGACACTTACCATCATCGGCGGAATCATCAAGCGGTACAGTTACTACCTGGTTCCCTATATTGTGGCGGAGAACCCGGATATCAAGCCGCTGGAGGCAATCACGCTTTCCAGGCGGATGATGGACGGGCACAAACGCGAGTTTTTCGTCGCGGAGCTTTCTTTCGCCGGCTGGCTGATCCTTTCGGCGTTTACCGGCGGCCTTTTGAATATTTTTTTCACGACGCCGTATATAGTATGCGTTTTCTCGGAGTATTACGCGGAACTTCGTAAGATGGCGAAGGAGAACCATATTCCCGGAGCCGACAGGCTGGATGACGAGGTTCTTTTCACGCCCGCGCCGGAAGAGAGGCTGGTTACGGCGTATTCCGATATTGTGGAAATGGAGAAGACCATTCAGGAGAACGAAGTTCCGATCAGCAAATGGCAGAAATTTCTGGTGGAATGGTTCGGCGTCTGGATCGGGAAAACGAAAACGAAGCGCGCGTACCAGAAGAACGAGAACCGGAAATTCCAGAACCGTCGGGATATTCAGGCCCAGAGCGGGGAAGCGTATCCTTCCCGCCTGAATCCGCTGTATAGGGCGTCCGAGATTCATCTGACAGGAAAAATCTCGTTCATCCGCTGCTACACGATTTGGTCGCTGATCTTGATGTTTCTGAACTTCTCCCTGATCGGGTGGATCTGGGAGGTCAGTCTTCATTTGATCCAGTTCGGGGAGTTCGTCAACCGCGGCACGCTGCTCGGCCCCTGGCTTCCGATTTACGGCATGGGCGGTATGGTGGCTCTGATTCTGACGAACAAACTCAAGAAAAACCCGGCGCTTACTTTCTTATGGTCTATTGTGATCTGCGGCGTGATCGAGTACTCTTCGGCGACATCGCTGTGGAATCGCTTTCACCAGAAATGGTGGGATTACTCCGGCTATTTTCTGAACGTCAATGGCCGGATCTGCGCGGAGGGCCTGCTGGTGTTCGGTATCGGCTGCGTAATGGTCATCTATTTGATCGCACCGATCATGGATATGATTTTCTCCCGGATAAAAACACAAATCGTGATTCCGATTTGTATTATTCTGGGCGGCATTTTTATGACGGATTACATACATTCTCAGTTTCATCCCAATAGCGGCGAAGGCGTGACGGAAGCGGTGGTCACGGAATATAAGGCGCCCGCGGGGGAGCTTAGGGGCTGAGGGCGTGAAAAAGACCGGCGTGACAGCCGGTCTTTTTCAGCGCGGAATATTAAATCTTCATACACACGTCCCACGCGCGCCAGATTACGGTTCTTAAGTTTCCGACTTTATCCGCGTCACCGACAAGATGTACGTGTTTTGACGCCGGCGTAAGCGGTGTGGGATGATAGCCGATGGAGACGATGACCGAGTCACCCGTGAGGTCGAAGTCCTTGCCGTTCTTGTCCGTGACGGTAGCGCCGTCCGGGCGGATTTCCTTAACGGTCGTTTCGAGATAGACCGGCGCTTTCTTATACGCCAGCATTTCCCGCAGGAAGGATGAGTTCGCGAGGCAGACGCCCTTGACCGCGATCAGATCGTTCTTCATCTCGACGATCGTCGGCTTCTTGCCCTTCAGAATCAAATCATAGGCGATCTCACAGCCGGTCAGGCCGCCGCCGATGATGATCACGTTGTCGCCGACCTCTTTGCCGGAAAGGTATTCCGTTGCCTCGATGGAGTTCTCGATTCCCTTGATCGGCGGGCGGTTCGCCATGGATCCGGTGGCGATGATGATCTCGTCGGCGTCAAGTGACTCGATATCCGAGATTTCCGTATTCAGTCGTACGTCGATTCCGCGTTTCTTAATCATACGCCGATACCACTCGATCAGTTCCCGGTCTTTTTCCTTAAAGGACGGGGCGGCCGCCTGGATAAAAACGCCGCCGAGTTGATCGGACTTCTCGTACAGCGTGACAAAATGGCCTCTGGTGGAGAGAACGAGAGCGGATTCCATGCCGCCGATGCCGCCGCCGATGATGGCGACTCGCTTCGGCCGCAAGGTCTTCTTCAGCCTGTATTTCCATGCTTGCATCGTACGCGGATTCAGGGCGCAGCGCGCCATATGGATGGCGTCGTTTAAATCCTGGACATTCGCGGAGCCCTCGTAACGTCCCATATTAAAACAGCCGTTGTGGCAGCAGATACAGGGCTTGATGTCTTCCTCCCGGTCTTCCATGAGCTTTGTGACCCACTTCGGGTCGGTCAGGAACTGACGGGCGGTGCCCATAGCGTCGATCCGGCCCTCGGCGATTGCCTTCGCGCCCTCCGCGGGCGTCATACGGCCGGCGCAGACGACAGGGATATCGACGAATTTCCGAATGTGGGCCACGTCGTCCAGATTGCAGTTCATCGGCATGTAAGCGGGCGGATGAGGCCAGTACCAGGAATCGTATGTGCCGTTATCGCAGTTGAGCATGTCATAGCCCGCGTCCTCGAGATATTTCGCGGCTTTCTCGGATTCGGCCATGTCGCGGCCGACCTCCGCGTATTCCTCGCCGGGCAGAGCGCCCTCGCGGAAACCCTTGGTTTTGGAGACGACGGAATAGCGCAGCGAGACAGGAAAGTCCTCGCCGCAGCGGGTCTTGATCGCCCGTACAATCTCAGCCGGGAAGCGGTAGCGGTTCTCAAAAGAGCCGCCGTACTCGTCGGTACGCTGGTTGGTGTATTTCATGGCGAACTGGTCAAGCGTGTAGCCCTCGTGAACCGCGTGAACCTCAATGCCGTCAACGCCGGCGTCCATGCAGAGCTTCGCGGTTTTCGCGAACGCTTCGATGATTTCCTGAATTTCCTCGACCGTGAACGGGCGGGAATACACACCGTCCGCCCAGCGATTCGGCGTTGCCGAGGCGCTGGCCGTGATATAATCCATGTCAAAAATCGGTTTGCCTAAAGTGCCGAGCGTTTTGTTCTGGCACATCTTAACCATCAGGTCGTTGACGGCCATTGCCCGTCCCATACCGGCGGTCAGCTGGATAAAAAGCTTCGCGCCTGTTTTGTGAAATTCTGTCATGAATTTGGCGAGCTCCTTAAACTTGCCTGGGTTCTGATAAAGCCATCTGCCGCCCATGGGGTCGCGGATCGGCGCGATGCCGGGCAGGAGCAGGCCGACGTTATTCCGGGCTCTCTCGATCAGAAAGTGGGCCGCTTCTTTGTCAAAATGATTGGGCTCCATCCAGCCGAAGATGGATGTGCCGCCCATGGAGCACATGACGATACGGTTCTTGATTTCCACATTGCCTATTTTCCATGGCGTAAATAAAGCTTCGTATTCCTGTTTCATACCGAGTTCCTCCTATTCCGCGTAAACAGTGCCGTCTTCCTCGATCGTAATACTCATGCCGTCTTCTACGTAGTTCAGAAATTCCTCGCCCAGCCGATCGATGACAGGCATCTTCGCGTCGGACCAGTTCGCGGCGAGTATAGCGCCGGACGCGGCCAGGGAATCGATGGATTTGGAAAAAAGCAGGCAGGCGGGCTGCATGTTTTTGGAGCAGATCGTGTAGAGCACCATGCCGCCTGTCGTGGAGCCGATCGTCTCCGGGAGGCAAAGCGCCTTGCCGATCATGGATTTCTTATAGAGGTCCGGATTGTTCTGATCGCCGCATTTGACATTCTTGTCGTTTAAAAGCAGCGCCATCTGATAACTGGCCAGCGTGTTGAAGCCGACATGGGAGACAAGAGCTTCCGCGTTTGCTTTGCCCGGCGTAATCACGCGTCCTATGAATTTTCTGCTCATTTATTTGCCCTCCTTCGTGATTTTTCGCAAAATCTCCTCGTCCGTGTAATAACGCGCGGATGTGTAAGTGCGCAGCTTATTGGAGGAGGTGATAACGGGCGTTTTGCCGCAAACCGGGTTATCCATATACATCAGCGGGCATATATAGCTTAAAATCACGCCTGTTTTCGCCAGGCGCTCGCCGTATTCCGTCTTCCGGAATTTCTTGATGACCGCGGGAGCGGAGGTGAAAACGGTAGGAATCAGCACGTGTTTGTGTCCGGATTCGTTAAGCGCTTTCTCGACTTTCTCAGTCCAGTCCTTCAGTTGTTCCATCGTCAGATGCGGACAGCCGACAAAGCAAAGCTTCGGCTTCGCGTCCGGATTTTTCCAGATACAGGGATAGTTATTCTGAACGCGGGCCAGCTCGTTGTCATCGATGATATAACGCTTCGCGTCTTCCCGGATCAGATCCTCGCCGAAATCTTTCGCTTCCGGCGTCAGGTTCTCAATATGATAAAGGCCGACGGAACCGTTGGAGGCCGTCGCCGCGCCGAAATCCTTCAGATACGCGCGGGCGGAAGCGTCAAGCTCGCTTCCCAGCCATTGATCCAGTCCCTTTACATAGGGTACCTCCGCCAGAACCTTCATGCCGATGGCGGAGCCCAGAAGCTGCGCTTCCGGTTTCTTCGAGGTCCTTACTTCCACGACCCAGTCCGCTTTTCGACCCTCATCGGTCAGAAAGCCGAACTCCGGCACGCAGCCGGCGATTGAGCCCATCATTTCCAAAATGCCGGAGTTGCGATTGCACCTGGCGCCAAGCACGCTGTTGGCGTACACAACGGCCGAGGACTCTGCCCAGGACAGGACATCGCCCCGCTTCGGAATGTTGCCGACCTCCGGGAGATAGCAGGCGCAGGTATAGGCGTTCCCTTTCATAAGCCCAAGCTCCTTGAGCTGCTTTCCATATCGCCTCTGCTCCGTGTACATGAGTTTGAAAACGGCGTTTTCCAATATGTTGGAGGGAACATGGGGATCGGTCGGAAACGGGTCGGCGGAGAACTTCTGCTCCCCGGCAAGACCTGCCGACAGAATTTCGTCATACAGCGCGTACACAGGTTTCATGACACCGAGACCGAAGCTGATGACGGTATGACCGTACTTGCTTGTTACAGGAACCATTTTGGCGGCGTCGAACGTTTCGCCGTACATGACAAGTGTCTTCATGATTTTGGCCATGGTTTCGCCCTTCTTGCCGTCGAGCATGGCCTGTTGTTCTTCTGTGAGAACCATTCGATCATCTCCCTTTTCTGACTGACTGAAATACGCGGATCTTATAGTTCGATTATAGCATATCCGCGGGAAAATGGAGAGAAGATCGGTTGATAATGACACGTTCATAGTATATACTATGTATATACGAAAGGGGCGATTTTATGATGACTCAGGTAAAAGCGTGGGGAAATGGGCAGGGTGTTCGCTTTTCCAAAGAAATATTAGACACAGCCGGAATTCATATTGATGATATTCTGGATGTTCAAATTAAAGATGGAAGCATTATTCTTACAAAGAAATTCAAACATAAAACACTTGAAGAGAGAGCGGCGGAATGCCGCGGAAAAATTGGTCCATACGATGAGTTCACCTGGGGCGAGGCTAAGGGAAGGGAACATTGGTAGAATATGATAGAAATTTCTCAAGGGGATGTATTGTCGATTGAAAAGATAAACTCGCCCGTTTTGGTAGTCAGTAAGAATTTTTTTAATCAGATGGAGCAAATTATAGGATGCCCGGTTTTATCGCGCGCGTCTGAAGATCCTTTGCATATACACGTTAGTATGAAGGATTTAAGTGGCATTGTTTTATGCGAGCAGATGAAATTGCTGGATTTACGATCCCGGGGGTTTAAGAAGATAGCGGAACTCAAAATGGAAGATACAATGAATATTACAGACGCGATACAAAGCATTTTTGATTATTATCCATATGGCAGATAGCGGGAGACAACTTGCTTTTCCGGCATGACAAAAGACACGGCGCTGCCGCGTAAATCGGTCAGCGTCGTGTCCTTGTTGTGTCGGTTTTATTGAATCGCGTTGTACTCTTCGAGAACCACCTGGAGCATGCGGCTTCCCGCCTTGATTCCCGTGTATTTAAGAATAGCGGCCGTGACGCCTTTCTCGGCGATATAGTTCTGTAACTCATTGGCCTGCTCGTCTTCCGGGTTTTTGAATTTCAGCGCGTAAGCCACGCCCTGGAGAAGGTAACGGTTCTCAAGCCCATAGCTCTCGCACTGGAACGCGGGACCCATAATTCGCTCATTGGGAGCGATTTTACGAATCGGGTCGCGGGAGACGCGGGTGATCGGGTCAGAAACGCCGGGAGTCGTCAGTCGCTTGAGAAACATGCTGTTCATGTATTTTACAAGACTTTCATGCTTGAAACCATATTTCTTTTCCAAAGCCGCGGCGGACTCCATGACGGCGTTGACAACACGCTGCTGAATCTCCGGATCGCGAAGCGCGTCCTGCGCGATTGTATATCCCTTGGCCTGACCGAAATAGCCGCTGATCGCGTGACCGCAGTTAATTATGTAGATTTTTCTCTGAAGAAACATCTCCAGGTCATCCACATATTCCGCGCCTTTGATCGGCTCGAAATCGGGAGAGGGCAGTTTCCCTTTTTCAATCGCGAGCTCAAAAGCGTCCCCGATTTCAATGCCCTGTTTTCCGTTGTGAGTGCCGTCGAATACCATACGATCCACGGCTGTGTTGGGGAAGAAGCCGATGGAATCCAGCTCCTGTCCAGTGATAACGCCGGAGTCAATCATGGCTTTTTTCAAAATATCCGTTCCGTTCATGGCGTTCTCACAGGCCATAACGATCGCTTTTCCTTTGCCGGCCTCGAATCGTCGTTTCAGGCCTCGGGCAAGAAGAGGAGCGATTTTACTTAAATTTCCGGCCATGACGGAAGTGGTAATGATTTCGGCCTCGGTGATCGCCTCCATTACTTTGTCCTGTTCCGTGATACTGGATAACGCGGAGATGTGATCGATGACACGCTCTTCATAATCGTGGTCAATCAAAAAGAGGCTGTATTGCTTATCCTGGTTGATCTGGGCGACCGCTTTCTCGCTGACGTCCACAAATATAATATCGTAACCGCTTCCGCGGAGAAGATCCGCGATAAATCCTTTTCCAATCTTACCCGCGCCAAAATGTACCGCTGTTTTCATACTTTTATCATCCCTTCTATATGATATGAACCTATACCAGTTGAAGAATGTCCATTACCTCGCGCTTGGTCGAAGCGTTACGCAGCTTTTGAATATTGTTGTCTTCCATCAGCCGACCAGCGATTTTCGCGAGAATATCCACGTGCTCATCGCCTCGTCCGGCGACACCCAGGAGAAGATAGGCCTTCTGCCCGTCAAAATCCACGCCCTCCGGAACCTGAATGAAACAAATACCGGAATTCTGAATCGCGTCCTTTGAGCTCGCGAGTCCGTGCGGCATCGCGACGCCGTCGCCGATATACACAGAAGCTTCGCTGTCTCTTTGAAGCATGTCGTCTTTATAATCCGCCTGTGTGTATCCTCTGTTGATGAAAATATCGGCGCATGCCTCGATTGCCTGACGCTTGTCCGCGTAGGAGGCGTTCAACATAATGTTGTCCTCACAGAAAAGAGGGAGCGCGGTTGCCTGACCGGGGGCTTTCGAAAGCTTTTTGGAAGGTTCCAACATGGCTTTGATTTCCTCGACAATTCGGTCATATTCTTTTTGATCCATAAAATTCGTTAAGGTTATGATTGGAATCTTACCTTTGGTCAGCATTTTCGCTCGCTCGGCCAGGTTGACATTGGTGACGACGACATCGGCGTCCGTCGGTATCTCGGCTACGGCGACATGGCTGATGTCCGGATTCAGATTGGCGCTCTGAAGCCGGGTGCCGAGGATGGAGCAGCCCATCGCGGAGGAGCCCATACCGGCGTCACAGGCGAATACAACTTTGCGCAGCTGAGGAATGTAACGCGAAGCGGCTGAGCCATTGGCCGCGGCGGATACCTGAACCTCGGGAATACCCTTGCTCTTGACGTTGATAGCGGGCGTGACGGCCGGTTCGACGCTTTCCTTTTCGCCAAAAACTTTCAGGATAAATCCGGTTACCGCGAAGCTGATCGCGAGGGATCCAAAGTACGCGATTGTGTTCGTGAGCATCGCGCTCTTGGGAGTCATCATATAAAACGCGAACACGGATCCGGGGGAAGGAGGCCCGACCGCTCCGCCGCCGAAGGTGGTCAGAATAAACAGGGAGAACATGTTGCCGATGATCGGCCCGAGAATCGTCAGAGGCATCATGAGGCAGTAGGGGAAACAGACTTCGGCGATTCCACCGAAAAACATGATAACAACGGCGCCGGGAGCGGATTTTCGGGATTCTCTGTTCCCGAATAAAGCGAAAGCGAGCGCAAGTCCGACCCAGATGGCGCCATTCGCCTCAACAAGGAACAGAATCGATTTGCCTGCCGTGGCTGCCTGCTCAAGGCCAAGAGGAACAAGAATACCATGATTGATCGCGTTGTTCAGGAACAGGATTTGCGCCGGCTGTACAAATAAAGCGAGAAGCGGAAGCAGCCCTCTGTTCGTGAGCGCTTGAACACCCGCGCCGAGCACGTTCTGGATGGTCGTCATTACGGGAGCGACGCAAGCGTAACTCAGCATACATAAAGCGACACCAATCAGGCCGAGAGAAAAATTATCGACCAGCATTTCGAGACCTGGCTTAACTTTTCCTTTTACGGCGTTGTCAAATTTCTTGAGGACCCACGCGGCGAGCGGTCCCATGATCATGCCGCCGATCAGCATTGTAACGCTGGATCCGACAACAGAACCGACTGTGGCGAACGCGCCGATGACGCCGCCTCGGCGTCCATGAACATTGTAACCTGCCGTATAGCCGATCAGTATTGGCAGAAGATAGGTCAGTATCGGGCTGACCAGCTTGTTCCAGTAAGCGTTGGGACACCAGCCGGTGTCGATAAACAAAGCTGTTAACACGCCCCAGCCGATGAAAATACCGATATTCGGCATTACCATCGCGCTTAGCGTCGCGCCAAACTTTTGTATTTTAGCCTGGGCTGCTTTTCCTTTCATTGTTATCCCTCCTCGATTTTTATCGTTTACTCAAGATTCGCGTGCCGCGGATACATAGTGTCAGAAGTTTCTCCTGTTATTTTCATCAGGTTAAGGATAGTACTATCATACACCAGCCAGCTGAGCTGTTCAAACAGGCTTCCCATTGGCTGAACAGAAACCGCGGAATCGGCCTCTCCTTCGCTCTTTTTGGGTGTAGCGCCCGGAATTTTTACTACAACATCCGCCATAGAACCAATCTCGGCTTCAGGGAAAATCGTGATCGTAGCGATTTTGGCGCCGGCCTTCTTCGCTTTTCTGGCGTTCGCTACCAGACTGTCTGTCGTTCCGGAACCGGATCCGATGACCAGAAGATCTCCGGCCTGTATGGAAGGGGTTGTGGAATCTCCCACAAAATAAGCGGTCATTCCAAGATGCATGAGACGGTTGGAAAATCCTCTCGCGGCGAATCCCGACCGTCCGGCTCCGGCGATGAACACGCGGTTCGCGGCCGCGCACGCGCCGGCGAGGTCATTGATCTGCCCGGCGCTTACTTTCGGGCTGTAAGTGTCCAGTTCGTTGATGATTACCTGTAAACTATCTTTTTCCATTCTATTTTCCTCCTTTATTATTTCATGTTTTTGGCAATTTGTCTGGCCGCTTCCGCCGGATTCGCGGCATGAGCGATTCCTCCGCCTACGATCACCACGTCCGCGCCGCCTTTTTTGTAAGTTCCAACTGTATCGGCATTAATACCACCCGCGACAGAAATGATGGATTTCTTACTGGACGCTTTGATTCTTCTCAGATCATCAAGCGGGGTAACTCCGGTTGTCTGCGCGTCGACGCCTGTATGCACGGCGATATCGGTAATGCCGGCGGCTTCCAGCTCCGCTACGCGCTCTTCGATATTACTTACGCAAATCATGTCCGCCACGACTTTTTTGTTGGCATATTTTTTGGAAACTTCCACACATCCTTTTACGGTCAGGATGTCTGTCACGCCGAGTACCGTCACGTAATCGGCGCCGGCCTCGAAACAAATTTTCGCCTCGTACTCACCGGCGTCCATGATCTTGGCGTCCGCCAGTATTTCCTTTTCCGGGAAGCGCTCCCGGAACGCTTTTACAGCGGCCATACCCGAATCAATAATGAAGGGAGTGCCGATTTCAATGATGTCAATGGAATCGCGCGCCTCTTCGCAAAGCTTCAATCCCTGTTCGATGGTCACTTCATCTAACGCTATCTGCAGCTTCATAATTCCTATTCTCCTTTGCTTGTTTTGAATACCGCGTTTCTTTTCTTTGATGATGTTAGTATACAACATGAAGTTGTAAGTTTACAAGTATAAATTGCAAATTTACAACAATATCGTCATTATTATGTGTATTAACGCAAATATACATGCTGAAATTGAGCATAATTCACAATGAAATGTGTGTATTTCAAATATTACAGGAAGTTCCAACACGTTTTAGGCTAAGTATGTTGCGTATTCGCGACACGTCAATTGACTTACATAAGCGCCGCGTGGTAAAATAATCTAAATTTAAATAGGAGGTTTCCACATGGCAAAGAGCAGCGCGGAAGAAAGACAGGCAAAAATCATGGAATTACTTGCCGATAACGGGACGATGCGCGCCATCGATATCGCCGGTTATTTTCACGTTTCGCGAGAGACGATCCGACGTGACTTGAACGCGTTGAGCGAGTCAGGCAGTATTAAGAAAGTATTCGGCAGCGCGACGCCGATTCAGGACTTTAATATTTCCCCGATCAACTCGCGTATAATAGATAACGCGTACGCGAAACAGAGCATTTGCGAGAAGGCTTTGGAATTCGTGACGCCGAAGTCAGTGCTTTTTCTTGACACGGGCAGCACGACTTTGTGTATGGCGAAGCTGTTGAAAACACAATCCAACCTGACCATAATCACGAATTCCATTCCGGTCGTCAATGAATTGATCGACAGCGATAACGAGCTGGTCCTGACGGGCGGCAGTGTCAATCCCAAAATTCAATGCACGACCGGGATGCAAAGCGACGATTTTCTGGAGAAAATTAAAACGGATATCGCGATTCTCGGCAGTTCCGGCTTCTATCATCATAAAGGCCCGACCAGCAATCATTTCGACGATCTTCAAATTAAAAAACTGGCCGTGCGTAACGCGGCGACCAGCATAGTGCTCGCGGACAGCAGCAAAGCCTCTGTTTCCGCCCTGATGCAGTACGCGGAGTGGAAAGATATCGATTATCTGATTACGGATGACGCAATGCCGGATGAAATGTTCCATGAGTTAAAAAGTATTACCAATGTTATAAAAGTACCCATAGAGACGACAGGAGGAAAACAGGATGATTGAGGTAAAGGAATACAAAGGGCACATTCGTAACTGGGAAGCGCTTTGTAAGGAACTGGGGATCGACTCGACGCTTTCGAGGGATGACCGGGAGAGGGCCATCCTGATCGGCGCGTACAAAGCGTGGGGCAAAGACATGGCGAATCACATGCATGGCATGTTCGCGTTCGCGTTGTGGGACACGGAAACGAGCCAGCTCTTTTGCCTGCGGGATCAGTTCGGGACGAAGCCGTTTTATTATTACGTGACGGCGGACGGAAATCTTCTGTATGGAGTGACGATCCGGAAGATCATGGAACAGCCGGGCTTCGTAAAAGAGCTGAATGAGGAAATGCTGCAGCTTTATCTGAGCCTGACCTATGTGGCCGGCGAGAACACGTTCTTCAAGGGCGTCAAGAAGCTGATGCCGGGACGCTGGCTCACATGGAAGGACGGAAAGCTTGAAATCGGCCGTTACTGGAAACCGGAATTTCATCCGGATGACAGCAAGTCCCTTGAGGACTGGGCGGACGAGATCCACGAGACATTGAAAGCGATCATGCCGGAGGTCAAGACCGCGGACGAGAAGGCGGAGTCTTTTCTTTCGGGCGGCGTTGACTCTTCCTATGTGCTGGCGATGTCCGACGCGGGGATGACGGATTCCTGCGCGTACGCCGAGGAGCGTTTCGACGAGTCGCCGCTGGCGGCGAAGACGGCGGAGATCCTGGGCCGCGGGCACGCGAACTGTCTGATCACGCCGGAGGACTACTTCGCGATCGTGCCGAAGGTCATGTACAATATGGAGCAGCCGCTCGGAGACGCCTCGGCGATCGCGTTCACGCTGGGCTGCGAATCGACGGCGAAACACACGAAGCTTTGCTATTCCGGCGAAGGCGCGGACGAGTTTTTCGGTGGTTATAATATGTACCGCAACGCCGAGCGCTATGGCGAGAACCTGAAGACGTTCTATGTCGGCAACACGAATATTATGAAGGAAGACGAGAAGAAAAAAATCCTGAAGCGGTACTATGACGGCGTTCTTCCGATTAATCTCGTTAAGGATATATACGAGGAAACAGAGGGGCTCGATCCGCTGGCGAAGATGTCGGACGTGGATATCCAGATCTGGCTGGAGGGCGATATCTACCTGAATGTCGATAAGATGAGCACGGCCTCGGGACTGGAAATTCGCATGCCGCTGACGGATACGAGAATTTTTGATATCGCGTCCCGTCTGCCTTCGAAATACAAGGTTAACGCGGAACAGAACAAGATCGCGTTTCGTACGGCGGCCGCGAAAGCGCTGCCCGAGGAGATCGCGTTCCGCAAGAAGCTCGGCTTCATCGTGCCGATCCGAATCTGGATGGCGGATTCCCGTTACAACCAGGACGTACAGGCGAAATTCCGCGGCGAGTCGGCGGCGAAGTTTTTTAACATGGACGAGATCAACGCGATTTTCGAGGACTATATCGGCGGCAACTCGGATAACTGGCGGAAGGTGTGGACGATTTACACGTTCCTGGTGTGGTATGAGGAGTGTTTTGTGAAACGCGGATAATGTTTTGCTAAAAATTTATATAAATGTTTACATGAGATTCTTTTTATGGTTTACTTAAAGCATAGAAAAGATAAAAACGTGAGGTGAAGGCCGATTATGAAAGTGAGTATTCGTGATATAAGCAGGGCTACAGGGCTCTCTCCGGCGACGATTTCTAACGCTTTAAATCATAAGAAGGGAGTCAACGAGGAAACAGCGCGGAAAGTCATGGAAGCCGCGGCACGGATGGGATATCTGAATGAAAACAAGGTTACGAAGATAAAATTCGTCATTTTTCGCAAAAATGGCCTGATCATTGACGACAGCCAGTTCCATCCCGCGGTGATCGAAGGCGTTGAGGAGGAGGCGAAGGAAAGCGGCTTTGAAACTGTTTTCGTGAATCTTGACCGGAACAGCCCCTCTTTCGAGCGGGAGGTCAAGGAAATAATCAGCGACTGTACCGCGGCGGTGATCCTTCTGGGCACGGAAATCATGGAAGAGGATTATCCGTTTTTCGCGGATCACAGCTGCCAGCTGATTCTCCTTGACGGTTGGAGCGATCAATACGCGTTCGACAGCGTGCTTATCGCGAATACGGATTCCGCTCATTACGCGACCAGATATCTGATTGAGCGAGGCCATGAGAGAATAGGATATATACGAGGCGACTTCCGGATTTCGGCGTTTCGCTATCGGGAAATCGGCTTCACGCGGGCAATGATGGAGGCGAATCTGCCGATTAATAAGAATTACTTCGCTACAGTCGGCACGAAGATGCCGACGGCGTATCAGGGCACGCGGGCTTATCTTGACTCGGCGAAGGAATTGCCGACGGCGTTTTTCGCGGATAATGATGAAATCGCCATGGGCGCCATGCGGGCTATTAAAGAGAAAGGATATCGGATTCCAGAAGATATTTCGATTATCGGTTTTGATGATATCGCGTTTGGCGCGATTTCAAATCCTACTCTTTCGACGGTTCATGTATATAAGCAGGAGATGGGACGAGCCGCGGTTAAAAGACTTCGCGAGATGATGGCGGGAGACACGGTGTTCCAGAAAATACAGATCTGCGAGAGGTTTATTGAGAGGGAAAGCGTAAAAGATCTCAGATAACGGAATAATTAAACAAGAGTGAAGAGGCACTCGTATAAACGTTTACAAAACGTTTATACGAGTGCCTCTATTTTTATNCCCGCCATATTGGAAAAATAGACAATAAATGGGAATGAAGTATGTGAATACTGCCGAAAAGCGAGTGAAAAATAAACATTTATGCAAAAATGCTTGAAATATTTATATAAACGTTTATAATACAAATCATCAAAACAATATAGGAGGAAAAAATGAAAAAAGCTGGAATTAAGCTGGGATTCGCGCCAACCAGGAGAAGCATTTTCTCCGCGCCTGACGCAATTAAGTATCGCGATCTGACGGCAGAACGTCTGAAAGAGCTCGGAATCGACTTTGTTGATATTAATGATATCAACGCGGAAGGCCTTCTCTATGACGACAATGACAGAATCAAAATTGCCTCGAAATTCAAAAGCGAGGGAGTGGACGGACTTTTTCTTCCTCATTGTAATTTCGGAACGGAATATGAATGCGCCAGACTGGCCAAAGATTTGAATGTTCCCGTACTTCTTTGGGGGCCTTTGGATGAAAGACCGGACGAGAACGGGGTCCGGCTTCGCGACACGCAGTGCGGCCTGTTCGCTACAGGCAAGGTTTTGCGCAGATTTCGTATTCCATTCACGTACATGACAAATTGTCGTCTGAATGATCCTGTTTTTGAGAGAGGAATACGAGATTTTCTGGCGGTATGCAATGTGGTAAAAACCTTCCGTAATATTCGGATCCTTCAGATTTCAACAAGACCGTTCGACTTCTGGTCCACGATGTGTAATGAAGGCGAACTGCTGGAGAAATTCAACGTCCAGCTGTCGCCGATTCCCATGCCGGAGCTGATAAGCGAGATGAGGAAAGCTAAAGCCGAGAAGACGGAAGTCGCCAGGGTCATGGAGTATTGCGCGGACAAAATGGAGATTCAGGTCAACAACGAACAGCTGGAGAATGTCGCGGCGCTCAAGGTGGCAATGGAGAATCTGGTGAAAAAATATGGCTGCCAGGCGGCCGCTATCCAATGCTGGAACAGCCTTCAGGACGAGATTGGAATTATGCCATGCGCGGCCAACGCGCTTCTGAATGATGAAGGAATTCCGGTCGTGTGTGAAACGGATATTCACGGAGCGATTACGTCACTGATGGTCGAAGCGGCCGGCATGGGCGAAACGAGAAGCTTTTTCGCGGATTGGACGATACGTCATCCGGATATTGAGAACGGAGAGCTTCTGCAGCATTGCGGACCATGGCCTGTTTCCATAGCCAAGGAAAAAGCGAAGCTCACTTATCCGCTCGCGTTCGACTATCCGGGGGCGCTTACGGCAGAGGCGAAGCATGGAGAAGTCACGTTGGCTCGCTTTGACGGAGATAACGGCGAGTACAGTCTCTTGCTTGGAAACGCCAAGGGCGTTGACGGGCCGACCTGCGTGGGAACTTATTTGTGGGTCGAGGTTGAGAATATCAAACGGCTGGAAGCCAAAATCGTGGAAGGGCCGTATATTCATCATTGTGTCGGCATACATAAGGATATCGTGCCGGTTCTGTATGAGGCCTGTAAGTATATCAATGTCAAACCGGACCTTTACGATCCGATTGAGGACAAAATCAAGGCATATCTGAGAGGAGAGCAATAATATATGAACGAAAATATGAAAGCGTTGTCTTTTAAGCTGAGAAAGGACACGGTAGACATTATTATGGCCGGTAAGGGCGGTCACATCGGCGGCGATATGTCGGTCATGGACATTTTGTCATGGCTTTATTTGAAAGAGATGAACGTCACGCCGGGAAATATGGAGGATCCCGGCAGAGACCGGTTCATATTGAGCAAGGGCCACGCGGTGGAAGCCTATTACGCGGTTCTGTGCGAGGCCGGTTTCCTGGATTTGAAAGAGGTAACGGAAAAGTTTTCGAAATTCGGCTCACAGTATATCGGACACCCCAACAATCATCTCCCGGGAATTGAGATGAATTCAGGATCTCTGGGACATGGGCTTCCTGTAGCGGTCGGTATGGCGCTCGCCGGTAAGATGGATAACAGAGATTATCGGGTCTATACCGTCATGGGAGATGGGGAATTGGCGGAAGGCTCTGTGTGGGAAGGCGCGATGTCGGGACATAATTATAATCTGGATAATCTGTGCGCGGTCGTGGATCGTAACCGGCTGCAGATTTCAGGAAATACAGAGGATGTTATGAAGCAGGATGACCAGATCGAAAGGTGGAAGGCGTTCGGATGGAACGCGATTTCCTGCGATGGCAATGATTTTAACGAGTTGTCGGAGGCTTTCGCGAAGGCGCGGGAGCATAAAGGAGACCCCAGCGTGATTATAGCGAACACGATCAAAGGATATGGATCCGAAGTCATGGAGAACAAAGCGTCCTGGCATCATCATCTTCCAAACGAGGAAGAATACGCGCGGATCATGAAAGACCTTGACGAAAGAAAGGAGATGGCTGAAAATGAATAAAACAGCGAATAGAAAGGCCATTTGTGACGTATTACTGGAAAAAGCGAAAAATGACGATAGCATTGTCGTGCTTTGCAGTGATTCCAGAGGCTCCGCTTCTCTTTCGCCTTTTTTTGACGAATTTCCGAAGCAAACGGTCGAGGCAGGCATCGCGGAACAGGATCTGGTAGGCATGGCCGCCGGACTCGCGAGCTGCGGGAAAAAGCCTTTTGCCGCCTCACCCGCGAGCTTCCTTTCCACAAGAAGCTATGAACAGTGTAAAGTCGATTGCGCGTATTCCGATACGAACGTAAAGCTGATCGGCATTTCCGGAGGAATCAGTTATGGCGCTCTCGGGATGAGCCATCACTCGGCGCAGGACTTCGCCGCTATGAGCGCGATTCCCAATATGCGCGTTTACGTTCCCAGCGACCAACATCAGACAAGAAAGTTGTTCGAGGCGCTTCTGAAGGATGATAAATGCGCGTATATCAGAGTGGGACGTAATCCGGTAGAGGATGTTTACAGCGAGGAGAATTGTCCGTTCATTATGGATAAAGCGATGGTTCCGTTCGGAAGCGTTGACGAGGAAGCGGATGTCGCGATCATTGCCTGCGGCGAGCTGGTAAAACCTGCCGTCGACGCCGCGGCGGCGCTTAAGGAGCATGGGATTAAAGCCACAGTTGTTGATATGTTTTGCGTCAAGCCGCTGGACACAGACGCGATCAAAAAAGCCGCGCGTAACGCGAAGGCAGTCATAACAGCGGAGGAGCACTCCCCGTTTGGCGGTCTGGGCTCGATGGTCAGTCAGGTCGTGGGAGCGTCGTGCCCGAAGCTCACTTATAATATCACGCTTCCGGACACGCCGGTCATTACCGGAACCTCTCAGGAAGTTTTTAAGTACTATGGTATGGACGCGAATGGAATAGCCTCAAAAGCGGTGGAGTTGTTGAAAAATGTCTGAGTATATAATCGGAATAGATCAAAGCACGCAAGGAACCAAAGCGCTTCTGTTTGACGAGACCGGCGCCCTGCTGGGACGCGATGATCTCCCTCACCGGCAGATTATCAACGAAAAAGGCTGGGTGGAGCATGATCCGGAGGAGCTGTACGCGAATACGGTTCAGACGGTAAGGAATGTCGTCGAGCGGATCGGAATTGATAAAAACGCGATAAAGGGCGTGGGTATCAGCAATCAAAGAGAAACCTCCATTGCCTGGACAAAAGACGGAAAGCCGATTTATAACGCGATTGTCTGGCAATGCGCCCGGGCGGAAGAAATATGCCGGACGGTCATGAAAAAGACCATAAATGGCGTTTCCGCCGAGGATTATGTGAAAAGAAAAACCGGAATTCCAATCTCCCCCTATTTCCCGGCCGGGAAGATCGCGTGGATTCTGAAAAACGCGGAGAACGCGAAAGCCCTGGCGGATAAGGGAGAGTTATGTTATGGCACGGTGGATACTTTTCTGGTCTATCGTCTCACAGGCGGCAGGGAATACCGGACGGATTACTCAAACGCTTCCCGTACCCAGCTTTTTGATATTAAGTCCCTGACGTGGGACGATGGAATATGCGGGCTGTTCGACATCCCCATCGGCAATCTGGCGGAGATCACAGATTCTGACGGATATTTCGGAGAGACCGATTTCGACGGCTGGCTTGAAAAACCGGTTCCGATACATGGCGTTCTGGGCGACAGCCACGGCGCGCTGCTGGGACAGGGATGCCGCGCGCGGGGAATGGCAAAAGCGACGTATGGAACGGGATCTTCCGTAATGATGAATGTCGGCGAAGAGCCGGTCTTTTCAAAACACGGACTTGTCTCATCGATTGCCTGGTCGCTGGATGGTAAAGTAAACTACGCGCTCGAAGGAAACATAAATTACGCGGGAGCGGTAATCAGCTGGCTGAAGGATGATCTCCATTTGATTCAGTCCGCGGGTGAGACGGAGGCGCTGGCAAACGCGGCGAATCCGGACGATCACAGTTATCTGGTACCGGCGTTTACCGGCCTCGGCGCTCCATGGTGGAACGCGCGGGCCCGGGCTCAGATCACGAATATGTCGAGAACAACGGGGAAGAACGAGATTGTCAGAGACGCTCTTGAGTGTATCGGTTATCAGATCGGGGATATTGTGGAAGCGATGTCGTCGGATTCCGAAATGAAAGTAAAAGAACTGCGAGTGGACGGAGGTCCTACGAAAAATAAATTTCTTACGCGGTTTCAAAGTGATATTCTGGATATTCCTGTATTGGTATCGGAAGCGGAGGAGCTTTCGGGTATCGGCGCCGCGTACGCGGCTGGACTGGGGTTATCCCTATATAAACCGGATATATTTCAGAGAATGAGTCATATTCCGTATGAGCCGGAGATGGACAGTGAGCAGCGCGAAGCGCGGAAATCGGGATGGAAAAAAGCGGTTGAGAGCGCGCTTCATTATTAAACGGAATTTTCACGGATACATGGAGGAAAATGAAATGAAAAAGAAGATAATCAGTATTTTGCTTTGCGCGGCCATGGCATTCGGGCTTCTGGCAGGCTGCGGCAGCTCCGCGTCATCAACAGCGGGCTCGTCGGGAACAGAAGAGGGTACCTCGAGAAAAGTATTGCCGGGCGGCGGCTCAAATATAATTTATGTTATTACGCCATCACATTCCAATCCCTTCTTCGGAAAAGAGGCGGACGCGGCCGCGGCCGAGGCGGAAAAGCTTGGTTATCAGGTCAAACAGCTTTCTCACGATGATGACGCGACGAAACAGATGGAGCAGTTTGAAGCGGCCATTTCAGACAAAGCGGCGGCGATCATCTGCGATAACGCCGGCGCGGACGCGACGGTAGAGGCGATTCAGAAAGCCGCGGACGCGGGAATCCCCACGTTTCTGATCGACCGCGAAGTCAATCAGGATGGCGTGGCGGTTTCACAGATCGTCGCGAATAACGCGCAGGGAGCTTCTTCCGCAGCTGAGGAATGGGTTGACGCGATGGGAGAGTCCGGTAAATATGTCGAGCTTCTAGGCAAAGAATCCGATACGAACGCGGCGGTACGATCCGAAGCTTTTCACTCGGTCATCGATCAATATCCGGATCTCGAGATGGTCGAGCAGCAGACGGCGAACTGGGAGCAGACAGAGGCGTACGACAAAATGGGCACGATTCTGCAGTCGCATCCGGATATTAAAGGAGTAATCTGCGGTAATGACACAATGGCGATGGGCGCGGAGGCGGCGATCGCGGAGGCGGGATTAAAGGATGTGAAAATTATCGGTGTTGATGGCTCCAACGACGTAAGAGATAAAATCAAAGATGGAAAAATTCTCGCGACAGCGCTTCAGCAGTGCGCGAAAATCGCGGAAATGGCAGTCGATCAGGCGAAGGATTACCTTACCAATGGCACGACAGGACTGGATGAGAAGCAACTGGTAGACTGCGTAGTAATCGATAAAAACAACGCCGGCAAGCTGGACACTTTTGTTTACACAGAATAATTATCAGTTGAAACCGATAACCCGCGTGACTGAAGAAAGAGGATAGTATATGAAAAAGAGAATGATCGCGCTGCTTCTGGCGTTGATAATGGTCATGACAACACTGACAGGCTGCGTCAAAATAATTAAGACAGGGACCGAAGGAGAATACACCGGCAAGAAAACATTCTCAGCGGACGAGAATGTAGAAAGTTTCTGGGACAGTAAAGCGATACCGGAACTGACGGCGAACGCTTCCGATTTGAAAACGCTGCTGGAAGAAGCGAATGGAAATTTGAAATCCGTTCAGGATAAGTATAAAGGCTCGTCTCTCGATAAAGGAGCGTCCCTGACATATACCGTAAAAGGAACCGGCAAGGTGACACAGGTCAATACACAGTCTAAAGCCGGCACAATGAAAATTGAGCTTGAAGGATACAGCGGAAGTGTTGATATTGAAATCCAGATCGGAACAGTTATAAAAGGGTCAAGCGTACGAGACTCTCTGTCTTTTGTCAAATATGGCGATTACACGAATCAGACAGAATACGCGCAGGTCAACCAGAGCGTCAATAAGAAAATTCTGGCGACTGTTATCAGTCCGGAGAAAGCGAATGAGTATCTTGATAAAACAATTACGTTCATCGGATGCTTCGCGCCCGGGAATGATAACGCGAAGATCCTGATTACGCCGGTAGTCATTACCGTGTCCTGACGGGAGGGAAAATCATGGAAATGGATAAAAATGTCACTCTTCACGCGGAAGGGATGAGCAAGGTATATCCCGGGACAGTCGCCTTGGATCAGGTTAGTTATGATGTTCAAAAAGGTAAGGTCAATGTGCTGATCGGAGAAAACGGAGCGGGAAAGTCCACGCTGTTGAAAGCACTTGCGGGCGCACAGCCGCAAACGCGCGGGGATATCTGGTTCAACGGCGAAACGCTGCCGGTGGAGATATCCCCGCGCGTTTGCGGCTGTGCGCCCGCAAGTGCTTTCAACAGCGTGGACTTTCACGCTCTGCTGGGTGAAAACGGAGCGGGAAAGTCGACTTTAATGAAATTGATCGCGGGCATCGAGCGGCCGACGAGCGGCCGGATGTACATGGATGGCAAAGAGGTTTCGTTCAAAGACGCGACAGAAGCCAGAAGCTACGGTATCGGTATTATTCATCAGGAGCTTTCTCTTTTTACGAATCTCAATGTCTATCAGAACATTTTTATGGGCCGCGAAGAAACAGTTGGCAAAATCAGACTGAACAACAAAGCGCATATTGAAAAGACCAATAAGGTTCTGGCCAAACTGGAGCATATTATGGATCCCAATACGCGGGTCGGGGATCTCCGTGTCGGTCAGCAGCAGATGATTGAGATCGCGAGAAACTTTATTTCCGATGACCTTCGGATTCTGATTATGGATGAGCCGACATCCTCGCTGTCGGCGCAGGAGGTCAATGTCCTGTTTAAGCTGATGAGGGAATTTACTTCCCGGGGAATCGCGATCGTGTACATTTCCCACAGGCTTGAGGAAATAATGGAAATCGGTGATAACGTTACGGTTCTGCGCGATGGAAAACGCGTGGCTTATGGCGAAGTCAAGGATATTTCAATTCCCTGGATTGTCAAGAACATGGTCGGAACGGATAAGCAGTACCCCAAAAAAGAACGCGGAATTGATTTTTCGAAACAACCAACGGCTCTGGAGGTCAGAGATTTGTGCCTTCCGAAGCCGGGCGGCGGATGGCTGTTGAATCATGTCAGCTTCAAGCTGAAAAAGGGAGAGGTTCTCGGAATATACGGATTGCTGGGCGCGGGTCGCTCCGAGGTGTTCGAGTGTCTGATGGGTATGCGCCCTGAGCATACGGGCACGGTTTTGAAAGATGGAAAAGAGATGGACATCAAGAGCGTCCGCGGGCAGATCGACGCCGGATTCGCGTTGGTACCGGAGGACCGTCAGGGAACAGGACTTGTTCAGACACTGGATATTGGCAAGAATATTTTTCTGTCAAGTATGGAGAAATACACGAAAGCGGGACATCTGATCGCGAAAAAAGAAGATGACGCGGTAGATAAACAAATAAAGGATATTATGATTAAGGTCGCGGACAAAAAGCTTCCGATTCTGTCGTTGTCCGGAGGAAATCAGCAAAAAGTAGTCATCGCGAAAGGTATCCTTACAGATCCGGATATTCTGCTTCTGGATGAGCCAAGCCGGGGAATTGATATCGGCGCGAAAACAGAAGTGTTCGACATCATCCATCAATACGCGGAACGCGGCTTGTCAATCATCGTTATTTCATCTGAGCTGAAAGAAATCGTCGCGGTCGCTGACAGAATTATTGTGCTGTCAAACGGCATTAAAACAGGCGAGTTCGGGAATGAGGAAGTAACAGAGAACAAATTGGTACTGGCTTCATATAAAGGGCATACGAGCCGTTCGTCAAAAGAAAACGAGGCGGAAAGCGCTGCCGAAGTTATCGGGGAAAAGGAGAACTGATATGGAAACCAAGATAAATAAAAAGAGTGGCGGCAATCTGACAATGACCTTGCTGAAAGGAAGAACCCTGCTTATACTGGCGATTCTTGTCATATTCTTCAGTGTCGTCCAGAATAATTTTTTTACGGTCAACACGCTTCTGACGGTCGCGAAGCATGTCGCTTTATATGGTATTATGGGCATTGGCATGACATATGTTATCATAACTGGGGGCATTGATCTTTCGGTAGGAGCGGTCGCCGGTCTTGTGGGAATGATGGCCGGCGGGCTGATCAATGAAGGTATTGTTACTCCGTTTGGCTACACGATTTATCTTTCAGCGCCGCTGGTTTTTATCATCGGATGCCTGGTGGGAATTCTTGTTGGCTGGATAAATGGTCTTGTCGTTACAAAGCTAAAGGTTCCGCCTTTCATAGCTACTTTAGGAACGATGAATATCTGCCGCGGCCTCGCGAACCTGAGAAGCAATGGCGCGACTTTCGCGAATATCGTGGGAAATAAGGGCCTCGGCAATACAGGCTTTCAGTACCTGGGATCAAGCATCGGAATTATTCCCGTGGGCGTTATCATCCTGGTGATTATGGCGCTGATCGCGCATTACATTCTGAAGTACACTCCGTTTGGATGGCACATTCTGGCAATTGGCGGTAATGTCCGGGCGGCGAAGCTTTCCGGTGTAAAAACGGACAAAGACACGACACTTGTTTACGTATTTTCCGGTCTGTGCTCGGCCATTGTAGGAATGATCGCGGCCGCTCAGCTGGTCGCTTCTCATCCGGCGACGGGAGAGGGTTGGGAAATGAACGCCATTTCAGCCGCTGTTCTGGGCGGAACTTCCATGGCGGGCGGCATCGGAACAGTCAGCGGAACGATCGTCGGCGCGTTTATTATCGGAGTTATCAACGATGGAATGACAATGTGCGGTGTTTCCGAGTTCTGGCAGATGATCATCAAGGGTATCGTAGTCATCGTAGCGGTAGTTGTAGATCAGTTCCAGAGAAGCCTTCAGGCAAAATTGGCGTTGCAGGCGAGAAACGCTTCAAAATAAAAGCGCGTTTTTAAAAAGCGACCTCAACAAGTTGGGAAAACCTGACAAGCTGAGGCCGCTTTTTTATCGACTTCTTTAACTATTTATCCGGATACGCGATATAATATTTTTATAGTAAAAAACAGGAGGCGGCTTATGAAATACATAAAAACAGGATCGGACTATATTATCCGGATCGACAGGGGCGAGGAGATTCTTACCTGTCTGGAAAGTCTCGCGGAGAAGGAAGATATCCGGCTTGGGTCTTTTTCGGGGCTGGGCGCGGCGGACCGCGTCAAGATCGGAATTTTCCTTACGGATATCAGGCAGTATAAGAGCGAGGTTTACACGGGCGATTTCGAGATCGCGAGCCTTTTCGGGACGGTTTCGCGAAAAGACGGAAAGCCGTATCTGCATTGCCACGCCACAATCGGGAATATCACAAAGGGCGAAACGTACGCGGGCCATCTGAGCGAGGCCAGGATCAGCGGCACCTGCGAGATCTCGCTCCGGAAGCTTGAGGGCGAGGCGGGCCGCTTGTTTGACGAGGAGACAGGGCTGACGATTCTGGACATATAAATCGCTCGGTACTTTTGAGGAGGGAAAATATGGATACCGTTCGGCGCGGGTATGACCCGGGGGACGAAGAAGCGTTCGGCGCGCGTCACGAGGCCGCAATGGCGGCCGCCGCGGAAGAGATTCGCTGGCTTCTGGCCAGAGGTTATGAAGCGAAGCCGGCGGTGACTTTTGTCGGGAATCATTACCAGCTTTCTTTACGGCAGCGAATGGCGCTTAAGCGGATGCTGGCGTCGCCGGAGGACAGCGCCGCGAGAAAACGTAAAGAGCTCGGGACGCTTTCCGGCGAGGTTCTCATGGATGGCCTTAACACGATCATTACGCTGGAAGTGGCTCTTTCGGATTCCGTGGTAACAGAAGGAGACGATGGGGCATTCCGTGACATCGCGGATATTCATGGCACGTTTCGAATCGTCGATAAAACGCTGAAGGCGGCGAATCTTATTTTTGACGAGCTGTCCGCGTATCCGATTGAGCGTTTGACGATTCTTCTCGACAGGCCGGTTTCCAATTCCGGAAGACTGAAGGCGCTGCTTGAGGAGAAAGGCCGGCGCTGTTCTTTTCCCATCGAGGTCTTGCTGCCGGACTGTCCGGACCGGGAGATGGAGGGAAAAGAGCGCGTGATCTCAAGCGACGCGGTCGTTCTGGATCGCTGCGTCAGCTGGTTCAATTTAACAGGCCGTATTATCCGCGAAAAGATACCGGAAGCCTGGATTGTCCGTTATAACGCCAATAAGTCTTGACATGGCGCTCCGGCATGTTGTAATATATAATACGATTATAAGTAGTAATAATAACTACATTATACGTTACGGCATATCAAAGGAGGGAGCTTATGTCAATTTCGCTTAGGGAACCGGGGAGCGCGGTCACGCATGGAATCGGACTGATTTTCACATTGTCCGCGGCGGTTCCACTTTTATTCAGGGCTTCCAGGATGGAATCCGCGGCTGTTTGGCCGGCAATGGGAGTCTTCGTGTTATCCATGACGCTTTTGTATCTGGCCTCGACGGTCTATCACTCGCTGACGATTCGGGCGAATATACTCAAAATATTCCAGAAGCTGGATCATATGATGATCTATGTTCTGATCGCCGGCACATACACGCCGATCTGCGTGCTTGCGCTTCCACAGACAGAGGGGCGGAGGCTGCTGATTCTGGTGTGGTCGATCGCGGCGGCCGGAATGCTGACGAACGCTTTTTGGATTACCTGCCCGAAATGGTTTTCATCAATCATATATATCGCGATGGGCTGGGCCTGCCTGACTGTGTTCCCGACGCTACTTCAGCATCTGTCGAAAGGCGCGTTCGGCTGGCTTCTGGCGGGCGGTCTGCTTTACACGATCGGGGGAATTATATATGCGCTGAAGCTGAAAGTATTCAACTCCAGGCATAAGAATTTCGGGTCTCATGAAGTGTTTCATCTGTTTGTGATGGGCGGCAGCTTTTGCCACTTTATCGTGATGTACAGTTATATAGTCTGGATGTAAAACGATTTGGAGATGATTCTGTGCCCGAATTACCTGAGGTTGAGAACATACGCCGCGTGATCGAGCCGCGGCTTCTGGGAAGAAAAATCATCCGCGCGAAGCTTCTTCGCCCGGATATTATCGCGTATCCGTCATTGGAAGAATTTCAGGACGCGGTTATCGGTTTCCGGATAAAAGAAGTATGTCGGCGCGGGAAATATCTTGTCCTCATGGCGGAAGATGGCGCCCGGCTTGATCTGCATCTTCGGATGACGGGACAGCTTCTGGCTGTACCGGCGGATTTTCCCGAGGAGAAGCACACACATCTCGTTTTCTATCTGGATGACGGGCGGGAGCTGCGCTTTGCCGATACCAGGCGTTTCGGAAGATTCTGGTTTCTGAAACCCGGCGAGGAAGATCAAGTGACGGGTATTGAAAGTCTGGGGCCGGAACCTCTTGAGCGCGATTTCTCCGCGAAGTATTTGGAGGAACAGCTCAACAGGAAGAAACGTCCGGTCAAGCAGGCGCTTCTGGCTCAGGGCATCGTCGCGGGAATCGGAAATATATACAGTGACGAGATTCTTTTCGCGGCGGGCGTGGCGCCGTTACGGCGCTGTGACACGCTGATGGACGCCGAGTGGGGAAAGGTCGCGGCGGCGGCCCGCGATGTTATACGGAAGGCGATCGAGGACAATCGTATGACGGAAGAAGAGTATCTCGACGGAAAAGGAAAGCGATATAAGAATTACGAGTTCTTTGTGTACGGCCGCGCGGGACAACCTTGTAAGCGCTGCGGAACGGAACTAAAGCAAGTCATGATTGGCGGGCGAAGCTCTGTGTATTGTCCGAAGTGCCAGGGGTAGGGGCGCGGCAAGACGCGACCCCGCGCGCCCGTCAATGGGTTCCCGTGTTTCGCGGCAAAACCGGCCCAATTCGGTATATCAAGCCAATAAGCGCGCGTGCTCAACAACCGGAGCCGGCGAATCCGGCCCACAATTCCAAACAAAACGAAAAACCGGCAGGCCTCTTTCGAAGCCCACCGGTTTTTTATGGGGTGTTGGAGAACGGTATATATTGTCAAGCTGCCTTGTCTTCTGTTTTCCCGGGAAGATTCAGCGGTTTCTTGACCACTTTTGAAAGGATCAACGTAACGATTACGCAGACAATAGCCGCGATCATCGCGTATGCCCAGGTCATCTTGAAGCCCTGCTCCGCGTACTTATCCATCCAGGAACCGCAAAGGGTGTACATGAAGAGGTCGGGTGTGTAGCCGATGCAGGAAGCGATACCGGAAACACGTCCGGATAACTCGACCGGGATACCGGCGTCGTTATGTACAGCGAAGTACTGGCTTCTTACCGCGTAGATGAAGAGGAGTCCGAGGATAAAGTTAACGACAACCGCGCCGACAAGGCTCGCGTTGACCGGCAGAATCAGGAATAAGCCGAAGGAAACGGCGAGGAGAATACAACCGCCCACGATAACTTTGATACGGGAATGAAGCTTATCAGCGAGGAATCCGCCGGCGATACCGCCAACGCCCTGAATGAGATAACGCAGACCGCCGAGCGTGGAACCCATTGTAGCGGATAATCCGTAGTATTTAACCGCGTAGGTGTTAACATAACCAATCAGGCCGTATACGCTGTACGCGGAGAAGATAATCGCGACCAGAAGCCATACGCGGGGAATTGTAAGGGCTTTGAACATACCCTTTGTTACTTCGCCGATGCTTTCTGTGTGCTCACTTTTATCTGTGTCTTCAATAAAAATGAAGTTCAAAATACCGATACAGAACACGACGCCGGAGCAGAGCTTGATAGCCGCCGAAGTTCCGAGAATCTGATCTGTAGCCGCGAAATGTGAGTATAAAGCGGTCATTCCGAAAACAAGAGCCGCGTTCATGATACCGCGAAGACCTTCCTGAAGACCGAACAAACGTCCCTGCTCTTCCGGAGTACCTAACATACGAGTCGCTTTAATGCAGGCCGACCAGTAAGTAATAATTGTGGAAACGCCCATGAGTACGAAGATCAGGCGGGCGATGTTGTAGCTCGGGAAAGTGGAGAACCAGAAGCCGAGAACACCGGTAATCATAAAGGAAAAGGTTAACAGCTTTCTGGCGGAGAACTTATCGGCGATAATACCGCCGATGAAATAGGATAAAGTAGCCATTGCCGCGTAACCGGAAGACAACAGGCCCATCTGCTCATTTGTGAGGTTCATCGCGGCCTGGATCTGCGGATAAAATGTTTCCCTTATATAGGGAAGCTGGAAAATAATACCGGCGCCTGCCGCCAGCAGCAACAGTGTTCCGTATTTTTTCACGAAAGTTTTGTTCATGTTATTCCCTCCAAATATTTACTGATGATTGAAAATGGTTTCCGCTTGCAAAGAGGCGGGTGGATCCGCGCGAAATCCGTGTCGCCGCAATAAAAAAAGAGAGGAACTTCCACAACGGAACGCTACGCGACGTTCCTGGGAAGTTACTCTCTCTTCACTCTCTGTAAGTAACTGCCATCATAGTAGCACCCGAAGAGTTTTTTGTCAACTTTAAAAAAGCGATAAAAAATCAAGTCAAGATATGTTAAATTTAAACAATTGACAATATCAAGTCAAACGAATTATAGTGTTAGTATCAGTTACGGAGAGATTGAGAGAGAAGTAACTCGTACAGGATGGCGGTGCTATGCTATTCGAAACGGGGAAGAGCTTCTCTTTTTTGTTGCTTTCATTCATAAGAGAATACGAACCGCGTCAGCGAGCAGACACCGATGTTCGAGGAATCGGAACAGGTTGTTTCAAAATGTCTGAAAGGAGACAAAAAAATGGCGATCATTTCAAGAGAGCAAATCGTAGAAGGACTTAATAAGATTCTGGGTAAGGAAAACGTAATCACGGACGAGCAGGTATTAAAAGAAAGCAGCATGGACCGTTACAGAAAATTTGAGCAGTGTCATGAGGTATACACACAGCCGATTCCCGCGGCGGTTGTATATGTACATAGTACAGAGGATGTTAAGAACACGCTTACGTTCGCGAATGATAACGGAATCAATGTTGTTCCCAGAACCGGACATTCCGCGATCGAGGGTGGTCTTGAGACAGCGCTTGAGAATTCAATCGTCGTGGATGGCTCCGGCATGAATAAAGTATTGAAGATCGATAAGACGAACATGCAGGTTACCTGCCAGTGCGGTGTTCCCCTTCAGGATCTGGATGATATGCTCAGAGAGCAGGGACTTACGACCGGACATTCACCGCAGTCCAAGCCTCTGGCGCAGATGGGCGGCCTTGTAGCGACAAGAAGTATCGGTCAGTTCTCTACATTATACGGCGGCATTGAGGATATGGTAGTCGGACTTGAGGTTGTGTTCCCGAACGGAAAGATCTGCCGGATAAAGAACGTTCCCAGAAGAGCGGTCGGACCGGATATCCGTCACATTGTAATCGGAAACGAAGGCGCTCTTTGCTACATTACCGAAGTTACGGTTAAGATGTTCAAGTATCAGCCGAACAACAATGTTTTCATGGGCTACATGATCGACGACATGAAAAAGGGCTTCGAGGCTCTGCGCGCCGTTATGGTAGAAGGCTACAAGCCCAGCATCGCGAGACTTTATGACGCGGCTGACGCGAGCCAGCATTTTGACTGGAACGGCGACAGGCACGTACTGATTTTCATGGCGGAGGGTCCTGCCGGAATCACGAAAGCGACCGCTGACGGCATCAAAGAGATCGTCTCCAAGTTCGATGGCGTGGAAGAAGTCGATCCTAAGATCATCGAGAAATGGTTCGGCGGCCTGAACTGGGGCGCGGAGCAGATCGCGGAAGAGAAGAAGGAAATTCTCGCGACAGGCAATATCGGTATCACGACAGAAATCTCCGGCTGCTGGGACTGCATCTATGATATTTACTCGAACGCGGTAAGGAGAATCGCGGAAGAAGTGCCGGATATCACGCTTGTCGGCGGACATTCCTCACACAGCTATATCAACGGAACCAATATGTATTTCGTATACTATTACAATGTCGTGGATTGCGAGCCGGAAGAGGAGATCACGAAGTACCACAATCAGATCAACCGCGTAATCTGCGAGGAAACTATCAAATACGGCGGTTCGATCGCGCATCATCATGGCCTTGGTAAAGCGAGAGCGCATTATGTATGGAAAGAGTATGGCTCATCGTTCTATATGCTTGAGACCTTGAAGAAAGCGTTCGATCCCAATGGAATTATGAACATGGGAACATTGATCCCGGTTAAACAGAATGAAGAAAATCCTTGGTTGTTTTAAGATTGTCCCGAATCTGGATTTGCTTTCGGAGGAGGATTTCTCCCCGGACGAGCGAAACAGAGTGGATGTAAGTTATATTAAGACCGAGCTCAATTGCTTTGACGAGAGCGGTCTGGAGATGATACGCAGGTTGTCCGATTCGTCGGACGGCCTGCTTTCTGACTATGAAATTAGCGCTCTCACGATTGCGGGACCAAAGGCGGACACATACCTGAAAACGCTTTACGCGCTTGGCTTCCATAATGCGGTCCGGATTCGGACGGAGGAGGACATTCTCTTCGAGCCGGAACGATTGGCGGCGGTGATCGCCACTTACGTGACGGAAAAAGACCGGCCGGACGTTCTGGTCATGGGCGAGAGGAGCGCGGACGCCTGCGACGCGAAGGTTCCCTGTATGACAGCGGAATTTCTGGGCTGGCCGTGTGTCACGCAGGTCCTTGAAACGCAATCCGGAAAAGAGCCGGACACGATGGTCGTCCGTCATAAAACGGACCGCGGCGTCGCGGAGGACGAGATCCGTTTCCCGTTCGTGGCGGCCGTAGGTGACGTCCCTTCGACGTTTTTGCGGATTCCCACGCTGAAGGATCGTATGAAGAGCAAAAAGAAAGAAATACAGTTTTTTGATTTGAAAGAGTTGGAATCGTCGGATCGTTTCGCCGGAAGATGTCACGATCCGGAGCTCCTCTCGATCGCCGCGGTGGACGAAAGCCGTGACGGAACGATCATTAAGGACGGCGGCGCGGCGGACAAAGCGCGGCTGGTATATAATAGTTATCTGAAGGGAAGAGCGGGCCTATGAAATATCACGTAATCCTTCCCGCGTTTGACGACGCGTGGATCAGTCGGCTGAAATCAACCAATGGCCTGATCGAAGACTGCCTGAAAGGAATGGAAGGCGGCGTCACGTATATTTTCGCGGAGCGAAAAGCCGCGTTTGATTTGAATCGGGTAAAAAAACTCGCGCCGACTCCGCTTGTCAGGACGATCTATGTCCGGCAGGCGGAAGCGGAAAGCGCTCTGAAATTTCTCGCGGGAGCCGCGGAAGCGGACGATTTGTTTCTTTTCGCGCCGGGATTTATGGGAAAAGAGCTCGCGGTAAGGCTCGCCGCCCGCGCGGGAGGATCGTCACTTACGGACGCCTGCTCGCTTACGGCCGATGGCGAGACACTGACGGTGGTGAAACCGATTTACGCGAGCCGCGCGCGAGGAACGTTCCGGATGACGGCGAAGCCATTCTGCGTGGCGCTTGGCAATGGCCTTCTGGAAAGCAAGCGTACATACGGAATCGCCGCGGTCAGCGAGGAACAGCTGGACTACGAGCCGGATTATCTGGTCGCGCGCTCGGAAGAAAAAGAAGAAGGAACCTCGGGTCTCGCGTCCGCGAAATTCGCGGTCGTAGGCGGAAGAGGCATGGGCTCTAAAGAAACGTCCGATAAAATCGCGGAAAGCGCGAAAAAACTGGGCGCGGAGTTCGGCGTAAGCCGTCCGGCGGCGATGAACGCCTGGGCGCCGATGAATCGTCTGGTAGGCGTAAGCGGCGCGATGATCCATCCGGAGGTTTGCGTGGCCGCGGGCGTAAGCGGCGCCGCGGCGCTTTATGAGGGAATCCGGAGAAGCGAGTTCATTATCTCCGTCAATGAGGACGAGAACGCGCCGATCAACCGGAAATCCGATGTTGCCGTAATCGGCGACGCCGAAGAGATTCTGACGGCGCTCGCGGATATCGCGGAGGGTAAAAGCCATGGGAAATAGAAAAATTATGCCGATGGACGAGCGATTCCAGGAATATCTGTCAGATGAGTCAAAACTGACCGGATGGGCTGACGCGATCGCTTTTCCGGAAAATGAGGAAGAACTGATCGCTGTTCTGAAGGAAAACGCGGGGAAACCCGTAACGATACAAGGCGCGAAGACAGGACTCGCCGGAGGCGCGGTGCCGGAGGGCGGGCTGGTTCTGAACCTGTCGAGAATGAACCATGTTCTGGGCGTCTCGAAAGACCCGGAGAATCCGGAAATAACGGTCGAGCCGGGTATCAATCTTGAGGAGCTTGACAAAATAATCGCCAGGGAATTCCCTAAGAAGGCGTATTTCTGGCCGCCATCGCCGACAGAGACAACCGCGAGCGTCGGGGGCGTCGCGGCGACGCGCGCGAAAGGAATCAACGCCTGCTATTATGGCGGGACGGAAAATTATATAAGCTCCGCGAAACTGACTTTACTGGATGGAACCAGCCGGATTCTGCCAAAGGAAGAAATCCTTGGCTCTGAGGGAATCCTCGGTGTCATCAGCTGGCTTACGTTAAAACTGGCGGAAAAGCCCGCGTGTGTCTGGGGCGTCAGCTTTTTCTTTAAAGATGAGAAAGAGGCGTTCGCGTACGCCGAGGAGCTTCCGCGGTATCAAAAAACGGAAGAAGGCGCGGCGCTTTACGCCATGGAATATATGGACCGGGCGACGATCGATCTGATCGGGCACTATAAAAGCGGCATGACAAGAATCAGCATGATTCCGGATCCGCCGGAAGACGCGTCCGCTTTGATCTACCTGGAAATCGGCGGAACGGAGGACGCGGTCGAGGAGCTGGCCGGAACTTTGATGGAGCTCGCGGACGCTCGCGGAAGCGACGCGGACGAGGCGTGGGCTGTTACGGATGACGCGGGAATTACGGCCGCGAGGTCGTACCGGCACGCGTCGGCGGAAAGCGCCAATCTTTTTGTGGAAGAGGCCAGGAGAACCGAGCCCGCGATTACCAAGCTGGGCACGGATATCAGCTTCCCGGGCAGATCCTTTGGAGAAATAGTCGGAATTTACGAGAACGGGCTTAAAGAAAACGGCTTGAAGGGCTGTATTTTCGGGCACATTTCGGAGCCGTGCCCGCACGTGAACATTCTGGCGAAAGACATCGCGGAATACGAAAAAGGAACCGCGCTTCTGCGCGAATGGTCGAAAAAATTCTGGGAGACGGATCGCGCGGCGGCGCCTGAGCACGGAATCGGTAAGCTGAAGCGGAGATTTCTATGTGAGGAATCGCTTTCAGGTATCCGGAAGAAATATCGGGACGCGAAGACAGAACTGGACCCGGATAATTGCTGTAACAGAGGAGATGTTTTTCCGGAAGGAGAGCGATTTAGATGAGAATCGCCGTATGCATGAAACAGGTACCCGCGCTTTCGGACGGCGGTATGGACGAGAAAACGGGCACCCTTATTCGAAGTGGACAGAAGGCTGTTCCCAATATCTACGATCTGAGCGCCCTTGAAGCGGCGCTCAGATCAAGGGAAAGCGCCGAAGACGAAAACTTCGCTATAGATGTTTACACAATGGGACCGAAGAGCGCGGAGGCGCTCATCCGGGAGGCTTACGCGTATGGAGCGGATCACGGCTATTTGATCTGCGACTCGAAGTTCGCGGGGGCAGATGTTCTCGCGACATCCTATACGTTGGCGCGGGCCATCAGAGAAAATGGTCCTTATGATCTGGTTTTCTGCGGGAAACAGACGACTGACGGAGATACGTCCCAAGTCAGCGCGGCGCTCGCGAAGTGGCTTGAGCTGCCCAGCTTCAGCGGCGTGACAGACGTCCGGATTATTCAGGAAAACGGGAAAGACAGGATTTATTTAAAACAGCGTTTAGATGATCGCGTTCTCACGCTTAAAGCGGGGCTGCCGTCTCTGATCGCGGTGGAGAAGGAGACCTTCCCCGCCAGAATGCCTTCTCTTAAGCTCAGACTGAGAGCGGGGAAAAAAGAGATTACGCGGATCGAGGCGGGCTCGTTTCGGCCGGAGAGCGGCGGAATCAAAGAAAAAGAGTATTTCGGGCAAAAAGGCTCGGCTACCAGGGTCATCCGTATTTTCCCGCCGGAGCGGGCCGAGAAGCATCCGGTCGCGGAGCTTGACGGAAAAGAGGCCGGGAAACAGATTCTCGATATCTGGGAAGGCCTTGGGCTCAGGAAGGAGAGAAATCATGATTTCGAAGAACGGGCGCGGGATTCTGGTCTTTCTTGAGACGGATATTTATGGTATAAAAGAAGTAAGCCTTGAAATGATCGGCAAAGCGATGGAGCTGGCCGGCGAGACCGGCAAAATCTACGGCGCCGCGGTGGGTGATGATGTTCAGGCGCTGGAGAGCGCGCTGTCCGAGCGCCTATCGGGTTATCCTCTGGAGAAGCTGTTTCTCTACGAGAAGCGGGGATGCTTTGAGGCGGCGGCCTGGGAGTCGGCTTTCACGGACTGTGTCACGAGGACGAATCCGGATATTCTCCTGATCGGCGGCACGAGGAAGGGACGGTACTTCGCGGGCCGCGTGGCGGTTCGTTTCCGGACCGGCGTGACCGCGGACTGCACGGGACTGCGTATTGGACAGGATGAGCTGATTCAGACTCGTCCCGCTTTTGGCGGCAATATCATGGCGGATATTGTGACAGATCATTCTTTACCGAGGATCGCCACGGTAAGGGAGGGTATCTTCAAAGCTCCGGAAGCGGGAAAGCCGCGGAAGATACCTGTGTTTAAAGGTGAAGTGGCAGGGAGCGAAGGCGTTGAGCTTATTTCGGAGACTCCGATTCCCAGGGAGCGCGGAATTGTCGGGCAGCAGGTTCTGGTAGCCTGCGGGCGCGGCGTTCGTAAGAAAGAGGATATCGCGATGATGCGTAAGCTGGCGGAGGAAGTCGGCGGAGAACTGGCGTCAAGCAGAGCGCTTGTCGAGAAAGGCTGGATGCCACAGAGCCGGCAGATCGGGCTCTCGGGAAACGTTGTGTCGCCGAAGCTTCTGATAACCTGTGGAATTTCGGGAACGATTCAGTTTCAGACAGGTATGAGGACGGCGAAGAATATTATAGCGGTCAACACGGACGCGGAGGCGCCGATTTTCAATATCGCGCATCATCCGATCCGGGCGGATCTATATGACGTGGTTCCGGGACTGTTATCCATTATCAACCGCGAAATCAGGAACACGTAGGCGTATTGACACACAGGAAAGGCTGGAGATATTTATGATGACAGTAGACACTTTTATGGAAAGTACGGAAGGATGTCCGGTCATCGCCGGAATCAAGAATGATGAGTGGCTGGAGGCCTGTAAGAAATCGGACTGCGAAATCGTGTATATTCTGTATGGGGATATCTGCTCAATCGCGGATATCGTCAAGCAGGTAAAAGACGCGGGCAAGGCGGCAATTGTGCATATAGACCTTATAAACGGGTTGTCCTCGAAGGACATCAGCGTGGATTTTATCCGGAAATACACGAAAGCCGATGGGATCATCAGTACGAAGCCAAACTTGATCAAACGCGCGAACCAGCTCGGATTTTTCACAATCCAGCGCTTCTTTATGATCGACGCGATTACTTACACAAATATCAAGAAGCATGTTAATGAGAATAATCCGGATATTGTGGAGGTCATGCCCGCGGGTCTGGTCAAGATGATTGGTTATGTTATGGATGAAATCGATAAGCCGCTCGTCGCGAGCGGGCTTGTGCTCGACGAGGATGACGTTATGGGCGCGCTCAAGGCCGGGGCGATCGCGATTTCCACCACGAACCGGGAAATATGGGAATTAGATGAAAAAGAATAGACACAGTAAGATTTGTGAATATTTTACAAAATTTTAATTCTGTTATCAGTTACTATTCATTCTTGACAAAAAATGAATGAGATTTTATACTTAATGCAGTTGCTAGAAGAGATGAAGAGAGAGTAACTATTGTCCATGGGTCTGTGCCCATTCGGATAGTAGGGGCTCTTTTTTTTGTATGTTCGCAACCGTTTTTACTTCATCGCGCGAGGGGCTTAAACGGTATCTCATAACAATATCACCAATAACAGGAAAACCCACAAACAATAATTGGAGGATAAGATAATGAGCAGAGAAATTAATGATTTCAACATGGACTTTTTTTCGCTGAAAGGCAAGAACGCGCTGGTAACCGGCGGTAACAGCGGACTTGGACAGGGCTTCGCTCTGGCGCTCGCTAAGGCGGGAGCGAACATCTTCACATTCGCTTTTGTGGATGATGACGGCACAACGAAGAAACTGATCGAGGCTTGCGGCGTGAAATATTACTTCATGCAGGGCGACATCACGGAAGACGGTATCTGCGACAAGGTCGCGGCAAAATGCGTTGAAGTTTACGGAAGCATTGATATTCTGGTCAACTGCGCCGGCATCTGCAAGATCGACGACGTTCTCGACTTTGGCAGAGAAGATTGGGATCCGATGATCGCGATCAACCTGACAGGCGCTTTCGATTTAAGTCACGCGGTGGCGAAGTACATGATTCCTCAGAAGAGCGGCCGCATTATCAACATTTGCTCTTTATTCTCCTTCCTCGGCGGACTCGGATCTCCGGCTTATGCGGCTATGAAGGCAGGACTTATGGGACTGACAAAAGCTTACGCGGATGAGCTTGGCAAATATGGAATCACGGTAAACGGCATCGCTCCAGGATATTTCCAGACAAGCATGACGGCGGGCACAGGCAGCGCGAACAACGAGAAATTCATCAAGATCAAAGAGCACATTCCGGCAGATCGCTGGGGTGAGAAACAGGATCTTATGGGAGCTATGGTATTCCTTGCCAGCAAAGCGGCGGACTATGTCAATGGCACACTGCTTGTTGTTGATGGCGGATATCTTGTTCGATAAGAAGAAAAGAGGATGGCAATGAGTAAAAAATACCTCATCGGAATTGATGAAGGATCGCAAAGCGCGAAAATACTGATTTTTGACTTGAAAGGATCGATCGTCTGCGAGGATAAGGAACCGCTGAAGCCTTACGCGCTTCCGGCTCCGGGGCTTGTTGAGCATCCCGGCGACGACTGGTGGGACGCGATCAAGGCGGCGTCCAAAAAATGCATGAAGAAATTCCAGGGTGACCCTTCGGAGATAGCCGGAATCGGTCTTTGTGCGATCCGTTATTGCCGCGATTACCTGAAGGCGGACGGAACACTCGCGCAGCCGGCGCTCAGCTGGATGGATACCCGCGTGGCCCAGCCGTATGATGGCGGCAACCCGGACGCGAAATACGTGACCGCTTCTTCCGGATACATTACATACAGGCTGACAGGCGAGAAGAAGGATACGGTTTCCAATTACGAGGGCGAGTGGCCGATCGATATCGACAACTGGAAATGGTCCGATGATCCCGAGCTTTACAAGCAGACGGGAATGCCCAGAGAGATGCTTTTTGATCTGGTAATGCCGGGCGACATCCTTGGCTATATCACCAAGGAAGCCGCGGAGGCGACAGGCTTCCCGGAAGGACTTCCGGTAGTGGCCACGGCGAATGACAAAGCGGTTGAGGGACTCGGAAGCGGCTGCGTCGGTGACAAGACCGCGTGTATCTCACTCGGAACGTACACCGCCGCGATGATCGAGGGCAAAGAAAACCTGAAGAACACAAAGGCTGTTTGGCCGAAGTTCTCCTGCGTTCCCAACAAGTATTTATACGACAGCAACGGTATCCGCAGAGGAATGTGGACGATCAGCTGGTTCAAGAACATTCTTGGTGAAGGCTACGAGAAGATAGCCGCGGAGAAGGGAATGTCCGCGGAGGAGCTTTTAAGTGAGGAGGCTTCTAAGGTACCGGTCGGAAGCGATGGCCTGATGACAGTGCTCGATTGGCTGGCACCGGTGGATCAGCAGTTCAAGAAGGGTATCATGATCGGCTTCGACGGCAGACACACCAGAGGCCATATGTATCGCTCGATTCTGGAGGCTGTGGCGCTTACAATGCGTAAGCACGTGACCGATATGACAGATGAGCTTGGCGTTAAGCTGGACAAGATCATTGTTACCGGCGGCGGTTCCAACAGCGACTTGTTCATGCAGATCTTCGCGGATGTATTCCAGATCCGCATGGTAAGAAATGAAGTAAATGGAGCGGCGGGACTTGGATCCGCTATCTGCGCGGCTGTGGCGATGGGAGTTTATCCTGACTTCGACACAGCGGTCGAGAATATGGTCAGAATAAAAGACAGTTTCGAACCGAATAAGGAGAACGCGGAAATTTATAATAAGATGTATCCGGTATACCTTGGCATTACGGATCATACAGACGCGATCCTGAAAGAATCACACAAAATTTTTCAATAATGTAAGGCATGTTTGATTGTGATGATAACCAGCCGATTCGGGAAGGAAGCCGCTTTACGCGCTTCCTTTTCGAGTTGTTTGACTGGTATCGGATTATGAAGGGGGAATTCCATGAAACCGCTTATTCTTATTACGAACGACGATGGTATACGCTCGCCCGGAATCCGCGCGGCGGCGGAAGCGGCCTGTCACTATGGAGATTTGCTGATTGCCGCTCCGATCCGGCAGCAGACAGCGATGTCGCGCGCTTTTCCGGTGACGGAGGATCTTGGCATTATTGAGAAGGTTCCGCTGCGGATTGGCGGCAAGGAAATAATCGGTTATGGCGTGCATGGATCGCCGGCCTACGCGGTCGCGCATGGAATTCTGGAGATCGCGGACCGTAAACCGGACCTGTGTGTCAGCGGCATCAATTATGGTGGGAATATGGGCCTTTCCATTACCTGCAGCGGAACGATCGGGGCCGCGTGGGAGGCCGACAGCCATGACGTGCCGACGCTCGCTGTGTCACTGGAGGCGGATATGGGAATCGTTCGTTACGGTCATTACGCGGAGTTGAATTTTGACAGTGCCAGAAAAAGCGCTGTATATTGGATAGATAAGATTTTAAAGGACGGAATGCCCAGAAATTGCAATATTTTGAACGTGAACGTTCCCAGCCGGGAAATCGGAGCGGAGGAATACCGTTTCACGAGACTTGAGCGGCGCAACTACTATCAGTTCGCGGAGCCTGCGGCCCGCGACCAGGGGATTCCCTTCCGCCTGGACTGCGGAATGATTGAAACACCGGAGAATCTGCGGGAGGGCGGCGACATTTACGCGGTTGTCGCGGAGCGTATTACGTCCGTGACACCACTTACCTGGGACATGTCGATTAATTGAGTACGGAAGAAAGGATGGCAGCCATGATACAGCTTCAGAATGTAACGAAAAAATATAAAGAGCATACAGTTCTGGACTCGATTTCCATGGAAATCAAAGATGGCGAGCTTACGGTTTTAATTGGCCCTTCCGGATGCGGCAAAACAACAACTCTGAAGCTGCTCAACAAGCTGATTCAGCCGACGAGCGGCGAAATCCTGATTGACGGCGAGAACATTGAGTCGACCGATGATGTCAGGCTTCGCAGGAATATGGGGTATGTCATCCAGCAGGGCGGTCTTTTCCCGCACATGACGATACGGGAGAATATCGAAATTATTGAGAAGCTTGAGAAAAAACAGCCGAAGGAGATCGAGAACAACACGATCCGGCTGATGAAAATGGTAGACCTGAACCCGGATGATTATCTGGACCGCTACCCGCCGGAGCTTTCCGGCGGACAGTTGCAGAGAATCGGCGTTATCCGCGCTTTGGCGAATGACCCCAGCATTGTGCTTTTGGATGAGCCGTTCTCGGCGCTGGATCCCGTAACGAAACGAGCGCTGCAGGATGAGCTTGTCGAGCTGCAGTCCAAGATGGGCAAGACGATGATATTCGTCACGCATGACATGGACGAGGCCGTGAAGATCGCGGACCGCGTCTGTATTATGAGAGACGGGCATATTCTTCAGTTCGACACGCCGGAGGTCATTATGAAACACCCGGCCGATGATTTCGTCGCGAGCTTTGTGGGACCGAACCGGATCTGGAGCTCGCCGGAACGCATCAAGGTCCGCGACTTTATGCTTCAGGATCCCGTGACCTGCGGACCGGAGCTTTCCCGCGACAAATGCGCGGATCGTATGGCGGAGAACCATATCGACACGCTTCTGGTCGTGGATGGCGAGAAAAACCTGATCGGCGTGATCGATAAGCAGATGCTTTCCCTGGTCACGGATCCGGCCGCCTGTGCCGAAAAACTGATGAAAGAGCCGGATCGCGCGATTTACGATGACAGTTCGATTATCGAGCTTTTGTCCATGATTCAGGACAAAGAACTGAATAACATACCGGTGCTTAACCGGGAAAACCGGCTGGTTGGCCTTTTGACGAACAGTATTCTTGTTTCGACGCTGAGCCGTCAGTATCTCCCTCGTCACACGGGAAAGGAGGCCGCCAAATGATTTCGTTAATATCTTATATGGGTGAGCATTCATCCCAGATTATACAGCTGCTGGTCCAGCATATTGTCATGACATCGATCGCGGTCGCGTTCTCCGTCGTGGTCGGCGTGCCGCTGGGAATCCTGATCAGCTACGTTAAAAAGCTTGGAAAACCGGTCATGGGCGCGGCGAATGTTGTCCAGGCCATACCGAGCATGGCGCTTCTCGGTCTCGCGATTCCGCTGCTTGGAATCGGGAAGCTTCCCGCGATCGTTATGGTCATTATCTATTCCCTCCTTCCGATTATCAAGAATACTTACACGGGAATTTCCGGTATCGACCCGCAGATGGTGGAGGCCGCGAACGGCATCGGCCTTACGAAATGGCAGGTCCTGAAGAAAGTCAAAATCCCCATGGCGCTCCCGATTATTATGGCGGGTGTCCGGATTTCCGCTGTTACGGCTGTGGGGCTTATGACAATGGCGGCCTTTATCGGAGCCGGCGGTCTTGGTTATCTTGTGTTCTCCGGAATCCGCACAGTCAATAACCTGCAGATCCTTTCCGGCGCGATTCCCGCGTGCGCGCTCGCGCTTTTCGTGGATTATATCATGGGTCTGATCGAGAAACTGGTAACGCCGATCAGCCTGCAGAAGAAATTCAACTCATCAAAAGAACAGCTCAAGAAAGCCCGTTTCCGCGATAAAGTCATTCTGATCGTTGTTTTCGTTCTGATCGCGTCCTTGATTATTCAAAGCGCGGTAAGCGGTATGAAGACGGCCCAGAAGACGATTACGATCGGCGGCAAGGATTTCACGGAGCAGGATATCCTCTGCAATCTGTACTCGGATCTGATCGAGGACAAGACCGACATTCAGGTCGATCGCAAGGCGAGTCTCGGCGGCAGCCAGGTCTGCTTCGAGTCAATGAAAAAAGGCGAAATCGACATGTATGTCGATTATACGGGAACGATTTATTCCAACATACTGGGCTTGCCCGCGAAATCTGACATGGACGCCGTTTATAACGAGTGCGCGAGTCAGATGAGCGATAAATACCAGACGCGTCTTCTGAATCAGTGCGGGTTCAACAATACCTATACGATCGCCATGACAAAGGAGACACAGGAGAAATATAATATTACGAATTTCCAGGATCTGGCGGCGGTTTCCGATCAGCTTCGAATCGCCACGACATTGGAATTCCAGAACCGGAAAGGAGATGGTCTGGGCGGCCTGATCGATAAATATAACCTGAATTTCCAGCAGGTCATGGGCATTGACGCCTCGCCGCGATTTACCGCTCTTGAGAATGGCGACGTAGATCTGATCGACGCTTTCGCCACAGATGGCCTTCTGAAGAAATACCAGCTTGTGACCATCAAAGATGACGATGGATTTTTCCCGCCTTATTACGCGGTGCCGGTCATCAACGCGGCGACAATTGAGAAATACCCGGAACTGGAGGGCGTTATTAATAAGTTAGGCCCGTATCTGACCGATGAAGTTATGCAGCAGCTGAATTACGAAGTGGACGAGGAAGAACGAGACCCGGCCGATGTGGCGCTGGAGTTTTACCAAAGCATTAAAGATCAGCTGTAAACTGTTCTGAGGGAGGAAAAAAGTTTCGCGGGAGAGTTTTAGCGTGATGAAAACGTAACGGCGCGTCTCATTTATGGGGCGCGCCGCTTGTTAAGTAACCGAGCTCTTTAGAGCGAGGGATACTTCTTGACCGCCAGGTCAAGAAGGTGGAACTAACAGGAATTAACAAACTGAAAGTTGAATAACTGTTCTGGAATAGGATTAAAGTTCCGCGGGAAGGTACTTGGGATGACATGAACAAGGCGGCGTGTCTTGCTTATTGACGCGGCGACGGTCGGTTTGTGTGGCAGCGCCGATTCTTGTGTCCAGCCAGAAAACTTCTCGCGGGAACCTTTGAAATACCGGGCGCGAGAAGCCTTGTTTTCTGGCCAGCGAGTATTGAGCCGCTCAATACCGCGAAGATTCGGAAATCGGGTGTGGCATAGCAAGTTATCGCGCGCTGCCAGAAATTGATGCCCGTTAAACTGTACCCTATAAGGTGGACACGCCCACAAGATGTATTCCACCCAATAATTATGGTGATACCCTTTTTTCAGGACACGTTTTCCCGCGATTCATCTATTGGAAACGTGGTTGCCCTGGTTGTACCCTTTCTTAAACAAGGCCGTTCACCTAACCTAATTCATTGATATTTGTGATATATTTATTTCATGAATTGGAGGTATCCTTATGAACCGCGCGAAATTTACCCAAGAGGAAATGGAACT